>ENA-UOOM01000039-UOOM01000039.1-fermentation-metagenome-genome-assembly--contig:-NODE-39-length-174391-cov-5.985258_pt1 | contig 174391 bp, 152 predicted proteins | sample MGYA00245781_ERZ724031 | MGnify/ENA primary metagenome ERZ724031 (study PRJEB28704, sample SAMN03018317) | fermentation metagenome | biome: anthropogenic terrestrial biome; feature: soil...
GCATAACAGTACACATTGTGGTAAAGGAATTTACACCAACATTTAGGACTTAACTGAAAAACATATGGATATGTGTTAAATTAGTTCTACTATAAATCACTAATATTGATTGTTGTGATAATTAATGTGTGATATGCGTTAAACAACTATTCGGGGCAATTAAATGTACAATTTGAAAATAACTGATGTGGATCCTTTTCCATTATTAGAAAAAATGAATCTCGGTTTTTTGTTGCTCCAGGCCAGGGATCCTGGTCATGATCCGAAACAATATAAAGTTGTCGGCATTAATCCTTATTTTTGTCAGATGTTTGACAGAGATGAGGATTTCTTTATAGGTAAGGAAATTTTACAGCTTCTGCCGTTAAGTGAGAAGTTTTCGCAAGTGGCTGCTCAAGTAATAAATACAGGTGAGCCGGCAACATACGAAATATATGTCAGCAGTCTGAAACGCTGGTTGTTACTGTCTATCTATCGCCCTCAGGAATCTTTTATCGCTGTGATTTGTGATGATATCTCTGAACTAAAGAGAGTTGAGGAGAGACTGGCTGAAAGCGAAAAGACTATGCGTGTGACTCTTGATGTTGCGGAAGAGGGGATTTGGCAATGGCGCGCTGAAGACGGGCGAATCTATCACAACAAAAAGTGGTGCAGCATTATGGGGTGTCATGATTGCACCAGCCACGTCTTTGATGAGTTCATAATATTCGTTCATCCTGAAGATCAAAAGAAAACGAAAGAAGCATGGGAGAAAATACTTACTAAGCATCAGTCCTACTTTATTGAGTTCCGCGCAATCTTGCGTGACGGCAGAAAAGTCTGGCTCGAAGACCGCGGGGTTCCAATTCTATCTGAGGAGGGCAAGCTTGAGCGGATCATAGGCAGTCTGACAGATGTCACCCGCTACAAAGAAACACAGCAGCAGCTTTATCTTGAGAAAGAAATTTTGCAGGCTACCCTTCTTTCTGTCGGTGATATCCTGATCGCTACAAATGTCGACGGTGAAATTCAAATGATGAACCCGACAGCTGAGCGAGAAACGGGCTGTAAGCTAGAAGAAATTAAAGGTAAGAACATTTCTGAAATCCTGCGATTTATAGAGCCTGTTACCAATGAAGCATATTCTGAAAGTCTTAACGCTTTAGCGCTCGAAAGAGAAGCGGCAGGCGAGAATATCCAGGCACAAATAGTAATGTTACATACCGGTAAAGAGTTGTCTGTCCACTACCACGTCACTCCCATCAGACTGCCGGATAATTCAAAGGCCGGATACATCATCGTTATTTCTGACATCAGCTCCCTGATCGAACGACAAAAGCGCATCACATATCTGAGTTACCATGATGATTTAACCGGACTTTATAATCGCCGTTACCTGATGGATGCCCTGCACAGATTAGACACAAGCCGAAACTATCCCTTTACGATCATGATAATGGATATTAATAATTTGAAGGCGATAAACGATACATACGGTCACCCCGTCGGTGATCGCCAGATCCGGAAGATAGCCGACTTCCTGAAGAGCATTTTCCGGGCAGATGATATTATCGCGCGGACCGGAGGCGATGAGTTTTGCGTGCTGCTGCCCAAAACTAGTCAGATTACTGCGGAGAGCATTGTTAAGCGCATCAAGCATGATCTGGATCCTTACGGTTCTCGCCCGGGAAAAATTTCTGTTGCTATAGGGTATGCGATTAAGACTGCTGACGAGATGGAAATAGAAGAGATTTATCGCCAGGCTGATGAAAATATGTACCAGGATAAAAAGTACCATCGAAATTTGTGGGAGGCTGCCGAAAGCGCTCAAAAAACCTGCGAATAATTACTGGCTGCCTGGCAATAATAATATTCCTCTGCAAAATTAATATGCATCAAAAGCATTGAATCAATCCGAAACATGATGGTCTCTTAGTTATATTAATTGTGATAATAAAGTGGATTAATGGCTCAACAATGACAAGGGCAATGTCTTTAAAAAGTAATAAAGTTGCAAGATTCAAGCGTGTTAAACAATTGAATGTTCTATCCGGCCGATGTTAAAATTAATGTGCTTAACCAATTAGCGGATATTTATTATCCATAATGTTTTTTTATTAGAAGAATAGATCTAACATTTTGAGTATACAAATACTGCATAGAAATGGTTGATACAATTAATGGAATTTGGGACTGTTCATAAGGCAACGGTTTATTTACTGGTTTGGCTTGCTGAATCAAGAGAAAAAAACATCGGCGCTCACGTTGAAAGAACCTCAGCTTTATGCGAGCTGATGGCTGATCTGTTAAGTCAGGAAGGCGCCTATGAAGATCAGATCGATAAAGATTATGTTGATAAAATTCGTCTGGTCAGTCCACTGCACGATATCGGCAAGGTTGGTATACCCGATGAAATCTTATTGAAACCTGCAAAACTGACTGAAGATGAATTTGACATAATGAAAACCCATGTCGATATTGGTCTGGACGCTTTAACAAGTCTGCAGAATATAATCCCCGATGACGATATCTTGAATATGGGCATCGATGTCATTAAGTATCACCATGAAAAATGGGACGGCTCAGGTTATCCCCATGGTCTGAAAGGTGAGGAGATTCCTCTTTCGGGCAGAATCATGGCAATCGTTGACGTATATGAAGCACTGCGTTCAAAACGAGTTTACAAGCAGCCTTACAGCCACGATGTCAGCCGCGAGATAATCTCCGAAGGCAGCGGGGCGCATTTTGAACCCTTACTCGTAGACATTTTTCTTAAAAACCATGAGGTTTTTGATGAAGTCTACCTCAAGCAAGACTTCGCCAGTTAATTAGCTGCAAAGAAACATTATATTGACGGTGCGCTGTGCCGTCCGTACAACAATTGAGAGCTGCTGCTCACCATTACGATTGCCAATTTGCTTCCTCCGCTATCGAACTCTACCGCAGTATCATATGGTAACTGCTGCTCACAATGAGGATTGCCATTATGGCCAGCTCTCCTGTCTGCCTACTCTATTGTTTCTGCCGTTTCAACGGCGGCTTCCTCAGGACTTGCATCATCGCCCAGGAAAAAATAGAGAGAGACAGAAAAATTACCACTGTACTGACCGGTATCATCCTTGCTGTAGGAGAGTGAAGTGACGTTCCAGATGCGCTCTTCATTCATAAGGGAATCGATCAGGCTGCGGAAGTTTCCCGGTGAGGCGCTTGACACCTGTACAGAATAAGTATTTTTCACAAATTGCTCAGGCACGTCTGCTACTGTTTCCTCGAAGCTGTCTCTGGCAACGCTTAGAAGCGATACATCAACCGCAGTCGCCAGCTCTTCGATTCTGACAAGAGCGGCATTTACCTGATCGCCATTAGGGAGGAATGTTTCAGTCAATTGGGAATCCGCGATATATTCTTCTAATAATGCTTCGCTGGGCGGATATCTATCTAGCAGAGATTGCTCTACTCTCACTATCCCGCTCAAGTTATCCGCTTCCAGTTTCACGGTATCTACGTAATTTTGATGTCCGAAATAATACATGGCCAGCAGAATCATTGCCGCCATTAAAACCACCAGAGCTGACTCACGATTCCATTTAATCGTCATTTGCCGCCACCTCCTCTAAAGCTGACAGATCCAAATCGATAAGAAATTCAAAGCTGAACTGTCGGGGATTTTGTTCCTGACTTTCCGCCCGCAGGAATTGTACTGAATCGATATAAGATTCTGCCTGTAAATTCTCTACAATAGACAAAGCCTCGGCCGTTCCCGTATTCTCTAATACGATCGCTGCTTGCCCTGAGGCCTCGCTTACCTGAAAGGAGGATACGCGCACGTCTTCGTCAGGAATGAAGCCAGCCAGATCCTCCGACAGCTGATTCATCGGGAACCGCTTCTGGCGCAATGTTTCCTGCACGTCCACTGCCTGGGAAATCCATTGGTCTACTTGCATAATTGCGCGCGAAAGTTCCAGATCGGCTGCGTTTTCTTCTTGCCACTTCTGGTCATTAGCCAGCTCATCTTCATATCCTGTACGGCTCAGGTAAATCTCTGCTGCAATTGCCCCGGCCCCCAGTAAAAAGAAAATAATGAGAAGCAGGGGAAGGATGTTTTTTGCTTTTTTACGGAAGAAATTGACATTAATCATTGGCAACTCCCTCCTGAACTTTAATTTCCGGCCTCTTATCTGTTTCGGGGTTCTTATCTATTCCCGGGTTCTTATCTGCTCCGGGGTTCCTATCTATTCCGGGGTTCTTATTTATTTCCGGGTTCATATCTTTTTTTGGTTTCTTCTCTTTTTTCGGGTTCTTCTCTTTTTTTAGTTTCTTATCCTTTGGCTGCTTAGGAGTTTTTTCCCTTTTCTGGGGCTTGCTCTTCTTTTTCAAGGACAGACCATACAAGGTAGCATAAGACTGTGCCAAATCCTGCGGCAAAGTTAGCAATTGAGGTTCCAAATTAAATCTCTGGGTTAGCATGTTTCTTGCCTCGTCTAAATGCGGATAGGAACCGGTCAAAATGAATTGCGAAATCTGATCTGAATCACGCAAAAAAGAATTGCTGTAAAAACTTAGGAAGCGATCAAGTTCATCAAATTGTTCATTGAGAATCATATCCTTCTCCGAGTCGCTGTATTTCCACTGCCACTCGCCGTTCTTGCTTTGAGCCCACATTTCAGCCACGACATCAGAGTAAGAGTCTCTAGTGAATGTAGGCTGATCCTGGTTGAACATGGACATATTCATACTGTAAGGGTCCAACTGCAGAATCAGATTATGCCCTCCCTTATCCTTGCTGATTAATCCTTGCTCGTCAGCCAGACGATATAAAGACAAGGAGGACACATCCGCCACTTCCGGTTTTAATCTGGCGCTCAGGAGGATCTTTTTGTACTCTTCAATGAATTCTCCCGGATAGGCAACCAGCACCAATTTTGTTTCATTTTCCCTCTGCTCCAGCAGCTCGAATTCGAACACAGGCTTTTCAAAAGGAATGCGAATTGTAGAATTCATTTGCAGGCTCAAGTAGCTGCGTATTTCATCCGGCTTTAATTGTTGAGGTACTGTTTCCTCTTTAATGACGACAAAGTCATCCATGATAAGAACATGAGCTTTGGCACCGCGCCATTTCTTTTCGCGCACTAAGGCATCCAGACGCGTCTCCAAAAGAGCTCTATTGGCGATTTGCCGCTCTGCCAGAATATTCGTGTCGAAGACAATTTCACCCCAGTCCGCAACTGAATGATTTTTGGCATGAACAGCCAGATAACGCAGACTTGAATCTAGTAGCTGGAAATAAACTAATGGTTTCATCTGCCTCTTTTTTCTCCTCTGTTATTAAAAAAGTTGTTTATACCATTGGATAATAACGTCCCCGAAATAAAATACTGTCAAAGCCGCTAAACCGATAAAAGGTGCAAAGGTCAGTTTGGTCTTACGGCCAGTCCTTTTCACCCCCATTTTTACCATCCCTATCATAACACCATAAACAGTCGACAGTAAAAATAATAACAAAAATTGCTCTAAGCCGAAGATAAAGCCCAATAATGCATAATATTTCACATCACCCAACCCCATGCCGCCCTTAGAAAGAAAATAGATGAGGAGCAGCAATATGATTGCTGCTCCTGCTCCCAGAAGCGAATCCCACCAAGGAGTCAGGGGATAGAAGAGGTGATAAATAATAAATATCGGCAGAAAGAATAAAAGCAGTTGATTAGGCACCTTGCGGTACTTAATATCAGACACGGTAATTGGCATTATGAGCGCTATCAATAATAGTCCGAGGAGAAGTTGGTTTGACCAGCCATAGAAATAATATGTAAAAGCGAATAGAAAGCCGGTAATCAACTCCATTACAGGATAAAGCGGCGAGATCTTAGCCGCACATTCCTTGCAGCGTCCCCTTTGCGCGACATAGGATAAGACAGGAATAAGCTCCCGCCAGCTCAGCTGCCGTCTGCAGTAATCGCAATAAGATCGTTTTTCGCGGAGAAATGACTTGTTGGGTATCCGCAAACCAACTACATTAAAAAAAGAACCGAAGACGCTTCCGAAAATAAAGAAAATAATGATGGTTGCCGTCTGCATGCTTGGTTCTCTCCTTATGAGTCAGCTGCTAATGAGTCAGTCTGCTAACGAGTCAGGCTGCTAAAGAGTCAGGCTGCTAAAGAGTCAGACTGCATAAATCAACATCATCAGCCTTCGGAATCTTGCTCTGCCACAATATTGCGTAGAGTTCGATTGCGGAGGTTTCTACAGGAAAAACGGCATCAGCGATGAAACTGATACCGTTTTCAAAGACCTGAAGAATGATACTTGGCACTGATTATTCTCTGCCCGGACGCAGGTTAACTCAGTCTTATCCGCCCGGTGTTTCTGTCAGTGCCTACGTTGACGGTGCCGGTGTTAACAATACTGACCCCTCATGGTGTTGGTGTAGCTACTGGTGCCGCTGGATCTGTTAACGATACTGACCCATCATGGTGTAGGTGCCGGTGTTAACGATACTGACCCGTTAGTAAGTAAATACACTACAGGTGTGTCTTTAGTTGACCAGTCAGTAGCACCTTCGCCGGTTTTAGACTCCAGAAATCCAGCTGTAACTAATTCTGCAGGCGTTACCTGTGTTGCTGCTGTATCAGTTGTAGTAAAATAAAGTCTGGCAGCATCCAGAATTAACTGTTTTTCTGCGTCAGTGGCCTTATCTCTTGAATCTGAGATTATGCTCCCGATAGCCGGGATTGCAATGGCCAGAATGATACCCAGAATTACGATTACTGCCAATAGTTCCACCAATGTGAAACCGTCTTCTCTCCTCATAATTGCTCTAGTTTTTTCCACTATTTCTCTCCTTACGCAATAAATTGTTAAGCAGGTTTGGACATTTAATCTCGGCAGTCTCAACTTGCTTATTTCTTGTATGCCTTAGCGGATGCATACAATACTACCTATATAACCATAAAGGCTGATAATAGTGTATCATAAGCTTCACTTTGTAAAATTTTATTTATGTTTCTTATAATTACATTTATATTACTGTTTTCAGATCGCAGAAATTTTACATATGTTCATATTCAATAGCATAACATGTGTTTTTAGTACAGGCTGAACATGCCAAACATGGGAACTACGATGGATAATATGATAATTCCCACTATTACAGACAGGAATATTATGAGAATGGGCTCAATAAGAGACTGGAGCTTGTCAGAGGCTACATTGACTTCCTGATCGTAAATATCCGCTACTTTCTTAAGCATAGTATCCAGAGCGCCGCTCTGTTCGCCTACCTTGACCATGTGGATGACCAGCGGCGGAAATACCCAGGATTGAGACATAGGTGCGGCTAATGATTCGCCGCGCTCCAGAGAATTACGCGATTCGAGCAAAACTTCCTCAATCACTTTATTGCCGACTACTCTGCTCGTTATTTCTACCGCCTGTAAAATCGGCACTGAACTCGCTAAGAGAGAGCTTAAGGTCTGAGTCATGCGAGCCAGAGCTACCTTTTGGTTGAATTTGCCTAAGACCGGAATTTTAAATTTAATCTTATCGATGAGATAACTGCCTTTTTCGGTCTTTTTAATTCTTTTATGAACAATAATGAAAACTACAATGAGGAGGATAATAACCCACCAGAAATCTTTGATGAAATTACTTACTGCCATCACAGCACGAGTAATGAAGGGCAATTCGCTGCCTGATTCTGCATACATGCCGGCAAACATCGGCACGATAGCCAGCAGCATAAAGACTGTCACTGCGATTGCGAAGACAGCAATAACTACCGGATAAGTAAGCGCGCTGGAAACTTTCTGCCGCAGATGAAATTGCTTCTCATAATAGGTCGACATCTGGTCAAGAACATCATCTAAACGGCCGCTGACTTCTCCTGAGCGGATCATCTGCACCAGTAATTCCGGAAATAGTTTCGGGTACTGCCCCATGCTGTCCGACAAAGGCGTACCGCCTTTTATATCCTCGGCGATCTCTCCCAGAGCCTTTTGTAAAATTTCGCTTTCTGTCTGCGCAGCTAAAAGCTCAACGGCCTCCAGCAGCAGGATACCTGCGCCCATAAGCGTGGAGAACTGGCGCAGGAAAACCACAAAATCCTTTTCCTTTAATTTTGCGCCTATGCTTATTTCCTGGTTGAAAAAAGCATTAATCGGTTTCACTTCGAAGACGACCAGATCGAGGTGAGAGAGCTCTGTAATGGCTTCTCTTTGGTTTCTGCTCTCGATCTTGCCGCTGATTACTCTGCCGGTTTCAGTTTTTGCCTTATAGGCGAAAATAGGCATTTTACACCACCTTTATTGTCACGCAAATTTATTAGATGAATAAGGATCCAGCTCGGACTGACTGACTAAACCTTGCGCGACAAGATCCTTGATACTCATTTCCATTGTATGCATACCCTGATCACGTGATGTTTGCAGTATATTGGGGATTTGGTGCATTTTCTCACTGCGGATCAAATTCTTAATTGCACTATTATTTATCAGCATTTCTGTTGCCACAACCCTGCCGCTGCGATCTAATTTTATCAGCAGACGCTGCGACATTACGCCAAGTAAAACATTAGCCAGCATGATGCGGGTTTGACTGCGCTGATGTGAGGGGAAAACATCGATGATGCGGTCGACCGTGCTGGAGGTATCCTGCGTATGCAGTGTACCCATGACCAGGTGACCGGTTTCAGCAGCGTTGAGCGCAGTTTGTATAGTATCCATATCCCGCAGCTCTCCTACTAAAATGACATCCGGATCCTGACGTAAACTCGCACGCAGACCGTTTTGGAATGAAAGGGTGTCAAATCCGACTTCGCGCTGTTCAATAATGGATTTGCCATGCCTGTGCAGATATTCAATCGGATCTTCCAATGTGATTATATGGCGGCTCAATGTCTGATTGAGAAAATCAATCATGGAAGCCAGGGAAGTGCTCTTGCCGCTGCCGGTCGGGCCTGTGACCAGGAAGAGGCCATGAGGACTATGCACGACATTTTTTAAAATAGTGGGTATGCCTAATTCCTCCATGGTAGGTATGTCACGCGGGATGACGCGGAATGCCAGAGAAATCGCGCTGCGTTGATGGAAGATATTGACCCGGAAACGTGACAGATTCTCAATGCCGTATGACAAGTCGACTTCTCGTTTTTTCTCCAGGACACTCCATAGTTCATCACTCAAAATTTCTCTGGCCATATTTGCTGTGTCATCCGGCATCATGCGCTCTTCACCCTGACGGATTAACTGTCCGTTAATTCTAAAAATGGGCTGTGATCCGGCTACCAGCAAGACGTCAGATGCGGACTGTTTGTGTCCTTCTGCCAGAATTTTGTTTAAACGGCTCATTTACACACTCCTTAATCTAAAGAAGCCACGCATAATGCTTCAATCTAAAGAAGCCACACGCAGTACTTCGTCAATCGTGGTTTTTCCCTGTTTGACTTTTTCCAGACCATCATCGATGAGGAAAGTGACCCCTGTATTTCTGAGGTGTTCCTCCAGCTCCTTCATATTGGCGTTATCCATGAGCATGGTTTTGATGGCGTCAGTGATCACGATCAGTTCATGAATGGCCATACGTCCGCGATAGCCTGTCTGGCGGCAGGCGTTGCAGCCGACACCCACTGTCACTTCCTCAATATCCATGCCGCGCTTGTTGAAAACATCCCTTTCGGCCTGATTGGCGGGATGAGTTTGGGCACAATCTTTACAGATTCTTTTAACCAGACGCTGAGCCATGATCCCTTTGACTGACGAGAAGACGAGATAATTCTCTATACCCATGTCGTACAGTCTGGGAATGGCTTCGATAGCGCTGTTGGTATGAAGAGTCGAGAAAACCAGATGACCGGTAAGCGCTGCTCTGATACAGATTTGCGCAGTTTCGGAGTCGCGGATTTCGCCAACCATGATAATATTAGGATCCTGGCGCAAAATGGAGCGCAGTCCGCTGGCGAAGGTCAGTCCGATGTCGTTATTGACCTGCACCTGATTAATACCATACAACTGATATTCCACCGGATCTTCAACGGTGATGATGTTCATAGCCGGAGTGTTAAGCTCATTAATAGAGCCGTATAAAGTTGATGTCTTGCCGGAACCGGTCGGACCGGTCAGAAGAATAAGTCCGGATGGCTGACGAATCAGTTTTTCGTATTTGGCCAGCGTATCTTCCTGCAGGCCGATGTTCTTTACATTGCTGAAGATATTGGACATCTCCAGGATACGGATTACTATTTTCTCTCCGAAGACTGTGGGCAGAGTTGCAACACGCAGATTGACGGGATTGTTGCTGATCATGGTGCTGATACGGCCGTCTTGAGGCAAACGCGTTTCCATAATATTTAAACCGGCCATTATTTTGACGCGAGAGACCAGAGAGCTGATCAGTGTCTTGGGCAAGGTGCGGTCAGTATGCAAAACGCCGTCAACACGAAAGCGGATCAGAACATTATTCTCATAAGGGTCGATATGTATGTCTGACGCATGCATGGTGACGCCGCTTATCAGCAGCTGATCGAGAATGCGTACGGCCGGAGAATCATCACGTCCCAGCTGCTCGAGATCAAATTCTACAGCGCCATAAATGCGGTTGATAGTTTGCAGGATGTCATCTTTGCTGGCGATCACAGGACGAAGACTATAGCCGGTAGACAGCTCAATTTCTTCAATAGAATAAAAATCTAAGGGGTCATTCATCGCCACAGTAAGGCGATTATTGTCCAGCTTGATGGGCATTAACAAATTACTGCGGGCAAAATCCTTCGATATTAAATGAGTCAACGATTCATCGATAGGGTAGCTGTAGAGCGAGACGCTTTTCAAATTAAGTTGAATTCCCAAAATTTCCAGGAGCTGCGACTCGGTGATGTATCCCTGGTCAACCAGAACATCACCAAGTTTTTGGGTTGGCTTCTTTTTTGTCATTGCCTCAATGATTTGTGCTTCTGTAACCAGACCGGCTTCTTTGAGCAGATCTCCTAATTTTTTCCGTTCTTTGATCGCCATCTACATCTCCTGTGGTGTAAGAGTCTGCTTCATTTAGCAGAACTTTTATATTTAATTCTCAGATTAAGTATTATCATGTTGACTTTAAAAAGATCCGTTTCTCGTCCATCAGCGGACAACCCTCGATATATGTACTTGCTGAACAGTATTAGCTTTTCTCTATCCTCAATCCAGCTATGGCTCCAGAGCAGGCTGAGCTGAAATGAGCTGGTCGATGGTGAATGTGCCGAAACCACTTCCCCCTGTCCCGATGCCGCCGGGTTCAGGGCCATAAGGATAAGTTGTCAAATAAGGGTTAAGGGCGTAATAAAACTTAGATTGTCGATTTGACTCAATGATTTTGGAAACTATAGTGCCTGAGTAACTCGAATCTTTTCTAAATTTTACCGACGCCTCAGGCGCAAATATGCTGGCAACGACAGTCGCGCCTCCTTTCTTAAATTCAACATCCTTGCGGGAAATTATAATTCCGTCCATGCTCAGGTCTTTATCAAACGTTATACCGGAATTATTCAAGAAAAGTGTGCCTTTGAAATTAAAGTTATTTTTGACTCTGACCGGTGTTGATCCCGCATAGAAAATATTCAGTTTATCGGCGGCTCCGCCCCAGTTTATATTCAGATCGTGAGCAGCAAAAGACAGATAATTATTTACATAGATGTTAACGGTGCCACCCCCGATTATTTCTATGTCTCTATTTATAGTCAGATTGTCAACTATCAGATTAATATCCTTGCCGTCAGTATCAAAAATCAGCTTGTCTATGACGTTCAAGGAGGAAAGACGGGTGTGTGCAGAAAAAATATTGCTCGTGTAATTTTTTTCGTAAGCTGAGGCATCCGGATTATTGGGGAAGGCGTCGAAGATCGCGATGTAAGGTGTCAAGTTTATCTCACCCTTTATCATCCCGCTATCATCGACATGAGATACGCCGTCAGCATCTATATGAACGAAATCCTGCTTAATATCCACTGTCCCGTCCAGATAGACGTCTCCGCTAATATTCACGCCATGGTCCAGATACAGATATCCCTTGGCGATCATGACTGCGTCTTCAGGCATTCTGGGCAGCCCGCCGCCTCTCTTTTGCCACTGCACCCTGACCGGCATCTTTACTGTTCTTGTTCTGCCGGCGATCTCGCCTGTAGAGACGATGGTGTATTTTTGTGTTAATTCTGTCTCCGGCTCTCTTTCTATCGAGATAGTCGCCTTGGGGTTATCGCCAAATTGAGGATCAAAATCAGTGTATACAGTGCCGTCTAAGACATCTAATTTATCAGACAGATAAGAAAAGTAATGCCCGGCAGCGGCGTTGTGATTTTCATGGGCAAACCAGACTTCATTTTCAAGTTCTTCATAAGCCATGTTAGCTCCGGCTTCAGCGATATAATAGGCAGAGTTGCTGTCCTGGTTGACGACGCTTAACTTGTGGCTTCCGATGGTAACGGCTCCGATCGCAAAGCCGAGAACTGCTAAAACCATGAGAACCATAAGAGTCAAAACCAGTCCTGCTCCATCCTCTTGCCTGAATTTTTCTGCCAGGGTTTTTCTTTTAGGTTGATGCAACTGTTTCCGTTGTTTCAATTGGCTCACCTCCTTCTCCGCCTGCAGATTCTCCTCTGAAATATATGGTCGTTTGATAGTCTTTGGCTTCAACGCCGGCCTCATTGCTGTGTACTCTGATTGTGATATTTATGCCTTGATTGTCATCAGTCTTACCGGCGGTAAACTCGCTGACATAATCAATAAGTACGGAGTCATTGTGCATCAATTTATTGTTTACTTCTTTGTATGTAGCGCCGCTGCTCAATATGGTAATTACATTATTCTCCACATCTATCTGATCAGAGGAATAGCGGCGCAAGTCGGCAGAAATTTTTGTCATGGCATGGCTCATATCATTGGCCTGATCGGCAGATTTTGACTGACTGCGAAACTGTTTTTGTCCGAAAATGTGTATGGACCCGGCCAGCGCGATGATGATACCCAAAATGGCCAGCGCTGCTAAAAGCTCGACTAAGGTAATACCCGTTTCGCTGTATAACAATTTCTTGAGGGATCGTCTATTCTTCTGCTTCTGCGAACGGCAGACGGGTTTCCATTTTTGCACGCGCCTCACCTCCCTCAGTAACAGTAACAACAACTTTATACAAATCACTGTTCTCGTTTACTTGTATGTTAAGCTGCACATTGTCCGGTTTTCCGGCCAGGGTGTCAGCAACTGTTTTCCCGTTTTTTGAACAATTGGTTACTCGCTCGATTTCCTGCTGAGCTAAAAAGGTGGCCTCATTAACTGAGTTAGTTCTATTGTTGGTCCTGGCGGCTTGAGTAAAAAAGCCCATAAAAGACATAACGATTATTGATAACAGAATAATCGCTGCCAGGAGCTCAACCAAAGTGACTCCGTCTTCTCTTTTAAACCCCAACTTTAATCTCTTCATAACCCGTGATTGGATAACATTATATACTATATAATAAATAGTAATACCTGCAGGAGGTTAAAAACTGATGTTTTTTCGATGTCTTTTTAGCTCTCACTCTCGCAGAATAATTTTAACTGACAGATCTTTGCGAAGAGTTTGATTTAGTTTACAAAGTATAAAGCATTGTTCAGTAACCCCTGCCCGACAAAGTATTCCTAATTAGAATTATAATATTGCAAGATTAGACAGCCATGAACGCTCAATTATAAAACTTAATTAACGATAAGGAGGAACAAAATACAGGTAGTTTTTCATGTAGATGAAATGAGCAAGTGGGATTTGCTTCTTGCGAATGTTACTAACTTCCTGAGAGAGGAAGGGGAGGCAACGATAGAGGTGGTCGCCTATGCTGAAGCTGTTAATTATTATATCGGTGACCAATCATTACCTGAGAACTTGATTGATTTAGTCGACTTTGTAGCATGTGCCAATGCCCTCGGGGCTTGGAAAGTTGAGCCGCAGCAGCTTCCTGATTTTGTGCGGGTGGTTCCTTCAGGTGTTGTGGAGATTGCCCGCAAACAGCTGGAGGGGTACGCATATATCCGCCCCTGATAAGAATTCTTGCCTTAAAGTTTAGCGTCTTCATCGCAGTACCAAATTAATAATTATTTCCGGAGGATTGCCATGGCGTTTGACTACAAGAAAGAATACAAAGAATACTATATGCCGAAGGCGCAGCCGGAAATAGTCAGCATCCCTGAGATGAATTTTCTTGCTGTTCGCGGCCGGGGAGACCCCAACGAAGAAGGCGGCGCTTATCAGAAGTCTATAGAATTACTGTACGGCATCGCTTATACCATCAAGATGAGCAAAAAAGGCGAATATCAAATTGAAGGCTACTTTGATTATGTTGTGCCGCCGCTCGAGGGATTTTGGTGGCAGGAAGGGATCCAAGGCTTTGATCCTGCCAAGAAAGAGAAATTCAACTGGATATCGGTAATCCGTTTGCCGGATTTTGTCAGGAGAGAAGATTTAGACTGGGCGCTCACAGAGGCTGCCAATAAAAAGAAACAAGACTTTTCTCTTGTGGAATTCTTAACCATTGAGGAAGGAATCTGTGTGCAGATCATGCATATAGGTCCTTTTTCTGATGAGCCTGCCAGTGTCGCCTTGATGGATCAGTATATTGCTGACCGGGGTTATGAAAAAGATTTTTCTGAACACAGATTACACCATGAGATTTACTTGTCCGATGCAAGAAAAGTAACACCGGACAAGTGGCGGACTGTTATCCGTCATCCGGTGAAGAAAATATAGCAGCAAGTGGCACTCATAAAGTTAATCTTGTTTTGAATCGTTTGCTCCATTAAAGTATATGAACAGTCCGCTTCTCTTTGTTCAATTCACTTCAACGTGACTGCAGCTTTTATTTGTCAAGGGAAAGGGGTATATCTTAGAGATGGAGAATCAGGGTACGTATAAGAAAAGCTCAGTTATTAAGCTCGCGGGAGCATTTATTGCCTGGATTATTGGCTCCGGATTTGCAACCGGTCAGGAAATACTGCAATTCTTCACAAGTTATGGTTACCGGAGCTATGCTGTTATCTTAATAAATCTGGCAGGTTTTATATATTTCGGCTGGCTTATATTAAAAGCCGGCTATGAACATCGTGAAGAAGAAAAGTTTAATCACTTTAAATATTTCTGTGGGGTAAAGCTGGGGACTTTTTATACCTGGCTGATTCCGATTATTCTACTTTTAATTATGCCTGTCCTGATATCAGGTGCGGGTGCAACTCTCAATGAATATTACGGAGTGGAGCATTGGATCGGCTCGGCAATCATGACTGCTCTGGTCTTAATCGCCTATCTGATAGGTTTTGAACGGTTAATGAAGATTGTCTCTACCCTGGGTTCCTCGATTATAATTTTCATACTGGTGGTAGGGACGATCAGCATGATTCAGAACTGGGGCAATTTTGAAGAAGCCTCAAGATATGAGGAACTTTTAGGTTCATCGCAAAACTCGCCCCATTGGCTTATCAGCGCTGTTTTATACTTATCTCTGGTTTTTATTACCGGCAGCACCTATTTTACAAAAATCGGCATGACGGCAAAGGTGCGGCAAGAGGCGAAGCATGGAATATTGCTCGGCTCTGTAGTTGCGATTCTTACTACTGCAATCATCAATACCGCTATGCTGCTGAATGCCGAAAGCATAGCATCGCTGTCCATACCTGTTCTCTTTTTGGCCAAAAATATATCCCATCTTTTGGGTTCAGTCTTTTCAATATTTCTGATATTGGGGATGTTCTCTTCTTGTACCGCCATGTTGTGGACGGTCTGTAACCGTTTCACCTTTGGCGGCAAGAGAGGTAATCAGCTGTTTGCGGTTTTCATCGCGATTCTTGTCTTTGTATTGGGATTGTTATCCTTTACCGATCTTGTCGCAACCCTTTATCCGCTGGTAGGTTATGCCGGTCTTGTATTTATTGGCTCCATGCTGATAAAAGGGATTAAGACGAAGTTTCAAAAATCAAGAAATTGATGATTTCAGCAAGTTGATTACTTCCTTGTCTGACACTTGACGGAAGTCCCGATAATAAGCGCCTACGGCTCCGCGATAATAACGATCAATATCCAGAGCCACGAGATCATCTGCCTTTTCCAGCAGTTTCTCAGCTGTATCGGAAGGCGTGACGGGAATCGCAACCACGATCTTTTTCGCCTGACGCTTCTTCATTTCCTCGATTGCCGCCATCATTGTAAGTCCGGTAGCTATTCCATCATCGACAATAATGGCAATCTTTCCTGCCACCGGATGTCTCTTGGCTCCGCCCAGATAATGCTCTCTGCGTCTCATAAGTTCTGCACGAACGCTGTCAACTTCTTTTTGCAGCCAGTCAGGGTCGACTCGGCGCACTTCAACAGGATTGCAGATAGGGTCGCCTTCTTCGGCAACAGCACAAATCGCGTATTCCGGATTAGCAGGATGGCCAATTTTTTTCGTCAGGACAAGATCGAGAGGGACATTAAGCCTCTTTGCAATTTCGGCGCCCAACTCGACTCCGCCTCTGGGCAAAGCGAAGACAACTGCATCTTCTCCCGCATATTTTTCTAAAGCATCAGCGAGCCTGATGCCGGCATCTTTTCTATCCTGAAATAACATATTTACCACCTTACTTCACGCCAGCCTTGGCAGTCAGAGGGCTTCAAAAATGATCTGCGCGATGCATCAGTCAGCTATATTTTGCGAAGGCGCTTAAAAGCTGCGACAGCGGAACTAGTCGACAAAATAATAGCCCGGCGGAGGTGCACGCCAGGCTATTTACCTAAGGAGCTAATCGTTCCAGTAATTGTTCGCTGCCGCGACAGTTTGAAAGTGAATTGCCACAACCTGAGAGGCAAAGGTCAGATTTGTGGGGTCAGAGGCATAGGCGGGACGCAGAACATTTCTGACGTTCTCATCCGGCTGGATCATGCCGACTGCTTTGCGGGCCAGCTTTACAGCCAGATTGTAACCTTCTTCCGGTGTGCCGGTCTTGAGTGTAGGTAACCAGGTTTCCATTTTGCTGTCCTCCATTATCGAACTTTAAATTTAGCGTAGCAAAGAAACGACAGGTGAGTGGATACAAATATCACAAATATCCCCCTTGCAATCACTATGTTCACTGACACTGTTGTATAATTGTTTCGAATCAGGGAACTTTGATTATTCCGCCAAAGAAACTATAATTTACGCCCAAGGGACTTTAATTATTTCTCGGCCAGGAGATTTTGTGGATTTTTCAAAACTACCGGTACGTAATTAAACTATGGTCTTTAAATCAAAGATCAAACGTAGATAAAATCAACTCAATAAACAATAATCGAGGTATTCTTATGAGCAGTTTTACAGAGACTGTAAAAAAGGCCTTCTCAGGATCTCTAAAGTCATTGAAAGATTTTCCCGCCACAATTTTCTTTGCGATTGCGTTTGCGCTGGTGACATTGATTCGTATTCAGATAGACTGGCCGCAGCAGGAGTCTTATAGTTTTCTCTTGAACTGCCTTAGCTGGTCTTTAGCTCTGGGAACGATATTCAGCCTTATGGCAATAACCCTGGCGCAGAGCAGATTTAACACAAAAAGAGCTTTTCTGCTGGCGAATATTATCAGCTTGCTGGCTTTGGTTTTCACCTTTTTGCTTCTATATTTATTTTCCGGCTCTGACCTGGCTTTGGCTGAACGTGGATACGAAGTTCTGTCACCCCTGGCGATTGCCAGAGTCAGTGTGGCCATGCTGATCTGCTATCTGTTTTTCATTATATTCTCAGGCCAGCCGGGCACCGCAGCTGAGAAGGCGGCGGGCATCTTCAGTATCGATTTTGCCCAAGCACTGTTTATACACCAGAAGGCATTCTTCATTGCCCTTATTTACGGCGTAGTCATGATTATCGGCACCAGCGGAGTGGCAGGAGCTATTCAAGCACTCCTGTACCCTGAAATGAGTTTTAAAGTGTACCAGTTCATTGCTACTATTGCAGGCTTCATAGCCTTTACCATGTTTGTTGCTTATTTCCCGGATTTTCGCAAAGGTACAAAGGATGCACACAGAGAAGCAGCCCAGGATCAGCCCCGTTTTGTGGAAATTCTGTTCGAATACATCATGATACCTATGATGACCGTGCTTTCGATTGTCCTTCTGATTTGGACCGGCAGAACAGTGTTTTCCGGTATAGATGTGCCATTTGTTCAACTTGCCGGCATTGCCGCTGCCTATACCATCGCAGGAAACTGGCTGCATATGATGGTCTCAGAGTATAAATCAAAACTTGCGAACTTTTATCTGCGCTTTTATCCGCTCGCCGCAATTCTGATACTGGTCCCCTATGCCATAGCGTTATGGAATCAGCTTAAACTGTCCGGACTAAAACTGACCGAGTACTGGTTCATACTGGTTTGGCTCGTAGCTGCATCCGGTGCAGTCCTCATACTTATACGCAGATCCAGAGCTTATATTTATATTGTCGCCATAATATGTGTCCTGGCAGTCTTTTCCGTACTTCCGATCTCCGGCTACAATGTATTGCCGGTTAAAGCCCAGACAGCCAGACTTGAAGCACTGCTTACCGGTGAGGACATGTTCAAAGAAGATACAATTATTCCCACTGAGTCAGAACCGGATCCGGAGGTAAGGGCAGCAATAACAGACGCAGTTGTTTACCTGGCTTTTGCCAGTGACGCCAGCCTGCCTGCCTGGTTTGACAGAGATTATCAGGAAGATTCGACATTCAGATCTGTGTTTGGCTTTAACAAAACCTGGCTGACTCAACCTGAAATGCCGCCCGAAGTTAACAAGGGTATAAGTTTATACCTCCCGGACATCCCCATTGACATATCTGACTATAGCCTGGCAATTAAAGTAATGCCCAGTTATGAAAGAGAGCAACCTTTTCTCGTTGATGGTGAGAGGGGCACTTACCGGATAGACTGGCCCGACTATGGAATGACGGTACCGGTTCTGGAGATTCAGCTGGAGGATGAAGTAATCCTGCGCCAGGATATGAGAGATTATGTTGATGCTCTCCTGAACAAGTATCCCAACACAAACTTAATACGCACACCTGCAGAACTTGCAGATATGACCATGGTGCTGAAATCCACAGAGCTTGATATTCTACTGGTATTTCGGAATGTGGGAGTAATCTTTGATTCACAAAACGCAATTTATTATGAACTTGATCTGGATACGATTTACATGCAGGAGAAGTGATGAAAGGAGCGGCACATGCGTTTATTTATCGCAGCGGCCTTACCGGAAGAACATCTGAAATATATGCGTTTGGCGAAGGCGATTATTAATGAGAACAGCAGCAAAGTCTCACTTACGAAAGATGACAACCTTCATTTAACCTTACATTTTCTGGGAGATGTCTCTGCAGGTAAGTGTGAACAGCTGATTTCCAGCCTGAGCAATTTCGAAATACCTTCCTTGTCATGCTTCACATCATCTATCGAAGGTTACGGCAACTTTAGCAGAGACGATGGCAGATTAATATATGCAAAACTCGCTGTGACAAAAAATCTATTTCAACTGCAAGCGGCATTAGGCAAGACATTTACTGATCTTGGACTTGAAGTTTCCTGCCGCCGCTTCAAACCCCATGTCACTCTGGCCAGAAGAACTGAATTAAACGCTCCCTGGCAGGAAGTGCTGGAAAAATTACCTCTGTCGGGTGGAAGTTATTATTTTCCCGCTATCCATTTGTTTCAAAGCGAGTTTAGCGGCAAGGGTATGCTGTATAATCCTCTTTTTAGTTTTGTCAGCTGAAATCTAACTCTAATTAAAAATAGAAGTAAAAGAGTTAATTTATTGGTCTGAGAAGACAACCCTTTGCTGATCTATTCCTGTGAAAAATATACACAGAGCCAAAGGCAAAGGTCTGATGTCATGACGACCTGATGCTTTCTCCCTGATTGGAGATAAAGATAGTCCCCTTTTTTCAGCTTAACGGTATGGCCGCCTTCTTCCGGGAAGCTGATCTCCGCTTCTCCTCTGAGCACAATAACCCATTCATCTTCATCCTGATCATAGACTTCGCTGGTCTGACCGGCGGAGAGAATCCGAGTGATTTTTACCTTGCCTTTTGCCAGCAAAATCTCTTCCTGCTCAGCCAATGCGGCATCCGGCAGATTTTCGTATATGTTATTCAGAATATCCACTTGTACCTCTCAACTACTTAATTTTCTTAACATATCGGATGAGCGCCTTCACACTCTTATCTTAATCATAAATCAGGTAAAATATAATAATATCTTCGTACCAGATAAATTCACGGAAATGGGAGAATTTAAAACACTTATGACAATAAAGGAAACGTTAGAAACTGAAAGATTAATTCTGCGGCCACTGACAGAGGAAGACTTTGACAGCGTCCACTCCTGGGCATCAGTGCCGGCCAACGTCCGCTACATGTCCTGGGGTCCCAATAGTGAAGAAGATACACTCAACTTTATTCGCACCGCCAAACCGGGATTCGAATTCGGTATCACTCTCAAAGCGGACAATCAACTGATTGGCAGCTGCGGGATTTATCCCAGCGGCCTGGATACAGCGGAAATAGGCTGGACTTTACATCGGGATCATTGGCAAAAGGGCTACGGCACAGAAGCCGGTTATGTCTTGATTGAATATGGTTTTAACACTATGAAGCTGCATAGGATTTTCGCTTTATGCGCCGCAGACAACTACGGATCATACCGGGTGATGGAGAATATCGGCATGAGGAGGGAAGCTCATTATCGCAAGGCGCTCTGGGCACGGGTGGACAAAGAGTGGATTGATCAATATTGCTATGCCATCCTGGCAGAGGAGTATCTAAATAAGGTGACTCTTTAAATCCAGCAGTTCAATATCTGCAGAGAGGTGATCTTCTCTCACAGGCTCCTCTTGCAAAAGATCAGTAGTCAGGTACTTCTTATTGTCATCCGCGAAGACAGTGACTACATTGGCATCCTTGCCTAGCATGTTCTGCACTGCTACAGCTCCCAGGAAGTTCGCGCCGGAGGAGATGCCGACGCCCAGGCCAAGCCTGCCGGCTAAATTTTGCGCCATGATGATGGCATCACCGTCATCAACTCCGATGATCTTATCCAGCTCATCCAGTTTAAGTATTGAGGTGATGAACTCATCAGAAATGCCCTCAATTCTATGGCTGCGGGCTACCTCACCACCGGTCTTGAGGGTCGGAGAATTCGAGGGTTCTAGCGGATATGCCTTAAATGCGGGATTTATCGCTTTGAAGTATCTGCTGACACCCATAATTGTACCGCCTGTTCCTACACCGGCAACGATGGCATCAGCTTTCAGGCCTGCCGCAGCCAGCTGCTGTCTTATTTCCGGACCTGTGGATTCGTAGTGAGCCTCCACATTGTACTCATTAGAAAACTGGCAGGGAAGGAATACGCCTTCATTTTGGCCGGCATACTTTTCGGTCAGCCTGATGCAGCCCTGAAAGCCGCCTTCCTCTTTGCTGACCAGCTTCACCTCAGCGCCAAAACTTCTGATCAGATCTTTTCTTTCTTCGCTCATCCAGTCGGGCATGAAGATAGTTACTTTATGTCCTAAAGCAGAGCCCAGCGCGGCAAAAGATATGCCGGTGTTGCCGCTGGTCGCCTCAAGAATCTGATCCCCTGGCTTAATAAGCCCTTGCATATATGCTTTAGCCAGAATATGGATGGCCATTCTATCCTTAATGCTGCCGGTAAAGTTATAACTTTCAGCCTTAACAAAGACCCTGCGCACTTCGCCGTTATAGCTGTATTCTATTTCCAGCAATGGTGTCTTGCCGATCAATCTTTCCAGTTCTCTGATACGATTTTCAATGACCTTAATGTCCATCGAATACTCCCTTTGCTGCCTCAGTTTATCTAAACAATTGCCCTCAATGATATTCAGAAAAAGAAAATTATTCTACAAATCAGCTGAAAATATGAGTGCAAATCAAAGACCGTTATAATCTTAACATGCCTCTGAGAAATTATGTCCTGATATATAATGAATAATAGCTGGTTTGCTAAATAATTTTAAGAGACGAAGGCGCTTGTAAATGAGTTTAATATATTTTCCTTACGGAAAAACCGAAATAGCATACCTGAAAGCCAAGGACAAGAAACTTGGAGCAGCAATTGACCGGATTGGTCATATTAAGAGGGAAGTAGAATCCGACCTCTTTTCAGCTGTTGTTCTTACAATTGTCGGGCAGCAGATCTCCGGCAAGGCTAAGACTACAATTTGCCGGAGATTGACAGATGCACTGGGGGAGATCACTGCGGAGACGGTATTGGCTGCCGGCATAGATAAAATACAGCAATTCGGCATGTCATTTCGTAAAGCAAGTTATATTACTGACTTCGCTGAAAAAGTAAGATCGGGTGAATTTGATCTTGAAGATATTAAAGATAAGACAGATGAGGAAGCCATAGCGAGATTGACGGAACTCAAAGGCGTAGGGCCTTGGTCTGCGGAGATGATCCTGCTTTTTTCCCTACAGCGACCGGACATCTTTAGCTTTGGTGATTATGGGATTAACAAAGGGTTACGCCTGATTTACGGACATAAGGAGATTGACAGGGAGCGCTTCGAGCGTTATCGGAGGCGCTTCAGTCCTTATGGCAGTGTCGCAAGCCTCTACCTCTGGGAAGTAGCCAGCGGTACAATTATTTCTTAAGCTGGCTATACTTTTAATTATTTGCAATTATTAAGATGAATATTCTGCAGAGGGTTAAGGAGAGTTTTATGAATATTGATAAAGACAGACCTTATATGCTTGCTTACGGATTTTTTGCTGATCGTTTAGAGAAACTGGAGGAAGCAGCATCGGCAGGCGGGATTGGCATCAAGCTGATCGGACGGGACAATTTAGATACGATAGTCAGGGAACTGCTCCTGAGAGAAAATGAAGAATTGCCTGCAAATAGCGGCCCTCACACATCTCCTGAACTGGATCCGGGATTCATCCTCTTCGTAAATATCGGACAGGAGGCCTTATACCAATTCTTAGAAGTCATGAAAGAGAAAGATCTCTTTGTCCCTTATAAGGCCGGACTCACAGCAAATAATATTACCTGGCCCTTACGAGAGCTGATAGCTGCCAACCGCCAGGAACATGAATACATTAAATTATACCAGGACAGCAAGAAGGCTCTATATTTCGGCATGGATCTCTACGAAAAAACAAAGGACAATCTACTGTTTGAGCGCCTTGAACAGCTGCTGGAATACATTACGTCAATTGAGAACGGGCAGGAGACTTTAGAACAAGAAACTTCTAAGCAAGATGAAGCAGCCCGATTTACAGAACTTCGCAAGCGATATAATGCCCTGGCTATGAAAATAAATGAAATCGTCAGAAGTAAAGGGAATGCACCTGATAGCTGACGCTTACTTAATTAAAGACACATCTTCAAGATCAACGAGAAAAGTCAACAGGTACATCGCCATCAAAAAACAATCCTACTAAAGGCTTAACGTTGCCACCCAGAGTAACTCTTATTTCCGCCGGAGTGCCGCCTATGCTAATTTGAGCGTAGGCTGTTCCTTTGAACAGATCAGGCATCCTGGCTTGCGCCAGGGCAGCTTCATCGGATAGGGGCAGTTCTTCATCAACGACATACAAACGAGCTACTTCACGGGTGCTGTTATTAACAGTCAATTTCGCATAGAAGATCCAGCCGAAATCTATTACAGCGACAATAATCAGTAAAAGAATCGGCAGAATCAGAGCGAACTCAACCAGAGATTGCCCTTCTTTTCGTTTTACGATCTGACATGTCTTCATACTGTACTCCTAAAAGAACAACCCCGTAATAAAACCTGTCCGGGACAACACAACAATTGTCACTGTTCCAAGAGCTATTGCCAGCGCATAAGGTATGTAATCACGTTTCTTATCCGAGGTATCTACCCGATATTGCTCTCGCTTGCTGCTCAGCAGCAAAGAAGAGGAAGCTATCATAATCATGCTCAGAAAACCAAAAACAAGTAAACGGCCGGTTCGTTTAAATGTTCTCATCAACCCGCCCCGCGCTATTCGAGCAACAAACACTAGTATGGCGCCGTTGATTGCTGCAGCGAAAGTAATAGCGATCACTACACGCCAATTGCTGATGGCTCCGATTGCAGCCATCAGTTTGACATCTCCTGCTCACATAAATCCCGTTATATAGGGGATGATAAAGACCAGGAAGCCGACTGCCAAACCGATCAAACCTGTCAAGATGCCTTGGGGAAAATCACCCACAGCATTCACTACTAAGCCCAGTGCAGCAAATGAAACTGTCAGTTTATTTGGTATTTTGCGAGTGCGGATATCAGCTAGTGCAGCTAATGCTACCAAAATATTTAAGCGATGATTTGCATGTAAGTGATATATTCCTCCATAAAATCACCGCCTTATTTTTTTGCTCCGGCAGCATGAATCACGATTTGCTGCAAAAAGATACTTATCTGAGCCTTGACTGTTCCGAATAGCCCCCTTATGCGGAGGCTATTCGGAAACAAACAACAGTTCGTCAAAATCAACCGCCGCCTAATCTGGCAATGCTCCCAGTTCTGATGCAGTTCTATTGAAGATACCTGTGATACTGACGCCCAACTATATTCGGTCTAGAATTTTGAATAATTTAACATATTGATAAAAATATTAGACATAAGAAATACTGATGTGTGTACAGCAGACTGAGGCCATGCCTTCTTAGCCCTTTACTTTACTTTGCTTTGTCTGTGCCTTCTTACTTCTTGCTTTACTTTACTTGGCCTAATCATTCTTTCCTCTTACTTTTACTTTATTAACTCGATATGGTAAACTTCTAGCGCTAAAACAACGAATGATAGCTATCAATATAGATTAGCTCACGGAGGATCCTCATGACGTCAACAGTTGAGAAAAAAGAACATAATATGGTGCAGTTCACCATCACCGTCCCGCCGGAAGAGTTTAAAAAAGCTCTGATGTCCGCCTTTCGCAAGAATGCTAAACGCTTTAGCGTTCCAGGCTTCAGAAAAGGCAAGGCACCTTATCCGGTGGTAGTAAATTACTATGGCGAAGGCGTTTTATATGAGGACGCTGTTGGTTTTGCTGTGGATCCCGCTTATCAGGCAGCACTTGAAGAGCATGATATTATCCCGTTCTCCAGCCCTGAAATGGACATACTTGAGATCGGCGGCGAGAACGGCTTCGTTTTTACCATAGATGTTGCTGTCAAGCCTGAAGTCACTCTGGGCAAGCATAAGGGCATTACTGCCTATCGTCCGCCGGTGGAAGTAACCGGAGAGGACATTGAAAAGGATATCGAGCGTGAGCGTCAGAAAGTCGCCCGCATGGTTCCGGTCACTGATCGTCCTGTAGCCGAAGGCGACACAGTCAATATTGATTATGAAGGCTTTAAGGACGAGGTGGCGTTTGCAGGAGGCACAGGCGCTGATTATGACCTCAAGATCGGGTCCGACAGTTTCATTCCCGGTTTTGAAGAAGGGTTGATCGGCAAAGAGTCAGGTGAAGAAGTGGAACTGGAGATCAGTTTCCCTGAGGAATATCATGAAGAATCTCTCGCCGGACAGCCTGTTATCTTTAAAGTAAAGATTAACAGCATCACCGCACAGGAGCTGCCGGAAGTAGACGATGAGTTTGTCAAGGATATCAGCGAATTTGACACATTGGCTGAGTACAAGGAAGATCTGCGCGAGCGCTTAGTCAAGGCTGCCAATGCTTCTGCAGACGGTGAATTTGAAGATAATCTTCTCGCTGCTCTGGTTGAGGACAGCGAAATGGATATACCTCACGTCATGATCCACGATGAGATGGACCGCATAGTCGATGAGCAAAGAAACCAAATGCGTTATCAGGGGATAGATCTGGAACAGTATTTGGAATATATGGGCATGACAGTTGACCATTTTAAGATGCAGCTTCATGAGCCTGCTCTTAACAGGATAAAGTCCAGACTGGTGATAGATAAGATCGTCGAGATTGAAGAATTTGAAGCCAGCGAGGATGAAGTTACCGAAGAGATCAAACGCATGGCTGAAATGTATGGCGTTGATGAAGAAAAATTCCAGGAGACTTTTGCTCCGGACAGAGACTACTTTAAAGAAACCATTAAGAATAACAAAGCAGTCACCTTCCTGCGTGAACACGGTATTGCCACTGATGTTAAGCCGGAGCCGGAAGAAGAGGAGGAACCTGAAGTTCCTGCCGCGGTTGATGAGGCAGAGGCGGAATCTGAAGAACCTGATGAAGAGACGGTTTCTGACGAAGCGGGTGCAGTAGCTGATTCTGACGAAGCAGGAACTGAAGCTTAAACAGCAGAAGTTGAGCCTGGTCTGACGACTAAATAATAATTATGACCGCTGATTAAGTTACAAGTACGTTAAATACCGAAGATAGAGCGGACATATGGAGTATTATTAGGGATATAGAGTATTATTGGTTATATCGTTTTTTACACCTGATTTGAAATTCTGAAATAGGCAGTTTCAAGAACGACGAAAACCAGAGCCCGGATTTAGCGGGTCAGTTCTGGAAAGGAGAAACACACATATGAGTTTAGTACCGATGGTAATAGAGCAGACTAACAGAGGCGAGCGGTCTTACGATATTTTTTCACGTCTTCTAAAAGAGCGTATCATCATTTTGTCTGATGAGGTTAACTCAGTCACAGCAAGCCTTATCACAGCACAGCTGCTTTTTCTGGAAGCTGAGGATCCTGAGAAAGACATTCAACTGTATATCAACAGTCCCGGCGGCGAGATTTCTTCCGGTTTCATGATTTATGACACCATGGAATACATCAAGGCTGATGTGCAAACTATCTGTATGGGCATGGCCGCAAGCATGGGCGCCTTCATATTAGCTGCAGGCACAAAGGGCAAACGCTTCATTCTTCCTAATGCCGAAGTAATGATTCACCAGCCGCTTGGTCAGGCAGCAGGACAGGCCTCGGATATCACAATCATGGCGGAGCATATTCTGCGTCTGAAGAAGAATCTGAATGAAATCCTGGCTGAGAAGACAGGACAGCCTTTAGACGTGATAGAGAAAGATACCGATCGAGACTTCTGGATGTCTGCGGATCAGGCTGTAAAATACGGTATCGTAGATAAGATAATGGAGAAACGAGTTCAATGACAGATAGCAACGGACATGAAGGCAACAGGATTTATGGCGGTTTGCGTTGTTCTTTTTGCGGCAAAGCGGAGAGAGAAGTCAGCCGCCTGATAGCCGGCCCGGGTGTCTATATCTGCAGTGATTGCGTAGACTTGTGCATTGAGCTTCTGGATGATCAGGCTGCACCTGACTATGCGCTTTCACCCGGCACAGAGCCGACTGAGCTGATGACTCCCAGGGAGCTGAAGGAAGCTCTTGATGAGTATGTTATCGGGCAGGAAGAGGCAAAAAAGGTTCTGTCCGTATCAGTTTATAACCACTATAAGCGCGTGCTTTCTCCCCGTCTGGAGCTGGAAGACGGAGTGGAGCTGAGCAAGAGCAATATCATGCTGATCGGACCAACCGGCAGCGGCAAGACCTTGCTGGCGCAAACGCTGGCCAGATTGCTGCATGTGCCGTTCGCGATAGCTGACGCTACTGCACTGACAGAGGCCGGCTATGTCGGCGAGGATGTGGAGAACATCCTGCTGCGTCTGCTTCAGAATGCCGATTTTGATGTTGAAAGAGCTGAGCGAGGCATCATTTATGTAGATGAGATTGATAAGATCACCAGACGCTCAGATAATCCCTCAATCACTCGTGATGTTTCCGGCGAAGGTGTGCAGCAGGCACTTTTGAAGATTCTTGAGAGCACGATTGCCAATGTTCCTCCTCAAGGCGGACGCAAGCATCCTCAGCAGGAATTCATCCAGATAGATACTACACATATTCTCTTTATTCTGGGCGGGGCCTTCGATGGGTTGGAGAAAATAGTCATGGACCGCATCGGTAAAAAATCGATCGGGTTCGGAGCCATCATTGAAGATCTCGACAAAACCTCACCTGAGAAGGTATTGGAGAAAGTCATGCCGGAAGATTTGCTGAAATATGGGCTAATTCCGGAATTTATCGGCAGAGTGCCGGTGATCGCGACCTTGCAGGATTTGGATCAAGAATCTCTTGAGAGAATTCTCACAGAGCCGAAGAACGCTCTTATAAAGCAGTACCAAAAGCTATTCGCCTTCGACAATGTAGAATTGGAATTCGAGCCTGAGGCAATCAGCGCGATTGCCAGAAAAGCGATGAAGCTCAAAACCGGCGCTCGCGGTCTGCGTACCATTCTTGAGGGCATGGTTCTCGATCTTATGTATGAGATACCTTCCCGCTCGGATGTCGAAAAAGTAATAATATCGGCAGGCTGTGTTGACGAGGAAGATGAACCGCGTTTGATACTTAAGAAAGAAAAGCAAATCAAGAAAGCACAGTAACGCGGTATATTCCTGTCGCTTAATGATAATGCCCGTCGCCGAAAACCGGCGGCGGGTTTTTTGTTTGCGGCAGACTATAAGTATTAATACGCGATACGAAGAGAGTAAATATGGCGGCAGATATTTCAAAGAAAGCCGGTCAGGCTGATAACAAGAAAACACGCGATTTCAAGGATCAGGAAAAGTGCTTGTCCAATTGCCGGGGAAAGGCAAAGCTTGTGCGTGATGAGGAAGAGCGTATCTATGTCGCAAAACCTGTCTCCGAGTGGACTGATCATCGGGTAGCGTCGATCTTGTCATATTTACGGGCGCCTGAATTCCCGCGTTGTCTTGGCTGGTGCGGTCCTGCTGCTGATTTGCCCCTGAAGGATGGCTTTTGTGACAGGCTGCCTGAGATTATTGTCAGTCCCAAACCTCAGACAGTATCTTATCTGATGGAATATGTTGAAGGTAAGTCTTTAGCAGAAATTAGAAATGAAAATCCTGCTGCCGAACTTGTTATGCAATGGATTTTGCATTTAGAAAAGAGTTTACAGGATTTTTCCTCTCTTTTGCAGAAACCTGTTTTGCATTTGGACATCAAGCCGGGCAACATTATAATTTCGCCGGACAATACTCCCACACTTATTGATTTTGGCTGTGCGCTTATTTTAGATGACATCGCGGAGCAATGGGTAGAGGTTAAGCGCGCTACTGCAGCGTATGCTGCCCCGGAGGTTCAAGCCTGTAAACCACACGTTAACTCTGATCTCTTTAGTCTGGCACGAACTGCGATCTCGGTTTTGTCAGGCAAGCCTTACCTGGCTTTGACTGAGGCTGAAATTTCGGACGCTCTCTCGCAGCAGAGCGAGAAGGACAAAAGCATGCTTCTACGCTGGCAGAATAGCAATCCGGAGATCCGTTCACAGGCGCATGCGCCTGTTGAGGTGCTGAAACCGATCCCCGATTATGAAATGACAGTAGCTGCCGCAGCAGCTAAGAATAATGATGTTAAAAATAATGTTGAAGGTGATGCCGAAAGTGTTGATGGTATAGTTGGCAGCTTTCAATCGGGTAATTACATTCTGCAGCAGTCAGATAAATCTATTTTGCAGCAGTCAGATAAATATATTCTTCAGCATCAAAGCAAGTCTGTTTGCCGGCAGAACAACAAGCAGTACTTACAGCTGCCGACGATTCCCCTGGTTGGGCTTGATCAGTCCCAGCCTGTTTCTATTCATGTGGAATACAAGCTGACTGTCTCGCCTTTAGCTGAGGATGAATTAGAACTGTCATCTAAACACACTGACGAATAATCGGTATCAAATAGGAGGTAATTTCGGGGAAACAGAAAGGCCGGCAGGGCATATGGTTTCTTATGTATCGCCAGATAAAGGCTATGGTGATAAAATTATCTTAGACACTTTCCGCTCTTGTATGGGCGCAAATGTCTTAGAAAGGAGCTTAAGCCTATGTCAAAAAGAAAAAATATGCTGCTGATTGCAGTGTTACTTCTGGTAACTCTTTTAGTGCCAATTGCAGCAGGTTCTTGCGGTGCGGATGCACAGGAGCAAGAAGGGCTTAATAATAATTTTATGTATAATGTACTCCCCGCGAACCCTAATCCATTGATCTCCTATAATGAGAAAGATTTAAAAGAGATTGTTCTGGCAGGAGGATGCTTCTGGGGTACAGAAGCATATATGGCGAGAGTGCCCGGCGTTTACAGCGCTACATCAGGTTACGCTAACGGAGACCTCTCTTATAATGAAGTCAGCTATAGAGAAGTGTGTACCGGCAAAACCGGATATGCTGAGGCGGTCAAGGTGCTGTACGACCCCGACCTGCTGCCCTTGCCGCAGCTGCTGGAGCAGTTTTTCCTCACTATTAACCCGACCCAGTTTAACAAGCAAGGCAACGATTACGGCAGTCAATACCGATCAGGTATTTACTATAATGACGATTCTGAACTCCCTGTCATTAATGAAGTCATCGCGGCTGAGCAAAGCAAATACAGCAAAAAAATTGTCACCGAAGTAGAGAAACTGACTAAGTTCTTCGAAGCTGAAGAGTACCACCAGAAATACCTGGAAAAGAATCCGGGCGGCTATTGCCATGTGTCTTTTGATACCTTGCCTTCCGGCCACTCAATCCTGGAAGATCTGGCAGGCAATCCGGAGGAGGGGGCAGTTACTGATCCTGAAGCGCCTTCAACAAATGATACTAAGCCACCTGCGACTGAAGATGAGGAGCGCATATTCACCAAGCCGGATAAGAAGACCTTGTCTGAGGCTTTAACCCCGCTGCAGTTTTATGTTACGCAGGAGAAAGGGACGGAACCCCCTTTCCAGAATGAGTACGATGATGAATTTCGTGCCGGCATTTATGTAGATATTGTCACAGGTGAACCTCTGTTTCTCTCTGACGACAAATATGACAGCGGCTGCGGCTGGCCGGCCTTCACCAAGCCTATAGAGGCTGAACTGCTTGAGGAGAAGAAAGACAGAACCTTTGGCATGAGCAGAGTGGAGGTCAGGAGCAGTTTGGGCGATTCACATCTGGGCCATGTTTTCACGGATGGTCCCAAGGATAAAGGCGGTTTGCGTTATTGTATCAACAGCGCCGCTTTAAAATTTATTCCTCTGGAAGAGATGGAGGAACAGGGTTACGGTAAATGGATACCGCTGATTAAGGGAAATCAGGACTAGCCCTGTGTTATTCTAGATAGTAAATCGTAAGCTCTAAGAATAATCATGATAACGGCAGGGCAATGCGTGCCGGTATGGGATCCTGGAGCTGATTGTCTTTTATGGGGGATAGAAGAGATATGGATTTAGAGCGTATTGAGAAAGCAGTGCGAGAGATACTAATTGCCATTGGCGAGGATCCGGAGCGTGAAGGTCTGCTTGAGACGCCTCAGCGCGTTGCCAGAATGTACCAGGAGCTGTTTTCCGGCTTGCATGAAGATGTCGAAGACAAGATCAAGGTGTTCAACGAGCCTGGCACGGAGGAGATGATTCTCGTCGGTGACATTCCCTTTTATTCTATGTGTGAGCACCATCTCATCCCTTTCATCGGCAAGGCTCATGTCGTTTTTATTCCGAAGGATGACAGGATTCTCGGTCTCAGTAAAGTCGCCCGCATAGTGGATCATGAGGCCAGAAAGCCTCAGCTGCAGGAGCGGCTGACCTCAGCTATCGCAGATATAATCATGGAAGCTGTCACACCGTATGGCGTGGCCGTGATTATCGAAGCAGAGCATTTGTGCATGACTATGCGCGGCATCAAGAAACCAGGCTCGAAAACTGTGACTTCGGCAATGCGCGGCATCTGCCGCACTGATTCCAAATCAAGATCTGAGGCGCTGTCTCTCATTTGGAGAGGCCGCAGCTAGGGTGGTAAAGTGACCGGCAGAGTCCTTAAAGCAAAAGATTCAGTACTGGAGTTGGGCGATCAGACCCTGTTAATGGGCATTGTCAATGTCACACCTGATTCCTTTTCCGATGGCGGTAAATATTTTGCAGTGGAACAGGCTGTTGAGCATGCATTAACTTTGCTTGACGAAGGCGCTCACATAATAGATATCGGCGGCGAATCCACAAGACCGGATGCGGTACTGGTTTCGGAAGAAGAAGAGACCGCCAGAATAATTCCGGTTATCGAGGGAGTTTTGAGAGCTGCGCCGTCAGCAGTCATCTCTGTTGATACCTGGAAATCCGGTGTCGCGTCAGCAGCTCTGGCTGCAGGCGCTAAGATTATTAACGATATAACCGGCCTCTTTGGCAGCAAAGATATGGCGGCAGTAATTGCGCGGCAAGGGGCAGCAGCTATACTGATGCACAATCCGCTTCTTTATTTGCCGGAGAATAAGATCAGGGGCAAGTTCCCCAAGTTTCCGACGCAAGCCGGCCTGTCTTTGAAGCTAATAGAAGAACTGAGATCATTGGATCTGTCTGCAGCTAATATCTTATATCTGAAAACAGCCATTGAGCGCGCTTTGCATGCCGGCATTGATCCTGAAAGTATCGTGATTGACCCCGGCTTAGGCTTCGGAATTTCTACTGCAGATAGTCTCAGTCTCCTGCACAGTCTCAAAGAAATGACTGAGCTTGGCTGCCCTTTACTGATCGGGGCTTCACGTAAGCGCTTTGTGAAGAATCTCTTAATTGATTATCTGGATGATCAAATTGATCAGGACATGATTGAGGATGGCACAGGTGCCGTCACGGTCTATGTAATTCTAAACGGAGCTGATATCGTGCGGGTGCATGATATCCGCAAACAGAGAAACTTCGTCGCTATAGCTGATGCCATCAGAGAGCACAAAGCAGTCATAGCCGGTGATTGAGGCAGTTGATCTTAAAAGATCTGCACAGACTTGTAAGACATGCTGCAAAAACAGCGCTGCTATCTATCAGCATTTTTTACCAAAAGTGAGATCAATCAGCAAGGTGAGATTACAGCAGAGGTGAGCTCATATGAAAGACAAAAAAGACAAAGAAGATAAAGAATATATGGCGCATAAAGATCAGGGAATAAGCACTTTATTTTCCAAACCAAGCTATCTCATATCTCTTAAAGGTATGGAGTTTTTCACTCATTTGGGAGTCAAAAGCGAGGAAAAAGAGCAAGGGCAGAAGATCATCATTGATTTGGAACTGTCCTGTTATTATCTGCCGGGCATTGGCTCGGATAATCTGGAGCAGACGGTTAATTATTCAGAAGTCTACAATTTCGTTAAAGAAAAAGCGGAAGCTGCCCGCAATGATTTGATCGAGTATCTGGCGGGAGAGATTGCCGATGGCGTTTTGCACAGATTCCCCTTAGTTGCGACTCTTTCCCTGACCATTAAGAAACCCTTTGCGCCGATTCAAGGAACCTTTGATTACATGGCATTTACCCTTACACGAAACCGGGATGACGATAATCCGGAGCGAAAAGGCGCAGCCAGGTTTTCGGAAGCCAAAGAGGACTTCAGGTGTTCAGAGACGCAGAGAGCGGACAGCCTGGCGCGAAATGGTGCCGAACAGCCGCTCCCCTCTGTTAATCTGCCGCACGAGGTATATATAAGTCTGGGATCAAATGTCGGAAACAGGGTTGAGAATTTGACTTATGCGCTCCACAGACTGGAGAGCACACCGGGAATAAGGCTGATAAATGTCTCTTCGCTATATGAGACTTTGCCCTGGGGTGAGACAGAGCAAAGAAACTTCTTAAATGCTGTCGCAGTCTTGCGCACCAGTCTTGAACCACTGGCCTTCCTGGACATATGTCAGGCGATTGAGAATGAGCGGGGACGTAAGAGGGAGATTAAGTGGGGACCGCGCAGTCTTGACCTGGACCTGATTTTCTATGACGACCTGGAAATCGAAAGTGAGAGATTGAATCTGCCCCATCCTCTCTACAGGGAAAGAGATTTTGTTTTGGTTCCTTTAGCAGAAGTCAAAGGCTCAAAAACAACAGATGGCGAGAATGTTAAGCTTGTCTCTGCAAGCTGGTATCCATTAAGGTGAATTGCACAGTTTCAGCAGGCATCTGCGCTTGTGAAGCTTGAAACTTCAGCAGGTATCTGAACTTGTGAAGCTTGTAACTTAAGACCGGTATCCGTTATAGTGAAGGAGCAACGGAGGTAATATGTCAGAAAATAATAATGCAAATCAACCGTCAGCAGAAAGAAAAACAAACGCTGCCGGCGGAGGCGGTTATAAAGAGCGGAGCGGAGCCAAAGGCTCACAAAACCGCAGCAATAATCCCAATCGCAGAAGAAGCAAAAATTCAAAGCGCGGCGGTATTTCCGCCCGCAGTGGTGATAATAAGCCCGGACTGGGCGGCTGCCCAAGTGCTGAGGACGGCGGCAATAACACCTCTCGCAGCAGCGAAGGCGGCAGATCTCAGGATAACCGTGCTGCTCGCAGCGGAGGCGGTTTTCAGTCAAATCGCAGACGCAAGGACAACAGACGCAAATCAGCTTCTGCCGGCAGAAGTCAGGATAATGATAGATCTAAGGGCACAAAGCAACAAACCAGAGATCACAAAGGTCAAGCCATACAAGGAGAAGGTATGAAGTCACAGAAAGCTGATAAAGATAGATCAGGAGACCGGCGTGATGACCGTCGTGAGGATCGCCGCGCAGACCGCAGCGCGGATCGTCGGGAAGACAAGCGTGAAAACCGTCAAGGAGAGCATAATCAGGAAAGATCTAATGCCAGATATTCAGGCAAGGAGCAAAACGCCGGCACTGACAACCGCCAGAGGAACAAAGAAGCTCAGTCAAGGAGATCAAATAAACAGGTGAAGCAAATTCGCCAGCGCAGCGTGATTCAAAATATCGAGGAGCTGGAACAAGTTCCTGAGACCGTGGAAGATGTGGAAAGAGAAATCAAGGTGCTGGAAAAGGAAATTTCCCTGGAAATAAGATCCATCTCAAATATCACTCTGGACTTTTAGCTAGGAGTTATTTATGAACGAATTATCCCGAATGCCCTTGGTAGAGTCGCTCTTTGCTGCGGCAGAAGGGCGTTTTTCCTTTCATATGCCGGCAAATCGGCAAGGCAAGTCATTTCCGCCCTGGCTGAGAGACAAGCTCTGGACCCTTGATAATACGGAGATTGAATTAACCGGCGATATCAATCACCCGGAAGGTGCGGTTCTTGCTGCTATGGATTTAGCAGCCAAAACATTCGGAGCCGGCCATACCCGCTTTGTCACAACGGGTACTACTACTTCACTTCTGACAGCTTTGGCGACAGCATGTCCGAGGGGCAGCAAACTGATATTGCCCCGCCGGGTTCATCAGACGATCATGCATGGAGCAGCTCTGCTGGAGCTTGAGCCTGTCTGGGAGGAGCCGGATACCGGTGAGAGGATTGAACAAGCTCTGGTCAGAGAGATTACACAGCATCCAGAGGCAGAGGCTGTTTTCATCACAACGCCTGTCTATGACGGGACAACAATACCGCTCGATAAGATAATTCAGTGTGCCAGAGATCAGGGGACTCTGGTAATTGTTGATGAAGCCCACGGCTCTCACTTCGCGGTAGCTCCGGATCTGCTGCCGCCAACTGCTCTGTCGCAGGGAGCTGATCTGGTCGCCATGAGTGCGCATAAAACTTTGCCGGCTCTTACACCGGGAAGCTATCTTCATATAGGAAATGACGCCATTACATCAGGACGAGTTAGCGCGGAGAGACTGGGACAGATGCTGAAAGTTTTCCAGACAACCAGTCCTTCCTTTGTTATCGCAGCAAGCCTGGATTATGCCCGCAGCTGGCTGGAGATTGAAGGCCGCCGGGCTGTTGAGAGCCTGCTGGGACTGATCTCTGAGCTGAATAAGGATCTGCCTTTAACCCTTAAGCGCCTTCATCAACCCTCTTCTGATCCTTTACGCCTGACTTATGATTACAGCGGTACAGGACGAACTCGCGCGGAAGTCCGGCAAATCTTCGCTGAAGGCAAGGTTGATCCTGAAGTTATCGACCTAAGTCAGATCATCCTGATTCCGGCACTGGATACAACAGGTGAAGAAATGAAGGCGTTAGCTGAGGTGCTGCACGCTTTGGACACACGGGGCAGGAGTTTTGTCACAGACGCAGCCGGAAAGGCAAATGTGGGCGGACTATACTCAGATGCTGAGATAAAGTCCGGTAAGAATATAACAACAGATGGCCGCGGATCATCGAACAATCAGGACATTGGCTGGGTTCATTCGCTGCTGGATCGTTCAGCACCGGCTGCTGTTCCGGTCGGAGAGGCTTTGTTTGGAGATATCTGCAAGAGGGAGGTGCCGCTAAGGGAGGCTGTCGGAAGAGCCGCCGCTGAAGCGATTGTGCCTTATCCGCCGGGGGTGGCTTTAGTCTGGCCGGGCGAAACAATTACCTTGGAACGCATAGAAGCAATTGAGCAGCTATTAGCTGCTGATATCACTGTTTATGGTGTGCATAAACCTGACATGCCCAGCGTCAACGTGATAGAATAAAGCTAAGCAGACAGTGGAGATTAACAAATGAGCGATAGAGGCTGTTTTATCACCTTTGAAGGTGTAGACGGGACCGGGAAGACAACGCATATTGAGAAGCTTGCAGCTGACCTTAAGTCTGAAGGCAGAAAAGTAGTCATGCTCAGGGAGCCCGGAGGCACGCAAATTGGTGAACAGATACGTCAGATTCTGCTCAAGCGGGAGCATCAGGCTATGGCAGATGTCTCCGAATTGTTTTTGTTCGCTGCGGCACGGGCTCAGCTGGTGAGAGAGGTTATCCGTCCTGCTCTGGAACGGGGCGAGCACGTCCTGTGTGACCGCTTCATTGACTCTACGGTTGCCTATCAGGGATATGGCAGAGGACTGGGTGTAGAATTGGTGCAAAAAGTAAATGACGCCGCAGTAGGCGAGACCAGGCCCGATCTTACTATCTGGATCGATATCGAGCCGGATGAACTGGCCAAAAGGCTGGGGAAACGCAATACTGACAACAAGTCCGACCGTCTGGATCTGGAATCAAACGCTTTCCGCACCCGTGTCAGAGAAGGCTATGTCAAGATTCAGGAAGCAGAACCCGATCGGGTTCAGCGTATCGTATCAATGCCGAATATAATGGATACATATAAACAGATAATTACTTGCGTGAGGAGGGAAATTCCATGAAATTGATTTTTGCCATCATCAATGATGAAGACAGCCCGCGACTTATTTCTGAGATTAACCGTTCCGGCCAACGCGTGACAAAGCTTAATTCAACAGGAGGATTTCTAAGATCAGGGAATACGACTTTGATGGCTGTTGTTGAAGATGAGTTGTTGGAGAAACTTCTTGGCACCATACGCAAGTTTGCCAAGAGCAGAAAAGCGGTCGTAAACTCAAGTGTCACACCCAGTGTCCTGGGCGGGACCTTCATGCCTCTGCCGGTGGAAGTACAAATAGGCGGGGCAACGGTATTTGTGGTTAATGTCGAGCACTTCGAAAAAATCTGACAAGCGAGGATTTTCTCGAATAATCGGCTTATCCGCTCTGAAGAATCGTCTGGGCAATATTATTCTGACAGAGGATAATTCTTGTGTTCTTCTGACTGGTCCCACTGGCAGCGGCAAAAGAAAATTGGCGAATCTTATTGCGCAAGCCTGGCTTTGTGATAATCCGACAGAAAATGGTGCTTGCGAAGAGTGTGCATCTTGTCATCACTTTGATCAGAATAACCATTTTGACTATAAAGAGCTGAAGCCGGAGGATGGCAAACGGATCATCCCGACGGATGATGTCCGGTCAGAGCTCAAAGATTTAATCATGCTTCCTCGTCTGGGGAAATATAAAGTTATCTTAATTGACGCTGACGGATTAAACGAGCAAGGCCAGAATGCTTTGCTTAAGGCTCTGGAAGAACCTTTGCGTCATACTCGCTTTGTACTTACTGCCAGTGATCCGTCCAGACTGCTGCTCACTGTCAGATCACGTGTTGTCAGTCTGCGGGTCGACCGTCGCAGCGAAGAAGAGATTTGCCAAATCTTGCTGGAGGAGCTGTCTTCTGCTGACGATAACAACCATGACTGCGAACAAGAGCTTGCTCCTGCAGGCAGAAGCGGCCAAGCCGGTGAACAAGAGCTTGCTTCCGCAGACAGACGCGGCCAAGCCGGTGAGCAAAGTCTTGCTCCTGCAGGCGGATGTGCTACTCTCGCTGACAAGGACCTTACTTTTTATGCCCGCTTTTCAGCAGGGCTTCCGGGGAGAGCGCTGGAGCTGGCGCACGGCGGCTGGTTTCGAGAATTAAGAGCCGGAACTGCTGATATATACTTTAGTCTGGATAAGGCGAAGGAACTTGACCTTTTCACAGTTGGCAGCGACTTTTTTAAAGAACATAAGGATCAGGCGGATACTGCTTTAAACATAATACAGAGCCTGATCAGAGATGAACTTTGCCTCCTCTGGGGTGCAAATGGCACGATAGTTAATTCTGATCTTCAGGGAGAACTGCAAGCTGCTTACGAAAGAAAACTGGCGGTTCTCACCAAGAAAAGCGAGGCCAGAGATAAAAGCTCAGGTCTGATGCGATGGCAGGCTGATGCAGATCCGGAAGGCTTCAGCGAAGAGGAGAGAGAGCTCCGGATCAGATTGACCCACGCTGCTGAAGTTGTTGAAGAAAGCAGGGAAGCACTGCAAAGAAACGTAAATTTTGAGTTGATAATTACTCGTCTGCTGCTGCACTTAAAGCGTGTCGCTGCAGGCGAAGATTTAATAGAAAGCAGAAAAAATGAAAAACTTAGTTAATGTCCAGTTGCATGGACAATCACGATACTATCAGGCAGATGCCCGTGACTTAACGTTACAGCAGGGCGATGGGATTATTGTCGAAGACGATAATGGGCTGGCTTTTGCGCACGTGATGGACCCTCCTTATCAGCTGCCGGAAAACATTTGCCAGAGAGAACCCCTCCAGATTATCAGAGAAGCCAGTGAGGAAGACTACAAGCATTTCGAAGAGAATAGTCAGGAGGAGAAAGAGGCATTGGTTATCGCGAAAGAACGCGTTGCCAGTCATGATCTGGATATGAATCTGGTCTCAGCCTACCTTCCTTTTGATAATAACAAACTGCTCTTCTATTTCACCGCGGACGGTCGGATAGACTTCAGGGAATTAGTGCGTGATCTGGCATCAATCTTCCATACGAGAATTGAACTGAGACAGATAGGGGTCCGGGACGAGGCCGGCATGATCGGCGGTCTGGGCGTTTGCGGGCGTGAATTATGCTGCGCTACTTTCCTGCAAGGATTTCAGCCTGTCTCTATCCGCATGGCCAAAGACCAAAATTTGTCCATGAATCCTTCCAAAATCTCAGGCTCCTGCGGCAGGCTCCTCTGCTGTCTCAATTATGAGCAGGAGGCGTATGTCAGTGCCGCTGACAGGCTGCCGACAAGAAACTCCAAGGTAAGATATGAAGGTGAGATTGGTACGGTTGAAAGCGTCAACTTGTTAAAGGAAACTCTGCAGGTCAGGTTTGACCGTGACGATGAAGATGAAAGAATGGAGCTTAAAGTGGATGAGGTTCAGATTATTCACGATCCTGCCAAGAAAAAATGTGATGCGAAAGAATGTCCCAATACTCCTCAGCCAAAGGACAGGTCTGCAGACGAATTAAGGCAAGACAAAGCTGATCTCCAACAGCAAGAGGAGCAGAAAAAAGTGCGTCGGCAAATCAAGTCTAAGAAGAGACGCCGTTCTAAATCCAAACCCAAGACAACTATAAAAGATGACACTGCCGGCTAACTCAGACTAAACGGCTGCAAGCAGATGTAATCGTCCGATATGTCAGAGCTTGACAAAAACACTGAAAACCTATAAATCTAGATGCAGTCAGCAAAAAACAGATTGTCAGGAGGATAGATATGGTTTGCAGCAATCAGGAAGAAAAGAATAGCCCTATAAACAATGCTAAATGGCAGCTTGGCGGTAGAACCGGACATATTCCTGTTAAAGGCGGGAAAGTTTTTTACAGGATTTACGGTGAAGATAAACCGGGAATTCCTTTAATTTTTATCCATGGCGGGCCAGGACATAATTCTGCTACATTCTTTAGGACGACTCCGCTCGCAAATGACAGACCGGTAGTATATTACAATCAGCTAGGCAGTAACGGTTCAGAAATAGATGAAGAATGCCAGTCTGTTGAGAAATTAAAAGACCTTTTTACAATCGAAAGATTTCACGATGAACTGGAAACTGTAATCGAATATTTTGGTTTCAAGGAATATGTCCTTGCCGGTCACTCCTGGGGAACAATGCTCGCGGTTGAATTTGCAGGGACCAAGAAGGCTGAAGGACTAAAAGGTCTGGTGCTTGCCGGACCGTTCCTCAATGTTGATCTTTGGCTGCTGGATGCCAAAAGGCTAATTGAATCTCTCCCTGACGGTGACGAAAAATGGCAAGTTGTTAAAGAAAGCGAGTCATCCGGAAACTACACTAAAGCATACGAAGAGATCAACTCTATTTACTCAAATACTTTCTTTAATAAGATAGAGGGTGCAGATGCACCAAGTCCGGATGAACCGGATAAACAGATTATTGACGGTTTTGATGTTTACAATCATATGTGGGGACCAACCGAGTATTCCTGCACCGGACTCTTGCAGGGCCATGATGTGACGAAATACCTGGGGGATCTTGTTGTTCCGGTCCTCTATATATCCGGACAATATGATAGTGGTACAGCTGCTGCTGCTAATTACTACAGTACTTTAACCCCAAACAGCAAAGTGGTTGTAGTTCAGGGAACCGCTCATGAAACTCCCAGAGAGAATCCTGAAGAGTTTATGAAGGCAGTGAGAGAATTTTTCAGCGAACTGGAATCATGAACATATTTTTTTAATTCAAGAGAGGTGTGTCTCACAAGAGGCACTCCTTTTTTGAGACAATATCGGGTACTGTTGCAAATTAGATTGTTGCTTGATTTTGTCAAAATTATGTCTGAAAACAAATAGATGTTCACAATTGATATAATATGCTAGAATTAGCGTATATCCCATCAGTATTAAATATACTATCTATATTGACAGGTAAAACAATTAAATATCTTATTAATTGCTAATTCTACTGCCAGTTTAGTCCTTTGTATTTTTAGTTTAGTTTGCAATACAAAAATGCCACGGCATAAAAATTCAGGAGGTGTTCTATGAGTGGTAAGTTTTTTGTTTTTATTTTACCGGGATTGATTACTATCGCGGTATCCTTGTTCTACTTCTTTTACAGCGGTAGAAAAAGGAAGAATGGTAGAAGGGGGATGATGTAAACTATGTTGAGGACGATCTTTTTTGTTGGTTACTTTGTAATCCTGTTAGGTATTGGCTTTGTCACTTTCCGTCGGACAAAATCACATGAAGATTATGCTTTAGCCGGTCGATCCAACAATATGTGGGTTACGGCAATATCAGCCACTTCTTCTGATATGAGCGGATGGCTTTTATTAGGTGTACCGGGGCTAGCTTATGCCGGGGGTCTGTCCGCGATTTGGACAGTAATCGGTATCCTGGTTGGTAACTATTTTAACTGGGTAGTTGTATCCAAACGGCTGCGCCTGATCACGCAAAAGTATAATGCGGTTTCCTTGTCAGAATATTTTGAAAAGCGCTTCAATGACAAAAAAGGAAGCATTAGCATTATTTCTGCCATCATAATTGTTGTTTTTATGATAATCAATGCTTCTGCGGAGGTTATAGGCAGCGGAAAATTACTTAATGCATCATTCAATATTGACTACAACACAGCAATTATAATTTCTCTGCTGATCGTTTTAGTCTATACATTCCTTGGTGGTTACCTTGCAGTCAGCTGGAGTAATTTGCTGCAGGGAACATTGATATTTCTGGCCTTGATTATTGTCCCTATTGCCGGTCTGGTTGATGTAGGAAGTATCGGGGCTCTTGGCAATAATCTGGTTGCGCAGGACTCATCTTTGCTTAGCTTCTTCGGATCAGATGAAACAGCATTCGCAATCTTTGGTCTTGTGATTGGAGGATTGGGAATTGGAGTAGGTTATCCCGGTCAGCCTCACATTATGACGAGCTATATGTCAATTGAGGATCCTGAGGAACTAAGGCACTCGACCTTGATCGCTATGTTTTGGACTGTGATTACGACCTATGGAGCGGTAATGATAGGTCTGCTCGGACGCGCAATTATTCCGACTCTGGACGATCCGGAAACAATTTACTTGTCATTAGTGGAAAAACTTTTCTCCAGCAATGTTATAGGTCTGTTCGCTGCTGCTGTTATGGCGGCAATTCTATCCAGCGTCAGCGCATATCTTCTCGTTGCCGCAACTTCTACTGCGACAAATGTTTATAGTCGTATTAAAAAAGACAAAGAAGGAAAGCAGTCTTTGATCGTCGAACGCGTTGCAATTGTTATAATCGGTGTTCTGGCTTTTTTGATGTCGCTTGAAGGCGGTATAGTGTTTACCGTTGCTCTGTTTGCCTGGGGCGGTCTGGCAGCCAGCTTTGGTCCTTTAATCATCGGATCTCTGTATTGGAAAGGAGTAAACCTGCAAGGGGCAATAGCCAGCATGCTTACGGGCATGGTGGTCAACCTGGTCTGGTATTATTCAGGACTGTCTCAGTGGGTTTATGAGCTGATTCCGGCAATTATTCTCAGTACCATCGTAATGATTCTTGTAAGTAAAGTCACTCGTGGACCTGATGAGAAGACGCGTGCAGATTTTGAAGCTTTTAGAGCCGAACTGTAAGTATAAAAGAAGAACTAGACAAAAAGGAGCTGTCTCATCAAGAGGCAGTTCCTTTTTTGCTTTATGGCAACTAAGGTTTATATGCTCAGGTGTGGCGCCTGGCTTGCAGCTAAATTGTTTTTACAACATTAAATCTGTTTGATACTGGTAAAATTTTTGGCATCTACTGATATACTTTTAGATAGTACCTGTCAGTAAACTGTTGGGTTTATAAAATTGGAGAAAAACGGATATCCGACTCGTGACAGATTTGATTATTAATTACATAGCCACAAATCTGATTTGTATATCAGCCTTAGTAATTTTGGCTCATTACGCCAGATCTAATGTTTTATTTACTGATACGATGAGTAAATACTTCACCCTTGCTACCCTGATCGCTGTCGTAGTGATTATGGCGGAACTTGTAACTGTCGTTTTAGAAAATTCAAGCTCCCCCGGCAGAATCTACCTGGTAATCGTTAATGCGCTTGGGTTTTCGCTCTCACCCTTTATAGCCATAGTTTTGTCAAAAGCAATCTACTTCGGGAAAAGTACAGTGCGTTCGTTGCTGACTATACCTGTCTGGATCAATGTGCTTCTTGTGTGGACTTCCTCCCGGACAGGCTTTATTTTCAGTGTCAGTGACGGTGGTTACCGGCGAGGTCCGCTTTTTGCAGTCTATACAGTCGCTTACCTGTGTGCGTACGCTGTGCTGGTAATGGCATCTGTTGAGGCCATGAAGCATTATCAGCTGCACCTGAAAAGCACGTTCATTCTTCTGCTTGTGTTCACATTAACAGGAACGTCTGTTCAGGTTATCTGGCCTCAGGTGCATGCTTCCTGGCTGACTGTGAGCTTAAGTCTGGTCCTCTATTACGCGTATTTCTGCATGCTGACGGAAACTCAGGATTCACTGACAGGATTGTTAAACCGTAATGTATATGATCGTCACACTAAAGACCTGCGCCCTGACCTGAGCGGAACAGTCATCATTTTTGATCTGGATAATTTCAAAGATATCAACGATCAGTTCGGTCATCAGTGGGGCGATTCCTGCCTTGAGGTAATCGGAAACCTCATAAAAGATTGCTTTTGCAAAATGGGTACTTGTTACAGGACAGGCGGTGACGAGTTTTGCGTGATATGCCATACTGCCGATGAGCAAGCGGCACAGAAAACGCTCAGTTCTTTTCATAAGAAAATAGATAATTTCAGAAATAATACTAATTTGACGGGTGAACTGCCAATGGTTTCCACGGGGTATGCCGTATTTAACGCTCTAAACGGGGGCTATGATCTAGCCATTATAGAAGCTGACACGCAAATGTATGCCTATAAAAATATTCGCAAGAGCAAAGATCAGGAAATTTAAATGTGTCTGGCAGAATAGAATCCAGCCGGCGCCGGCAGTTTGAACGGGCATATCTTGCCTGACTTTGGCGTTAGTTCTGAAATTTTAAAGAAGGACTCGTCAAAAAGGAGCTGTCTCACTGCAAGACAGCTCCTTTTTTTGCTCTTCTCCAACTTGGGTCATACGTGCCCAGGCGTGGCACTTTGATTCGGTGGTGAAGGGCTTATATGCTAAGCAATTCGATTAAAAGTGTTCCTGCTCGGTACGAGCGATGATTTCATTTTGCAGCTCGAGATCGAGATTGCGGAAATAATCACTGTATCCTGCAACCCGGACGATCAAGTCACGATACTCTTCCGGATTCTTCTGTGCTTCGATCAGGGTGTCCCGATTGACAACATTGAACTGGATATGGTGGCCATCTTTGTCAAAGTAGGTCCTGATCAGGTTGCCCATCATGCGGAGACCATTCTCGCCTCTCACGAGTGAGGGGGTGAACTTCTGGTTAAGCAATGTGCCGCCGGTGCGGAGATGATCCATTCTGGATGCGGAGTTAACCACTGCGGTCGGTCCGCATCTGTCAGCACCCTGAACAGGTGAAATGCCTTCAGATAATGGCTTATGTGCATAGCGTCCGTCCGGTGTGGCTCCGATTACGCTGCCAAAGTAGACGTGGCAGGTTGTGGGCAGCATGTTGATTCTATACTGACCCCCCTTATAGGTTGGTTTTCCGGTTACGATGCCGGCATAGGTATCAAAGATTTCGAACATGATATCATCTGCGTAATCATCATCATTGCCGTACTTGGGAGTATCGAGCAGGAGTTTGGAGCGGAAGGCTTCATGTCCTTCAAAGTTATCTTCCAAAATCTCCATAAACTCAGGAATGGAAAGCTCTTTCTTCTCAAAGACAAGGTACTTGAGAGCAGCCATTGAATCAGTAACTGTACCGATACCCACGCCCTGGAGATAGTTGGTGTTATAGCGGGCTCCGCCGTCGTTATAGTCCTTGCCCCTGCTGATACAGTCATGGGTAATAGTCGAGAGGAAGGGCACAGGCATTTGCTCAGCAAAGATAGAGTCGATCACATTGGATCCGGCTACTTTGATATCAACGAAATGATCAATTTGCCTGGCGAATGCATCCATCAGTTCATTGTAACTCTTATAACTGTCAGCTTTACCGGTGTGCAAACCGAGCTGCTTCTTTGAATAAGGATCATAGCCGTCATTCAGTGTAATCATGAGGACCTTAGGCAGATTGAAGTATCCGGTCAGGATATAAGCTTCTCTGCCGAAGCAGCCGGTTTCCACACAGCCGCTGGATCCGCCCATACGGGCGTCAGCCAGAGATTTGCCAGCGTTCAGCATCTCTTGTATGATCGCTTCTGTATTGTAGAAGGCGGGCTGTCCCCATCCTTGACGGGATATCTCACAGGCTCTGTGCAAGAAACGATCAGGAGTCTTGCGGCTGATCTGAACATTTGAGCTGGGCTGCAGCAGACGCATCTCGTCCATTGCATCAAGGATCAGGTAGCTGACTTCGTTAACGCCGTCTTGTCCGTCAGGGGTGATGCCGCCTGTATTAATATTGGCAAAATCAGTGTAGGTGCTGCTTTCTTTGAGAGTGATGCCAACCTTAGGAGGAGCCGGCTGATTATTGAACTTAATCCACAATAATTCCAGCAGCTCTTTGGCCTTTTCGTCATCTAAGATGCCATCTTCAACATCCTTTCGGTAGAAGGGAATAAGGTGCTGGTCTAAACGTCCCGGACTGAAAGCATCCCAGGGGTTGATCTCAAGAGTTACTCCCAGATGTACAAACCAGTACATCTGAATGGCCTGCCAGAATGTCTGCGGCTTCTCAGCCGGCACAACACGACAGTTCTCGGCGATCTGCAGGAGTTCTTCTTTGCGCCGGGGATCCTCTTCCTTCTCAGCCAGTTCGGCGGCATACTCGCTGTAACGACGTCCTAAGGTAATAATTGCCTCACAGGCTATACGCATCGCCTTTAACTGTTCGGCTTTATGGGCAGCCTCTAAATCATTGGTGTAATCCAGTTTCTCCAGCTCTTCGTCGATTTGTGCGATGCGGTCATTAAAACCTCTGACATATATTTCGTCAGAGCCGACAGTATGACCGGGACCTCTCTGTTCCATAAACTCGGTGAAAATACCCGCTGCATAGCAATCCTTCCATTCATCAGTCATCAGGGAGAGAATTTTTGTACGGGTAGAGCGGTTCTCCCAGAAGGGAATAAAGGTTTCTTCTTGAACCTTAAAGTATTCGTCCTCGACCTTGAAGGAAATCAGATCACGCTTGTTCATTACTTCCAGATCTTCCAGAGTATGACAGCAGAGTTCCGGGAATGTCGGAGCAGACTGAGGCTTTTCGCCCTTTTCACCTACTATCAGTTCACCTTCACCCAAGTGCAATTTCTTCTTTTCCATCAGTTCTTTAAAGAAAAGAGCACGTAATACGGGAACAGATACCTGTCCCAGATATTTTTTGTAGACGTCAGTTTCTATCAGAGCTCTCTCGATAGAGATTACAGGTTGAGTCGAGACGGACTCTTCCCGCAGTTTTTTTGTTCTTTCATTCATGCCGCGTTTACTCATTTTTGTTCGGCGTTGGCTTCGCCACCCTCCTTTTTTGTTCGATATATTATTGATGCCTTTTGTTTCTATAAATAAATTATATATTCAGTAAAGAGAAAATTAGATAACATTTGCTACGATTGCTCCGATATTTACTCTGCCAGGCTGCGGCAGACAGAAAATCATCTCATACTGCCACTCACACTGCCACGAGAATTGCACCGCCAATCTGTGCCTGCTGCAGACCTTTACTCTTAAAGATCTCCAGGGCTTCCTCCATAACCTCCGCTGAAGGCGGCTCAAACAACTTCTTTCTGTCAGGAATTCCGATACGGTCATATTTATCACTGCCGAATCGGTGATATGGCAGAAGCGAAATGGTGGAGGCCTTGACATTATCAGCCAGCCATTCAGCCATCGATGCGAGATCCTCATCACAGCCGTTGAAGCCGGGAATGACAGGAATTCTGATGTGGATATCCATGTCATTGTCAGATAACCAGATCAGGTTGTTTATAATCCGCTCATTGGAAAAGCCTGTGAATTCTTTGTGTTTTTCCGGATCCAGGTGTTTAAAATCGTAAAGAAATGAATCAGCATATCTGGACGCGGTCTGAATGCTGGACGGCGATACATCTCCGCAGGTATCAATTGCGAGGTTGATGCGCTCCTCCTTAATCGCCTTCATCAATTTCTCCAGATTTTTCATATTCTGAGCCAGAGGTTCGCCCCCGGAGAAGGTAACTCCTCCTTGCGAGCGGTCAAAAAAAAGTCTGTCACGCAAAATTGTATGCATAATTTCTTCCAGGCTGTAAAGTCTGGCACTCATGATCAGAGAATCTGTCGGGCAGACGGCTGCGCAGTCACCGCAATCAGTGCATAAGCCGCGGTCAATCGTCGGGCCTGTTTCCGGGTCGTAGCTGATTGCGTCAACGGGGCACACATGTTCACAAGCTGCGCACTGGATGCAGCGGCTGGGGAAGTACATGAGGACAGGGTTGTAGGATTGACCTTCAGGATTATGGCACCAGGCACAGCGCAAGGGGCAACCGGAAAAAAACAGAGTAGTCCGAAGACCGGGTCCGTTTTCCATACTGAGTCTTTGCAAATCAAATAACTTGTACATAATGTCTGTTGCCTTCCGGATTTTAATATGTTATAATTTCGATATATTGAAATAATTGTTCTCGATTAATATTATATTATAATAAAAGAAAAGGTCAACCAGAATATTTGGCGAAATGGAGATATATTTTATGGATATTGCACAAAGCATCGGTCAGAGAATTAAAATAATGCGCAAAGCAAAGAACCTTACTCTTAAACAACTTAGTGAAATGACTGACTTGTCCAGTGGTTTTTTATCGCAATTTGAGCGCGGAATGACCAATATAGCGATAGATTCACTTAACAGAATAGCAGTTGCGCTTGGTGTTCCTCTTGACAGTCTGCTCAAGATGCAGCAGTTGGAGACGGATGGCATTCCGGCCATACGCTCATATGAAAGAGAGGCATCGCAGATTTCTCCGCAGATTATCCAGTACATGCTGAATGTGCATCCGGAGAATTTTTCTTTTTTGCCGCGGGTTTTCAGATTGTTGCCTCTGCCCCAAAAACAGACCATAGAATTGTATTCTCATGAAGGACAGGAATTCATCTATGTCTTGGAGGGCGCGGTAACCTTATATATTGAAGATAACGCGACAATTCTCTATTCGGGTGACAGTGTCCATTTTGATTCCGGTTCGCGCCATAATTGGGCCAATCTGTCGCCCTTGCCGGCAGTAATTCTGACGGTCAGCAGCCCGAACCCTCTAATGAATCTCGACGAGATTTTGTCAAGCGCCAAGCAAAATGATAGCCAAAAAAATGACCAAGACGATAATATCTGGTCAGGCGATCACTAGACTTTAGACTCTGTTTAATGATGTTCCCAAAGGGATTTGGAATGAAGATGCAGCCGGGTACGTATCAAATCCGGCCTATTGGGAAGAAGTTCTGGCTTTCTTAAATGCCCATCCACAAGCACCAAAATTATTAGAGAGTGCGTACGATTGGTTTGTTGACAGCCTCGAATAGTCTATTACTCCTTATTTAAAGCTCCGGCCGCTTGCCTTGCCTTCTTGAAATACAATTGCAAGCAGCTTAGAAATCAAAACTGTTGTCCGTGTTTGTAACATAAATCAAAATCTACAAGAGGGGGTCAATCTACCTGACCTCCTCTTTTCTAATTGCTGAAGGACGAACTGACTAAAGAATTAATTATGTCGAAGGCGATTAGTAATCCGTAAGCTGTCCGGAATAGTTGTGGCTATAGTAACATCGCCGCTCTTCCAACTCATTTACACTAATAATACATGCAGGCACTGGTAACTACGGTTATTAATTTGACTTGTTGAGACCGTATTCAGTAATGCAGGAGGGTTATAGAAATGATCAGTTATGACGACGGAAATGAGAATAGCCCTATGGGAAGCACATCAGAAGTTGTTGATATTCTTGAGCGTGAAGATTCGCGAAACAAAGACATAACGCAGGGGTGTTCCTCTCACGATCAGCAGGAGGAAGAAGAAGGGTTCTTTGACCTCAATCCTCCTTACGAGGAAAGTCCCTTTAATCCTGATATTGTGCTGAGCTATGATGATCGTGACGAGGATGAAGAAGAATTCTGGTCTCTTGACGACGTGTATCCCGACGAAGAGGAAGAGATCGATGACCTGAGTCCAATCTATGAACACGATCCTGACAATCCCGACAGATTAAGAGACATTGTTATGCCTGAGGGAGAAGTCAAAGAGCAAATTGATGATTTTCTGGGTGTGGACGAGTCAGAAGAAGAGATGGATTATCCGGAGGAGGAAGATCCGGATCCTGATCAGGAAGATGAGAACGACAGCTGCTAGACAGATTATCGTAAACATCACAGCACTGCTGTGAAAGCTTAAATAAATTTCGCAATAAGGGAGGATTATACAATGAATATGCGTGATGAAAGAAAACCGGACTGCGCCTTGGAAGACTTAACAGAGGGTGTAGATGTCGTAAATCGAGAGGGATTGCTGAACGAAGAACTGCCACAGGAATGCCCCGCTGAGGATGAGATAATGAGTGAAGAGAGTGTCGAACCACATCAGGCTGATGACTCTGATCATTCGCAGCAAGATGAGGTCATAGACCGTCGTGACGACAAAGATGAAGAACCTAAAGGTCTGGGTTTTGTGCCAAAGAAAAAACAAGTTGACGATGTCAGGTATGCAATCCGAGAACAGGACTATCTAGGCCGTGATAAACGCAGAGAACGAAAAGGTAAGCCCTAACGATCATTAAAGACCTTAACGCTATCATCGAATATTAGTATAACGAAGCCGCAACTGCGTAACCGGAACGGATAGCTTCAGTTAAGCCTTTGCTGCCTGCTGCAGCTCCTGCAACTCGCACTTGAGGAGTTACGTAGGAGTTCTGGATCAGGTAGAAAATATCATAACCATTTTCGCTTCCGGTTGCCACGATGACGATATCAAAGCGATTTTGCGCCAGCATAGCCAAAGTAACTTCAGTCTGGAAATAAGAGAGGAAATCTCCGCTGTCTTCAGCTTGATGAAGCTTGGCCATTATTAAGTAACAGTGTCTATGCCAGGCGATTTCACGCTCCTCTTCAACAGTCAAGCCATTAGTAGCTGAAACAGACAGCAGCTGCTCAATAATTTGCTCGTCATGCAAAGGCTCCTGTGACTGTTCTGACTCTTCTTCAATAATCGAAACCCTGCTGTTGATAATTGTATCTTCGTTGGGAAGTGAAGATTTTTGTGACATAAATTCCAGAACTGCATCTTTGTTCACTGCCTTGCCATCCGGTAAATCGTTAATTCGTTTCTCAGAGGCCAGCTTTGCTTCTCCTATTGTTAATTCACTTAAATTGACTGAGCCGTTTTCTATTTCAGCGACATCAGCTGCATGGGGATCCCGAGAGGTCAATTTGCTGACGCTTTCCTTGAAAGCCTCACCATCCTCGTCGTGCCCGGAGACCATGGCAGAATCGTTTTCATCAGCAGACTGTGAAATTTCCATACCGTATGCAATAGAAGCTTCATCCTCTTTAGATGGCTGAGTCGGAGTGTTATCACCGGTTTCAGAAGACAGTTTGGAAGTGGTTTCCAAGGTGAGATCCCGGTCAGAATCATCAGAGAGTTCTTTGTCGGAATCAGCTGAGAGTACTTTGTCAGAATCAACTGAGAGTTCTATGTCAGAATCGTCGGGGAAGGTCAGGTAATTATTATCTGTTTCCTTATAGAGAGCAGAGGACATTTCTGCTGACTGAACCGGATCCGCAATCGGAGCTGCAATAGTCATACCATCATGGAGATGAGTGGGCTCACCTTGCTGACGCATGTATTGCGCAAGCGGGTTCTCCTCCTTGTCAAAAAGAGAAACTTCGAAACCGCGTTCCCAGGCTGTAAGTGCAGCTTGCATTCCCGCAGGTCCGGCGCCGATTACTGCCAGTCGCGTGCAGGGATATACGGGCGGCAAATTCTGCGGGTAAATCAATTCTTTTCCTGTGCGGGGATTTACAGCGCAGCCGGGGATAGATCCCGGGAAGAAAGATGGTGTGCAGCCTCCGCGGCAGAGGATACAATTGTTCTGCCGGGCTTCTCTGCCGGAGTATGACAAGGCAGGCCAGTCCGCTTCTGCCAGCAGTGCTCTGCTGAGCACCACAGCATCTGCAGCATCATCAAGAAGAACATGTTCACAGGCAGATGGCTGAGGGCGGATAGCGGGCATCTCAGCAAAAACATAAAATCTGTTGTTTCCTTCCGATAGTGCGGAACGCAGTGCCTTAGAAGATTCTATTGTGCCGTTGAAGGAATCATCTGCCTGGAAGAGTACTCCGTTCAGCCCGATATTTTTGAAGTTTTGCAGCATAGTCATGCCGATATTTATCGGCGCAGCTCTGAGAAAGAGCGGAAATCCTGCCGGCAATGCCTGACGGATCTGCGTTGTAAAGTGAAATAGATAATGTGCTCCGGTTTTATAATAAAAGCTCAGGTATTCATCCTGACGGGCGAGCAACCAGCCAAGATAGGTGCCTGGAACTGCATCCAGATAAATGGCATCTACACCGGCGGCGTATAATTCTTTAACGCTCTCTTTCATCTCATCTGTCAGGCGGTTAAGCCTTCTTGTACCCATTTTCTTGCCCAGTACCGGGGGTGAAATGCCAACTGCCAGACGGCAGCCAAGCTGATTTAGCTCTTTGGCCAGTGCTCCCCATTTATCCGCACTGGAGTCAGCCTGCCCGACAAAAGCCAGAGACAGTCCTGCCGCCGCACGTTCACGCAGAAAGGCAGATAATTCAGGGGGCGGATCAGTAATTGCCTGGATTGTGCCAACTTCAACAGGAGGTGCCCAAAAGATGCGATTGTTTAACTTGAGATCCTCTATCTCCAAAGGAGAAAACATGAGTGAATAAGGATATATTTCATCCTGATCAATGTTTTTGATCTTCGCCTGCTCAGTCTCAGAAACTTTGTCCATTAGATCACCACCAATATTTAAAAGATATGGACTATATTATATTTTACATATAATGCAAAAGTATCGTGTTACAGTAGTCTTACGATTTGATCAGCGGCAGTAAACGGTAAGAGGAAATTACGCCTGCAAGCTCTGCAGAGTCGTCCATGGTGGCTAAGTCACAGAGATTGCAGAAGTGTTATTGTTGATGAGGCTGATGAGTTATAATTAAGTGACTGCGAACACAAAGGAGAAGATACCATGAGAGAAATTATTTCTACTTCGAAAGCGCCTGCTGCGGTAGGGGCATATTCCCAGGCTGTCAAGCATGACGGAGTTATCTATGTTTCAGGACAATTGCCGATTATACCGGCAACCGGCGAAATGAGCACAGGCAGCATGACCGAGCAGACAACAATCATAATGAATAACCTGCAGGAAATTGCACTAGCCGGAGGGAGCGACCTCAGCAGGGCTCTAAAGATCACAATTTTCCTCACTGACATGAGTGATTTTGGCGAAGTCAATGAAGCCTATGGCAAGTTTTTTGAGAAGGATCCTCCCGCCCGCTGTTGTTTTGGGGTGAGTGCTCTTCCCAAAGGCAGCAGTATTGAGATTGACGCCATAATAGGCTGAACCTGAGCATCTGGTTGCAAATAATACTCTGCTGTCATAAAATAAACAGGCTTTTGTCCCAGTGGTCTAATGGATATGACAGCAGTTTCCGGAACTGCTGATGCGGGTTCGATTCCTGCCTGGGACACCAACAACTTATCAATAGTTCTTTTATGTTTGAAAGCCCGTTTTTAGCGGGCTTTCTGCATGAGCTAAATGCTTGATACTTACCTCTGACAAGATAGTCATCGCATTAAATATTTTCTAAATATATTTGGCGATGAAATCCCAGATAGCGTCCAACACTTCCTGACTCCAAAAGTCATCTTCGTGACCCGCACCGTCGACACAGATCATTTCTGCTTTCGTGCCATGATCGATCAGAGATTTATACATATTGACGGATTGTTCGTATTTTACTGTCCTGTCCTGATCGCCATGAAGGATCAGGAAAGGAGGATATGTTTTTTCAGGATCCAGCCAGTGTATGGGACTGATTTCGCGGATCTTCTCTATGTCCAGGTTATTGTCAGGACTACCAAGAAACTGTTGGAATCCGGCCTGTAATGATTGTGCCCTTTGTGCTCTTTCAGATTGAAGCTCTTGTTGTTCCGGAGGAAGTTCCGTGATTTCCTCCAGCGTCTGTACGAGCGCCTTTTGCAGCTGTTCGACCAGCAAGACTGTGTTCGCAGGGCCAAAGCAATCAACAACGAAATTAACGGCATCAGATTCTTCAGGCCACTCAGCAGTCTTGAATTTGGAGACATCGGCAGTTAACCCAACCAGTAAGGCTGCGTTGCCGCCGGATGATGTTCCCCAGATTCCAATGTGTTCAGGATCGATGTGGTATTGCTCTGCGTTAGCGCGCAAGAAACGGATGGAGGTCTTGACATCCTCCAGGAAAGCCGGGGACTGATAGCCGTCCAGAAAGCTGCGGTGCGTCACAGTTGCAACCACATATCCCTGACGTGCAAGCTGCGCCAGTTGCGGCAGCTCATAATAAACGTTAGGAAATGTCCAGGAGCTGCCTTGAACAAATACCACCGCAGGATAGGCAATATCATCACCATTGCCGTCGGTCAGTTTCCAAGGCTGCAAGAGCTGCAGCTGCAAGGGATCTTGCTCACGATCAGTGAAGGTGATATCTTTTATCATGCGGGCAAAGCCTGTGAGCGATGGATTATATTCAATATGGCGTATAGGATAATCAGTCATGGATGTCCTCCTCAAGCTGTGCTAAAACTGCACACCAATCCTTTGCACATTATCACATAAAATGATTCCGTAAAACTCTTCGACTGCCCTGACTCATCAGCTTGGTTTAAAGTCTAACTTCGATTGTCCAGTCTCATCAGTTTGGTTCAAAGTCAAACTTAAACGACACCAGTCTCATCAGTTTGGTTCAAAGTCAAACCTAAACGACACCTGTCTCATCAGTTTGTTCAAAGTCAAACCTAAACGACACCTGTCTCATTAGCTTGGCTTGCCGGCAAACTTCCTTTCCACTTATATGTGAAATAGCGTAAGATAATAAAAGATCATAATAAATGGGCAGAGGCGGCCATAATTCTCCGCTCTTACATGGATACGCAAGGTCACTTAAGTAATTACAGCATTGTGGTCTGCGGTCACCTTCTGTGCCTGGCGAATTGCATAGATACGAAATGTTGTTTAAGTCATGACGGAGGGCACCTATATATGCAAAAAAACCCGAACAATCATTTTCCCCATCCGGACAGCGTGCCGCCGGAGAAGGGCTCCCTTCTCAATCAATACCGGGATCTCTATCCAAACAATCCCCAGGCTAAGGCGCCGCTTGCAGAGATTTTGCAGCTCCACCGCGAAAAGCAGATCATCCACTTTGACGTTCCGGGACATAAGCAGGGCAAAGGCAACCCTGATCTGACAGATTTTCTGGGCGAGAAGGCTCTATCAATTGATGTCGGCTCTATGAAGATGGTGGACAATCTGATCCAACCTGTCTCTGTGATTAAGGAAGCGGAAGAACTGGCCGCAGCAGCGTTTTCCGCGCATGACGCCTTCTTCATGGTTAACGGAACGACAAGCGCCATTCAGGCTATGATCATGTCCTCACTAAATCCGGGCGATGAACTTATTTTGCCCCGCAATGTCCATCGCAGCATCATCAATGGTCTCATTCTTGCTCACGCCAAACCGGTGTATGTCAATCCGGGCGTTCATGCCGAACTGGGCATACCTCTGGGCATGTCTGCAGCTGATGTAGAACAAGCCATCAAAGATCATCCTCATGCCAAGGCTGTTTTGGTGAATCACCCCACTTACTATGGCATTTGCTCCAACCTTAAGGAAATCACCCGTCTCGCACATCAGGCGAACATGCTTGTCCTGGTTGACGGCGCACATGGTACTCATTTCCAATTCGGCCATAATTATCCCATCTCAGCTATGGAAGCCGGCGTCGATATGGCAGCGCACTCCGTACACAAAACCGGCGGGTCTCTGACGCAAAGCTCCATATTATTATTAGGCGAAGGCGTTAGAGATAAGGTCAGTTACATCAGACAAGTTGTCAACCTGACCCAGACCACCAGTGCATCTTACCTGCTGATGGTTTCTTTGGATCTGACTCGACGCATGCTGGCTTTGCGAGGCAAGGAAATCTTCGAACGCGTAAGCAGATTGGCAGATTATGCCCGTGATGAGGTCAATAAAATTGGCGGATACTATGCATTCAGCAAAGAAGCGGCTGATGGAGATGCCTTCTTTGATTTCGATCCTACAAAACTGTCCGTCCATACCAGATATATTGGTTTGACGGGACAAGAGGTGCATGACCATCTGCGTGACGAATACAATATTTTGCCGGAATTCGGAGATCTGAGTAATTTCCTGGCAATAATATCCATAGGTGACAGTCCGGCAGCTATAGATAAGCTGATCGCTGCTCTGAAAGATATTAAAGAACGTTACGGCAAGAAAAAGGCCGATCTCCTTGCCAGCGAATATGTCGAACCGGAAGTAGTTATGATGCCTACGGAGGCTTTCTATTCTAAGACCGACCATGTTCCCTTACTAAAAGCGGAAGGCAGAATTGCTGCCGAGTCGATTATGGCCTACCCGCCGGGAATTCCTATTCTGGCGCCTGGTGAACGCGTAACCGGTGAGGTAATAGATTATATCGAATATGCGAGAATAAACGGCAGTCTCTTGACAGGGACAAAAGATCCCCGGGCAAAAAACCTGCTTGTAGTGAGATAACTGGAAGTTAACATGCCAGTGCGGTAACTTTACACGTGAGTTGTATATGTATTTGTGGAGTATAATGTGGTTTGTTGCTTGATCCTTGGGAAATCGTGTGGGCGTTCTTAAAGACAGAATGCCAAAGTTCCAGGGACATCTGCTGCCAAAGAAAAAATCGTCGGGAGGCGAGTAGCAAATGCAAGTGCTGATTATCGGAGCCGGCAAGTTAGGCAGAGAGCTGGCATTATCCTTGCTGAAAAGAGAGGATCAGGTTGTGCTGGTCGAAGCCAGACCGGAGCTGCTGAAGCTGGCGGAACATATTCCCTGCACCAAGATCCTTGGCGACATGACAGACAAGGAAGTATTACGAAACGCTCAGATTGAGACTGCCGATGTGGTCTGCTGTGTGGCAGACTCAGACAATGCCAACATTATGTCGACCTGGGTAGCGAGCAAGATCTTCTACGTACCCAGAGTACTGACAAGAATGTACAATCCCCAGAAGAAGAGTGTCTTCAAAGCCTTAGGGATGGAGACGATTTCCTCTACTGACTTCACAGTTGAAGCCTTCCTGCACGCCATCGAAGGTGAAGAAACGGTCATGCAGCATCGTCTCTTCAATAATACTGTGACCTATACACTGCTGGACGTTCCTCAAGAGCTGATCGGGGCAGAGATCTCTGAGATTCAGACCATGTCCGATCAGATAATATTTGGTATCCTGCGCGGTGACATGACTCTTCCGGCCTCAGATACTCTGGTTATTCAGGCGAAAGATCGCGTTATCATGGCAGCTATCCAATAAGTGAAAAGCAGGAGTAATATATGAGAATTATCATTGCCGGCGGCGGTCAGCTGGCGCACTATCTGATCGAAACTCTGGTAAATCATAATGAAGACTATGAGATCACACTGATTGAGCTGGTAGAAGATGTCGGCGCAAGGATCGCGAGCCGCTTTGAAGAAGTCAAGGTGCTGCAGGCCGACGGTACTGATATCAGAGTGCTGCAGGATGCGGACTGTATGCAGGCGGATTACTATATCGCTGTCACCGGTAAGGATGAAGATAATCTGGTTGGCTGCCATATAGCGAAGACAGTTTTCTCTGTGCGCAATACGGTTGCACATGTGAATAACCCTGTCAATCTAGAGCTCTTCCAGCTGCTGAATGTAGATCTTTTTTACAGCCGGGCAGTGCTTTTGGCAGACATGATCAAGCAGGATATCGCTCAGGAAGGCATGAGAGTTATCTTCAATATTCCTAATCAGAAAACCAATATTCTTGAGGTCGAGCTGTCACCCTCGTCAGCCGCCGTGGGAAAAACTCTGGCCCAATATGTTTTTCCCGGACAGACGAGAGTGGCTCTGCTGATTCATGCTGATGATACCTCAGAAGTACCCACAGGAAGCAGTATCATGCAGGCAGGCGACAAACTGCTGCTGATCGCTTCCGACGATGATTATGACGAGATATATGATAATATAGTTGCTCGAAGGCATTGACCTTCCGGTATAGGTCTTCTTCAGAATAGCCTGAAGCTCTCTGCCCGCACAACTCTATGAATAGCCGCTGAAGCTCTCTGCCGAAGAGATCTTCCTCAGAATAGTTGGAAGCACTCTGACTGCACAACTCTAAGTAGCCGCTGAAGCTCTCTGCTGAAGAGATCTTCCTCAGAATAGCCGCTGAAGCGCCTGAATGCATAGCTTCTCGTTGCTGAATCACTCACTTATAAGTATAAGAGGTTTATTGTAAATGCCATTGCTGCGTTTTAAACCAAAGAACCGACGATCCAAGATCGAAAGGAATCTGCGAAATCCAATCCGGTTAATTGTCGCCTCCTTCGCTGTTGTAATTTTGTCCGGTACTCTGCTTCTGGTTTTTCCGTTCGCCAGTGCCAACGGACAATGGACCAGCCCTGCTGTTACACTTTTTACTTCGACCTCAGCGACTTGTGTTACTGGACTGGTGCTGGTAGATACAGGCACATACTGGTCTTCAGCCGGCCAGGCGATCATCTTGCTCATGATCCAGATCGGAGGCCTTGGGCTGGCTACCATCGCCGGAGCTTTTTATACCTTTTTCTCTCGCATTCATTCCTGGCGTCAGATCGAACTAACCCGAGAAAGCACTTCCAATCAGGGCTGGGTAGAACTGACCCGTCTGTTGCGCTGGACAATAGGCTTTACGGTTACCGCAGAAAGTATTGGCGCGCTGCTCCTGATCTGGCGTTTTTGGCCTGTATATGGCAGCGGGGCTATCTGGAAGGGATTCTTTCAGGCAGTATCCGCTTTTTGCAATGCCGGATTTGATCTGCATGGTACTGCGGCCAATGGTGGTTTCGTCAGTCTCACCGGTTTTAATAACGATCCGGCGGTTTTACTGGTCACAGCGGGTTTGATCGTAGCAGGCGGTCTAGGTTTTATGGTCTGGCTGAATATTTTCACCCGTCCCAAAGGTACGAAACTATATTTTCACAGTCGTCTGGTTCTGAAGGGCACCGCCTTCCTGATAATATTCGGTACCATGGTTTTTCTGCTGCTCGAATTTAATAATCAGGGCTCTGCCGCCGCACTGGGAGAGATACCCTGGCAACAAAGACCTATCGCTTCTCTCTTTCAGAGTGTAACCACGAGGACAGCGGGCTTCAACAGCATAGATCAGGCCAGTTTGTCCGAAAGCTCAAAATTCCAGTCCGTGGTTTTGATGTTTATCGGAGCTTCTCCTGCCAGTACCGGCGGCGGAATCAAAGTGACAACAATGGCGGCTATAGTTGCTAGCATCATCTCTGACATTAAGCGTGAACCGTCGCTGATTATGTCGCGTCATTACATCAGAAAATCCACTACCCGTCGCGCTCATACGATATTCGCTATGGGAATGCTGATTGTTATGACTTCTTCAGCGATTATTTCGGTGGTTGAGAATGACGTGTTGCCGGGCATGCCCATACCTTTTCTGGACATAATATTTGAAGTTACTTCCGCCTTTGGCACAGTGGGATTGACTTCTCTGGGCACCCCTAATCTCCATCTGTTTTCGCAACTGATATTGATCGCCTGCATGTTTCTCGGCCGCGTGGGACCGGTTGCGTTTGCTCTCAGTATGGCCAAGCCCGAGGAAGAGACAAAAGTAGTCTACCCCGAGGCGAATATTTTACTAGGCTGATGTTGACGGGTTATTTTGAAAAGCTGTTATAGCGAAGTAATAAAGTTCGCGATCTGGTTACAATAACAAGGAGTTCAATCTATGCGTGTGCGAGAGTTTTTTAGGAAATTTGCAGTGACTTGGTCGGATCGTCGCAATCAGCCGCTTCGTTTCCCGGGTCTTCGCATCTTAAAGACATCTCTGGCGGTTTTCCTGTGTCTGATGACATATCTGCTGCTGCCGCCAAATTTTAATGCCATGACTGCCTCGATTGCAGCTGTCATCGCTTTAAAGAGCAGTATCAAGGATAGCGTTTTAGCGGCTTTCACTCGTTTGCAGTCAACTTTTGTCGGCGCGGTCTTCGGTCTGATTATCTTAGAAATAAGGCAGCTTTTGGATCTTGATTTTAATTCGCTTCTTTATAATTTGCTGCTTTCATTTTTTGTTCTCTTGGTCATATGGATCAGCGTATCTTTCTTCAGATCTGATGGAGCGACATTGGGAGCAATAATTCTTCTCATCATCGCTATCGGACCCATCAGGGGCATGACCCCTTTAGAAGCGGCTGCCACGCGTTTTCTGGATACGCTGGTTGGTATTGTGATAGCTTTGGTTATTAATATTATTCTGCCGATACCTCAATGTAAGACTGAAGATAAAGATACAGCTGCGGCAGAGCAAAAATGTAAGGATGAAGAAGAGGAAAATACCTCTGCCTCATAGCAATAAGCTTGCTTCGTAACCTATATCATTACTGCTTCCCGGCCGGCAATTTAGAATAGAGTACATCCGGAGGGAAGCAATATGTCTAAGAATAAACTGTACTTAATTCTAATCGCCTTCGTCATTACAGCTTTTGTGACTGGCTCCTGTACCTTCTCCTTTGAAGCAGGAACAGACGATACAGGCGAGCCTGAGAGCAGTGCCGCAGTTACCGGGGCGAGCACCACAGAAACCGAGTCAGGAAAAAGTTCTGAGACCGGCCGGCAAGGAACTTCGGCGCCAGGCCAGGATGAAACTGAGCCTGCTGCAGCTCCGACGCAAGCTGATTTGCCTCCGGTCGAGGATTCATCTCCGGAAGCAGATTTTGAACCTGCGTTTGCAGGACAAACCAGAGTGAATGGGACGGCAACATCTACTGCGCTCACTGTGGAGATAATCAACGAAGACCTTGACAGTCCCTGGGCTGTGACGCCATTGCCTGATGGTCGTCTGGCGATTACGGAGAAGGGCGGCACTTTACGTCTGGCAACTTCAGATGGCGAGGTAAGCGGTAAGATAGAAGGCTTTCCTCTGGTTGACGACAGAAACCAGGGCGGCTTGTTAGATGTCGCACCTGCGCCGGACTTTTCCGACAGCAGAATGCTCTATTTCACACTGGCAGAGCGCACGGGTCAGGGGTCGCTGACAGCCGTTGGGCGGGGCAGATTATCTGATGACGAATCCGGTATTGAGAATTTTGAGATAATTTACCGTGCGGGTCCATACTATGACAACAGTATGCATTTTGGCAGTCGTTTGCTTTTTGATGCTGACGGCAACTTATTTGTGTCAACCGGAGAGCGCTCTGACAGCAATACCAGAACCATGGCTCAGAAATTAGATAATGGTTACGGCAAGATTATTCATATTACGCCTGAAGGCGATCCTGCTCCCGGTGCTCCCTTTACAGACGGGGCGGACGCAAACTGGAGCGAGATCTATTCTTATGGTCACAGGAATGTGCAGGGGATGGATCTGCATCCTGTGACCGGCGATCTTTGGGTCAGCGAGATGGGTCCGCGCGGGGGAGATGAACTGAATCTGATTTTGCCTGGCCGAAATTATGGCTGGCCGGTGATAAGCTATGGCATCGAGTATGGCGGCGGATCTGTGGGCTCAGGTCAGGCTGTTATGGACGGCATGGAGCAGCCTGTCTATTATTGGGATCCGGTTTTGGCGCCCAGCGGCATGACTTTTTACGACTCTGATGAAATTCCCGAATGGCAAAACAATATCTTTATAGGCGGTCTGAGAGGCAGTCATATTGCCCGGTTGGTGATTTATGAAAATCGCGTAATCGGTGAAGAAAGACTGCTGGCTTCAGAAGGCAAGCGTTTCAGAGATGTTGCTGAGTTGGGTGGAGCTTTGTATTCTGTGACGGATTCCGGTTTGCTCTACCGCATCAGTAAATCCAATTAGCAGGTCAAGCTAAGCAGCAGCGATCAGTCAAGATTTGACAGGAGGTAAGCAAAATGAAAGACAGAGAATATGTCGAAGGCACAAGAGGGACAACCATAATCAAGAAAACTGTAAGAACCGGGATTTCTTTTGGCAGCGCTTTAGCCATGGTCATCAGCTATACAGCCTGGAAATCAATAGGCTGGGCGATCTTACACGGAATACTGGGCTGGATTTATGTGATCTATTATCTGCTCGTGTATTAAGGAAATAAAGTGCCTCCAATTGCGGCTGCCTTGCATGGGAGACTTGCGATCTCTTTTGTCACGTGTATTGAGAAAATAAAGTGACCTCCAATTGCGGCTGTGATTTTCGGCTCACAATTGAAGGTCCCTGATTAATTGTTATTAGTTTACTTTTATCCAGGCATTTCTTGTGACTCCGGCTGCTGCGAGTTTAAGCTGAGGTGTCACGGCAGTATTTAACGGGCATTATTGAGAGCCGCTGTCCGGATAAAGCTAACCGCGTCTTAACGCAGTTTATTTGCAAAAATCACTATTAATAGGTCTCTACAAAGATCTCAAAGTATTCTTGTTTATGGGCGCAAGCAGGGCAGAGATCCGGAGCGGATTTTCCTTTGTGAATGTAGCCGCAGTTGTTGCACTTCCACAGGAGTTCTTCTTCACGCTCGAAGACGCGGTCATTCTTGATATTATCCAGCAGTTTTTGAAAACGTTTCTCGTGCGCTTCTTCCACTTCAGCTATCTCTCTCCAGACATAAGCGATTTCAGGAAATCCTTCCTTTTCAGCGAGATCAGCGAATTCGGGATACATCTTGGTAGCTTCCTCATGTTCACCATTTACGGCGCCCTGCAAATTGGTTACTGTATCCGCATAGGTAACGGGATAATCCCAATTAACGTTCACTGCTTCTTCGGGCTCGAAATCCTCACGCAAAAATTTGTAGAAACGTTTGCCGTGTTCTACTTCGTTGCGGGCAGTCTCTTCAAAAATGTCGCGAATCTGAACATAGCCTTCATTTTTCGCTTGTTTTGCCGCGATGTTGTAGCGGAAAGTCGCCTGCGCTTCTCCGGCCATAGAAATCATCAGATTCTTAGCTGTTTGTGTTCCTTTTAATGACATATATACTTCCTCCCGTTATTTGCTTCAGCTAGATGCTGAGTGATCATTGTTACTGTATTTTATCATATAGAACGGGCATTTGTTGTAAGACACTTGAAGAGCAGTTTCAGATAAGCTTCTTCAACTATGAAGCTAATTCACCGGCTACTAATAGAAACAGACACTAATTCGTCAGATACCAAACCCTGAGATTATCGAAAGTCTGGTCCAGTGTCAGATACTAATTTGCCAGATACTGGACCCAGAGATTATCGTAGGTCTGGTCGATTTCCGGAGTTGAATAATAGGGCTCGAGAGTTGCGATCAAGTCCGGGCCGGGATAATAACTCTCGTTTCCTGTTACGACCTGCGGCAGCTCAGCGACAGCCTCAAGGTGAGGAGAAGAATAACCGACATAAACTGCGTTCTTTACCGCTACTTCAGTTTCATACATAAAGTTGATGAAATCGTGAGCCCCCTGAACATTCTCTGCCGAGGAAGGAATCGCCATCATATCAACCGAGATATTTGAGCCCTTAGGCAAAGTATACCGGATCATTTCCGGATCCTGACCCGCATCCTGCAGCCGTTGTTGGATTACGACATGGTCGCCGGACCAGGCCACACCGGCCGTCAGCTCGCCGGAAACAAACTTGTCCTTAAGCTCATCGATACCAAGGATTGGTGCGACTTGCTGGCGCTGCTCGATCAGAAGTTCCATGGCCTCCTCCAGCTCAGCCTCATTCAGCGTATTCATGCTGTAGCCAAGATAGTTCAGGCCTACGCCGATTGACTCACGCATGGAGTTATACATGCCGATCCGGTTCTGGTTCGCACTGTCAAACAGAGGAGCCCAGACATCTCGCGGATCGTTGGTGGCCGGACTGGCAATCTCGTCTTGATTATAAATCAAGCCGACTGTGCAATAGAGGTAGGGCACTGCATAATCAAACAAAGCCGCAGTTTCATCAGCATCCGGAGTCCAAGCCACGTCCTTGAGCATGGGATCCATATACTCAGTAACATTGGGCAGCTTTTCCATATCGAGCGGCTGCAGTTTATCTTCTCGTATCAGGCGGGCGATCATATAGTCACTGGGGAATATTACGTCATAAGAGACGGTTGCCAGCTGAGCGTACATCATCTCATTATCGTCAAACATACGGTATTCAACATCGTACTGGGGATAAGCATCTTCGAAGTCAGCGATCACATCACTTAGCTCATAGTCAGTGCCATAGAAATCCCAGGTATCCGATTCGCGCGACATGTACTCGCCCCAGTTGTAAATATAAAGCTTAGTCTGCTCATTGCCGTTTTGTCCTTCGCTGCCGCCGCAAGCCGCGAGCGAAGCAACCATGATCGCGGCCAGAAGCACCGCCAGTAATTTGATTCTTTTCATTTGATCCCATCCTCCATAGTTCTTGATTTGATATTTGATCTAGTTACGCCCGTTGATCAAGGCAAGTTTTTACTTCATTTGTTTAATGCCTGGCCAGGGAAACGCTCGCCTCCCATTGCCTTTGCCGGCCGGCAGAATGCCGTTCGGAGTTGTCTTCTTTTTGCTGGATGTACGAATGTTAATGATGACCAGCAGGAAGAATACCGTCACAAACATTAAAGTTGAGAGCGCGTTGATCTGAGGATTGACGCTCTTTCTGGCCATCGAATAAATCGTCAAAGCCAGCGTCGTGACCTGATTTCCCGCCGTAAAATAGGAAATTACGAAGTCGTCAATCGACAGTGTCAGCGTCAGGATGAAGGCGGTGATGATGCCGGGACGGATCTCGGGGATCATCACTTTACGCACGGCCTGAGCAGGGGTGCAGCCCAGATCCTGCGCCGCTTCATAAAGACTCATATCCATCTGTCTGAGCTTGGGCATGATGGAGAGAATCGCAAAGGGTATATTGAAGGCGATATGCGCGAGGAGCAGCGTCACGAATCCGGTTTGAACCCGCATGAAGTAAAAGAGCAGCATCAGGGAGATACCCGTGACCAGGTCAGGCGTGATATTAGGTATATTGGTGATCTGCATCATGATCTTGCGCCAGCGCCTGGGCAAAGCATAGATGCCTACGCTGGAAAGCACTCCTGCCAGAGTTGCGATCACGGCAGAGAGGATTGCTACAATGATAGTTGTGCGCAGGGCATCAATAATATCGGCGTTCTCGAAGAGTTTGCGATACCACTCGAGAGTAAAGCCCCCCCAGACAGCTCTGCTCTTGGCAGCATTAAAGCTGTTGATAATCAGAACTACAATAGGAGCATAGAGAAATACGAAGATAATACCGAGATAAAGATTGCTGCCGGCGCCGCTGCGCCTGCTCAGAGGCAGAGCGTTTTTCTTGTCCGGAAGAGATTTCATCTCTCTTTCCTTAACGCCATTACCCGTTTCGTTTTCTTTAATTCCGGTATAAGATGCTTTTTCAGGCATTCAAAATCCCTCCTTCTTCGCTCATTTCCGACGCATTGCGATTGACTACGCTCATACTGATCAGCACAAAGATAAGCAGCAAAATAGTCAGGGCGGAACCTGTAGTGTAGTCACGCGAGATCATATACTGGCGCTGAATCGCATTTCCTATGAGCATATAGCGTCCTCCGCCCAGCAGATCCGGGATCAGGAAGGTAGTCATGGCGGGCATGAGAACCATATTGATACCGCTGTAAACTCCGGGCAGGGACAGGGGAATGATGACCTTGCGCAAAGTATAAGTATTATCGGCGCCCAGATCGCTGGCAGCTTCCAGGAGGCTGGGGTGAATCTTGACCAGGACTGAGTATATCGGCAGGATCATAAAGGGCAGGTAGTTATAAACCATACCCAGCCCGATGCCGAAATCATTGTAAAGAAACTGAACAGGCCCTATGCCTAAATTGCCCAGAAAGGTGTTAATAATGCCGGTAGGCTCCAGCAGAGCCAGCCAGGCGTATGTGCGCAGCAGGGCATTCATCCACATGGGCATGACAGTCAAAAAAAGCAGAAAATCAGCAGAACGCTTCTTGGCGATCTTAAGTTTCGCTAACAGCCAGGCCACAGGGTAGCCTAGCAGCAAACTGATCAAAGTGGCAATGACCGCTATCGAAAGCGACTTAAGGAAGACAGAGACATAGACCGGCACCTGGATGTCCAGACCAAAAATTGATTTGAGCCCCAGCCAGTCCAAAGTGACAGTAGCACCGCTGAATATGTTGCGAAAACCTTGCAGGGTAAAGTAGAGATTTCCCTCGCGGTCATAAGCGGTAACAGCGAAGAAAGCTACCAGCAGCAAAGGAGCGATCGTGAAGACCGCTACCCAGATAATATATGGGAAGGTGAGTCGTCCGAAACGCTTATTCATTGTCAGTTTCCTTCCCGCTTTCAGGGTTGATAACATCACCTTCGGAGCGTTCGCTATCTTGCCGGGACCTGCCGCGCCCGGGTGAGAAATCGGACTTGTCCATTATATGAACATCGTCGGGACCAAAGCTCAAGCCTACTTCGCTGCCCTCAGCTTTGTGATCGGTACTGTGAATCAGCCACTCCAGATCACAGGCCTCAACGATCATTTCGTAGTGAACTCCTTTAAAAGTAGTAGTGGTGACGATGCCATTGAGCAAATCCTCTGATGGCTCGACCAGATCGATATCCTCGGGACGAATTACGACATCAACTTTTTCATCTTCTTTGCGGCGATCAACACTGGGAAACCATTTGCCTCCTATCAGCACCCGAAAGTCTTCCGGCATCAGCCCGCTGACGATATTTGACTCACCAATGAAATCCGCCACAAAGGCATTTCTCGGTTCGTTGTATATATCTATAGGACGGCCGATCTGCTGTATAGCTCCTTCGTTCATTACAATGACTGAATCTGACATTGTCAGAGCTTCTTCCTGATCGTGGGTAACATAAACAAATGTGATGCCCAGCTCACGCTGCATCTGCTTTAGTTCGATCTGCATTTCCTTGCGCATCTTGAGATCGAGGGCACCCAACGGTTCATCCAGGAGCAATACCTTAGGCAGATTTACTAAGGCACGGGCGATAGCTACTCGCTGCATCTGGCCTCCGGAGAGCTGATCGATTGAACGAGCTTCGTAGCCTTCCAGCTTGACCAGACTGAGCATTTGGCTTACACGGTTATCGATTTCGTTTTGAGGCAGCTTCTTGATACGAAGGCCAAATGCCACATTCTCAGCAACATCGAGATGCGGGAAGAGGGCATAACGCTGGAAGACCGTATTGAGTTCACGCTCGTGCGGCTGGATAGCCAGCAGGTCGCGTCCCTCAAATGTTACTGAACCGCTATCGGGCTGTTCAAAGCCGCCCAAAACGCGCAAAGTGGTGGTTTTTCCGCAGCCGGAAGGACCCAGCAAAGTGAGAAACTCATTGCTGCGGATATAGAAGGTGATATCACGCATGACCCGGGTATCGCCGAAGGACTTGTTGACTCCGACCAGCTCTATAATGTGAGACTGCCCGGTTTTATCACTCAGCTGTGTACCGATCATGGCGGACCTGCCGCGTTCTTTCGTCAGCAGACGAGCCCGGTTATTCTTTTTCTTTTGATCCAATCTTTCTATGTTTGCCATCGTTGCTGATCTCCTCTGCGTTTTATACAGGTTGCTTAGAAGCTGGGAGGGCTGGATACCCAGACCACGCGTGCTTCCTCTTTGCCGTTATTCACAAGCTCATGGGGAACAGAAGCCTCAAAGTAAAAGCTCTCTCCCTCCTTGATCTCTTCTTTTCTGTCACCGATTCTCAGCGTTACACTGCCGCTGAGAACCAAACCGAATTCTTCACCCTTGTGAGGGTTATCGTTAAAGGAGCTGCCGCCTGGCTGTAAAGTCAGGAGAATCGGCTCCATCATATTTTTTTGCGCATTGGGTACCAGCCAGCAGGTGGAAGAACCGAGATTATCATCGACTCTGGTAGCGTAATCTTCGCTGTCAAAGACTACTCTCTCGCCGGCATCTGTTGAACGGAAAAAACCGGCCAGCGTCACGCCCAGAGCTTCCAGGATGGATGTCAATGTAGCGATTGAAGGAGAGGTCATTTCGTGTTCCAGCTGAGAGATAAAACCTTTGGTCAGCTCGCAGCGGTCGGCTAGCTCCTCCTGCGTCAAGCCGTTAGCCTGACGAAGATATTTAATTCGTTCGCCGATTTCCACTGTCGTTCTCCTTCCAAAAAGTACTGTCATGGTTCATTAAAACAGTCTGCCATGGATAAACTAAACCAATTTGTCATGGTCAACTACACCTATATGACGTGGTCAACCAAACTCATCGGACATGGTCAACTAAACACAAAGTTTAGTTTTACTAAACAGCGGAATTTTAGCTCATATAATTACAAAGGTCAAGCAGTATTTTTGCCCGGCAAAGATAAGATAAAAAAGCATAATAAAATGCGTTTGTAATGTACTTGCCAGAGCATAACGCACCAAAGAATTGAATAGATAAAGACATAAGCTTTTTTTCTTAGGCAATAGAGAGCAGACATCATTGAGGAACAGCTGTTATCATAAAAGTAACGATTATCTATTCTTGTTACTCATCCCTGTTTCGGGCCGGGTAACATTGAAAGTTATGAATCATAATGATAATCTATTCAATGTAAACCCAAGTGAATAATACAGCGAATTAGTTGTTACTTGGACTAAACGGTTTAGATATGTAAGGTAGGAACGTATTTGTTGACCTCTGGCAGATTGAAATTATGTTTGAACACGAAAAGCCTCTGACTCGGGAAACGCATAACTCACGTCAGATCACAGGGGCCCTGACGTTCAAACGTTAAAAACTTCATTCTTAGTACCAGCAAAAGCAGGTGATGAAGTGCAGATGGATTTCTTTAAACGTAATCGTGACGAACTATCCCAGCTCAGTAAAGCGGAAGCGGAACTGTTTAACTATACATTGCGAAACATGCATATAGTTAAGAACATGAAAATTCGCGATTTTGCGCAAGCAAATTATGTCTCAACTTCAACAGTACTTAGATACGTGCGCAAGCTTGGCTTTGAAGGCTGGACAGACTTTCTGGAATCCGTCCGCAGCAGTGAAGAGTCTACTAGAAAACCACTGCTGCCTGACATTTTACATGAGAATTCCTACTACAACGACTATCTGAAAAACATTATTGAAGCTATCAAGATTCTGACAATAAACGGCAATAAGCTGGAGCACTTCGATCAAATCATGAGCCGTTACCCTCATATCTTTATTCTCAGCCGCGGACTTAGCGGCGAAGTTGGAGCCTATGCCAGCCATCTATTAAAATCGATCGGCTACGATGTTGAGATTTTGATGCATGACTATGAATTATTCTCTGTGATGCGGCGCATCAAACGCGAAGACATGCTTCTTGTTTTCTCATACTCCGGCAACAACTCTACTATTGTTTCTTATTTGGAGCAGATACTCAGCGTCTCTACTCCTACAATTGTCTCTGTAACCCGTTCGGACAATAATATTATTCAAAATCTAAGTGATCTTAATTTTTATATTTTTGCTGATGAAATTGATTTTCTCGGCAATGATGTTACTTCACGCTGCGGAATGATTGCTGTGCTGGAGATTTTGCTTTACAAGTATATTACCAGGCAAAAACACAGTTATGATAATTTGACGTTGTCCGAACATCTGCAGGATGGAGGAGAATAATATGGATTAGTTCCAGATACTTACTATTGTTTCTATCAGTTTAATTGTTTATCAGGAATTTGACAACTTATTAAGGAGGATAAGAATGGCAAAAAGAATTGACAGCACTCCCAAAGCAGACGGCTATAGAATGCCTGGGGAGTATGAACCACAAGAAAAGATGTGGATGCTCTGGCCGGAGCGTCCGGATAACTGGCGCAATGGCGGAAAACCCGCCCAGAAAGCTTTCATAAAGATTGCTGAAGCTTACAGCCGTTTTGTACCCGTAACAATGGGAGTTAATAGTGGCCAATACGCCAATGCCCGCAACATGCTCCCTCCGGAAGTCCGTGTAGTCGAGATATCTAATGACGATTCCTGGATTCGAGACTGCGGTCCGTCTTTTGTTATAAATGACAAAGGTGACGTGCGCGGAGTTGACTGGGATTTCAATGCCTGGGGCGGCCTGGTGGATGGTCTTTATTTCCCCTGGGATCAAGACGAGTTAGTTGCTCGCAAAGTGTGTGAGATTGAGAATATCGACAGCTACAAAGTCGCGGGTTTTGTAATGGAAGGCGGTTCTTTCCATGTAGATGGAGAAGGAACTCTTATCACGACTGAGATGTGCCTTTTATCTGAAGGACGCAATCCCCATCTCAGCAAAGAAGAAATCGAACAATATCTCAAAGATTATCTGAATCTGGAAAAAATTATCTGGCTGCCGGATGGTATTGATCCCGAAGAGACTAATGGCCATGTTGATGACGTTGCCTGTTTCGCTCGTCCGGGAGAAGTAATCTGCATATATACCGAGGATGAGGACCATCCTTACTATGATGCAGCCCAGAAGGCTTACAAAGTTCTGAGCGAAGCTACAGATGCTAAAGGCCGCAAACTCAAAGTGCATAAGCTGGCTGTCCCCAAAGAAATGGTTCGCATCACGGGAGCAGACGGTATCGACTATGTCGAAGGAACAATGCCGCGGGAAGAAGGTGAGATGGCTATCGCATCTTATCTGAACTTTGGTTTAGTCAATGGCGGGATCATCTTCCCACAGTTCGGCGATGAACACGATGAGCTAGCTATGGAGCAGATTAAAGCTATCTTCCCCGATTACGAAGTAGTAGGAGTCCGTTCCGAAGAAGTCGCTTACGGCGGCGGTAATATTCACTGCATATCGCAGCAGCAGCCTAAAGGCTAATGCAAGAAGAGGAGCGTTATGAATAATACAACTACTAAGAAAATTAACTTAACTCAAACAGTTCTGTTTACTGTTGCCAGTATTCTAGTTCTCGATTCATTCGTCGCGCCGTCGATTATAGGTGTATCATCGATCACAATGTGGATTTTGATGGCTATTATATTCTTTATTCCCTACGGGCTGTTATCCGCAGAGCTAGGCGCAACATACCCGGACGATGGCGGCATTGTCAGCTGGGTGGGCCGCGCCTTTGGTGAGTTCCCCAGCGTCCTTGTCGGCTGGATGTACTGGATCAATGTGGCCTTCTGGATGCCCGCGGTCTTTACCGCTTTTTCCGGCTGGCTTACTCTGGGTGTATTCCCGGATATGAGCATGTTCCTGCAAGGCGCTATCGCTGTAGTTATGTGCTGGGTAGTAGTCTACATCGGCGTCCGCGGCATCGATCTTTCAGTCCTGGTATCAAACATCATGGCGATTCTCAAGATGTCAATTCTGCTTATTTTTGGAATCCTCGGTGTTGTTTACGCGATCAAGAATGGGACTGCCAACGACTTCTCGTCACTGCAAAACTGGATACCCAGCTGGGATAATACCCTGATCTATGGTGCAGTCATCGTCTATAATCTGATGGGTTTCGAGCTGATCGGTTCTATCGGCAGTAAAATCGAAAATCCCAAACGTACTATTCCGCTCATGACAGTAATTGCCGGCGCTGCCATTACTTTCTTGTATGCCTTCGGCACATTCGGCGTTCTGGCGGCGTTGCCTGCTAATGAGGTTGATACGGTTGACGGCTTTGTCTATGCTTTGTATGAACTCTGTTCTATCTTCGGTTCAGCACAAGGTGCGATCTTCACAGTACTAATCCTGGCATCAATCATTACTTTAGTGGCCAATATGATCACCTGGGCAATGGGAGCCAACGAGTCTTTCATGGCTGCAGACCTGGATAAGAGATCCAGGCTTCTTGGCCATCGTCATAAGAAATACGGCACAGCCGATAACCTCTACTACATCATGGGGACCGTCTCGACCATCCTCATCATTCTGAATTACGCGCTGTCAGGCGATGCGAATGATATTTTCTGGACCATATTCTCATTTGCCTCGATCGTCTTCCTGGCGAACTATCTCTTCATGTTCCCGGCTGCGATTAAACTGAAGTACACTGATGACACTCCGCGAGAATACTCTGTTCCGGGAGGAAAATTCGGTATGTGGGTTGCATTTATCCTCTGCACTTTCTTTGTCGGACTGGCTATTTACTTCCTGATCGACTGGGATTTCTCAGCCTATCCGTTCTGGATGCAGCTCATTGGCGTCATATTGACAGTATTCACCGGTTGGCTCCTGTATAAGGCCGGCAAAAAGAAATCAGCCTGATGATTGAAGCTCAGAAAGGGATTCGCTATGAAGACGAGACTTCGTAAAGTAGTAGCTGTCCTGCTCTGTTTGGTCGCCGCGGGGCTCGTCCTGTATCTTGCTTTGGCAGGAGACAGGTACCCCGGCCCCGCGGACCCTGATCAATTGGGCAGAGAGCTTGGAATACTCTCCTTGCTGCCACCTGTTCTTGCGGTCGCGCTGGCCTTTTTGACTGCTGACGTGGTTGTCTCGCTGCTGATAGGTTTTGTCAGCGGTGTGGCCATGCTGATGGTCTTGGGAGATCAGGTAACCGGGCCTGTAAGTTTTTTCAGCCAGACCTTTACTAACAGTGTCAGAGCTATAGTAGATACCAGCTCTAACTGGGATTATGCTGCAGTACTCATTCTCTGCCTGGCAGTCGGAGGTTTGGTTGGTGTTATTCGCGCTTCTCATGGTTTCGATGCTTTGGCGCACAGAGTTAGTCCGCGTATCAACACAGTCCGCAAGGCTAATTACCTCAATCAATTGCTGGGCATAATGATCTTTTTTGATGATTACGCCAATGCTTTAATCAATGGTCCTGTCATGCAGCCTATTACGGACAGAATGAAAATCTCCCGTGAGAAGCTGGCTTTCATTGTAGACTCAACTGCAGCGCCGGTAGTGAGTATCGCGTTGGTATCAAGCTGGGTGGCTGTGGAAGTATCTGTAATTAACCAGGGATTGGCAGAAGCCGGCATTGCAGGATCAGGCTACAGCCTGTTTCTGCGCAGCATTCCTTTTTGCTTCTATTGTCTCTTCGCTATCCTGTTTGTTTTTTTGAACTCTACCACACAGCGTGATTACGGACCTATGCTTAAGGCTGAAACGCGGGCCCGCAGCGGGCAGGTAGTAAATCAGAGAATTGATTTTGTCCGCGGCGAGACTGAGTCAGTCAGCTCTGAGAAAGAAAAAGATCCTGAAATGGAACTGTCTGATCCCGGACGCCGTATAGCGGTTGTAATCGTGCCGATCTTAATTTTCATACTTACGGCGTTGTTTGGATTCTATTTTGATGGCCGCAGCAATGCTATTGAAAGCGGTCTCCTGCAGGCGGATGCTCCGTTTAATTTGAACTCAATTGTAATCGCCTTCGAAAACACAGATACGATATTTCTGGTTTTGGTGGCAGCCGCTTTCGCCAGCGTTGTCGCGCTGATATTGGGCAGGGTGTTCAAACTGTTTAAGCTCTCGGATGGCGTGCAGACCTGGGTTGACGGTGCCTCATCAATGGTGATAACAGTTATTGTTCTGGTTCTGGCCTGGTCCCTTGCCGATGTAATTGCTCGTTTGGGCACGATCAGTTATATAGTCCAGCTGGTTACTCTCAATGTAGCCTGGTGGCTGGTGCCCAGCCTGCTATTTGTCGCCTGCATGCTTACCTCTTACGCGGCAGGCAGCTTTGGCGCCATGTTTATTGCCATGCCGATGGCTGTCCCGATAGCATATGAGATAATGCAGGCGCAGCCGGGAGTCGTACCGGAAACCTATATGCCTATTTGCATTGCCGCTGTTATCTCGGGTGGCGTATTCGGTGATCATGCCTCGCCCTTGACTGATTGCACGATTCTCTCTGCTTTCAGCTCCGGCTGCGAAATCATGGATCACGTTCGCACTCAACTGCCCTATGCCATGCTGGTTGCCACTGTTTCCGTCATTTTTGGATTGATACCTGCGACATTGTGGAATCTGCCTTTCTGGGCCAGCCTTCTGTCAGGCAGCGCCGTCATGTTCGCTGTTTTACGTGTCTTCGGCAAGAACCCTGACAGAGAGTACCGAAAGATAAGCCAAGAGAATGCGAATTCATGACGAACGCTTACAGCTTACACTTACAGCTTATACTTACAGCTAATACTTACAGCTAATACAAGGTGAAAACCTGTTTAATATACGCATCAAAATATATTTAAAGAAATGGAAGGAATTTTGAAATGAAAAAGGATTTTATTACTGTTCAAGATTTCACTAAAGAAGAGCTGATGGATATGATAAATCTCTCAATTGCCCTGAAAAAGGCAATCAAATCCGGCTATTACCCGCCGCTGATGCAGGATCTGACGCTGGGCATGATCTTCCAGCAGTCATCGACCCGCACCCGTGTGGCCTTCGAAACCGCTATGCAAAATCTAGGCGGCCATGCCCAGTATCTCGGGCCTGGAATGATTCAACTGGGAGCCCATGAGACGGTTGAGGATACCGGCAGAGTTTTATCGCAGCTGATTGACATTATTATGGCCAGGGTCATCGAGCATCAGACTGTCGTTGATCTGGCCGCTGCGTCAAGTATTCCGGTTATCAACGCCATGTCGGATAAGACTCACCCGACTCAGGCAATCGCCGATATCATTACTATCATCGAACACTTGCCTGACGGTAAGCGCCTGCAAGACTGTAAAGTGGTCTTTACCGGTGACGGCACGCAGGTTGCCGTATCTTTAGCCTATATCTGTACTCGTCTGGGCATGCACTTTGTTCATTACGGGCCCAAAACTCATCATCTCAAGGAAGATGTGAGAGCTGCCATGGATGCCAATGTCAAGCTGTATGGCGGCAGCTGGGAAGTAACAGATGACCGCAATTCTGTACGGGAAGCGGACTTCTTCTACACGGATGTCTGGTATGGTCTCTACGAGGACGAACTGCCGGAAGATGAGCGTGTGCGTATTTTCCAAAAATACCAGATCAATCGCGAGTTGATGCAAATGGGCAATTTGGGAGCAAAATTTATGCACTGCCTGCCAGCCACCCGCGGCGAAGATGTCACTGACAAAGTGATTGACTCTCCGGTTGCAATCTGCTGGGACCAAGCCGGCAACCGTCTGACTGCCATGCGCGGACTCCTGGTCTACTTTACACAGAACTTCCCGGTTCACACAGATATCGAGATCTGTGCGGCTAAAGAAGCTCTTGATGAAGAATTGGCCTATATCTTCGGTTTCTGATCAGTGAAGTCAGTTTGAATTATCTCAGACTAAGGCGCCGCCTCCAGTCAGCTGTAAGAAAGAAGATCTGGCGAAGGCGCTTAGGAATGAGGTCGCCAAATCAATGCACGCATAAGTCAGCCGGGCACTTAGCTGTTAACCTAGTGCCCGGTAATTTTTCCCGCAGATCCTTTGTATATGAAAATGATTGCGCGAAAGCCAAGAAATAAGTGAGAAGTTAGGCTTTCTCTTGTCTTATTGTTGGTACTTTGAGAGGATTGATTGCTAGCGGTGTGCATATTATTGAATTTTTATATTTCACTAGGCAATTATCCGTTATAGAGTTAATATCTAGGGTAATTTCAAAATTCAAAGAAGGAGGAACAGATCATGAAAAGAGTGTTAAGTATCTTTGCTGTTTTGCTGGTTTTTGTTTTCATCATCAGCATAACTGCATGCGGCACCAGCAACGAACCGGTCCAGCCGACCCAGTCTGACACAGATGAAGCCGGCGCAACGACAGATGACACCGGTACAGAATCGCTCCAGCCGACGACCGTGTCGGCCACAGAAGGGAGCCAAAACTATTATCTGGTCGGCATATCACAGCTGATACAACATGAAGCGCTTGACGGAGCAACTGAAGGTTTTAAAGATGCCCTCACAGAAGAACTGGGGGATCAGGTGAGCTTTGACTATCAAAACGCTCAAGGCGATCCTAACACGGCCGCTTCAATCGCCAATGGATTTGTCGCCTCCAAGGTTGACCTTATACTGGCTAATGCCACTCCGTCTCTTCAGGCGGCGGCAACGGCTACTGCGGATATCCCTATTCTGGGTACTTCAATTACCGAGTACGGAGTAGCGCTTGGCATTGAGGATTTCCAGGGGCTGGTAGGCGGCAATGTCTCGGGCACTTCCGACCTTGCTCCGCTTGACGAACAGGCAGGCATTATCAAGGAGCTGTTCCCGGACAAGGAATCAGTTGGGCTCATTTACTGTACAGCTGAAGCCAATTCCCTCTACCAGATCAACACGATACAAACCTTCCTGGAAGAATTCGGTTATCGGGTTGAAGTCTATCCTTTCACTGACTCCAACGATCTGGCAGCCATCACAACTACTGCTGTCAGCGAGGTAGAAGTAATCTACGTGCCGACAGATAATACCGTAGCCTCTAATACCGGTCTGATAGACAATATCGCCCGCCCGGCCGGAATCCCGATCGTTACAGGCGAGAAAAGTACAGCTGCCGGCTGTGGAGCAGTGACACTGTCCATAGATTACTATGACTTAGGTTATGCTACAGGGCAAATGGCTGTTAAGATACTCACGGGGCAGGCTGACATTTCAGAGATGCCTGTTGAGTATGCACCAAACTTTACCAAGATGTATAATCCGGAAATCTGCGCAGACCTTGGAATTACAGTCTCTGACGACTACGAGCCCATCGAATAGACAGAAGCCGGAACTAAACTTGTCAATTAATTGTTTCCCCGGGGGGCCGCACCCCCCGGGGAATTTTTACTTAAGCCCGCTATGGCAGCTATGGGGAATTTTTACTTAAGCCCGATATAGCAGCTATGGGGAATTTTTACTTAAGCCCGATATAGCAGCTATGGGGAATTTTACTTAAGCCCGACATAGCAGCAATCAGGCATGAACAACTTCCATCTATGCGGCAGGGGATATGAATGGCGGACCGCAGTGTACGGGCATGAGCATCGCCATTCTCTTGTCTTATTGTTGGTACTTTGAGAGGATTGATTGCTAGCGGTGTGCATATTATTGAATTTTTATATTTCACTAGGCAATTATCCGTTATAGAGTTAATATCTAGGGTAATTTCAAAATTCAAAGAAGGAGGAACAGATCATGAAAAGAGTGTTAAGTATCTTTGCTGTTTTGCTGGTTTTTGTTTTCATCATCAGCATAACTGCATGCGGCACCAGCAACGAACCGGTCCAGCCGACCCAGTCTGACACAGATGAAGCCGGCGCAACGACAGATGACACCGGTACAGAATCGCTCCAGCCGACGACCGTGTCGGCCACAGAAGGGAGCCAAAACTATTATCTGGTCGGCATATCACAGCTGATACAACATGAAGCGCTTGACGGAGCAACTGAAGGTTTTAAAGATGCCCTCACAGAAGAACTGGGGGATCAGGTGAGCTTTGACTATCAAAACGCTCAAGGCGATCCTAACACGGCCGCTTCAATCGCCAATGGATTTGTCGCCTCCAAGGTTGACCTTATACTGGCTAATGCCACTCCGTCTCTTCAGGCGGCGGCAACGGCTACTGCGGATATCCCTATTCTGGGTACTTCAATTACCGAGTACGGAGTAGCGCTTGGCATTGAGGATTTCCAGGGGCTGGTAGGCGGCAATGTCTCGGGCACTTCCGACCTTGCTCCGCTTGACGAACAGGCAGGCATTATCAAGGAGCTGTTCCCGGACAAGGAATCAGTTGGGCTCATTTACTGTACAGCTGAAGCCAATTCCCTCTACCAGATCAACACGATACAAACCTTCCTGGAAGAATTCGGTTATCGGGTTGAAGTCTATCCTTTCACTGACTCCAACGATCTGGCAGCCATCACAACTACTGCTGTCAGCGAGGTAGAAGTAATCTACGTGCCGACAGATAATACCGTAGCCTCTAATACCGGTCTGATAGACAATATCGCCCGCCCGGCCGGAATCCCGATCGTTACAGGCGAGAAAAGTACAGCTGCCGGCTGTGGAGCAGTGACACTGTCCATAGATTACTATGACTTAGGTTATGCTACAGGGCAAATGGCTGTTAAGATACTCACGGGGCAGGCTGACATTTCAGAGATGCCTGTTGAGTATGCACCAAACTTTACCAAGATGTATAATCCGGAAATCTGCGCAGACCTTGGAATTACAGTCTCTGACGACTACGTGCCCATCGAATAGCAGATAATTACTAAGGCATTGGATCATTTGCAGATGACTGCGAGGTTATTGACCGCAGAAAGCTGCCAGACAATTAACCGCAGTCGGCTGCGAGCCATTGAGCCTTAACGGACTAATACTGATTGGAGTTGAATCATTATGCCACTTAGCCTTTTTAATCTTGTAGACCAATTGCCGGGTTCTGTCGCTCAGGGTTTAATCTGGGGGATAATGGCAATAGGTGTCTATATAACATTTAGAGTTCTGGATATTGCGGATCTGACGGTTGACGGCTCCTTTTGTACAGGAGGAGCTGTTTTCGTTATCCTGCTTACCAATGGACAAAATATTTGGCTGGCGCTGGCCTGTTCCTTATTAGCAGGCATGCTGGCCGGCCTGGCTACCGGGATCTTCCATGTCTTTTTCGGCATATCCACCATTTTGGCCGGAATTCTTACGCAGTTCGCCCTCTGGGCGGTAAACCTGCTCATTATGGGCAGACCAAATGTAGCTATCAGCGTCAACAATTACAACCTGATTGTTTCCCTGCGCTATCTGCAAGAAGTCATCAAGGGCGAAAAGCCCTTTTACTGGTCGCCAATTTTCACCGTCGGCATTTTTATTCTGCTGATTATCGGCATTTTGTATTGGTACTTTGGCACTGAAAGCGGCATGTCAATCCGGGCTACCGGAGCAAATATCAATATGGCGAAGGCGCAAGGGATCAATACCAGCTTCAATATCGTGCTGGGCTTGATGATCGCCAACGGGCTGGTAGCACTTTCCGGTGCGATACTGACCCAATACCAGGGGTTCGCCGACATCAATATGGGTCGGGGAGCGGTCGTAATCGGACTGGCAGCTGTCATCATCGGCGAAGCTCTTTTCAGCCGGATCTTTAAAAATTTCGCTTTGCGTCTGCTCAGCACGGTCCTGGGCGCTGTAGTTTACTACATCGTCATCCAAACCATTCTCTGGCTGAGACTCGACCCGAATTATCTGAAACTTCTAACTGCCCTGGTAGTCGCAGTCTTCCTGGCTGTGCCGCATTGGAAGGGTAAGCTGTCAATTCTGACCTCCAGGCAGAAGGAGGGCGACAATGCTCAAGATTAATAATGTCAGTAAAACTTTTAACCGTAATACAGCAAATGAAAAGAAAGCCTTGATTGATCTTTCTCTATCACTTCAGGACGGTGATTTTGTCACCGTCATAGGCGGAAACGGCTCCGGAAAATCAACAATGCTCAATGCGGTAGCGGGCGTAATTTCGGTCGACGCCGGTAAAATATATGTTGATGCGGATGATGTTACCAGACTTCCGGAATATAAGAGAGCGCCCTATGTCGGCAGAGTGTTTCAGAATCCGATGATGGGGACCGCAGCCGACATGATGATAGAAGAGAACCTGGCGTTAGCCTATCGGCGCGGCGAACGGCGTGGTCTCAGCTGGGGAGTTACGAAAGCCGAGCGAGATATCTACCGTGAACATCTGGAACCTCTGAAACTTGGTCTGGAAGATCGGCTTTCTGACAAGACGGGGACGCTTTCCGGCGGGCAAAGACAAGCACTTACCCTATTAATGGCTACTTTAAAAAAACCCAAGCTCCTCTTATTGGATGAACACACTGCCGCGCTTGATCCCAAGACAGCCAAGACAGTACTGGAAATTACTGAAAGAATAGTCGAACGGGACAATCTCACGACTCTGATGGTCACGCATAATATGCGAGATGCGATCGCTCTTGGCAATCGGCTGGTCATGTTTTATGAGGGCAGCATTGTCATTGATGTGGCAGGGGAGGATAAAAAGCAGCTTACCGTGGAGAAGCTTCTGCAGATGTTTGACAGTGTTAGTGAGTCCGGAGCTGTTGAGGATAGTCTCCTGCTGCCCTGAGGCAGTGAATCGACCTAATCTTGATTGGCTGGGTAAGCGAACGAGGCAGCGGCCGAGGCACCAACCGGGTTACGAAATGACATCAATCGCAGCGTTCACCTGAGAGTTGAAGATGATCTGTTATTGACTTAAGAAAATCTGATGGATAATACCTTCTAAGTATCCCGTCCGACGAATGTCGGGCGGGTTTTCTATTTACCACTAACTTTAGTACAGGCACAGCTGCTACTTTACCCGCCCGATGAATGTCAAATGAGTCTGCTATGCTATACTTTTCTTGATCGGCAGGACTAAAATTTTGAACAATGCCGTAAAATTTTGAGGTCAAGAGGCTGATGGTGTGATTGAAGAGCCCAACAAGATTAAGAATTCCGGTCAGAAGAAGAGTTATGATCAAAATGAGGATTACGATCATAATAAGAACCACGATCAGAAAAACTCTTCAGAGAATCCTGATTCTGAAAACTCCAGAAAAGATGAAGAGTCTAATGAGAAAAAAAGAACTTCACATAATCAAGTGATACGCTCCATAGGTTATCTTACTCAAATTGGGATAACTATTGTCGCTACGGTCATGCTTGGCGTCCTTCTGGGCAGGGCATTGGATAATTGGCTGGGAACAACGCCATGGCTGTTACTGCTTTTTTCGCTCCTGGGTGCGGCAGCCGCGATCAGGACTCTGTTTGAGATGTCTAAGGGCAAGAAATAGGGAATATATTTATCTAGTCCAAGAAATAGGACAAGAAATAATCTGATTAAGTCTGATTGTCAGACAACCCAAATATTTTCAACCGGAATTCTGCCTTACTATTATTAAGTTTCAGATTGGTCTAAATACCAGATGATCATCGAAGATAAAAAATTCTCTCGGTCAAAGATGAGTTACTGTCACCTACTCTGAAGATGCTTCATTCACGTACATTAAGCTGATTATTACGAAAATATACGTCTGGATAAAGCCGATTACTACATCAAAAAATGCGTGGAGCAAGGCAGGAATGCCTATCTGAACAAGCCATGGAGTCAGGGCGTAATAGAGCGTAAGGATAATTGTACCTGAAAGCACATTGCCGAAAAGCCTGAAGCTCAGAGATAATGGTTTGGCCAGCTCCCCTATAAGATTAATCGGGAAAAACAAAAAGTGCGGTTCAAAAAGGCTTTTGATATAGTAGCCACCACGATTTCTAAGCCCGCTGAAAATCATAATAATAAAGGTTCCTATTGCCATTGCGAAGGTTGTTGCCCAGTCTGCGGTAGGCGCTCGTAGCCCGAAGGTGCTGAATAAACTTGACGACAGAATATAAAGGAAGACCGCAAAAAACCAGGGAACAACTACCCGGTTTTTTTCACCGACAGCACTGATAGCGAAATCATCAAACTTTTCCACAACGGATTCAATAACATTTTGTGCGCCGGAAGGGACAGTGGCGAAAGATCTTAGCTTAATACGAGCGATAATCGCCCCAAGAATAAGGATGCCCATAATAATCCAGGTATTAAAAATTGTCTCAGTAATCCAAATTTCTACGCCCGAAACTTCAATGACCCATAGATTCTTAATATTAATCATTTGGTCACCTTCTCTTGATTGTCTGTATCCGCCTCGTCGGCTGCCCTCTCGCCGGCAGTCGTATTCTCAATATAAAGTTCACTTGTTTCGAAATCAACGGTTTCCGACTCATCAGCTGCTGCCTCGCTGCTATCTGACATGGCCCTGTCCAATTTACCGGGCTCTGAATTAACGGCTGCTGCCTGACCGGCTGCGGTCTGATCGGCTGTTGAATCGTCGGAGTTAAGCTTGCCGGCTCTCTGTTTGCCGATTCTAAAATTTGCTATATATATAGCCGGGTGGAAAGCCACAATTCCGGCTGCGGCGCCCCATAAACTGATTTGTGGCACCAGGGCGGCTATCAGCAGCACAACTAATGTCAAAACCATACTGCCCATTTGCTGGGCGACAATTTGATTTTTAGCCCGCTGGGGACTCAGTGCGGATATCTTTTCCACAGATCTTTCCAGCAAGATAACCCTTACGATACTGGCAGCTGTACCTAATAAGACACCGAACAAAAAAGGCAAAAACTCCCAGGAACGATAATAAATAATTGAGCCTGCAATGCTCAATAGCGCGATAACCAGTATCGTTCCAATCATTCTTTTTCCAACTTTAGATAATTTCATAAACTACCGTTTCTACAGTCTAGCAACTCCTAATTCTCATCATCAGCTTCAGTTTCTTCAGTCTGGCAACTACTAATAATAATCATCAGCTACTGTTGCTTCAGTTCAGCAACGATCCTAATCCTCACCATCAGCTTCAGCTTCAGCTTCAGCCTCTACATTCTGGCAACTACAAATTTTAATCATCAGCTACTGTTGCTTAAGTTCAGCAAATTTGCTAATCCTCATCATCAGCTTCATCGAAATAGCCTTCATCTTGCATGTGCAGGTTAACCTCAATGCGGACATAAGATCTGCGCAGCATGACCTGTACTCTCCTGAGACTGGCGAAATCCTGCTTCTCTGACAACGCTTCTTCTGCTTCCTGACGGTCTCTTTCCGCTCTTTCCAGATCAATCTCTTCCGGAAGTTGAGCGATGGTGCTGAAGATGTTGACATCCAGGTTGTTAATTTCTGCTACTCCGCCAAAGACAGCCAGTTTCTTTTCAACATTATTATTAATAATACGCAAAGTGCCGTCACCTAATACGGTGGATAGAGGAGCATGACCAGGCAAAACACCCAGATCCCCATCTATGGCACGCATGATAACCATATCAGCTTCTTCTTCGAACTTTACTCCTCGCGGAGTGGTTATCGTTAAAGCCAATTTTCTCTTTTTCGCTTCATCCTTCTCTTGTTCTGCCACTTAATCTACTAACACTTTCCGGTTTTTGGTCGTTGTTTCAGGTCATCTCTTAATTTGTCTCTAAATCTGTCTCTGAGTTTTTATATCTCTCGATTACGTCTTCGATGGGGCCTGCATTAAGGAAGAATCCTTCCGGAATGTCGTCATGCTTTCCTTCCAGGATCTCTCGGAAGCCATGGACGGTCTCATCAATAGGAACATGGCTGCCTTTAGCGGTGGTGTATTTTTCAGCCACATAGAAGGGCTGGGATAAGAAGCGCTGGATCTTTCTCGCCCTGCCAACAACTAGCTTGTCTTCTTCCGACAATTCATCCATGCCCAGGATCGAAACAATATCTTGCAGGTCTTTATAGCGCTGCAAGATGTTTTGCACGGCATGAGCAACTCGGTAATGATCTCTGCCCACGATTCGCTCTTCCAGAATTCGGGAAGAGGATTCCAAAGGATCGACAGCCGGATAAATGCCCTGTTCGACAATAGATCTGGAGAGGATGGTTACCGCATCCAAGTGAGCAAATGTCGTAGCTGTCGCAGGGTCAGTCAAGTCATCTGCCGGTACGTATACAGCCTGAATTGAAGTGATCGAGCCGGTTTTGGTGGAGGTAATACGTTCTTGCAGCGCGCCGATTTCTGTAGCCAGAGTAGGCTGATAACCTACAGCGCTGGGTGTGCGTCCCAGGAGTGCGGAGACCTCCGAGCCGGCCTGTACAAAGCGATAGATATTATCGATGAAGAGCAAAATATCCTGATGTTCTCTGTCACGGAAGTATTCCGCCATGGTCAGACCCGTCAGGCCAACCCTCATTCTGACCCCGGGCGGCTCATTCATTTGTCCAAACACCAGTGCGGTTTTATCGATGACCCCGGAATCCTGCATGTCGTAATACAAGTCATTGCCTTCGCGGGTACGTTCTCCGACTCCGGCGAAAACCGAGAAGCCACCGTGTTCTTTGGCGATGCCGTTAATCAGCTCCATGATCAGGACAGTCTTTCCTACACCTGCTCCGCCGAATAAACCGATCTTGCCGCCTCTGGGGAAGGGACATAGCAGGTCGATGGCCTTGATGCCGGTTTCCAGCAGCTCAGGTTCTGCCATCTGATCGATTAGAGCCGGAGGATCTCTATGGATGGGCCAATATTCTTCAGACTCAATCTCGTCTATGTTGTCAATCGGTTTTCCCAGAATATTAACCATGCGTCCGAGTACCTTTTTCCCTACCGGAACAGATATCGGCGCGCCGGTATCTGTTGCCTCCGTTCCTCGCCGTAAACCGTCGGTTGGGTTCATGGAAATGCAGCGCGCCGTATTATCGCCGATGTGCTGCATAACCTCCAGGACGATCAGATCATCATTCTGACGAACTTCGATAGCGTTATACAAGGCAGGTAAATCATCCTCGAATTTCACATCGACAACTGAACCTATTATCTGAAGTATCTTGCCAATATTTTTCTCTGCCATTTATTTTTCCTTATTCATAACACTTCTGCTGCCGACAATTTCCGTTATCTCTGATGTAATTGCCGCTTGTCGGATTCTATTATATTGTCGCGTTAAATCCTCAATAACTTCCTCAGCGTTCTTACCGGCCGCATCCATGCTTACCATCCGGGCTGCGTTTTCGCTGGTATGCGCTTCAGAGAAGGCGCGGAATAGATTCATGTGCAAATACAATGGGACCATTTCGTCAATAAAGACACCTATGTCCGGTTCATATTTAATCTCAGAATCTTCGGATTCGCCGTTCCAGGGACAGACCGGCAGCATTCTTTCAATGATGGGTTCGTAATTAAGGACATTGATAAAGTCTGTATAACAAACAAAGACTTCGTCCACTTCACCGGACAAAAATTTATCAGTCGACCAGCGGGACAAACTCTCGGAGCCATAATAAACCTGGGTGTCGGATACATCGATTACTGACTTCGAGATGGTCTTGCCATGTTTATGGAAAAAATCGTTGCCTTTAAAGCCGACGATTAACAGCTTTTCGTTTTTCCCTTCCATATGTTCCAGAGCTTTGTGGCTGATGTTGGCATTAAACCCGCCTGACAGTCCTTTATCGCTCGTCAGGATTATATATAGAGAGCTCTTAACTTCACGTTCCTTATAATAAACATGGTTCTTAGCTTCTTCCTGCCTGCCGATTTTTTCTACAATGAACTTTAACTGATTATAAATCGGACGGACCCCTTCAAGTTGAGATCTCGCCTTAATCAGCTTGGTGGAAGCGACCATATCCATGGCTCTGATTAGCTGTTCTACCGAACTGACATTATCAATTCTTTGCTTAATGCTTCTGGTCGAACTCATTGCTGTTCACCTTCAATGTAGCCGTACTCTATTTTTGCCTTTTCAATCAAAGCGTTAATTTCACCGGCAAGCCTTTCGCTAATCTTGCCTGTATCTCTGATCTGCTCCCTGATATAGGGCGCATGCTCTTCAATATGCCTGATCATGTCTCTTTGGAATTTTCCGATGTCATTTATCTCAATATTCGCCAGATGCTTATGACTGAGGGCATAGATAACCAGAACCTGGTCTTCAATCGGCATTGGTCTGTACTGTGGCTGCTTAAGTACCTCCATAATGCGGGCGCCATGATCTAATCTCGCGATTGTATCCACGTTCAAATCAGAGCCGAACTGAGAAAAGGCGGCCAATTCTTTATACTGTGCAAATTCGATTCTCAGAGGACCGGCCAGTTTTTTCATAGCATCGATCTGAGCGGAACCACCGACACGAGATACAGAGAGGCCTGGATTTATGGCCGGCCGGACGCCGCTGTTGAAAAGGTCTGTCTCAAGATAAATCTGCCCGTCTGTAATTGAGATTATATTAGTCGGAATATAAGCTGCGATGTCACCCTCCTGTGTTTCAACAATGGGCAGGGCTGTAAGGGTACCGCCGCCGTACTGATGGCTCATGCAGGCTGCTCGCTCCAGAAGTCTGGAGTGCAGATAAAAAACATCACCGGGATATGCTTCACGTCCGGGCGGACGTCCCAGCAGTAGGCTGATTGCCCGATAAGCCACAGCATGTTTGGATAAATCATCATAGATGATGAGAACATCTTTACCTCTGTACATCCATTCTTCTGCGATAGCGCAGCCGGCATAAGGGGCAATATATTGCATTGGCGGCGATTCACTGGCTCCGGATAAGACTATTGTCGTATACTCCATAGCGCCGGTTTCTTGCAGGACTTTAATAATCCGGGCTACGGTTGATGTCTTCTGGCCAATGGCGACATAGACGCAATTTACGTTCTTGCCTTTTTGATTGATGATGGTATCAACAGCAATGGCAGTCTTGCCTGTTTCACGGTCACCTATGATCAGTTCTCTTTGGCCTTTGCCTATCGGAACTAAGGAGTCGATGGCTTTAAGACCTGTCTGTAAGGGCTGATCAACTTCCCTGCGCATGATGACGCTGGGAGCAGGGGTCTCAATGTTCCTGTAGCCATCGACTTCAATATCTCCCTGGCAGTCAATCGGTTCACCCAGAGCATTGACAATGCGACCAAGAATGCTGTCGCCTACCGGCACTACAGTCATTTTGCCGGTCAGCCTGACAGGGTCTCCTTCTTTAATACCTGCATCAGAGCCCATGATGACAACACCGATACTGTCTTCATCAAGATTCAGAGCCATGCCGTATGTACCGTTTGCGAACTCCAGGAGCTCGCCGCTCATAGCATTTTTCAGGCCGAATACTCGCGCTATGCCATCTCCGACTTGAATGACCGTACCTGCTTCAGAGAAATCCAGCCTGGCAGAATATGATTCAATCTGCTTCTTAATAACATCTACTGTTTCTTCAGGTTTATATGCCATTAAGCTCTCCTCTCTGCATACGCCTCTTGATATTGTCCATGTCAGATTTGACAGTGCCGTCAAAAACACGGCCGTCAATTAATATGTAAAAGCCGCCAATGACATTGGGGTCAATTTCGGATTTCAGGTCTACTTTCATATCCACTTTCCTGATTAGAGTGTTTCTGATCTCTTCAAGCTGTTTTTCACTTAAAGGAGTGGCCGAGACCACTTTCGCCTTCATGCTTCCCTTGTAGAAAATACTCTTCATTTTGTTCAGCTGAGATCTGACAGTTCCATCAAAGATTTTACCTTCCACAATTATATAAAAGCCGCCGATTACATCAGGGTCGATCTCGGTCTTGATATCAACGGTTAAATCCAGCAGGGACGACAACATTTTTCGGATGGCCTCGATATTATCTCCGGTAAGCAAGGAGGCTGAGACAACTCTGGCCTCAACGCGTCCATTATGTCTGTTAACCAGCTCTATATACTTGTTCAAAGCAGCAACAATATGTTCTTCCCGATGTTTATGAAGCATGAGAGATAAAAAACCCATAATATGGGCGCTGACCGTTTCGCCATACGCATTTTGAAAAAGGCGAAGTTTCTCAGATTCTGAGATACCGGGATGAAGGAGAAAATTCTGCGCAGATTCAGTGTTGAGTGTTTGTTCAACGAGCATCGCCTGTTCCAAATCACTCGCAAATGTGTCCTTCTCTTTAGAAATCTCAAAGAGAGCCTGCGCATAGCGCTCCTTTATCTGCGCCATCGTGCATCCTCCAGTTCCGACAAAACTTCATCATAGAGTTTTTCTTGTGCTTCTTTATCAATACTGTCAGTGAGGTACTTTTCCGCCATCAGGGTAGCGAGCTCTATGATATAGGGTCGTGTTTCCAATCTGACCCGTTCCCTCTCAATAGATCCGCTTTCCAAAGCATCCTTCTTGATCCTCTCAGCCTCCTGGCGGGCCTCTTCAATGATGATTTTTTCTTCGGCAGCTGCCTTCATGCGGCCATCTTCCAGAACTTTTTCGTATTCTTTGTCTATGTTGGCGAGCTTGAATTCGTATTCTGCAATAAGTTCCTGTGCCTTCGTCATCATAGTTTCAGAATTATCGATTTTCGTTTGGATGGAATTAGTGCGGTTAGCCATATACTTCCTAACCGGGTTGTAGAGAATCAAGCCCAAAGCAACGGCCAGAATTATGCCGTTAAGGATCTGGATGCCGATCTGTATCAAAGTCTGCTGATCCAGCGCGAAAACTCGTTCATCAGCGCCTGCCTGAGCGAGACGAATAATTATTCCATGCAACTTAAACAGCCCCCTTTCTTTTAAAGCCATCAGCTAAAAGCAGTTTGAGCAATTTATCCGACAAAGTTAATAAAAATATCTACCAGTGGATTTGCAAACAGCATGATGATGGCAATCAGGAGACCATAAATACCGGATGTTTCTGCCATTGCCAAACCGACGAACATAGTGCTGCGGATATCGTCTGTCGCCTCAGGCTGCCTGGCTATTGATTCAATAGCTCCTGTGGCGATTTTGGCCTGTCCGAAGGTCGTTAATAGTCCGTTTAGCAGTGCGATTGCAGCCGCTATATGCGAAACCGAAATTATTACAGCCAATCCTTCAATTGCTCCCATGAATTCCTCCTATAATACAAAGACTTCTTTTGAATAATTATCTTTACTCTTAGAAACGTCCTTAGAGGACAATCCCCCAGACGCCATAATGCATAAGAGCACAAATAATTCAGCACATTAATACAAATTGAAACAACGTAAACAGATAAAATTTCAATTTGACAAAAACACCACCTGAGTTTGTATCCTGATGAAACATCTAATTCGGAGCATCTCAGTGTGGTATAAATACATAATAACATGAAGCTCTTGTCTGATAAACCCGCGAAAACCTCAAATTATTGAGTGCGAACCGGAGGAAAACTGGCAGTAACCCGACTGTTTACCCTTTAATCATTGCGTAACAAATATTACTTGTAATCATAAAGTGGGCGATTAACTTAATCATTAGTCGGCCAAACTGTCATCAGGACTTCGGTACCTGGGAGCAGATCTTCTATGGCGAGTTTGACGGCATGATGGGATGAGCGTGTTTTAGTAAAAATAATAGGCGAGTAATCATACTGACTAAAACTGCAAGATCAAATAGCGATCTTGTAAGCCGTGCTAAGCTCATCCTGGGATATAGATTTTGTCATCTGTAAAGCTTCTTCTATCTCGATGGTAATAATCCGACCTCGTTGATGCGAAACCACTCTTCCATATTCGCAGGAAAGCAGGCTTTTAATGGCGCGAGCTCCCATAAGGCTTGCTGTCACGCGATCTCGTGTGGTGGGACTGCCACCGCGCTGAACGTGGCCAAGGATGGTCACCCGGGACTCAATACCGGTCTGCTTTTCAATGCGATTGCTGATTTCAACTGTATCACCAACGCCTTCAGCAACGACCACTACATAGTGATACCTGTCTTTGCTTCGGCTCTCCAGTAAACGATGCTCTACGTCTTTTTCAAAATTCATTTCTACTTCAGGGATTAATATAACTTCCGCTCCGCAGGACACACCCACATTCAGTGCGATATAACCCGTGCGTCTACCCATTACCTCGATGCAGCTGCAGCGTTCATGCGAAGTGGCTGTGTCGCGTAATTTGTCGATCGCCTCCATAGCTGTATTTACAGCGGTGTCAAAACCGATCGAGTACTCCGAACAACCGATGTCATTGTCAATAGTGCTCGGTATGCCGATAACAGGCAGGCCCATGCGGGCGAGATCCAACGCTCCTCTAAAAGATCCGTCACCGCCAATCACTACCAGTGCGTCGATGCCGAACTGCCTGCAAATGTCAAAGGCCTTTTGCACACCTTCAGGGGTGTTAAATTCCTCACTGCGCGCGGTCATCAAAAAGGTTCCTCCGCGCTGTACTTGTCCTGAAACAGAATGAGCGTCCAGCTCGAGAATGTCGCCGTGCAGCAAACCGCGAAAACCACGGCGGCAGCCCATCATGCGAAACCCTTCTTGTATACCCGCTCGCACCACGGCGCGGATGGCTGCGTTCATGCCTGGAGCGTCACCGCCGCTGGTGAGCACACATACCGTCCGAATTCCCCTGCCTTTAGACCAGGGCGCCAGTCCATGTTTTACTTTATCTGCCATGTTTCCCCCCCTGAAGCTGTTTTTATTAAATTAACCTTGTTTCTGTTTTTTATTCCAATATCTGTTCCAGAAAATTATGCCGATTATGAGTGCGATAAAAATCAGGATTACAACGGCCAAAGTCAACATCCTCTCCTGAAAAGATCCATCGGCAATCAGAACCGGACCTATGCCAAAGAAGGTCACAAAGCCAAACAATGCTATAAAAACGACATTGCCAATCCATTTAACAACTTGATAATTCTTCATTTCCTTATACTCCTCTGCCATTTCCAGCTATCTGGATAGTAATGATCAGAACTGCTATTAGCATAGTACTTTAATAGCAGTGCCATTGACGGCAATGTAGCAATCGGTTCCTTTCGGTACATCAAATTATGGGTCAAAACGAAGAAAGCAATTCAGTAACATCAGCGATTGTCGCATCTCGCTTTTTGCGTCCCCAGTTGATGATACCGGTATGCAGCACTTCCGCGCCTTTATCTTCACAAAGTTCCTTCATGATTCGTATAGAACTGTTTCCGCCCATCCAGGCAAATGGGAATGCCTGCGTCACAAAGCAGCCAGCTCTTTTCTCTGCCAGTGATGGTATTTGCTGCAAATACGCTCTCATCACAGACGATGGAGAAAAAGCCCAGACCGGCGCTCCAAAGAACACAGCGTCATACCCGGAAACATCAGGGATATTCTGCAGATTAACTTTAGAAATATCTGATGGCTGCTCAGGTTCAGACACAAGTGATTCCAGTACCACCTGATGGCCGTCAGCAGTCAGTTTATCTTCCAGCAAGTTAGCAACGGATAGGGTATGACCCGTCAGTGAGTGGACAATTATGCCAACTTTCATATGCGTTCTCTCCTTCATTTATGGTTAATGCAGCCTCTGTTCTATAACATTGTTCTTTATAAGATGATAATAATACTATAAATAATAGCTGGCAATTTATTTGTAAGCTTAATAATAATTTTGTAGTTGAAGACGCTTATATATAAGTCCCGCAGCATTGACCAAAACTGCCGCAGACCTTATCGGACTTCAACTGGAGGGTAGAATATCAGTTTTTTTGGAAATGCAATGACTCATTTAAGGGCGGACGAAAAATATCAGGCAGGTCTTGCTCTTCAAATCTTGCTCTTCATAGACTAATTATTAGTCATGACGAAGAGCAGAAACTCGGTTACCATCCTGTTCATTAAGCACTATTGTTGTAATATGTATATTAATGATCAATTTTAAGGAGTTTGTAAACAAATTGCAGAAAGATTTCGGATTAGTGATATTTGAGGTGAGTTATGAATGAGAATACTCAGCAATTAATCAAAGATTTTGTTAAAGAACGTGATTGGGATCAGTTTCATACTCCAGAGAATTTAGTCAAGTCTATTGTGATAGAAGCAGCAGAGCTGTTACAACTCTTTCAATGGAGTTCAGATTTCAATAAAGAAAAGGTCTGTGAGGAAATTGCTGATGTGATTATTTATACGCAACTATTTCTTAATAAAATGGGATTGGATATTGATGGGATTGTTCAAGATAAAATTCGGATAAATGAAATTAAATATCCTGTCAATCTATCCAAGGGCAGTAGTAAAAAATATACGGAATTTGAATTATGATTATTTACCATTCAGACGTAAAAGGATTTAAGGCAGACCAGATGTCAGGTATGCTTGCTGAACGATTAGACAGGCAAGTTCGAGAGAGCTACAGACAGTCTTCTCAAGGCGAAATTCAAGCATGGAGAAATTCTCTTGCCTATATGTATATGATAATGAATGACAATTTAATTCCTGAAGATGCAGGAGTTGCTATTGAATACATGATTCCAAGCAGTTCTAAACGAATAGACTTTTTGCTAAGTGGCTATGACCATGATGATAGAGCTTCTGTTGTAATCATTGAATTAAAACAATGGTCTAAAGCCAACAAAGTTTCTGAAGGAAATGACATAGTTGAAACATTTATTGGCAAGGGAATAAGACAGGTGCCGCATCCGAGCTATCAAGCATGGTCATATGCTAAATTACTTGAAGATTTCAATGATGCGGTACAAACTTCCCAGATCGGCTTGTATCCCTGTGCATATCTCCACAATTATTTGCGAAAAAATAATAATGATCCTCTGACGGATAAAAGGTATCAGAACATATTAGATAAAGCGCCTATGTTTGATCAGACAGATGCTAGAAAATTGATCGAATTTATTAATAGATACGTTAGAAAAGGTGATTATAAAAAGATTCTTTACACTATTGATAACGGACGGATCCGCCCCTCCAAATCATTACAAGATAGATTGCAATCTATGCTTAACGGGAATCAAGAATTTATAATGATTGATGATCAAAAGATAGTATATGAACGCGTCCTTTCAATGGCTGAAAAGACAAAAATTGACAACAAAAAACGAGTAATGATTGTTGAAGGGGGTCCAGGTACAGGTAAGAGCGTAATATCTATAAATCTATTATGTGAATTAATCGCCCGTGACAGAGTAACCCATTACATTACTAAAAACGCAGCTCCCAGGAATGTATACAAAGCTAGACTTAAAGGTGGGTTTACTCTCAGTTCAATAGATAATTTATTTAAAAATTCGGGTACATATTATGATGCCAATGAGAACGAGATTGATATTGCCATCGTAGATGAAGCTCACCGCTTGAATGAGAAATCCGGACTATATGGGAACAGGGGAGAAAACCAGATTAAAGAAATTATCACAAGCAGTAAATGTTCGGTATTTTTTGTTGATGAAGACCAAAGAATTACTGCTTCTGATATTGGCACCAAAGAAGAAATTTCCCAGCATGCGAAAGCTGCCGGTGCGATTATTTTAACGGATTCCCTTGAATCCCAATTTAGATGTAATGGTTCAGACAGTTTCATTGCTTGGTTAGATGATGTACTTCAAGTACGTGAGACAGCTAATAAAATTCTTGATTTTGATTATGATATCGATGTTGTTGACAGTCCCCATGAATTATTGAATTGGGTAAAATCAAAAAACCAGAAGAATAAAGCCAGAGTTATAGCCGGTTATTGCTGGGAATGGCCCAAGAAGGAAAGAAGTAATCCTGAGTATAGGGACATAGTTATTGCTGATCATGATTTTGCCATGAGCTGGAATTTTGATCAGGGAGTATGGGCAATTGATCAAAATTCTGTGGATCAAGCAGGTTGCATTCATACAGCCCAGGGGCTGGAGTTTGATTATATTGGAGTGATAATTGGTCCTGATATGTTTTATGAGGATGGAAAAGTGATGACTGATCCTTCAAGGCGTGCGAAATCAGATCAATCATTAAGAGGTTTGAAGAAGAAGAGCAAAACCAATCCGGAAGAAGCTGAAAGGATTGCAGATATAATTATTAGGAACACATATAGAACTCTTATGACAAGAGGCATGAAAGCGTGTAGAGTTTTTTGTGTTGATGAGGCATTAGGAGAATATCTGAAACAACGTATATCAGCTGTTCAGGTAGATTATTGCGATATTGACACCCTGGACTGCGGAGGGCTCAGGGTCGCGGATGGATATTGTCCGCAGTAAGTTTGGGGTTTTTCAAAACAACTATACTTTCATGAATACTGCCAAGTATGAACGAGGATTCTGCATAGCGGACGACGTTGTCGAAGTGATCGAGGAAGGGCTGAACTGTTGAGATAACGTCAAAGCCCGCATTGCCTTCACGATAGTGCATTGGAATTGCAACGTCAGGATTGCACCGGTGCACAATTTCAGCTGCAGTGTCGGCGTCGATTGTGTAATGTCCGCCAACCGGGATCAAGAGCAAGTCAAGATTTTGCATCTTTGCAATCTGTTCTTTTGACAATGCATGTCCTAAATCGCCGCAATGGGCTATACGCATATCTCCTAGCGCCACAATGTGAATTTTATTTTGGCCGCGCAATTTCCCCTGCTTAGAATCGTGAAATGTATCAATTACTTCTACATTCACATCCACCTTGCGTTTGGAAATGCTGACGCGGAAACGGGCGTTGTGATCGCCATGTTCATGTGAAGCCAAAACAATATCTGCCTCCAGTTCCAATCGCCCATAACCCGGAACCTCTGTATAAGGGTCAAGAACGATCACCGCATCCTCGGAATTAATCTCAAAGCAGGAATGGCCGTGCCATATAATGCAAACTTCTTTAGACATAAGAGAGCTCCTTTCAGATAGTCATAATTTAGTATCGAGCACAAAATGCAAAATGAAAATTATGTAAGATTACTTAATTTTCATTAAGAAAATCAATCTTCAATCTTTGCTCTTTTTGGCTTGGGCTTACTAAAGTAGCACAAATAAGTTGAAACAGAAGCACCGATTGCGAAGAGTATTATTAAAAGCCCAGAATCTCCTGAAATTCTGAGTAGATCCCGGGGCCGGCGGCCAGTATGGTCAGGTTGCGGTCGAGGGGCGGCTCTTTGCCATCGATGGTGGTGACTGTAGCGCCTGCTTCGCGGGCTATCAGCATGCCGGCGGCGATGTCCCAGGGGCTGATTTCATACTCAAAGTAGCCCCCTTGCCTGCCGCTGGCAACATAGCAGAGATCCAGCGCAGAAGAGCCCAGACAGCGGATGTCGCTTCTTTTCATGATCTCGCTGATCATATTTACTGTCGGCTCACGCAGGCCGGCATTGTAGGGGGAGCTGCCGATACCGCAAACTGTTTCATTGAAGGGAAGATCCGGGTTCTGAAGACGCTCAGCGTTAAGATAAGCGCCTTCGCCTGCTGCTGCCCAATACATTTCATCTAACGCGGGGCAATAGACAACACCTTGTACTATTTTCCCCTCTTCCATGACAGCGACACTTATACAATGGTGAGGAATTCCTAGAATGAAGTTGGTAGTGCCATCAATAGGATCGACAATGAAGCCCTTTTGCCCGAATTTATGCTCCTCTTGTTCCTCGCCGATAAAGAGGTAATCCGGCCAGTTCTCGAGAAAGCGCGATTCGAGGAAGTTTTGCACCTCGACATCGAACTTAGTAACGAAGTCTAGTCGGTTATCCTTTGAGTTTATTTGCTCGGGTGACAGGCGAACGTTACGAATTAGTTCACCAGCTTTACGAATAATGCTTTTTAATTGTTTGATATCAACAGACATGAGCGCACCTCAAATTGTTTTGGAATTCTAGAAGTTACTTTTGAAACCAAGCAGCTTCTGCATTTCTGCGTAGACTTTGGGGCCGGCGGCTAATATAGTCATGGAACGGTCGAGAGGAGGCTCTTTGCCTTCTAAGGTGGTGACTGTCGCTCCTGCTTCGCGGGCAATCAGCATGCCGGCGGCTATGTCCCAGGGGGCTATATCCAGCTCAAAGTAGCCGCCCTGACGTCCGCTGGCCACATAGCAGAGATCCAGGGCTGCAGAACCGAGACGGCGGAAATCGGACTTATCCCAGATATCACGGATCAGGTTTAGAGTCGGTTCACGGCCGGCGTCATTATAAGGCGAGCTGCCGACGCCAAAGACAGTCTCATCCATGGGAAGATCAGGATTCTTTATCGGCTTGTCATTCAAGTAAGCGCCTTTGCCTTCTTCAGCCCAGAACATCTCGTCTATGACCGGATTGTAAACTGTACCCTGGACAACTTTTCCCTTCTCTGTCACTGCCACACTTATGCAGTAAAAGGGAATGCCGAAAATGAAATTTGATGTCCCGTCAATGGGGTCAACGATAAAGCTTTGCTGCTTTAATTTATGAGTATCCTGTTCTTCGGCAACGAAGTGGTAGTCCGGCCATAATTTCCGGAAACGGGACTCAAGGAAATCCTGCACCTCGATATCGTAGCTGGTGACAAAGTTGCGGTGACCTTCTTTAGAGCTGATTTGCTCTCTCGATATGCTGACCTCCCGGATAATCCTGCCAGCTTCATGAATAATTTGTTTAAGCGTATTCAGATCAATGGGCATGATATCACCTCATTTCTCTCCTTCAGTATAGCAAAATAAATAGTCCTCATAACGGGAGTTAAATCCAGGAATTGATGAAAATTCAGACAAAGGATGCCCGTGAATTTTTGTCAGGCGGAGTTTAGTTAGACGATCAATCTATGAGCAGACAATTCACCATTGCCTCGATTGTCAGGGCCTTATGGGCATATTTCTATATCGTCATGTCGCAATGACGTAAATACCATTTTAGCAAGTCTTAAGCATAGTCCAGGAAGTGGACACGGTAATCGTGATACTTGAGTCTAAGCGTCTTCATCACATCATACATAGTTTCCTGTAAATCGGAGGCAGTCTGGTAATCGCCGGCATTGAAAGCATTATGGATCTGATCAAAGATGCCCGGCTTGCCGTCAGAAGGATTCATCAGGAGGCAACGCAGATCCTGTACTTCTTGCCAGCGCTCTTCATCGCCCGGATTGTTGGAGTTCTTATGGCGGCAGCACATGCTGCGGATTTCTTTAATAAAGTTTGGAATGATGCGGTGTTCCAGCTCCACCCGCCATTTATCCGTGATAGCGATGCGGAAAGAGTGGATAAGCTCAGGGGTGAAAACATCACCCTCGGTCAGGACCGGCATTTTCTGCGGATAGAGGTCAAAGCTTTTCACGTTTTCCCAGACACTGGCGGGTACCCGGCCAAACCAGGCATCACGCTCCTCATCGGTGAAGGCAGTGAAAACATCCTCCTCGGTACGGTACATGCGATCCTGCTCCAGATATTCCGCCTGATCCCCCGGCTCTTTGTTCAGCTCAGCCAGAAGCTGATCCTCGTCTTTGCCTCTTGTCACTGCCCATTCAATGCCGTCCAGCATCGACTGCAGCATGGTCGCCATGGCCAGGTAAGTATTGGTGTGGGGATTTGGTGATCTCAGCTCGAAGCGAGTTGCGAATGAGTCTTCTGTATCCCGGATCACACCCACTAAGACAGTGCGGTTGCGAGATGGGACTTGCAGCGTTCTGCCCAAGGAAGCGACAATACAGATAGGAGCCTCATAACCCTTTTTGAGACGGCGGAAAGCGTCGTTGCTTTGCACGATGAAGGGAGCCGTAATCTCGTAATTATGTAGCAGCCCCATCAGAGCAGCGTAGCCCCAGCGTGAGAGGAAATGGTCATCGCCGCCGGTGAAGAGATTGACTTTATTTCCGTTCTTGAGGCGCAGAACAACTCCCATATGATGATGTTCACCGGAGCCGGCCAGTCCTTCCATTGGCTTGGCCAGGAAGGTGACATCTATATCCAGCTTACGGAAAGTCTCCTTGATAATCAGCTTAACCATCAGCTCGTTATCCGCGGCCTGCATGGCATTGTCGTACCGCCAGTCAACTTCCAGCTGCTCCATGATGCTTCTGTTGCCATTGTTGCTGACTCTGGATTTGACGCCGCCTACTTCCTTGTGACCCATCTCAGGGGAGAGGCCATACTCAGACATGGTCATCAGAGTTCTCTCCAGACCGGTGCGAATATCACCCTGGGTTCTGGCCCAGTATTGCTCCTTAAGTTCTTGCGATGTAGAGAGCTCTTCTAATTCCAGATTATCTTCCTGAGCTCTGGCCCAAAATTCCAGTTCAGTGGCGGCCGTGATTTCCACGCCTTCCACCTCGTCAGCGGTGATGCCCAGAGAAGCAACAGCTTCGGGATGGCTCCTGATTAAATCGATAACTTGCCGCTCGAAATGTTCAACAGCGCGTTTAAGAATGGAGCGGGAATCCACAGCCTTCTCATGGTGAATGAGGAAGCAGGGGATCTTTAAGGTGCAGACAGGCAGACCGGTCACGGGATCGGTATTGTCCACATTGCGGTCAACCCACCACTTGACGGAGGTATCTGCTCTCATATCTATCTTGGCATTATTGATAGTGGCGATATCCGGCAGGATAACGGATGAGCCGTCAGTGTTCACAGCGATGCCACTGAGAAATGAATCAATATCTTCGATGAAGACTTGCACCGGGATCTTCTCATCTGTCTCATGTCCCATCAGGTCAACACCTGCCACAGAAACGAAACGGATCTCAGGGTGCTCGCTTAAGATACTTAGCAATTTATCTTTGCTCAGCTCTTCCGGACTGATAAAATTTATCGTTTGTGCTTGCATGGCAACACCTCAGCGCCTTATTTTTTGCTTATCTAAAGTTACGCCAGCTGTTCAAAACAGTCAAGTTAATAGGTGATAAATTATAATAGATTTCGCTTAAATAACAGATTTATCTGCCTGAATAGCGAAGCAGAAGTGATATTTGCTTGTATTTATTCAATGCTGACATCTCGTTTGTAATCATGAACATTTTCGATAAATGCAGCCTTTATAATGCGGTAATTATGTACAGATCCGCTCGGCAACAAACATGTAATGAGAATTTATAGTGAGGACAAATATTTATGCTACCATAGGCTATGGCTTCTCATACTACATTGAAAACAGGGAGTCTGCTTTGGTAGGATATTCTCATGAATAAAATACAGATATGGCTGAAGAGCAAACTTATCAGTCTCATATTGATTGCAATTATTATTGCTCAGTTGCTGCTGTCGACCGGCTGCTCCCGGCTGGAGACAGGCGCAGTATGGGTTCGCGAGCTTTTGGTGGTTGAGGCCGGGGCGGAAAGCATTTCGTCAGATCAGTTCGTCTCCAATGCGCCTGACGATGTTACGCCTCTCTTTGTGGGCTCACTGGATCATATTTATTTGAACACTCCCGGCGATTATGAACTGAAGATCGCTCTTGGCGCTAAGGTGTATGACTGTATCCTGAGAGTTGTAGCTGCTGATGATCCAAGGCTTTCAGACCCAGAGCTTAATTCACAAGATGCTTCATATGCAAAATCTCATGACACTACTGAGCGGGGAAGCCACACAACCCTCTCATACAGACGAAAGTCAGGGGCTTTCGCTGGAAGAGTCCGAGTTTAGCACCTTTAGTCAGGGGGATGTAACCATAACCGGCACAGGCACGGATCTTAGCGGGGGAAGTGACACAAATTCTGCTGAAACTAAAGATGGCGAAAAGTCCGTTACTGAAAATATGGCTGAAGTAAAGACTACTGCCGCAAAGACAGGGAGCAAGGATACGAGCCGCGAAGTGACAAAAGGTTCTGTTCCTCCTGTGCCGACTCCCACGATCACACCTTATTCACCGCAAGGTTGTGGACCCTAACGGAAGAAGATTTTGGGTAGAGTTATCCACCCTGTAAGATGTTACCGGCAGAGGAGGATTTTACTTATATCGCACATATAAGAGTGATCCGCCGAAAGTTATCTCCAAAGTTGCCTACAGAAATATCCGCACAATTCCTCATGGCTTTGTCTATAAGCTAAATCCTGATCAAAGCAGTAAATATCCGGATCAAAAGATTGAGACACCGGGAATCGATGGTGTAATGTATGATCAGTGGAATGAGTTTTACCGGGAAGGTGTGCGGACTCCGGAAAAAGACTACCCGGTATCAATTGATGTTGTGAAGGCTCCTATTGATGAGGTTATCTTCGTCGGTCAGCTGTACAGCGTCGTAGAGAAAATAATCAAAGCGACTGCGGGGTCGGAGACTGTCTCCACAGATGACAAGTCTCTAAATGGAACAAGGGTTCCAAATACCGGCAAGGACGGTTTGCAGCGCCGGCGGGGAAACACAAACCAATCTTTCAGGTCAGGCGGAGATTATAAATAAGGGCACTAAGACGGCCACTGATGCTGCGGCTGCCGACTCTTCCGGCGAAACAGGGACGGAGCAGACAGCGACGCCGGCAAGTGAGGGTCTTCCCCAGACTGCTGACAGTACATCTGCCTCTGAGCAGGAGCAATCACCCGTTGATGAATATTTCTTTGTCGCCCCTGACGGCACTAAGTTAAGAGCAGCCGCTATGGCCCTGCAGTATGAAGAGTTCCTCGCTGCCTCCATGGAAAACACTGTCGCGCCAAGCTGCGCCTTCGATGGCGAAGATAAAGTCTACATCTACGATGGCTTTGAGGTGCAGGCGGGCGCTCTGGGCGGAGTCGATTATTTGACGGGGATCATTATCAATGATGACTCTGTGGCAACACCGGAAGGGGTGAAGATCGGTTCCACCTTAACTGAGATGGTGAATCTATATGGTGATGATTATGAGGAGGTTTACGGTCAATATATCTATGAGGATGATGAGGTCCAGTTTATCGTGATCATTGATATGGCAGAGGAGAAGTTCTCAGCATTAGCTATATTGGCAAGTTTTCAGAATTTAAGTAGGATCAACGCATGGTTTTCAGTTCAGCCACATTTGTTTTGCTGTTCCTGCCGATCGTCTACATAGTTACCAGACTTCTGCCCTTTAAGTGGCAAAATTACTTTCTCATTCTGGCCAGTTTAATTTTTTATGCCTGGGGAGAACCTGTCTACGTAGTCCTCATGCTCTTATCAAGCCTGGTGAATTACGCTCTGGCTCGTGTTCCCTTAAGCAGGTCGAAATCTGCTCTGATCGCAGCAGTTGTTTATAACATCGGCATGCTGGCTGTCTTTAAGTATGCCGATTTTTTCGTCCAAAATCTCAATGCGCTTTTCGGTACTTCGATCACTGCACCCGGTCTTGCCCTGCCTATCGGCATCAGTTTTTACACCTTTCAGTAGTTAAGTTATGTCATTGATGTCCATCGCAAAGATATCCTGGCAGAAAGTAATTACTCCTATGTTTTGCTTTACATCACCTTTTTCCCGCAGCTGATCGCCGGTCCGATCATTATCTATAAGGATGTCGCTGTTATGATCAAACAGCGACAAATGACCTGGGCAGGAGCGGCAAACGGACTGTCACGCTTCATTATCGGACTGGCAAAAAAACTTCTCATTGCCAATACGGCCGCTCAAATAACAGATAGTCTTTATGCGCAGTCCTCCTACGGCACTGCGGCCGCCTGGATGATGGCTCTGTCCTATATGATTCAGATTTACTTTGATTTCAGCGGTTATTCAGACATGGCGATTGGCATGGGCGAGATGTTTGGCTTTTATTTCAAGGAAAACTTCCTTCATCCCTATGTGGCGCAAAGCATGCAGGATTTCTGGCAGCGCTGGCATGTCTCTCTGAGCAGCTGGTTTAAAGATTATGTTTATATCCCGTTGGGCGGCAATCGTCACGGCAAGGCCAAGGAGTTACGCAACAAACTGATTGTCTTCACTTTGACAGGACTGTGGCACGGGGCAGCCTGGACCTTCGTTGTCAGGGGTCTCTACCACGGAATCTTTTTGCTCCTGGAACGGACTGTTCTGAAAGTAAATTCCTGGCCCCGCATCCGCCGTCACCTCTATACGCTGCTCGTAGTGGCAGCAGGCTTTGTCATCTTCCGCGCAGAATCTATGACGCAGGCAGGTTTGATTATCCGCTCCATGTTCACACCGGTTGCGGCCACCGGTGCCAACAATGCAGCCATCGCCGGCTTTATGACACCGCTTTCAATTATTTTGCTCACGGTTGGCGTATTGGCCGGTATCCCCTGGAGCAAAGCAGTTAATTTACGGCCGCTGCCCAGATATGTCCTGTGTGGCGCGCTCTGGCTTCTTTGCTATCTTAATCTTTCAGCAGCAACCTATAATCCCTTTATTTATTTTCGTTTTTAGGAGCAGCAGCGATGCGAATTGACAAAAAAAGATTACTGCAGATCGTCTTTACTCTCTTTATTTTGGGATCGGCGCTGACGCCATTTGTCCTTCTCGTCTAAGGGATTGATTCGCCCCGCCTGGCTTCAGAGTCTCTGCCGCCTGACCCTCAGGTGATTGAGGATGGGGAGTTAAATCCGGAGTTCACACGTGACTTTGATGATTACTGGCAGCGAGCCTTCCCCTTAAACAGCCTTCTGGTGTCATCTTGTAATAATCTGACCAGGACGCTCTTTAATTCCTCGACGAACGAGAAGGTGATAGTAGGACAAAATGACTTTCTTTATTTTGGTGAGACACTGCCTGACATCACCGGCAAACCTGGCCTGGTTCACGCCGGAAACGAACGCTGAGCGTCTTCAACAAATACTTGGTGAAGAGTGGAAAGATAATGACTCATATATTGATCTGTTCGCTCCTTTGCAGGTCGCCAAAGACTCTGAGGAAGATTTGCTTTATCATCAGCTAGACTCTCATTGGAATGCCAAGGGAGCCTTTGCCGCCTATCTGGTGTTGATGCAGTTTATGGGGCTGGAGCCGGTCACAGAGGAGGTGCCGGACGTCCCGGTTCAGGACTTTCAGGGTGATCTGGCTGCCATGTATTATCCTGATCGGATTACTCTGGACCGGAATTTCCGGCATGAGCTGTTTCAGCCTGAATTCACGCCTTTGCGCCCTATCCGCACCTGGGAGGATATCCGCATTGAAACGAGAAGCTCAGGCAAGGGTGACACTCTGCTGATGTATCGTGACAGTTTTGCCAATGCCTTGATCCCGTATCTGAGCTCGACCTTTGAAGAGGCAGTATATATGCGCGGAGAGGCTATAGATCTCAGAGCCGTCCAGCAACACTCAGCGGATCTTGTTTTAGTGGAAATGGCTGAACGGAATATCAGCCGGTTTTTGCAGAAGACGCCTGTCATGCCGGCACCGGCAGCTGCTGCGCCGGCGGTTGACAGTATTGAGGAGCTCGATCTTGATTTGTTTCTGAAATTGGCGAAAGAACCGGAGCGAGGGGATAATCAGGTGCGCGGAGACGGTTTGGGACGAGGCATCAATCCGGAGCAGGTTTCAGATTTAAAACCCGAAACGTTAAAACCGGAAACTAAGAAGCGATACAATATGTTTCACTGTAATCTTAGACTGCCGGAGGCGCTTGAGTTTAGTGATTGTCTGGTCGCATCCGGCGGCGAGTTCTATAGAGCGTTCCCGATATATGAGGACAACGATGTATCTGACGGACAATATCAGTCAGGCTTGTCGTTATCAACTCCTAGAGAACTGTCAGATCCGGTCTTCTATCTGAAAGTCGGTGACAGTTGGCTGCAGCTGCCCTTGGGTTAGCCGGCACAGCTAAGGTCTGAGTAAGCGACTGCAATTTTCGCTCCCAGTCGGGCATTGTTGTATACCAGAGCGATGTTGGCTTTCAGACTTCTCCCTTCTGTTAGTTCGACTATCTTCGCCAGGAGGAATGGTGTACTGTCTTTGCCTTTGACTCCTGCTTTTTTCTCTTCAGCCAGAGCTTGCTCAATGATGCTGTTGACTTCTTCGGCGGGAATCTCCTTGTCCTTAGGAATTGGATTGACAACAACAATGCCGCTAGAAAGATCGAGCTCACGAGAATGCTTCATGACCCGGGCGACTTCCTCGGCTGAATCCACGCGCGCATTTAGTTTATGCTCGGAAGAGCTGGAGTAGAAGGCCGGCAAATAATTTGTGCCATATCCCAAAACAGGAACACCTTTGGTTTCCAGATATTCAAGAGTGCGCGGCAGATCGAGGATAGCTTTTGCTCCCGCACATACTACGGTAAGGGGAGTAGAAGCCAGCTCTTCCAAGTCAGCCGAGACATCCATATGCTCTTCATAACCGCGGTGCACACCGCCGATACCGCCGGTGACGAAGACATCGATACCTGCCAGATGCGCGCCGATCATGGTTGTGGCAACCGTTGTGGCGCCCAGCGTGCCCCTGGACAGCACCAGCGCCAGATCGCGCCGGGATACTTTCGCTACATCCCGGGCGGTGGCCAGCAGCTCCAGCTGGTCGGCTGACAAGCCTACCTGAATCTTGCCGTCAATTACTGCAACAGTCGCAGGAGTGGCGCCATTATCGCGGATAATTTTCTCAGTCTCTCTTGCCATTTCGACGTTCTGAGGATAAGGCATGCCGTGAGATATAATCGTTGACTCCAGAGCTACCACCGGCTTGCCTGCAGTCAGGGCTTCCTGTACTTCCGGATTGATTGACAGTAAAGGATTCATATGTTTTTCTCCTCTGTGAATAAAATATTCATCTGTGCGAGCAGCTTTTCTGCTGTGAGATCCTGCCGCACGGTAAATGGTGACTGAATTGTATGGTAAGAATTTGTCATACCCAGACGGATGCATGTCCGAGGATCAAGGTTTTGCAGATGGCCAAAGATAATTCCTGAAGCATAGGAGTCGCCGGCGCCTGTGACATCAAGGACATGTGTGACTTGAGGCGGAGTGAAACTAAGTCTCGCACCTGACTGATTGACATAAATGCTGGGTCTTGCTCCGCGGGTGATGACCACGTTCTCCACGCCGGTTTTCAGCCAGAGATCAGCCAGCTCAGCGAAGTCCTGCTCGCTCTTTACCTTTGTCTGAAAGAATGTTTCCGATTCATCCTGATTTACTATCAGCCAGGCAAGGCTGCTTAAATCCCGGGGCAGGCGGCTCATCTTGGGCCCGCTGACCGGAATGATAAAGAGATCAATATTAAACTGTTTTGCCAGTGAGAGAATATATGCAATAGTTTCTGCGGGCAGATTCAAGTCTGCTATCAGCAGTCTGGCAGAGGATAATAGATCATGGAATTGCCCGATCCAGGAAAGATCCATTTTCTCATTGATCTGCATGTCGGCCAGACCAAGCTGCATTTCGCCTTTCATGTCGAGGACGGCATTATAGGCGCAAGTAGAGAAGCCTTCGATTTGTCGGACGAGACTCAAATTTATGAAGGCTTCGGATTCTTCTTTGAGATAATTGAAATCCTGATCAAAACCGCCCAGAGATAAAAGACTGACATCCACGCTGAGCCTGCCCAGATTCTCGGCGATATTGCGGGCAACACCGCCCACACTGAGAGTGGAGGTGGCAGGATTGCTGGTCTTCCAGACAATGTCTGAGAGCAGATCGAATTTGCGGTCGACGCTCATGGCACCCAGACAGTATATGCCTGAGGAGTTGTCCGGTGTTTTGGCAAGTGTTTTGGCAAGCTGTGCTGATTCTTTCTTTGGCATCTTTTACCTCAGAATATTGCCTGTTCGTTAATGGAGAATTTTGCCTGTTCGTTAATTGCGTATCCCGCGCAGGCATTATTACGAACGGACCCTGCAGTCAAAGTGTAATTACGCTAAATAAATAACCTCATATCGTCATGTTGTCCTTACCTTGTATGACAGAAGACGGCAATTAGACTCTAATAAGGCGCAAACCGCCTTTTAATCGGGGATCCGTGCGATCTTTTCTTTGATCATTTCCTCTGTGAGCAGGGGATTAGCCAGACCTGAGGTTCCCTTCATGACTTGTCCGATGATTGCCTTGATGGCGATCTCCTTGCCATTCTTGTAATCAGCCACAGCTTTCTTGTTATTGGCGATGGCGGAATCTATCAGATCTTCCAGAGCGGAGCGGTCATTGATCTGAGCCAGATTATGTTCCTTAATATAGGCATTGGGATCCAGAGCATCTGTTGCGGTCAGCATGAGCTTAAAGACTCTGCGGCCGGTATTGCTGTTGATCTCCTCCTTACCCAGAAGGTCTGCCAGATCTGCAAGCTGCCGGGGCAAAAGCGGAATATCTCCTTCTTCTGCCAGCCCGGGCAAAAGATCGGCGATGATCAGATTAGCAGCCAGCTTCGGATAAGCAGTTTTTTCAGCTGTCGCTTCAAAGAAATCAGCCACACGGATGTCGTTGGTGAGCAGATCTGCGTCATAGTGAGACAAATCCCAGCGATCGACATAGGCTGCCATGCGCACATCGGGCAGCTCGGGAATCTGGGCCTTGATCTGCTCGAGTTCCGACGTTTTGATGGCTATCGGCACCAGATCAGGATCCGGAAAATAGCGATAGTCCATGGCATCTTCCTTGCTGCGCAGTGAAGAGGAGGTACCGGTATTGGAGTCAAAGCGTCTGGTCTCCTGATCAATTTCACCGCCGGATTCAAGGATATTGACTTGTCTCTTGAACTCATGTTCAATCGCCTTCACCACAAAATTAAAGGAGTTAATATTTTTCATCTCGGTGCGGGTGCCCAGTTCATCCGAGCCTTCAGGTCTGACGGAGAGATTGACATCGCAGCGCATTGATCCGCGATCCATGCGGCCGTCCGAGACGCCTGTATATTGCACCAGAGCGCGAATCTTGCGCAGGAAAGCGTCGGCTTCGGCAGCGGAACGGATGTCGGGCTCGGTTACGATTTCGATCAGGGGCACACCGGCGCGGTTCAGGTCGACCAGAGTTCCTTCTTTGTCCAGATGAACCAGCTTGCCCGCATCTGCTTCGATATGAATGTGGTTGAGGCGGACACGTCTTTTACCGTCCGCAGTTTCGACATCAATATAGCCGCCCAGACAAAGAGGGTGCTTGCCCTGGGTGATCTGGTAGGCTGAGGGCAGATCCGGATAAAAGTAGTTTTTGCGCTCCAGCTGCGAATAAGGGGCGATCTCAGAGTTGCAGGCCAGTCCGGCCTTGATGGCGTAATCAACCACCTGGCGGTTAAGGACAGGCAGAGCTCCCGGTAAAGCAATGCAGACCGGGCAGATATTCGTGTTGGGGCTGGCGCCGAATTCATTGCGGCAGTGACAGAATATTTTTCGTTCTGTCAATAGTTCAACATGGACTTCCAGCCCTATAACTGCTTCATATTTGCTCATCAGTTGCTCTCCTTACTGTTCAGCGCCATCACGGATTCACCGGCCTGATAGAGCAGCGGCTCGCTGAAGGCACTGCCGATCAGCTGCAGGCCTATGGGCATGCCATCTGCCAGATGGCCGCTGGGCAATGACAGCGCCGGCAGCCCGGCCAGCGGGGCCAGTACAACAAAGAAACTCTCAAGGTAACGTTCAACAGGAGATTTCTTAGTACCCAGTTTGGGCGCAATATCTGCGGTAACCGGTGCCAGGATCAGATCTATCCGGTCAAGAGCCATAGTCAGCTCATGACAGATATATGTTCTGACCTTCTGAGCTTTGACGTAGAATTCTTCATAGAACTCAGAGCTGAGAGCGAAAGTGCCCAGCATGATGCGGCGCTTCGTCTCCTTGCCCATACCCTCGCTGCGGCTGTTAAAATAAATATCTTCCAGATTCTCGTACTCCTTGCTGCGATAGCCATAGTGGATACCGTCGAAGCGCCCCAGATTTGAGGAGACTTCGGCAGAGGTCAGGAGATAATAGGCGGGCAGGGCAACGTCAAGATTGCCGGTGTGTACAGGCACGATCTCTGCGCCTTGACTTTCCAGTCCGGCGGCGGCAGAGAGGATTGCTTCTTTTATTTCCGGTCGGACTTTAGTATCCAGATGATCAAGCGGTAATCCGAATCTGAGACCTTTGACTCCGCGGCCAAGTCCGCTGCTGAAGTCAGGCAAAGACTTGTTTTGCGATACGCTGTCCTGAGGGTCATGTCCGGCAATCGCCTGCAGAACCAGAGCGTTGTCCCTGACTGTTTTAGTCAGAGGTCCCACTTGATCCATGGAAGAGGTCATCGCGGCTACGCCATAACGTGAGACCAGACTATAGGAAGGTCTCATGCCGACAATGCCGCAGTAAGCTGCCGGCTGGCAGACGGAACCGCCGGTGTCCGAGCCTAGTGCGAAAGGCACTTCGCCCGCGGCTACAGCGGCGGCTGAACCGCCGGAGCTGCCGCCCGGTGTGCGGGTAGTATCGAGTGGGTTTTTCGTCGGACCGTAAAAGGAACTCTCCGTTGTCGAGCCCATGGCAAATTCATCCATATTTGTCTTGCCCAGCAGGACTGCCCTTTGCTCTTTGAGTTTTGCCCGGACGGTGGCATCGTAGGGCGGGATGTAGTTGGATAGCATCTTGGAGCCGGAGCTTGTCAGAATTCCTTTCGTGCTGATATTGTCCTTGAGCGCAAAGGGGATGCCGGCCAGGACAGGGAGCTCTTCCCCGCCTGCCAGCGCCTTGTCACAAGATTCAGCCGCAGTCAGAGCTGCTTCAGAAGTCACTGAGATGAAGGCATTCAGTTCGGGTTCCTTAGACGCTGTCTCTGCCAGATAATGTCTGGTGAGTTCAACCGCTGTGAATTCCCTGGCACGCAGACCTGAAGCCAGCTGCTCTATATCCATCTTATTAAAATCCATTACTCTTCCTCCCCGGCGATTACTTCCGGAACGAAGAAACAGCCGTCCTTACTTACCGGCGCATTGGCCAGCAGCTCTTCCGGAGTTGGCCGCACAGGCTCCTCTGTCTGAAAGACATTCTCCAAAGGATAGATATTCTCTGTGGGCTGAAGATTATCCGTATCAATCTCTTCCAACTGCTGAGCCCAGTCGATAATGCTATGGAGATTCTCCTTCATTTCCGCCAGCTCTTCTTTGTTAAAACGCAGACGGGCAATCTGGGCTATATGTTCGACGTTGATGTCAGCTGCCCGGAATCTTTTTGGCCCGGAGGCAGCTGCTCCTCTTTGAGCGCCTTCGGCAAGCTCAGTTGTTAATTCTATGCCCAGTTCGTCCAGCTGTTCCTTATCGACAGTGTCCGGCGCCCCGGTCAAAAGATCGGAGGCGTCTTTAGTCTTGGGGAAGGCGATGACATCACGCAGTGAGTCTTCACCCAGGAGGATCATGACCAGACGGTCGAGCCCGAAGGCGAAGCCGCCATGAGGAGGAGTTCCGTAGGCGAAGGCGTTTAGAATGAAGCCGAAGCGCTGGTCAATATCTTCTTCGGACAGGCCGAGGGTGGTGAAGATCCGGCGCTGGGTTTCACTGTCATGAATTCTGATCGAGCCGGACCCCAGCTCGGTTCCGTTTAGAACTAAGTCATAAGCCTGTGAACGCACGCTTTCAGGGTCGCTCTCCAGACGGGCGATATCTTCAGGATAGGGCATGGTAAAGGGATGGTGCTGGGAGACGTAGCGTTTCTCGGTCTCACTGTACTCAAACATGGGGAAGTCCGTGACAATCAGGAAACGATAGGAGCTGTCTCGCAGTTCCAGCATATCCGCCAGTTTATTGCGCATGGCGCCCAATACTCTGCAAACGGTCGCTTCCTTATCGGCTGAGAAGAGAATGAAGTCACCCGGCTTTGCTCCTGCCTGACTGAGCAGTTTTTGCATTGTTTCTTCCCGGAAGTACTTGGTCAGGATTGAATAAATCTCCCCGTCAGGCCGCCAGGCAATCCAGGCCATGCCGCCTGCGCCTTGTTCAATAGCGAATTCTGTCAGCTCGTCGATAGTGCTGCGCGGGAAATCTGCCTGACCGGGCACAACCAGAGCGCGCACATGTCCGCCCTGTCCGATTGCTTTCCTGAAGATGGAGAAATCCGATTCTTCTGCTATCTCTGTGAGGTCACAGATCGGAAGGTCAAAGCGCAGGTCCGGTTTGTCCGTGCCGTAAATATTCATGGCATCCTGCCAGGTAAGGCGCGGGAAGGGGTCGTGAATATCGATGCCCATCTCTTCACGCATAACATGCTTAAAGAGACGCTCGAGCAAAATCAGAACATCCTCCTGATCAACAAAGGACATCTCAAGGTCGAGCTGAGTAAACTCAGGCTGCCTGTCGGCTCTCAGATCTTCATCCCGGAAACAGCGGGCGATCTGATAGTACTTATCTACACCGCCGGCCATCAGCAGCTGCTTGAAGATCTGCGGCGACTGAGGCAATGCATAGAAGTGTCCCGGGTGAACACGGCTGGGAACCAGATAATCTCTGGCTCCTTCCGGAGTGCTTTTAGTCAGCATTGGTGTTTCGACATCGATGAATCCGTTTGTATCCATAAAACTGCGGATGGAACTGGCAATCTGATGACGGAAACGCAGATTTCTTTGCATGCGCTCACTTCTCAGGTCAAGAAAGCGGTACTGCAGGCGCAGATCCTCACGGATGATCTGATCATCCATCGGATTGAAAGGAAGCTGTCTGGCGGCGGAAAGCAATTCGGCTTTCTCTGCCTGCAGCTCAATAGTGCCGGTATCAATCTTCGGGTTGATGGTCTCTTCATCACGCAAGCGGATAAGACCTTGCACGGCAATAACTGACTGATTTCTTACTGTCTCAGCCAGCTTAAAGGCTTCACTTTCAGTATTCTGAGGGTTGAAGACTATCTGCAGCACGCCGGTATGGTCAACCAGGTCGATGAAGATGACACCGCCCATGTCTCTTTTGTTAGCCACCCAGCCGGCGGCCACCGGCACGCGGCCAATATCTTCTTCGGTCATAAGACCGCAATAGTCTGTACGTCGCATAAATACTCCCTAATTTGTGATCGCGCAAACAACAACAGCGTTAATACATTTATATAGATTACTACTATCTCTTTCAAGCGCAAAATCTTTTTTTACGAGGTTTAAGCCCCAATATGGAAGCTCAGAGCAGATCCTTGCGTCTAAGTAAAACTATGGCCACAACCATCAACAAAATGGTCAAGAGGAGAGTGAAGAAAAAGGCCAGCGAATGATCTTTGAATGGCAAGCCGACATTCATGCCCCAGTAGCCGGAAATAATTGTGGGAATAGTGATTATGATAGTCAGAGATGTGAGCACCTTCATGATCACATTCAGATTGTTCTGAATAATGCTGGAAAAAGTTGAATCATACTGCTTTAACATCTTGTTGGTCTGATCCGCCATCCGGTCTGCCTGATAATTTTCCACCAGGACATCGTGCAGCCAGGCCTTTTCCTGGTCTTGATGTACCAGATACGGAGCCGCGGACATTCCTTCTAATACCGGTTTATTCTCTTCCAGAGCAGTATTTAAGTAGATAACACTTTTGTCCAATTCCGCCAGCCTTAACAAGTGTTCGGTTTTTGTAGATTTGCGCAAGTTATCCTGAAGTTCATCCATCTCCACTCTAACCGTTTTAGTTGCCTGTACAAAAGATTTGGAAATTCTCCAGGCAATTTCTATAACAATTCCATGGATATCTGCCAGGTCATTTATAAGTTCAAAACGGTTTGCCAATATATCTTCCAAAAAACCAGGATTATTTTTGACACAAGTTATAAGAATATCAGCAGTGAGGATAATGGAAATTGCCTGAGTGACGAAATTTCCATTATCAGTATTATCCTCATCTTGTGCAGGAAAAAGAAGCAAAATAAGAACCGGATGTTTAATGCTTTCTTGTTCTAAATATTCCGAGCGAGACACTTCATCCGGGTCAAGGGTTGAGGTCAGATAATCCAAGGGCAAGTCATACTGTCGGGCAATCTGAAGCATCTCAGCCTCTGAGGCACCCTCCAGATGGATCCAGTCCGCGTGCTCACTGGTCAATACCTGCTCTGACTTGCTGTCTTCATTGATACTGTAATAGTAAAGCATGGACGCCTCCTCAAGCTGAATATCTCCGTCATTTGACTGACACCACCAAAGCAGCAGTGGCATCTTTGGCACACCATCCACTGATCTTAGCTAAATCGTAGAACATATCGTTCTAAAAGTCATTAAAAACATATTTATGTATTCCTTGACACGACAAAGGCCGGACTAGCTGACATAGCACCGGCCATAATCAAACCGGGACGAATCTGCTTACAATAATAAGAGCCGGTGGTGCATCAGGTGTGTTGAAAGCCGGCGACAGCATCAGGAACTGCTTTTAGTAATTGTCTGGAGTTATCTTGAAAAAAGCAAAATGTCCGGTCTGCTGAAAGAGAGCGGCGGGGCATCAGGTACTGCTGAAGTAATATCTCCGCAGTTATTCTCTGAAGCTGGAGTTATCTCTCTAAAAGAGGTAATCTATGACATAAATATTAAAGAGTGATGCGCAAGCATTTTTATGAGGAGTTAAACTGATGAATGAACTAGGCTTTATCGATTTAAGAAGTGATACTGTAACCCATCCCACCAGGGAAATGAGACAGGCTATGTTTGAGGCGGTGGTAGGGGATGATGTCTATCATGACGACCCCGATACGAACGAACTGGAAAAGACAGCAGCGGAAATCCTTGGCAAAGAGGCGGCACTCTTTGTTCCCAGCGGCACCATGGGCAATCAGCTGGGCGTACTGGTTAATACGCAGCGCGGACAGGAGATAATCCTTGGTTCCGAGGCGCATATTTTTGTTCACGAAGTGGGCGGAGCAGCAGTAATCGCCGGGGTCAGCATGAAGACAGTTTGCTTTGACGGCGACCTGCCTGAGCCGGATAAGATTGAAGCCGCTATCAGACCGGAAGATATCCATCAGCCGGAAACCGGCCTGATCTGCCTGGAGAACGCTTTGTCCAACGGCAAGGTTGTTCCGCAGGAAACCATGAAAGCTGTCTATGAAATAGCTAAGAAGCATAATCTCCCCGTTCACCTGGACGGCGCCAGAATTTTTAACGCTGCAATCTCTCAGGGCATTGATGTCCGCGAGATCACGCAATATACCGATACGGTCAATGTCTGTGTCTCCAAGGGTCTCTGCGCGCCGATCGGCAGCATTTTCGCCGGGTCTGCTGACGCAGTGAAGAGAGCTCGTAAGTGGCGCAAGCTGCTGGGCGGCGGGATGAGACAGACAGGCTTTATGGCGGCACCTGCTTTAATCGCCATTCGCGACATGCCAAAGCGTCTGCCTGAAGATCATGAGAATGCGCATTATATGGCTGAGAAACTGGCTCAGATAGAACAGGTTACTGTCAAGTCCGATCGAGTGGATATCAATATGGTTTTCTTTACCATTGAGAGAGAAAAAGAGCTGCTGGACAAACTGCCGGATCTCCTTGCTGAGGATAAGATTCTGATTAATGAGCTTGAAGATGGCGAATGGCGCTGGGTAACTCACATAGATATTGACAAAGCCGACATCGATAAAGCTGTCGGGAAATTAGGCGAGGTTTTGAAGCTCAGCTAATTTGCGAAGGTTTTTCTGAGGGTACAAACAGGCTTAATATGCAATGGTTTCAGCTGAGAGTACAAAACAGACTTAATATGCTGTGGTTTAAGCTGAGGGTACAAACAGGCTTAATATGCTATGGTTTCAGTTGAGGACACAAAATAGGCTCAAAAAATAGGGTTTATTTAATAATATTCTACTAGAGGTAAGAGTATTGAAGATTATCATCTCCGGCCTGGGCAAGGTAGGTGAAGTTCTGGCTAGTGATCTTAGCCGCGAACAGCATGATGTTGTCGTGATTGATCAGGATGAAGATAAGGTCGATCGCCTGATCATGTCTGTCGATGCTACCGGTATAGCCGGCAGCGCTTCCTTTTTGGACGTGCAGATGGAGGCAGGCGTTGATGACTGCGATATTTTCATCGCCGTGACTCCTGATGACGAAACTAATATCATAGCTGGTATAACAGCCAAAAAACTCGGCGCCCGTTATGTTATCTGCAGGGTGAGAAGCCCTGAGTATTCTAGCCAGTTCGATTTTCTGCGCGAATCTCTGGGCATTGACATGCTGATCAATCCTGATCTGGAAGCAGCCCGCGAGATAGAAAATATACTGCTCTTTCCTGCCGCACTTAGTGTAGAACACTTTGGCGGCACCCGCGTTTTCATGGTACAGACGATATTTGCTGAAGACTCAATTCTGGTCGGCAAGAGTCTTAGTGAAATCGGCAGAGGCTATGGTAATGTCTTGGTTGGCGTAGTAGAGAGAGAAGATGAGATATTTATTCCCGACGGCAATTTCGTCTTGCTTGCCGGTGACAATCTCTACCTGACCGGTGAATCAGGGGAGATTTTACACTTTCTTCACACAAACAACAGCGAGCTGTACAGACCCAGGTCAGCACTGATAGTGGGCGGCGGCAGAATCACACGTTATTTGCTCAATAGACTCAATAAGTACAGGATCAAAATAAAGGTGATCGAGAACAAGGAAGAGATTGCGGACCTGCTGGCTTCTGAGCACCCTGAGGCAGAGATTGTTTTTGCGGACGGCACTGATCAAAAGATCCTGCGCGAGGAGCGCATGCAAAACTATGATGCTGTCATTTCTCTTACCGGCATTGATGAGGAAAATCTCCTGATTTCTCTCTTTGCCGCTCAGCAGGGAGTAAAGAGCACTATCACCAAGGTAAATCGCACTAATCTGCTGAAAGTACTGGAGCATGCCGGACTGCAAGCAATCGTCACACCCAATAAAGTAATAGCGGACAATATTATCCGCTACGTCCGTTCACTTCAGAATTCTGAGGGATCCGCCATTGAATCCCTGCACCGTATCGGAGAGGGCAAGGTTGAAGCCCTGCAGTTCAGGGTAGCCTGCGACAGCAAAGTTTGTGACAAGACTCTGCGGGATTTAAATACTAAGCCGGGAATTTTGATTCTGTGCATTCTGCGCAAGAACGAAATTATCTTTCCGGGAGGCGATGACAAAATCCAGGGCAATGACAGGGTGATAATCGTCACGACAGAACCGAATTTCCAAGATATAGCAGATATTTTGCAGGAAGGCTAGGCTGTGAATTACAAGATAGTGCGCTATGTTCTGGGCTGGATTATTCTGGTTTTCGGACTCTTGATGATCCCTTCCATCATAGTGGCCTTAATCTATCGCGAGGGCTGGCAGGGGATATATCCCTTTCTGATACCCATGCTCATCAGTGTCGCTTCCGGTTTTCTCCTTACACGCAAAAGGCCGGATAATAAAGATTTCTATATGCGCGAAGGCTTTGTAGTCGTAGCTCTGGCCTGGCTGCTTATTTCTTTGCTCGGCGCTCTGCCCTTCATCATAAGCGGCTTCATCCCTGCTCTGGCAGATGCTTTTTTTGAAGCCGCTAGCGGATTTACAACCACCGGATCCAGCGTGCTAGGACAACCGGAGCTGCTCCCGAATTCTCAACTTTTCTGGCGCTCCTTCACACACCTGATCGGCGGTATGGGGATTCTGGTTTTTGTCCTGGCAGTTATGCCCAGTATAGAATCTGATAATGCTTTTGTGATGAAGGCGGAAGTACCGGGTCCGATCTTTGGCAAACTGCAGGCGAAGGTCCGCAATACAGCCAGAGTTCTATATCTGATGTACTTCGGTCTGACTTTTGTTCTGATTGTTTTGCTGGTTTTGGGCGGCATGCCGATTTTTGACTCTATTCTCCATGCTTTTGGAGCGGCAGGAACAGGCGGTTTTGGCACCAAGTCTAATTCAGTGGCCTTTTACGACAGTTTTTACCTTTACTATGTTCTCGCTTTCGGCATGCTTATCTTTGCCGGCAATTTCAGTCTCTACTATGCTTTGTTCAGCCGTAAGTTCAAAGCGGTTTTCCGCAGTGAGGAACTGAGATGGTATCTGAGCATTATCTCTCTGGCAGTCATGCTTATCATGTTAAATACGAGAGAAGTCTACGATAACTTTTTTGTTCAGCTGCGGGATGTTTTCTTTACGGTTACATCTATTATTTCTACGACCGGTTTTACTGTGACAGACCACAATGCCTGGCCTTTGTTTTCTCATATTATTTTGCTCGGCCTGATGTTTGTCGGCGGCATGGCCGGATCAACGGCAGGCGGCCTTAAAGTCAGCCGCATTGTTATCTATGTCAAGTCCTCCATAGCAGAACTGCGCAGCAGCCTGAATCCGAATCGGCGCATGGCTGTAACCTTTGAAGGCAAGACGATGAGCCCGCAGCTCAAGAATCAGGTTGGCAATTATCTGAGTATCTATATTCTGGTTTTTGTTGTTTTACTGCTGCTTGTTTCCCTGAACGCGCCAAACTTTCTTACTGCGTTCTCAGCTGTAGCGGCTACCTTCAACAATATTGGCCCCGGGTTCGATCTTGTCGGTCCCACAGGCAACTTCGGCGGCATGTCTGTGCTGTCAAAGGTTACTCTAAGCATAGGCATGATCATGGGGCGCCTGGAGATAATTCCCATTATGGTTCTCTTTTCGCCCAGAACCTGGAAGCGAACATAGAGCAGGCGGCAATTCTATTGTCAGCTTTCTGCGAGCCCGGCCTTTAGAATATTGACAGTATCTCCTAGCCTGATCAGACAGAAAACCGGAGGTAATTTTGGAAAAGCAAAATATTAATTCCACAGTCAAGCAGGAAAATCTCAACTGGTTTCAGCAACTGCTCCATCGCAATGTCGATTGGAAGAGGACAACGTCGCCTGTTCCGTATCCCGGCCGCCGTTTTCTGGCCAGAGTGCTCGACTGGACTGTCTATTACCTGATCTGGACTTATATCAGCATGGTTCATTTGCGTGGCCAGATAATCCGCAGTCTGCTCCTGCTGTATCTTGATTCCATGGTTGTCATGGCTTTAATGTTGATTCTCGAACCGCTCATGATCTCTTTTATCGGGACAACACCGGGCAAGGCTGTCATCGGCCTGGTCTTAAGAACCGACAACGGCAAAAAGCTGCCGCTTAAGGATTCATATAAACGCACCTTTCAGGTTTTCGCTGAAGGCATGGGTTTTAATATTATAATTTTGAATTTCATTAATATGGCCAGGTCCAGGCGCAACAGCGCCGAGGGCAAGGCTCTCCTCTGGGAGCAAGAAAACAGCTATGCAATAAAGAGCACGGCAGTCTGGCGCTGGGCGGCAGCCATCACGGCATCTTTGTTTCTGCTCTCCAGCGCTCTGCCGCCAATCTATGATCTGGCTCAGTTTCCGCTGCACCGAGGTGAAAAGATTTCAGTAGAAGAGTATGTGGAAAATGTCAATGAAATGCTCTACAGATCCGGCAGCGATAGCGGTTACCGGCTGGACACGGATGGCAGCTGGCGAGATGAAGACGGTGATCCGGTAACCAGTGAAGGCTACACTCCGCCGCAACACGAGATGATTGTTCAAAACGGCAATGTAGTAGGAGTCAGGCTGAAGATTCGCATTTCGGCGCCGGGACGTATCAACGGCGCGCTGGATCAAAAGGCCTTGGTGTCTGCGGCCTTCGTAGCAGCCAGACCGGCAGTTGAGATGAGTGACCTGTCTGAATTATCGCTTCTGATCGCAAAAATTCAAGAAGATTATGAAGCGGTAATTGAAGGCGTCAAGATTATGAACACAGTATCTTACTCGGGTTATACCGTAGACGGTCAATATCTGTATGGCGAAGAGGATATCGAGGATCGCTATTATGAAAGTAACTTTGAAGTAATTCTGGCCGAATAGCGATCTCCTCGGCAAACGCTATAAAGTAAATTACGGAAAATATTTAAGGAAGCAGGTGATATTTTATGAAGATAATTCTAGCCGGTGCCTGTGGGTCTCTAGGCAGAGCCATAACTAATCTGGCTGAGGAAGATCAGGATTTCCAAATAGTCCTGGGTTTTGACAGAAAGGCTTCAGATCAGGCTGCCGTTAAAGCTGGCCAAGCCTCTTTCCCTGTTGTCGATGCCTTACCGGAAAACAAGCTGGCTGATGTCCTGATAGACTTTTCTCTGCCCGCGGCTCTGGATGAGATTTTAGCCTATGGCAAGAAAACGTTAACTCCTCTGGTGCTTTGTGCTACAGGCTATTCAGAAGCAGAGGAGGAGAAAATCAGGAAAACTGCTAAGAATTTACCTATTCTCAAGTCCGACAATCTGTCTGTTGGTATTAATATGATGGAAAAGATGGTTGAGCTTCTTGCCGGGTCATTGGCTGACTTTGACATAGAAATAGTGGAGAGCCACCACAGGAACAAGGCTGATGCTCCTTCCGGAACAGCCCTGATGCTTTTCCAGGCTGCCAATGAAGGCAGGGGCGGTAAGCTTAAGCCCTTACCCGGCCGGAGCGGCCACTATGATTCCAGAGATGAAAATGAAGTCGGAATCTCATCTCTTCGAGGAGGAAGCGTATTTTCAGATCATAGTGTTTTCTTTTTTGGTCAGGATGAGGTTCTGGAAATCAGACACTCTGTAGGATCTAATAAAATCTTTGCCTTGGGTGCAATTAAAGCCGGCAGATTTTTAGCTGACAGAGATCCGGGTTTCTACACAATGGCAGATGTTCTAAATGCCTGAGACTAACACTATGAAAGCCAGCCAGACGATGTAATGCCGTATAGTATCCCCAGACAAGGGTTATGCCTGCTCAAAACCGATGTCACCGTTGTTTGCGGATCCATATGGCAGGTTATAGTATGCGGACAAGGGTTGTGCCTGCCATAAGGCAGTTGTGACTTAGAAGACTATTTTTGCTTCAGGATTGCCAGAATCTCTTCAGCGCGGTCTTGGTCCCCGGTATTTACATATATAAAATATTGCTCCAAAATATCGCCTGCTCTGATAACGAAGCCTGCTCCGTGCTCGCTGGTTAAAAAGTAGAAAATATCGTTGCTCTCCAGCAATCCTTTGGCAAGATCCGCCTCAAATCTGCTGCCGCTGAATATTAAAACTTGATCGTCCATAAAATTGGTCCCGGTGCCTATTTGCGATAGATTTCAGCGACGCGGGCTGCCACCCGGTCAAGCGGCAGGATCTCAGCTTCATCATTATCCAGAGTTTTCAGCTCGACCTTGCCATCCTTCAGGTCGCGCCCGACTGTGATGCGGATGAAGGCTCCGATCAATTCCATATCGTTAAACTTGACGCCGGCTCTCTCGTCTCTGTCATCCAGCAAGGCGTCATAACCCTGCTGCTTAAAGAGCTCATAGAGCTTTTCTCCGGCTTCCAGCTGGTCTGCCTCTTTAGTGTTGACAATAACTATGGCTACTTGTACCGGGGCAATCTCCTTAGGCCATAAAATGGCGTTATCTGTATGATTCTGCTCGACAATCGCTGCCATGCAGCGGGCGGGGCCGATGCCGTAGCTGCCCATGTAAACAGGCTGACGCTCATTGTTTTCGTCAGTGTAGTACAGGTCCATTGCTTCAGCGTATTTGGTGCCCAGCTTAAAGGTGTTGCCGACTTCAATGCCGTGAGCGAAATGGACATATCCGCCTTTAATCGAGCGGTCTCCCTGTGCTATCATGCGCAAGTCGGCCATCTCCTCCATCTTGAAGTCATCCAGGTTCACATTAACGAAATGATAATCGCCTTCGTTTGCTCCCGTGATGAAATTTCTCATCAGACTGATCTCCTGATCGACATAAACAGGGACATTGATGCCGATGGGACCGGCAAAACCGATGGGGGCACCGGTGGCCTCTCTGACCTCTTCGGCTGTGGCGAGCTGGCTTTCGAAACCGCCGATCAGCTTGCGCAGCTTGGTTTCATTGACATCGCGGTCGCCGCGCACACAGACAGCGACCAGGTTGCCGTCGACATTGTAGATCATTGTCTTGACGAACTTTTTTACCGGCATTCCCAAATGGGTGGTTACGTCCTCAATGGTGCGGGCGTTGGGGGTATAAATTCTTTTGTAGGGCAGCATCTCTTCTGTATCGGGTTCGCCAATGAGAGGGCAGGGAGCGACTTCAATATTGGCGGCGTAATTTTTTTCCTCGTCTATGACCAGGATATCCTCGCCGATCGGAGACAGTGCCTGGAATTCCTCAGAGAGAAGGCCGCCCATGACTCCTGTGTCGGCAGTCACGATGACATAGTCCAGATGCATGCGGTCAAAGATCTTTATATAGGCCTGGAACATTTTTTCGTAAGCAACGTCAAGGCCGGCCAAGTCGCGGTCGAAGGTATAGGCGTCTTTCATGGTGAACTCTCTCACCCTGATGAGGCCAAAGCGAGGACGAGGTTCGTCACGGTATTTGCTCTGGAACTGATAGAGACTAAAGGGGAGATCCTTGTAGGATTTGATCTTCATTTTGGCGGCAGCGGCGAACAGCTCTTCATGCGTTGGCCCCAGTACATAAGGTCTGTCGAAGCGGTCACGCAGAGTGAACATGCTCTTGCCGAATGTCTCACGCCGTCCGGATTCAATATATACATCTTCCGGGATCAGGGCCGGCATAACGACTTCTAAAGAATCAATGGCATTCATTTCCTCGCGCACAATGCGTTCGCAATTACGGACGGCCTTGAGTCCTAAGGGCAGCATCATGTAATGACCCGCAGAGGATTTTTTAATCATGCCGGCCCGCACCAGCAGGTTTGAGCTTTCAGATTCTTCGTCGCTTTTGTCTTCCCTCAGTGTAAAAAAATAATCTCTTGATAAACGCATCTCAGGTCCTCCCCTTATAGATAAAAGGCGATGAAATACCGCCTTTGTCAATTGTTATCTGATAATTATAAAGCAGTATAATCTTCCAGCAGGAGCTGGGACAATTCCTCAGGCTTGACGGATGCACCGTCTTTATATACGCGCATGTTCCCGGAAGATATCTCATCTATCAGCAGCAGTTCATTCTGCGGCGATAAGCCGAACTCAAACTTGATATCGTATAGCTCCATACCCTTGCCGGCAATTTTGTCAGAGACTGCTTTGGTGATCTTACGGGTCAGCTCAACCAGTTCATTGAAGCGGGCGTGGTCCATGATGCCCAGAGCTTCCAGCCCCTCTGCCGTAATCAGGGGATCATCTCTGTCGTCATCCTTTAAAGTCACTTCGACATAGGCGTCGAGCGGATCACCTTCTTGCACATATTTGCCGTAGCGGCGATAAAAACTGCCCACAGCGCGATATCTGCAGATGACCTCAACGCCTTGACCAAAGGCAGTGGTCGGCACTACTGTCATCTGGCCCTTTTCCGGCTCAGAGGATATGTAGTGAGTAGCGATGCCTTGATCAGCCAGGAGTTCAAAAAACATGGTGCTTACTGCCAGATTGAGCTGGCCGATGCCGGCGATCGTCAAGCCGACAGTATTAGCTCCGGGATCAAATACACCCTCGCTGCCTGTGACCGTATCTTTAAACTGGAGTAAATAATTGCCGTTTTCCAGATCGTAAACGTCCTTGGTCTTGCCTGTGTAAACTTTTTTCATTGGACCACCTCCAACCAATCAATTAATTGACTTAATAAGTCTTTGCTATTCTGTCTGTGAGCTGCCGGCCGTAATTAGAAAGCTTCCTCGATTTTGTGCACGCAGCCTCCGGAAAGATAACTCCCTTAAGAATACCTATTTGCCCCGCAGCGGTCAAAGAATAATATTTGAGGTAACGAAGAAACCATTAACAGGTCTTATTACTGTTTATGTGAAGACGCTTATTAGTTGATTTTGAGTTCAAGGCCCAGTAACTTTGTGCAGTCATCTAGGATCCGGCAAAGCAAAGAAGCATGATAGACCCTGTTGTGCTGAAACAAGAAAGACCCCCGTTCTTCAGAACGGGGCCTTTGCAATTAATATTGAGTTTACTTTAAGAAATTAAGGTTTCAACCTAATTAGAAATCAAGTTTAATTGCTAATTTTTCTTATTTGTCAAATACTGCTACTAAGCGGCCTTTGACTTCATGTCTCTTAAGTCTTTCCAGACCTTCGTCGATTTTCTCAAAGGGGATTGTCTCCAATAGTGGCTTCATTTTTCCGGTAGCGAAGCAGTCGTACACGCCCTTGAGATCTTCCACGGTACCGCCGTTGCTGCCCAGGAGGCGCTGTTCCTTGGTAATCAGGTCATAAGTATTAACCTTAGTCTCCAGAATACCCATGCCGACTACTACTACTGTGCCGCGAGGTGCAACAGCTGCGAGTGCGCCGGTAGTAGTTTCACCATAACCGGCAAAGTCGACTATAACGTCACAGCCAATGTGAGCCATATCTCTGACGTCCGCAAAGACTTCTTTACAACCGATTTCTTTAGCCAGTTCACGAGCTTCCGCTGAGTTATCAACACCGTATACTTCACAGCCCTTGATATTTGCCATCATAACTGCGAATTGACCGAGACCGCCAACGCCAACGATACCGAGCTTGGTACCTTCTTTGGCTTCACCGATCGTAAACAGAGCGCGATAAGAAGTAAGTCCGGCATCAGTTGCAGCGGCGCCTTCTACATAGGAAACTCCCTCAGGGATGATGACGCACTGGTGAGCGGGAACAAGTGCCTTTTCAGCATAGCCGCCGTCATAGTGGTAACCTGATGCTTGACCTGTAGAGCGATCCAAAGGATTGACACCGACACGGTCGCCAACCTTTAAATTAGTAACGCCTTCACCGACTTCGATAACTTCTCCGGCAAATTCATGACCGAAAAAGACCGGACCGTTCGGGAACAGGGGCATCCAGCCCGGATCATTCATTGCAGCAACGTCTGAGTGACACAGACCTGATGCCTTAATGTCAATTACTACATGACCGGGAGTAGCCTTAGGATCTTCCTTCTCAATCAATACGATTGGTTCAAAAGTTTTGGTAAATTGCCAACCTCTCATTTATATAGACCTCCGATATTATTTTTTCGCAAAGGCCATGAGTTGCCCTTGCAATATTTATCTATAATCTGAACTTAAAATCTTATGGGTATTTAACCACTGTCAAATTACACACCAAACATATTATAGGATAAGAAGACTTCTTTTCATAAATAATTTAATCATACTAATTAACTAGAAATTAGATAAAATTTCAGTTTTTATCTGTGCATTAGTGGATGCAGGTGGGAATTAACCGCTTTTTAGAACAAACTCTTAGAACAAAAAAAAGGCAGAGCTGCGGTGCGGCAGCTCTGCCGGTGGGATTTGAGCAATAACCGGGTTGGGCTTAAGACTTAAGGCAGATTGCTGACTACGCCGCTGAAGAGAGGCACATTGTCATAGACAATCTCCCAGGCGAAGGGACGATCAAAGCTAAGTATGATCATATCTCCGGGTCCGGCAGAAGTGACACCAACGACTAATGCGGTAGCAGCTGCGGCTTCGGTGCCTTTCTCATCTACTATGATCCTGGCCTTCTGAAAACTGTCGCTGACGAAAAGGTCAACGGCCGGTTCACCATTGACAGTCATCAGATCTTTCAGACTGTCGGGTTCCAGAATGCTTGGAGTGAGCTTTTTCAACATCTCCATCAGTCCGATTTGGCTGGCCATATCAAACTTGGGCAAGGTCAATTGTACGTCTGCTTTCCCGGTGCTGTCTTCTCTCTGTGAGAGCAGGATTTCCTTGGGGGTAACTCCGGACTCGGGCAGATAGAGGTTCATCATTGCCCCTCCCTTATATTGCAGCGATACCATCTGATACTGATCTGTCCTGGCATAGTCCATCATTGATCTTCTGTTCATCATCTTGACTTCTGAAGTGCCGTCTGCGCCATTGAAGGTTTGGTCAAAGGTATTATTGGGATCAAAGGTGTTCTCCCACTCGGCCAGCAGGTAGACTGTATTAATCAGGACCATGGCTGTGAATTCATCGAACTCATAGTCTTCGGGGAACAGAGGGTCAATCAGACCATTGGTCTTATACTTTGTCCACTCATTAAGCAAGGCGAGGGCATCCGGGCTGGTGAAGTCTACTTTCACGCCTGTTGCTTCATAGTAATCTGCCGCTGCCTGAAGAAATTCAGCGGAGAACTCATAATCCATTCTGCCCGCCAGCAAGGTATTGACTTCAACTTTAAAATCTTCATTTTGGGTGAGCTCTCTGATCAGCACACCGCTGGCCTTGTTCAAAAGCTCCCGGTCCAGACCGCTTGAGCCAAGAAGCAGCTGTCCCAGTTCTTCAGCGCCTTCGTCGTTAGCGCCGTTGTATATAGTTGCGAAAGCAAGATAGAAAGAAAGGGGCGAGAAGACAAAGTTATCTTCATTTATCTCCGCGATTATCTTGTTGCCGCTCTGTCGGACAGCGTCGCCCAATTTTTCACAGGCTGCCTGTACAGCGGGGTCAGCTTTAGCGCCGGAGGCGTCAAGGTTCGGTACTGCTTCCGCAAACTCGATTACCTCGGAGTTGTCATCGGGAGCTGTGGTCTCGCTGCCATCGGGATCTTTGCCATTAGATTGAGATCCGCATCCAGCTGCCAGCATGGAGATTACCAGCAGCAGGGAAATTACGATCGTACTATGTTTTCTGAATTGTTTCATTTTTTTATCCTCTTAGTAAGTTTGTGTTGTACGTAAAGTTCTGCTTTATCTGTGTTTTCGTTATCCGCTGCGTCTTCGCCGGAGCTTGATAGCGTTTTTGCTGTTCTTATAACTTAGACGCTGAGGCGGCGGAATTGGTTCCAATGCGAAAAAATGCCCTGTCGCGGCAAAGATGATTATTGATATGACGCATGTCCGTCATTGCCCGGCTAGCGAAAATCCGGTGCATTTTGCGTTCAGGGACGTATGTATGCAGTAAATATTATTTTAGCAAAACTCTTGTTAACCGCGAATCTCATTATGTCTTCCGGGATTCTGACACCTGCAGCCTCTGTTTGATTGCTAATATGTCTTAAAAAATAGAGTTGAGGTATTAATATTAGCGTTTAATGCATAAAGATACTTCTGTGCTCTTGAGTAATCATACTTGAATTGATAGAATAGCCGTATTATTTTTTGCTGTTAGAGGGGCAAGAAATATCATAATATGCTGGTTGAGGATCTAATCTCAGGCAGACATAAATATACAAGGAGGCCGTATGCACAAGAAACTATTTATTCCCGGACCAGTTGAAGTTGCTCCGGACGTACTAGCCAAGATGGCCATGCCGATGATTGGGCATCGCTCAAAAGACGCTACCAATCTTCAGCAAAGCATCTCCGAAAACCTGCAAAAGTTGATGTTCACAGAGAGTACAATTGTTCTCTCTACATCGTCAGGCACGGGCCTGATGGAAGCAGCTATCCGTGGCTGTACGAAGAAGAGAGCCGCTGTGTTCTCTGTCGGCTCCTTTGGTGATCGTTGGTACGAAATTGCGCAATATAACAACATTGAAGCAGACAAATTTACATCAGAACCCGGACAGCCCACAACGCCTGAAATGGTTGAGGCAGCTTTGCAGACCGGAAAGTATGATGTTGTGACCGTGCAGCATAATGAAACCTCATCTGGAATCATGAATCCGGTACAGGCGATAGGCGAAGTAATTAAAAAATATGATGACGTGTTGTTTTTGGTTGATGCTGTATCGTCATTGGGCGGAGCAAAAATTGAAGTAGACAATTGGGGTGTTGATATCTGTATTACCTCTACTCAGAAGTGTCTTGGTCTGCCCCCGGGAATGTCTTTGTGCTCCGTCTCTGAACGTGCTTATGAAGCTGCTAAACTAAACGAATTCAGAGGCTTTTATCTGGATATAGTCAAGCTCTATGAGCAAGTGAAGAAAAATTACCAATATCCTTCCACTCCGTCTTTGTCGCATATGTTCGCGCTGGATTACCAGCTTGACAAGATTGTCAATCAGGAAGGTATTGAGAATCGTTTTGACCGGCATGCTAAGCTGGCGGACATGCTCAGAGCATGGGCAGAGAAGCACTTCTCTCTCTTTGCTGCACCGGAATGCCGTTCTAATACGGTAACTTGCATTAATAACACTATCGGCTTTGATTTTGCCGATCTCAATAAACAGCTGGGTGAACGCGGCTATACCATCAGTAATGGTTATGGCAAGTACAAGGACATCACTTTCCGGATTGCTAACATGGCGGAATGCACGGAAGCTGATCTCCGGGATCTCCTGGCTAATATTGAAGACATCCTCGGTCTGGAGGCCTAAGATGAAGATTATACTTGCCAATGACGGCATAGAAGATCAAGCAAAAAAAGCACTGCAGGAAGCAGGCTTCGAAGTAGATACCAATAAATATGAAGGTGAAGCCCTTCTGCAGAGACTGGCTGAAGTTGACGCTGTTGTCGTGCGCAGTGCGACCAAGCTGCGAAATCCCGAGATTGACGCCGGAGCAGCCGGGAATTTGAAACTAATTATCCGCGGCGGTGTCGGCGTGGATAATATCAATGTAGATTACGCCGAGTCCAAGGGCATCATGGTCAGGAACACACCGGCAGCTTCCAGTAATGCCGTGGCGGAACTGGTGCTGGCACACATGCTGGCTAATTGCCGCCACATTTATGACGCGACTACAACAATGCGCCAAGGTAAATGGCTGAAGAAGGAATATCCGGGCTGTGAGCTGCAAGGCAAGACTTTGGGACTGATAGGATATGGCAGGATCGGTCAGCGTCTGGGAGATATTGCAATTGCTCTGGGCATGAAAGTCATCTTTCATGACTTGCAGCCGGATATCCCCGCAGCAGTAATTGCGAAGAGAAAGAGCAAAGAAGAGGTTTTGCGCGAAGCGGACTTCCTGGCGCTTCTCATTCCCTCCAACGTCAACGGCAAACCGGAAATCGGCGCAGAAGAGATAGCGATGATGAAGAAAGACGCTTACATATTTAACTGTGCCCGCGGCGGTATTGTCGATGAAGACGCCCTGGTTGACGCGATTGAAGCAGGCAAGCTGAGAGGAGCAGGCGGCGACGTCTTTGCTACAGAGCCTCCCACGAATCAAAGGTTATTGTCCTGCCCCCATATCACCCTGACACCTCATATCGGCGGTGCGACTCCGGAAGCTCAGGCACGTATCGGAGATGAGATCGTGGCGATCGTGAAGGAGAATTTATAATGGCTGTTGTCAGGCCCTTTAAAGCACTGAGACCGGCAGAAGGCAAAGCAGAGAAAGTAGCTGTCTTACCCTACGATGTCATGAGCCGCAAAGAAGCTAAAGCTATGGCGGCAGACAGCCCGGACAGTTTTCTCTATGTGACCAGATCTGAGATCGGCTTGCCGGACGATGTCGATTCCTATGATCCTCAGGTCTACGCCAAGGCCTTTGAAACTCTTGTGCAGATGGAAGAAGACGGTGTTCTGGTACAGGATGAAAAGCCCATGTTTTATATCTATCGCCAGATTATGGACGGCAGAGTGCAGACAGGGCTGGTTGCGACCTTCTCTGTAGACGAATACCTGAATAATAAGATCAAAAAACATGAGCTCACCAGAGAGGTTAAGGAAGTCGACCGGATCAATCACTTTGATGCCTGTGATGCAAACACTGAGCCTGTCTTCCTGGCTTACAGGCAGCAAAAGAAGATTGAGCAGCTGCTGAACGATTTCATCAAACACAATAAGCCTGCCGCAGCCTTTACCAGCGAAGACGCTATCAGCCACTTCTTCTGGGTAATCTCTGAGGATTATCTGATCCGGGAGATTGCCGAAACGTTCAAGCAGGTTGATGCTCTTTATATTGCAGACGGCCATCACAGAAGCGCATCAGCCGCTAAAGTGGCAGAGAAACGCCGTGAGCAGTACCCAGACGCCGGTCCCGAAGCTGAATTCAACTATTTCCTGGCTGTGCTCTTTCCGGATGAAGACCTTTACATCATGGACTACAACCGGGTAGTAAAAGATCTTAATAATTTATCACCTGCAGAATTTTTGCAGGCGCTTAAGGATAAGTTCACAATGCAAAAGCAAAGCGGTGATCTGCCCTTCAGGCCTCAGGCCAAAGGACACTTCGGCATGTATCTCGATGGCAGCTGGTATGAACTGACAGCAAAGCCTGAACTCTATCAGGACAAGAACCCTATTGACAACCTCGATGTCTCGGTGCTGCAGCAGAACCTGCTGGCACCGGTCCTGGGGATAGAAGATCCCAGAACTGATGAGAGGATTGACTTTGTCGGCGGTATCCGCGGTCTGCAGGAGCTGGCGGATCGGGTTGATGCCGGGGAAGCTGTTGCTTTCGCCTTATATCCGACGACAATGGACGAGCTGCTGGACATCGCTGACGCTGAGATGATAATGCCGCCCAAGTCAACCTGGTTTGAGCCCAAGCTGCGTTCAGGACTATTTGTTCACAAACTTTCCGATTAGGATAAAATAATTATCTATGTCCGGTTTTAAACTGAGACAAATTTAGAGAAACCGACTCAATAGAGTCGGGTTTTTTAATTCTCATTTCGCAGAGAAAATTGGAACTGTTGGCATGGATCGGCGTCGGTGTTACCTCACCAAGGTTAGTGACAATCTAATCTATCGCAAAGCTCAGCGTCCTCACATTGGCATGGAGTATTAGAGTCGCTTTTATCTGACATGACAGAACTTACCATTTCTTCGTCATAGCACTTGCCGCAGAGCGACTCATAGGAGATTTCGTCTTCCCCGTCAATAGCGACTTGATCACCGCTGAAAACAAACTTACCGTTTCGCTTTCTGCCGTTGAAGATCGCTTTACTCCCGCAGCGGCAGATAGTCTTAAGTTCCTCAATCGAGTGAGCCAGCAGCAGAAGCTTAATACTGCCCGGAAAACCATTGCAGCTAAAGTCAGTCCTTAATCCATAGCAGATGACTGGAATGTCATAAAGCACTGCTACTCGGAGTAATTGATTTACTTGAGAACCGGTTAGAAACTGAGCCTCATCAACCAGCACGCAAGATATCTCCTTGATCTTGCTGAATTTATTGACAATGTCCCGCATATCTTCATGTTCAGACACCAGAGCATCAACTTTCCGCTTCATACCCAGTCGGCTGACTATGACATCGTCTCCCTTAGTATCGGAGCTTGGTTTGAGTATGATTACGTCCATGCCTCGTTCTTCGTAATTAAAAGCGACTTGCATCAAGGATGTCGTCTTACCTGAGTTCATAGCTCCATAGCGAAAATATAGTTTTGCCATAAAATCCCCACCAGTTAATCTTCTGATATAAAATTTTTAGGAAGATTCTTTTTTTTTGATGTTTTAGTTTATCATGAAAACCAATGTTTGTAAGTATCCTGGCAGAATTATGGTAAAAGAAATTTTAGAACATATGACGGAGAAAATTATCCGGCCGATATCTTATGCCGGGTGTGATATGGACAGTAATCTGGTTCTGGCGCCAATAGCCGGTACAACTGCCTGGCCTTTCCGCTTGCTTTGTCAGGAGCAGGGCGCCGGCTGGACAGTAACGGAGCTGGTTTCAGCCAAAGGCATCCGCTATGACTCTGAGCTCAGGCGTCAATATCGCTATCTGGCTATAAATCCGCGTGAGAGGCGGGTTGCCATCCAGCTGTTTTCTTCGGAGCCGCAGGATGTCGACTACGCTATCAGGCATATCCTTGAGCTGCCTGACTTCAATCTAGTATCCTTTATTGACTTAAATCTTGGCTGCCCCGTCAAGAAAGTTGTTAAGACGGGTGCAGGGTCCGCACTGCTTGATACGCCGGATCTGGCTATAGACTTGTGCAGAGCTGCAGTATTAGCCACGCAGGATTACGGCAAGAAGGTGACTGTCAAGATACGCTCAGGCTGCAATGAGAAAATGAGAGACTTATCTGCTTTTGTGAAGCGAATTGAAGATAGCGGTGTTGCCGGTATAGTCGTGCACCCGCGTCTGGCTGTGCAAATGTACGGTGGTAAAGCGGACTGGGATGTCATACGCGAGGTCAAGGAAGCTGTACGTATTCCTGTTATCGGCAATGGAGATCTGATCTCACCTCAGTCTGTGCGAAGGATGGCAGATGCCACCGGGGCTGACGGTTTCATGATAGGGCGGGCAGCTCGCGGCAATCCCTGGATCTTCTCTGACATCATAGAGTATTTTGCTGATGCAGAAACGGCAGACAAAAGCTGCCGGAACATAGCCGGGGAAGAAAGGCGCATCATCGATGGTAAAGCCAAACGCATCATCAATGGTAAAGCCAAAGGCATCATCGATGGAAAAGTCAGCATAACAGAGTGTAAATCAGACAGTGATGCTGAGAGAGAATCTATGAGCACAGCCGGTCGTGACACGGCTCTGCGAACAATGATTAAAGATCCCGTGAGCATGAAGAAAATTTCGCTTTGGCAGATGACGGTTATGAAGCATTTGGGCGGCATGGTGGAACTTCTTGGTGAAGAACAGGCAGTGCGGGAAATGAGAAAGCAGCTTGCTTTTTATACTAAAGGTTTGCCCGGCGTATCTGCTTTGCGACCACGTCTGATGAATGTTTTAACAGTTTCTGAGGTGGAAAGTGAACTCGCAAATCTGGTCAAGGACATGTAGATTCATTGTAGTCCGAAGAAAGTTTTGTTATTTGCATCATATGGCTGCAGTCTGGCTGGTCTGAATTGGCAGAGTCAGGTAGTATGTCAGATAGCTGTTATTTCCAATAATAATTTTTTGACTTGACGACAGAAATCTTTGGAGGTATTTTGCGGGTCTCCTGCATGGAAATTAATATGACACTTAAACTTCAATCATGGAATGTGAACGGCTTGAGGGCAGTAATAGGCAAGAACTTTCCTCAATATCTGGCCGGCAACTCCTCAGACTATATCTGTCTTCAGGAAATCAAAACGATGCCGGATCAGATTGATTTTGATTTCTCCCCCTATACTGCATATTGGCATAGTGCTGATCGGAAAGGATATGCCGGTACCCTGACTTTAGTCAAGGATAAACCGCTGTCCGTTTCGCGCAGGCTGGGTGCTGATGAATTCGACAAGGAAGGCAGAGTACTGACTCTGGAATATCCGGAATTTTATCTTGTTAATGTTTATTCTCCAAACTCTAAGAGAGAGTTGCTGCGCTTAAAAGAACGCATGTACTATGAAGACCTTTTCCGAGAGTATCTCTTGACGCTCAAAGAGAAAAAAAGCGTAATAGTATGTGGCGATCTCAATGTTGCCCATAAGGAAATCGATCTTAAAAATCCTGCTGCAAACCGAAAAACCGCCGGCTTCACCGATGAAGAGAGGGAAAAGTTCGGGCAGCTTTTGGATAGCGGCTTTATAGATTCGTTCCGCCATTTTTATCCCGATATGGAAGAGGCGTATACCTGGTGGAGCTATATTACCAGAGCAAGAGAGAGAAATGCAGGCTGGAGAATTGATTTCTTCCTTGTTTCTGACTGCCTGAAGAATAATCTTGTTTCGGCATCTATTCACGCAGATGTCATGGGCAGTGACCATTGTCCTGTCGAACTCGAAATTAAAATCTGACTGTCGACAGCAGGCTTAAAAAAATGAAAAACCCCTGTGATATAAATCGCAGGAGTTTTCTCTGGCGCGCCAGCCAGAACTTGAATCCGGAACCTTCTGATCCGTAGTCAGACGCTCTATCCAATTGAGCTACTGGCGCACATGCCAAATTATAGTATACTCACAGATCAATTTTGTCAAATGTCCGCGACGATATTCACTGACGATTAAGACCGCATTTTTCTTTGTTTGAGGGCAGGCAGGACCTTAGGCTGTGACAAAGGGAAGATAGTGTAACGCCAAGTCTTTACAGCGGATAGTCCGGCGTGTATCGGTCCGGCCTGGTATTGCACGTTACCGTGCATTATCTCATCACTTATATAATTTATCTGTTCCTAATATCTCTGGCTGACTTAAAAAATGCCGCAGTTTAGTCTGCAGAGGAGATCTCCGACTGACTTAAGAAATGCCACAGTTTAGTCTGTAGTGGAGAATAAATTGCCGGCAAATGACACGATGAATGGAGCTTACATGAGAGATTATGGCAATTTATTTGGTTGGCTGATAGTCGCCGGACTGGTTATCACACTATTGAATTATGTAGTCAAATTTGTTTACCGCAAATGGATATCCAAATTGGATAAAGAATCAGATTTCAGAAAAAACTATACTAAAGTACAAAGGTTTATTGTTAAGTATCATCGGTTTTTCGCCTTATTTACTACCATCGTATTGATTACTCATTTGCTGATTCAAGTGCAATACAGATGGGTATCGAGAACAGGATTGATAGCTGCAGCATTATTAGTGGCAAACGGGTTACTAGGAATATATGGACATTATTATAAGAAAAGGAAAAAATCGGCTTGGCTGTACGTGCATCGCACGATCGCTGTATTGACAGCCATAGCAATTGTTCTTCATATTGCGCTGAACGCACGGTGAAGCCGTTTGAGGAAAGCGAAATGGAAAAATTTCAAGAACGAACGATTTATGCTGATCAACGAAAATTTCAGATCCGGCAGCTCGCCTTGATCGTTTTAATTATGACTGTTGCATTGCTCTTAAATGCTTGCGGAGGCAACGGAGCAGAGCCGACCGGGAGTGACACTGCAGATACAGAGCCGAGAACCTTCACCTTGGAAGAACTGGCTGAATTTGACGGTCAAGACGGAAGAGCGGCGTATATTGCAGTTGACGGGGTCGTCTATGATGTCACTGATGTACCTGCATGGCAGGGAGGCACTCATGCAGATGGTCAGTTTATGGCCGGCCGGGATTACAGCGAGGAGATCAAGGACCTCTCTCCCCATGGTACGGATGTGCTTTCACAAGCCACTGTAGTAGGCGTGCTGTCAGAATAGCCATTTTGAGATAGAACCGGGCAGAGTCAGGCAGACATGACAAGCGGTCGTCCCTCGAAGACGGCCGCTATTCATTTGCAGGTCAATACTTAACTGGCTAAAAATTTGGATTAGCCGTATCATTTATACATTGTCCGTTTAGTACTAAGGGTAATAGGCACATCTAACAAAATAAGGCAGGATATTAATGAGTAGAAATAAGAGCTTAGCTGTCACATATGGAAAGAAAATATTTTGGGAAATGTTCGGATTTTTCCTTTTTGCCTTGGGATCGGTCTTGTTCCTGAATTCTGATCTGGGGCTGAATCAGTGGGGTATTTTGCATCAGGGTATCTCATTCCAGACACCTTTGACGATTGGGCAAGCTTCTCAAGTAGTGGGTCTCTTGTTTATAGCTGTAAGCTCAGCTTTTAAAATTGTTCCCGGCCTGGCTACAGTTCTGAATATGATTTTTATAGGCTTGTTTACAGACTTGCTTATTAATCTTCAAATATTCCCTACTCCGGATTCAATCATACTGAAAATCATCATGCTGGTGGTAGGCAATATTGCTTTAGCTTACGGCATGTACTTCTATTTAAGTCAGCAGTTAGGCGCAGGTCCGAGAGATGGCGTCATGCTGTTATTACAAAGAGCGACAAAACTTGACGTCGGGATTGTACGTGTCGGAATGGAGGTTCTGGTCGTAATTATCGGTTATTTAATGGGAGGACAGTTCGGCATCGGCACGATATTATCAGCGCTTCTTCTAGGACCTACCGTCAGCCTGATTTTCAAACTTCACAAATATGAATCCGGTAAACTGCACGAGAGTCTGGTTGATACTTACCGGATAATTACAGGAAAAGAGAAGGTGGCAAAGTCACCTGCTGTGAGCACATCCGAAGAAATTCTGGCTGAAGACCTGGCTGAAGAGAGTATTGATTAGAAATTTGCGAGGGTACATGTGTTGTGTTAATATAAGCGATGCAGCAAAAATGAACAACTCTCCGGAGGACGAATAATGAACACTTTGACCATAATAGTAGCAATCTTGGATGTGATCGTCTGTATCGCACTGATTGGCCTGGTTATCTTGCAAGAGGGCGATTCCAAAGGCTTGGGAGCCATCAGCGGAGGGTCTGACACCTTTTACGGCAAGACTAAAGGCCGCAGCAAAGAAGCCATGCTCAAGAAACTGACTTCTGCTACAGCGATTTTGTTTGCTGTCTTAACAGTTGTTCTTTATCTCCTCGCTGGCAGAGGCGCATAAAAACTAAAATAATGTCTGAAGTTTAAGAAGCGCTCAGGCGCTTCTTTTTTGTGTTCTTGACTTTTTAACAAAAAATGAGGTTATTTTGTTTAAAATACTGTCAGAGCGAGACACGACAATATCATTAATCTATAAGATAATGATCTGGAAGGAATGTATTTAAATAAAAATTAATATGAATCAAATAATTACAACAACTTATGTAGGAGTTCTTAATGAGGCTGGTCCCGGAGGAGTAGTCTTGCTTGACCGCCGCGACCCGGAAATCGGCAACGAAATTTTTGTCAAGAGACGTCATTTTAATGGCGCTCCATTTGGCATGAAGGTAGTGGTTGAGTACTCATATGAACAAAACGGCCAGCACTACGGGAGGATTACAGAGGTTCTCGGCAATCCTGAGAACCCGGCAGTTGCTACACTTGGTATTATTCGCCGATACGGCTTAGTTACAGAATTTCCCGACTCTGTTTTGCAGGAGGCATCTAATACCCCTAAGAATCCGACTCCGTCTGATATCGAGGAGGAGCTGTCGCTGGGGAGAGTAGATCACAGAGGTCAGCAAGTAGTTACAATAGATGGCCTTGATGCCCAAGATCTTGATGATGCAATCTCAGCGGAAAAACATGAAGATCATTATCATCTCTGGGTGCATATTGCGGATGTCAGCTACTATATCAGGCCCGGCAGCGCAATGGATAATGAAGCCGTCAAAAGAGGTAACAGCACCTATCTTCCGGATTTAGTTCTGCCTATGCTGCCGCCCCGGATTTCTAATGGAATTGCCAGCTTGCATCCCGGAGTTGATCGCTTAACCATGACATGCAGTCTGACGATAGATGCCAAAGGTGTAGTAACTGAGGGGGAAGTCTATCCCAGTATTATTAACAGCTCGGCACGCCTCAGCTATGAAGAAGTAGAACCCCTGCTGAAAGATGAGTCTGAACTTCTTGAAGACAGACCAGCGGGTGTAAAGGAAATGCTGCTGATCATGCGAGAACTGTCTCAGGTTTTGCGCGATCGAAGAGAGCGCAGGGGAGCGTTGGATTTTGAATTCCCTGAAACAAAGATAGATGTAAACAGCGAAGGCAAGCCGGTTAATGTCCGAAAAACTGAAATTGGCGCTGCCAATAGAATAATTGAAGATTTTATGCTGGCAGCAAATGAGTTTGTTGCCGGGATTACCGTTAAGCATCAACTGCCTGCGATTTATCGTATACATGACAGACCGGATTCGGATAAACTGCAGCAGTTTCGGGATTTGGCTTATCAGCTGGGTTTGGATTATCAGGTGAGTCTGGAACCGGAACCGAAAGATGTCGCCTTCATCCTCAAAGAGCTTAAAGGCAAAACATATGGACCGACCTTATCTCAGGTTCTATTAAGGGCAATGGCTAAGGCGGAATATTCAGCCGACAACAAAGGTCACTTTGCACTGGCATCCAAAGATTATCTGCATTTTACCGCGCCCATCAGGCGTTATGCAGACCTGATCACGCACAGATCATTAAAGCTGGGCAAAAATTACAAAAAAACAAAAAAAGATAAGGAAAATCTGGCAAACATTGCTGAGCATATATCAAAAACAGAGAGGATAGCTGAAGCTGCTGAACGAGACAGTGTCACTTATATGACAGCCCTTTACCTGTCAGAGCATATCGGCACAGAGTATGAAGGAGTAATCTGCGGATTCAGCGCAGCGGCCTTTTATGTTCAGTTAGAGAACACAGCAGAAGGCGCGGTTTTATACCGCACTCTGCCGGATTATTATACTTTTCTGGAGAGTGAGCTGGCTGCCAGAAACGAAGATAGCGGTGTAATACTGAGAATCGGCGACAAAGTAAGAGTCAAACTGGTAAAAGTCGATATTAATCTCTTGTATATTGACTTTGAACTGCTGCGTCACGACAGCGGTACTGGCATTGGCAAAAGGGATCCGGCAGCTAAGGGCGGCAAAAGATCCGGCAGGCAAGCACGAGCAGGTAAAAAAGCCGGACGCGGCAGCCAGCGCAGCAGGAGCAGATCAGGACGCAGCGCCCGAAGCGGTTCAGGATTCAGCGCCCGCAGCGGATCAGGACGCAGCGGCAGAAGTGATTCCGGACGCAGCTCCGGGAGGACAGTCTCCAAAAGTAAAGGCAGAGGCGGATCAGACAGAGGCAGAAGTTCCGGCAGGGGCGGTTCCAAACGTGGCTCCCGCTGAGGCAGTTTCACAGGCGGCTCCGGCAGGGGCATTTCCAAACGCGGCTCCGGCTGAGGTGCGGCAAAAGAATTAGAAAGCATAAGCATAATGACTACCAACGGCAAAATTACATTTTTTGTTAGATCTCTCGGATGTAAAACTAATCAATACGAGAAAGATGTCATTGCCGCTCAATTGAGTGAAGCAGGCATTGAACAAGTGTTTGATGAAGACGCTGATATCTTCGTCCTGAACACTTGCGCAGTGACGGCTGAGGCGAGCAGAAAGTCCAGACAAATTCTTAGACGCATGCGACGTAAAGCTTCTGATGCCATTGTAGTTGTGATGGGCTGTGAGAGCGAACTGTCTGATCTGACTGAATGGGCAGATCTTTGCATTGGCACCACAGGACGAAATCTAATTGTAAAACAAGTGCTGAAGCTGCTTGAAGAGCGAGGCTATGATCTGTCCTCTATCAAAGAAACAGCCAGACAATATGCTGCCGAACTGGCTTCCGGCAGTCAAGATAACACGGCCAATATGTTTGAGGATCCCCAAGTAAGGGTGACTCCTTCCGACAGCAGAGCTCAGCTGAAGATAAACGACGGCTGTAATAATCGTTGTACATACTGTACTATCTGCCTTGCCAGAGGACCTGTACGCAGCCGGCAGTTAGACAGCATCGTCGCTGAAGCTGCTGACTTGGTACGCCAGGGGTTTCGCGAGATTGTTTTGACCGGTGTACATATTTGCTCGTACGGTGATGATTTCCCGGGTCAAAGTCCCGACCTCTCACAAGTCTTAAAGAGCTTAAACAATATTGAAGGACTGACCAGAATCAGACTGGGTTCTTTGGATCCTGCCCGTATCACCTCTGAGTTTGTCGCAAATATGTCGCAACTGGAAAATCAGTGCCCTCATTTTCATCTTTCCATGCAAAGCGGCAGTGACTCAGTTTTAAAAAGGATGGGCAGACATTATGATTCTGAGAAGTTTAGAGAAGTAGCGCTTATGCTGCGCTCTGTCTGGCCAGAGGCGGCTTTAACTACAGATATAATGTGCGGTTTCCCGGGCGAAACGGATGAGGATCATAGACAGACAATAGAGCTGTGTCAGGAAGTAGGATTTACCAAAATTCATGTTTTCCCTTATTCCAGGCGTGATGGAACTGCGGCTGCTGTCATGCCCGATCAAGTGCCCTCTGAGACAGCCAGGGAAAGAACTCAGGAAATGCTGGATTTGTCTGAGCGGCTGTCCGCAGCTTATTGCAGGCGCAGGATAGGAGACAGCACTTTGGTATTGCTGGAGCGTGAGATATCACCGGGTGTTGGCGAGGGTTATACCAGGACATATCTGCCTTGTAAATTTAAGCTCAATCAATTTACAGGGAATGCCCATCCAGGAGACATCTTCCTTGTCAATCTGGAAGATTACGAGGACGGTTATCTTCTTGGTAAAGGCTCACTTTGCGATTCCGGCGAAGACAATAAACGATTTTACATTTGAAGTGTCCCTTAATTTGAAATCCTGCATATTGAGATATAGCAAAGCGGCTGTTTGTCATTGCGATTTCAGAATTTAGAAATTTTCCTGCAGAACGCTTAGCAGAACGCTTATTAGTAGTCGGGTATCATCCTTACAAAATATATATTTCTGAAAATGTGCCATAAAACATGTTATGCTTAATGGAATAAGGAGGTGGACTCCCATGATCAGCTCAGAGACTAACGAATTTGAAATTGGACAGGATCGGCGTCAGAACGCCTACGAGATTATGACTGAGGTAATGACAGCCTTGGAAGAAAAGGGTTACAATCCGATAAACCAAATGGTTGGCTATTTTCTCTCCGGAGATCCGACTTATATTACAAATCATAACGGAGCCAGAGGTGTGATCAGGCGGATGGAAAGAGATGAACTGCTTGAAGTTATTTTGCGTGATTACGTTGAACGTTTGTAGCCCTGATTTCTGATAGGAATGCCTGAATCACCACTTAAGCTTAAGCCCCTGGGGAAGACCGGAATCCAGTTAACTGTACTGGGATTAGGGACTTTAACTGTTTCTCCGTCTCAGAACAATCTGCCCGTCAGGCAGGCGGGTAATATTATTGCTTATGCGGTAGAGCAAGGAATAAACTGGCTCGATACAGCCGACTTATATAATAACTATGAACAGATCAAGGCAGCTTTGGACAGGCTGGCAAATCCCCCCCATATAATGACTAAAACATATGCATATACAGGAAGCAGAGCCAGGAAAGATTTTGATGCTGCCAGAAGGGCACTTGATCTTGATCATTTGACGGCAATGATGCTGCATGAACAAGAGAGCCCACTTACTTTAGCAGGGCATCAGGAAGCTTTTTGCGCTTTGCTGGAACTAAAGGAAAAAGGGGAAATTGATGCTGTGGGTATATCTACCCATGCAGTATCAGTAGTTAAAAGTTTGGCTGCAGTGAAAGAATGCAAAAAAACCGTCCAGGCTGCCATCAAATTACCAGGCAGACAAGAAGAGTTTCCGATTCCGGATTGTTATCAGGAAGCGGATTTTGTCTTTCCCTTATTGAATCATACAGGTATCGGACTACTGGACGGCAGCTGGCAGGAAATGGAAGATGCTTCAGAGCATGCAGCCCGGGCAGGCTTGGGCGTTTTGGGCATGAAACTTTTTGCCGGCGGTCATCTTTTGTCGCAGCGGATTAAAGCAGTAAAGACAGCATTAAGTCTTGACTTTGTTACTTCGTGGGCTGTTGGCATGGGCTCGCAGGAAGAAATTGATGTAAATATTGACTGGTTTTGCGGGAGAGAGCCCGGCTCTGAATTGTTAAGGCTTACTGACTCAACGCCCCGGAGGTTAATGATAGAAAGCTGGTGCGAAGGTTGTGGCAGCTGCTTAGAGAGCTGCAAAAGCAAAGCTTTGCGGTTATCTGACGGACGGGTAGTTGTAGATTCTTCCCGTTGTATTCTTTGCAGTTACTGTGCTGCCAGTTGCCCTAATTTTGCAATCAAAATTTGGTAACGGCAATATAGCGGCCAGTAACAATATTAGTGTCATAAATGTGTGGATTCTGGCGGAGGATTTTGCTCTGACAGGTAATGCTTAAAAAAATAACCGGGCGAAGAGATTTTGTTCAGACAAGTGATGCTAAAGAAAATACCGGGCGAAGAGGATTATGTCCTGACAGACGTTGCTAAAGGAGAAGTATGAGCGAAGGAAGAATCATGGGAATTGATTACGGCGGGCGCAGGGTGGGAATTGCCTTGAGTGATCCCCTGGGTATTATTGCCAGTGGTCTGGAAAGCATTAACTGGCAGGGGAAAGACAATAGCAGGGTCTTGAACCGCATAGCTGAGATCTGCACTGAGTATGATGTTCATAGTATTATTCTGGGTCTGCCCCGCCGCACGGACGGCCTGGTTGGTACGGCAGAGCTGAAGGTGAGAGAGTTCGCAAAAGAACTGGCTGACAAGACAGGGCTGGAAGTGATCTTTGCCGACGAACGTTACACTACTGTGATGGCGACCAGAATCATGCAGGAATCCAATATCAGAAGAGAGAAAAGACGCTCCGTCGTAGATCAGATCGCTGCAGAAATCATCCTGCAATCCTGGCTTGATCAACATCGCAGGAACCATCCCGACAAGGAATCGAAGCCACATTGATCTTTGTCGGAAAAGCCGTTCCGACCGGAGGGGATTCAACTCTCAGGATTACGCCGCTGTTTGAATTTTTTCTTGCATAGCTTCATTGATTATGTCACTTAGGCCTTTCTTTTTTAGGCAGTACATGTGCTATACTTTAGTTTGTCTATAATAACGACTATTAGGAGGTTAGCCATGCTATTCCATAATTTGTTTTATTTCGCTGCCGATGATGAGGAAAGTAACGCTCCGGAGCTCGAAGAAGATTTTCTTGATGAAGGTGCATTGATAGTCATGGAGGATACTGAGACCGGTGAAGAGTATTCTTTCGAGATGGTAGATCAGTTTGAATTTGAAGGCAATGTCTACTGTGTCTTGCTCACTGTCATAGAAGACGAGGACGACGAGAATTATGGTGAATGGGTTATTACTCGCATTGTCGAAGAGGAAAACGGTGAAGTTTGCCTGATGAGTCTTGAAGAAGACGAAAATGACAAGGTTTACGACGAGTATGATCGCCTATTAGAAGAATATGCGGAAACCGACGAAGAAGACGAGGACGACTAGAACGACCAGGGCAATGAGGACGACAAGACCTTCGAGAACACTGAGCAGGTCTGAGAGCCCTCCAAGTCAAGCGACAGGAGCTACTGAGACGGCGCAAGATGAAATCTTGGCTGTTTTAGTGGATGACAAACGCGGTCGTGAATATTATGTTTCGATGATCGACTCCTTCCAGATCAGCGGACGTTTATATGCTGTCATGTATAATTTCGAGCCTGATATCGGATCGCATCCGGAACCTGAATTGGTTATCATGCGCACCTATCGTGATGTGAACGGAGATCAGGTCTTTGTTTCCATTAGGAATCGAGCAGAGCTGGACGAGGCTTTTGATGAGTTTTTCCGACGTTACCAGCAATCCTTATAGGAATCTGCAGTACGAACATGACATGAAAATCCCAACTTTGTTTGAAGATCTACTGATCAGCTGAGGTGATATATTGCCAGAGCAGGGCGTCAATTTGAATGAAAACACAAATTCTGACTTTGAATTTAAACGTCAGCGTGTAGACGCTTTAACTATTTTAGCTCCACTGCTATTCATGCTCCTGCATGCGATTTTCCTTAGTCTGGCAGCAATGGGAGTCGCTGTTGTCTATATTTTTACCAATAACGTGTCCTTGAGTGCTTTATCTGACACCGAGGCATTACAAAAGCTGCTCGTTGATTCTCAGGCTCAGAACTGGGCATCTGTGCTGCTGGGACTGGTGATGGTGCCCATATATTATATTTATCTCAATTACCGGCGCCGTAAATATCCGGATATCCTCTTGACTGAGCGGGCTCCCGGCAGATATTGGCTGACCGGTTTCTCCGCGATCATGGGCTCCTTGGGTTTATCCATGATCTGGATCAGCATCTTGATCTATCTTAGTGAAACAATTCCCGCCATCAGAGTGCATTATGATAATTACATTAATGCCGTTGAGGGGCTGCAGCGTGCGGATGGGTCTTTCTGGCTGGAGTTTTTAGCGATTGTGGTTATGATTCCGATAGCGGAAGAGCTGCTCTTCAGAGGGATTTTACAGGGGGAAATCAGGCGTGTGGCTCCTGCCTGGGCGGCAGTGTCCCTCTCTGCTATCGTCTTCGCCCTCTTCCATATTTTGCCTTTCCAGATCGCTTACGTAATAATCCCGGCTCTGGTGCTGGCGCTGGTCTATGAGTTAACACACAATATCCTCATCCCGATTTTCATGCACATGGTTTACAATTTCTTTGGCGGCGGGCTGTTCTCACGTTTGCTGGGGCTGCCGGATGACAGTTTGATTTTATTCTGGGTCGAGATGGTATTTATTATTATCGGCCTGGTTCTCTTAATTCTCCTTATTCGGGAGAGATCGCAGAAAAATCAGCAAATAAAGGCTGAGGTGTAACTGTGTTCAGTAAGATTGATTTCAAATGGCGCAAACGCATTGTTATCACGACTGCAGTCAGCCTGGTGCTTGTGCTTGCAGCGGTTTACTCTGTTATCAGAAGCGTGCTGCGTATGGATTTTGACATTGAAGACAGAGTATTCGAGCTGAGTGAGAGTTATTCGGGCGATCCTGTGGCAGGGTTCGGACTGAATCTTGATCAGATTAACTCAGGGAATTTGCTCCAGTCGGGGGCGTTTGAGCCGGAAGTATTGCAAAACAGCTATCTTGCCACCGGCGGGACTAAAAATAGTTTTATCATTCCCAGTGTCTCTTTTCAGGATCCTGACAGGACCAGTGCAGATTATTACGACGGCGCGAAAATCCGCATCTACAGTCAGACACAAGATGATATCAGCTTGCGTCAGGAAGCAAAGGTCACTGAATTCCAGGCAGGGCAAGTGCAAAATTTCAGGCAGGTATATTTACCTGCTGATTTGCCTGCTGAAGTCAGATTTCATGAAGTCGCTGAATATAATGACAGAATAATGATCTGCGGCGATAATGGTTATGTTTTGGAGATATCTCCCGAAGGTGAGACTAAGCTGCATCATGTCGGGCAGAATATTAAACTGGTATCTATAGCCGGCGGACCATCCGGCTGGATTGCTCTGGCAGATAACGGCAGTTATTATCTCACGCCAGATGGCAGAGACTGGACCCGGGATTACCTTCCCCGGACGAGACTGAGTAAAGCAACCGCTATCACAAATCAGGGGAGTTTCTTTTTTCTGGCCTGCGGAAGTCAAGGTAAGCTGTTCCTTATTGATTTCGCCGGCGCTGAAGAGATTCAGCTCGGGTTTTCTAATGACCTCAACGATATTTATGCTCAGAATGGTCGCATCATTATCTGCGGCAATGATGGACTGATCCTGAGCGGCGACTATGATTTTAATTTTCAGAAGGTTGAAGGTTTGTCTGCCTCGGTAGACTGGCTCGCAATCGACGGCAGCAAAGATGGGTTTGTTTGCAGCGGAACCCTGGGCGGCATGGCTTACTCAGACGATGGTCTGACCTTTGCTGAGGTCAATCCTGAAACTCTGGCTGAAGTCCATGGTGTAAATGGCGATTCCGCCTCAGATTTCAAAGGAATTATCTGGCCCACTCTTGTTAATTGCTCCCGTCTGTCCGATGAAGCGGTCTTGTTCCAGACCTCAACAGGTCAATCCTGGCTTTCGGAAACTAAAGGCGAAAATTTGGTGGTAAACCCATTCTTCTCAGCTCAGAATATTGCCTCTATTACTTCTTTCCCTTCAGGGCGCCTGCTGGTGATTTATAAGCATGGCTCTGTTGAAATGGCGACCTTATCCGATATTGTCACTTTTGAACCGGCACTCGAGTCGGGTGACGTTCAATCGGGCGACTTGGTTTTTCTGGAGAAGTATGCCTGCCCCCCTGCTTATGGATCGATTACAAAACACGAGCCTGAAGCGCCTTCAATACAGAAAACTGATGGGGATTCAGCAGGTGCTGCCGCTCTTCAGGGTATCTGGTACGTCTCCGCCGGATCAGCGCTGACCAGTCAGAAGATACAGGGAGCAGACACGCTGAATCTGGGGAACGGCTGTGTCAGACTGTCATATGAAGGCAAAGCTGAAGATCCTGATTTACTGATATCGCCGGCAGGAGCCACAGTAAGTTCGATGTATAACCGCATGCCTGTCTGGCTTAACAGCAGAATTTCGCAAAAGCTCGATATGAGCCGGAATGAGGGATTGTCAGAGTCATTTTATCGGTTGGAGCTTTATTTGCGTCAGGAAGGGCTGACAAACAACAGTGTCCATGTCTGGCTTTCAGGCTTAGATTCGAAAACTACCGGTCATACTGTCGAGAAAGTAGGGTCTTCCTGGGAAAAACATCAATTTGTCTTTGTGACAGGGCAGAGCAATCAGCGCAGTGAGATCTGGCTGAATCTGGGTTTTGCCGGACAAGGTTCTCTCTGGCTGGATCAGGTCTGGTTTGGCAGCACTCAGGATGAACCGGATTCTTTGCCGCTGAGTTTAAATGAGCAGTTGTCAGAGATAAAGCCTGAAGTATTGAGGCTGGACTTCGTGCCGATCGGAGTCCCCGGAATGGGGGATCACAGCTGGCTCTACCCCGAAGGCGGCGGCAGACGTCTATCCGCATTTTCCGCCTCCGAGGCCGCTGGCAGCGAAACCGCACCATTATCCGGCGCCTTTACTATGTCATGGCAGGAGAGGGAATTACATAATCTGGGTGCTGCCTTAAAGATAAGCCGGCAGGTTAATGCTGATCCGTGGCTGGTTGTTGATGCGATGGTCACCGACATTGAAATATTTCATCTGATTGAATATATTGCCGGTCCTCCGACCAGCGAATACGGAAAAATTCGTTCGGCGCAAGGTGCAGTAGGGCGCTGGAGCGATCAGCTGGATCGCATCTATCTTGAGATCAAGGATTCTGACGGAGTTTTCAGCAATGATACCTCAAGGATGATTTTTGTAAATCACGTGATAGAAACCATCCAGTCCACTCAAAATTATCCTTTGCTGGAGAGCAAAATCGTCTTGATTGACGGCATGGATTACGATGGGCAGGTCCTGGCTTCCAATGCTGATTACCATGCGGCAATTTTGCATGGCGAAGATAACATAAGAAATTATGGCGAGATGCGTTCCGTCTTATCTGATTTTCTGCTTACTATTCCTTCCCGCCGGGTTCTGGGTGAAAGCAACGCTCCGGAGATAATTAAGAGCTTTAATTGGCAGAGCAGGGTAGAACCGCTGCGGCTGGCTGACTATGCCGCACTTGTTTTCGGAGAAGCAGGCAATAGAGTAAATCTGGTTCTGCTTGACTCTAAGCTTGATTCAGAGACAGCAAAAAATATCCAATCCGCCTTGTGTCTGGCCGGCAGAGAGATCAGTAATAAATGGGCTCTGGCACCGGCTGTTGAAATAACCATGACTGAAGCGGACACGGAAACCGTTGTAACTTCTGATCCCGCCGGTGAGACTGCCGGCAATGAGGAGGAAAGGGAAGAACTCCTGATATTCTCCTTTACGGCAGATGACCTGAAAACAGTTGTCTTGATTAATCTTGGTGACAGCAATGCCTCCCTGCGTCTGAGCGGCGGAACTGCCATTGCTGCCGGAGAGGTATATAATTTTGACACCAGTGCAGCGCTTCTGTCCCGGGATGAGATAAAGTCTTCCCGCCATATTTATCGGGTAATGCCGGGCGGCATGGCGGTGCTGGCCGAAAAACCCCTTTCTTCAGATTGATAAACGGCAAAGGGATTAATTTTCCGCAAATATTAAGGCGGATATTTTGTTAAACTGTCATATCGGGATTTGACGAAGACGCTAAAGTATAAGTACGGCGGCTCATGAGGAGGTTGTGATGACTAGTTGGTGGGATATATTTCGCTCGATCATTTACGGAATAGTTGAAGGCATTACTGAATGGCTTCCCGTCAGCTCGACAGGGCATTTAATCTTATTGGAAGAATGGATGCCATTGGATCAAAGTCCCGAATACTTCAGCATGTATCTGGTGGTCATTCAGCTCGGAGCAATAATGGCTGTTGTAGTAACTTACTGGCATAGAATATGGCCTTTTGGCTGGCATACCGGCAGGAATGAAGCAGCAGAACCCGGCAATTCCCAGAAAAAAATTAGTGTTAAACCTGAGATTATCGCTATGTGGCTTAAGATACTGGTTGCCTGTATCCCGGCTGCAGTTATCGGCGTTCTTTTCGGTGACGATATAGACCGTATTTTTTACAATCCCTGGGTCGTTGCTGCGGCCTTGATCATTGTCGGCATCATATTTATTCTGGTTGAAAACCGGATGAAAGGAAGTCGGCCAGGCATCGTCAAGATGGACGGCATCAGCTGGAAGATCGCTTTTTTTATCGGTTTGTTTCAAGTAGTCGCCGCCGTTTTCCCCGGTGTTTCCCGTTCCGGCGCTACCATCATCGGCGGCCTTGTTCTCGGCCTTAGCAGAACTCTGGCAGCTGAATTTACCTTCTATATGGCTGTGCCGGTCATGTTCGGTGCCAGCTTATTAAAACTGATAACTTATGATGGCGGCTGGGACCTTTTAAGTATTCTGGTTCTTCTGACAGGGATGGCGGTAGCTTTTCTGGTTTCTCAGAAGATCATCGAATTCCTGATGAATTATATCCGCAAAAATAATTTCAAAGTCTTCGGATATTATCGCATCGCTTTGGGTCTTTTAGTTGTACTCTATTTTTCTTTTTCATAATTTCGGTCCGGTAAATTCCGGGTGACACCTGATACCGTCACAAATATACCTGTCAGCTTAAACTGAGCATGTTACCATGGATTAATACTTTATCTGCCCTTAATTAAGGAGGTAAGCATGTTTAATATTCTTTTGGGCGGCGCTGCCGGACAAGGCATCGAAACCACAGGCGCCGTCATTGAGAAGATGTTGAAAGCCAATGGCTACAATGTCTTCGTGACCCGCGATTTGATGTCCCGTGTTCGCGGCGGTCACAATTTCTCAACTTTGCGCTTCGGGAGAAACCCTGTCATAGCGCATGATCATACGGTCGATGGCATTCTGGCCGTAAATCAAGAAACTATTGATCTGCATGTTAAAGACTTACGCGAGGACGGTTTCATTATCGCTGATGATGAATTTGAGACGGATGATCCTCGCGCCATTATGCTCCCCATGACCAAGACCGGAAAAGAACTGGGCAACCCGCGTGTTGCTTCTACAGTGGCCGTAGGAGCTCTGATACGTCTTTTGGATCTTCCGCATGAAGCTTTAAGGGAGATTTTTGAGGAGACCTTAAAGCCTGAACATGTAGAGATAAATATGGCAGCGGCCAAAGCCGGTTACGACTCTATTACTTATGAGCAAGGGGAATCTGCCCGTCGCAGAGCAAATTCATCAGTAAACAATCAGGAGCAAGTCAACCGGGAGCAGGAGAAGCCGGATTATTCTGAGTGGTTAACTTTGAACTCCAGTCAGGCCATAGCTCTGGGAGCATTAGCTGCCGGTCTGCAATTCTATTCAGCCTACCCTATGTCTCCTTCTACAAAAATTATGGAGTATCTCGCAGGCATGCAATATGAAGCCAATATAGTAGTCGAGCAGGCGGAGGATGAGCTTGCCGCGATGAATGCGGTGATCGGAGCTTCTTATGCAGGAGCGGTTTCCATGGTTGGCACTTCCGGAGGAGGATACCAACTGATGGTGGAAGCAATGACCAGCGCAGGAATGATGGAAATCCCCATTGTTACAGTTATCGCGATGAGACCCGGACCGGTTACGGGGTTACCTACCCGCACGGAGCAGGGAGATTTGGATCTGGCAATTTTCGCCGGCAATGGTGAATATCCCAAGATGGTATTGGCAGTAAAGAATCAAAGTGACGCTTTCTATCAAACCGGCCGCGCTCACCATATCGCACAAAAGTACCAGATACCGGTAGTACTGCTGACAGACCAATACTTGTCTGATGGCACAGCTACAGTTGAGCCTTTGGATTTAAGCAGGATTGAGAAAGTGCGGGTATCCGCGTCTGATGAAGAAGCTCTTGCCTATCGCGATGATCCTGAGAATCAGCGGGGCGAGGAGATGTTTGGCGAAATGAAAGAATCAGAGATGGCAGCCGATGAATATAAGCGCTATCGCATAACAGAAGACGGCATCAGTCCCCGGCTTCTTCCCGGACATCCCAAAGCCTTCATCAATGCCGACACGGATTCACATGACGAATATGGTTTTATCAATGAAGCAGCAGACGTGCATACCGCGCAAATGGATAAGCGCCTGCGCAAGCTGGATAAACTTATTGCAGAAGACCTGACGGATGCAGAGCAGATCGGCACAGCCGGCAGTGACATTTTATTAGTTGCCTGGGGTTCTATGCATGGTCCGCTGAAGGAAGCAATAGATGATCTGGCCGAGGAGGGTGTTAAGGTTTCAGCGCTGGTTTATGGAGATCTGTGGCCTTTCCCGACAGAAAAGATTAAGGCTGAAGCAAAGAATGCTGCTCATATTATAAATATTGAACAGAATTTCAGCGGGCAATTGGCTGGCTTAATACGCCGCCAAACCGGAATTGCCATGACAGACTCTGTACTCAAATATGACGGCAGGCCTCTATCTCCGGCAGAGATTGCCGGCGCAGTTTTGAAAATAGTTAAGAAAGGCTAGGAATATTTATGTCACAGAATGATGTGCAAAAGATGAATCCGCAAGGTGTTTCATATAAAACTTACGATACTGCGTGGTGTCCCGGCTGCGGTGACTTCGGCATTTTAAGCAGCTTAAAAAACGCACTGGAAGAACTGCAGCTTGATCCTCATCAAGTTGTTTTTGCCGGCGGTATCGGTCAGGCTGCCAAGACACCCCAGTATATAACAGGCAATCGTTTCTGCGGACTGCATGGCCGTTCAATTCCTGCAGCCGTGGCAGCAAAAATTGCCAATGATGACTTGACTGTCATTATTAATACAGGGGATGGAGATGGATTTGCAGAAGGCGGCAATCACTTTCTCGCCGCTGTGCGCCGCAATGTCAACATAACTCATTTCGCGCATGACAATCAGGTATACGGCCTGACTCTGGGGCAGGCGTCCCCAACCTCATTACATGGGTACGTAACAGGTTCTCAGCCATACGGATATCTCAGCATTCCCTTTAATCCGGTCGCTACTGCGCTGATTCTTGGAGCAGGCTTTGTGGCCAGAGGATACGCAGGAGATCCGGAGCAGCTTGCAGAGCTGATGAAGGCGGCAATCCGGTTCGATGGTTATGCGCTGGTGGATATCTTTCAGCCTTGTGTCAGTTTTAACAAGGTAAATACATATAGCTGGTACAAAGAGCGAGTGCGACCTTTGACCGCAGAACATGACCCGACTGATTTCGAGCAGGCTCTCAAAGCTGCCTTAACCTTTGAAAACGCTGATGGTGCCGGCATACCGACAGGTATCCTGTACAATGTGGAAAAGCCTACTTATAAAGCACAGCACGAAGTTCTGCAAAGGGGTCCGTTGCTGCAGCAAGGAGCTACAAGAGAATTCATACAGGAGCAAATAGGAAAACTGGCCTGATTATGATTTCCGGCCGAAACTGAGGAGGAGTTTAGATGGACCCGGGTGCGCTTGATTATGTGCGGGCTTTTGCCCTGACAGCCTTTGCCGGATTATCTACCGGTATTGGAGGTCTGGTAGTTTTTCGTAAGAAACCGCTGAATCAGCATATTATCTCAGGTTCCCTGGGGCTTTCTGCCGGCGTCATGATCTATATCGCCTTTGTAAGCATGTTACGCAATGCATTTGAGACATTGGGCGAAATCTATGGCGGCAGAGGAGAGCTGTATACTGTCTCAGCGTTTTTTGGCGGCATTCTCCTGACTATGCTGATTGACCTTATCGTCCCGAAAGAAAAGAATCCTCATGAAATGCATGGTATCGAGGAAGTCAGTTTCGATCCACATACAGAAATTCAACCTGAGGCAGCTGAAGTCAGTGTCATTGAGAGAGCAGAAAAGAGCAAGAATGGAAGCCTGACCAGGGTGGGGATGGTTTCCGCGATCGCAATCATGGTTCATAATTTTCCTGAAGGACTTGCCACCTTTGTAGCCGCACTGGCTGATCCGGCTCTGGGAATCAGTATTGCTTTGGCCATTGCCATCCATAACATTCCTGAAGGTATTGCAGTTGCTGTCCCTCTCTACGCGGGCACCGGCAATAAGAAGCGATCTTTCCTGGTGGCATTGGCTTCAGGTCTGGCAGAGCCTGTCGGCGCCCTGGTGGGATATTTTATCTTCAGACCCTTCCTCAGCGAAGGTCTGATGGGAATAATATTTGCCGTTGTGGCCGGCATTATGGTTTATATTTCCTTGGATGAGCTATTGCCTTCGGCTGAGAAACAAGGAGAGCACCATATCGTAATTGGCGGATTAATTCTGGGGATGGCAATCATGGCCGTCACTTTACTGGTCCTATAAAGGCATGCATAAAAAAAGTATTCTTGCCCGTGTGCCTTTGTTGACTTAAATTGCTGAGAAGATGAAGTCGTAATCAATAGAAATGTGCCGGTACCAATGGTATAATGTGGCAAGAAATTTGTTACCGGAAACTAGCTTTAAATGGTTATTAAACTGTCTGCTGTGTTCTGACAATCGAGCTTAAAATTTCGGATAAACAAACAAGGAGAATTTAAATGAATATTTTTGATCAAGCACTTCAACTGGAACAAGACGGCGCTGCTTATTATGAAGAACAGGCTGCCAAACATCCTAACACTGCTATCAGCGGAGTTTTTAAAGTCCTGGCTGATGCTGAACGCAAACACGAAGCAGCAATTCTAAGTTATCAGCAAAACAAACACTTTGACGAACCTGAAGCTACCCAGCCGCTGGAAAAAACTTTCTTTGCTACCGCTGCGGATATCGACAATGAAATATTTCTTGTCCCGCGCGCTCTGGATGCTTATTTAACCGCTTTGGAGATGGAGCGTAAATCCATTGAAATGTATCAGGAACTGCTCGGGAAATCAGAAGAAGATACTGAAAAAGCTCTTTTAGAATGGTTGATTAATGAAGAAAAGATGCATTTCGCACAAATTGACAAACTAGCCGAAATGATCCGTCACGGTGACGATTACGTTACCCACGCCATGTTCAATAACCCGATTGAGTATTAATCTGACGGCTGATTAGAATACAATTTTTTAGCTGGCCGTGTTATCCGGCCGGATATTTATAAAGGTCAACTGATTCTAGAGAGGATTTCCTCTCTAGAATTTTTTTGAGAATCCACGGTCTATACGAAATGGTTATTTTATGCCAATTGTAGATGTATTATCTTTTAAGCCTAAGTTTGACGATCAATTCTGACATGTTATAATCATGATGATAAGTGGCTGAGGATCTCTGCCGCATATATTTTTTTCTTACTCTAAAATGAAGTTGTATTTATTAGTACTTTTTATATAAAAAGCTCTTTCTATCTGGAGAAAATGGTTCCATTAAGGTCATGTTAGATCTTTGAAAGAAAGGATGCCGGACTATGAGTAAGAACGTCATTGAGATGGATAACATCACAAAACGTTTTGGCAGCTTCACAGCTGTCGACGATGTTACTTTCCATCTGCGAAAAGGCGAAATTCACGCCTTGCTGGGTGAGAACGGTGCCGGAAAAACTACACTGGTGAACGTGCTCTTCGGGCTTTATGCCCATGAAGAAGGCACGATCAAAATAAACGGTGAATTCGCTACCCTGAATAATCCCAACGATGCAAACGATTACGGAATCGGCATGGTACACCAGCACTTTATGCTCGTGCATAATTTCACTGTTTTAGAAAGTATTATTCTGGGTTATGAGCCTGCCCGGGGCGGAATCCTGAATATGCGTGAGGCGCATAAAAGGGTGGTGGAAATTTCTGAACGCTACAAGCTGGCAGTTGATCCGGATGCAGAAATAAGTGAGATCACAGTTGGCCAGCAGCAGCGCGTTGAAATTCTTAAAATGCTTTTTCGGGACAACGAAATTTTAATTTTTGACGAGCCTACGGCTGTACTTACACCTCAGGAAATTGACGAATTAATGAAAATAATGAGTCGCTTAGCTGATGAGGGTAAATCGATTATTTTTATTACCCATAAGCTAAATGAGATTCAGGAAGTAGCAGATCGGGTGACGATTCTGCGCAAGGGGAAGCATGTAGCCACTTTGGATGTCGCGGAAACCACTGCAGGTGAGATGTCGGAATTGATGGTTGGACGCGCAGTTGATCTCGAAGTTGAAAAAGGTTATGTGAAACGAGGTGATGTGGTTTTCTCCTGCGAGTATCTTGCAGTAAAGCGTGAGCTCTCAGAGAAGAACGCGGTGCATAATGTCTCGCTCGAGGTGCATGCGGGGGAGATCGTTTCCATTGCCGGTGTAGACGGCAATGGACAATCAGAACTTGTATATGCTTTGACGGGAATAACTCCTCCGGATGCAGGTAAAATCTTTCTCAACGGTGTAGACATCAGCAAATGGAGCATCCGCCAACGCACCAAAGCCGGCATGGCTCACATCCCCGAAGATCGGCAGCGTTTCGGCCTGATCCTGGACTATTCACTTGCCAACAATCTAGTTCTGCAAACCTATTATGAACCGCGTTTTCAAAAACGCGGTTTTATGCGTTTCAGCAGTATCTTGGAATATGCTGACGAACTGATTGAGCGCTTTGATATTCGCAGCAGCGAAGGCGCTACCAGTATGGGACGGGCTTTATCAGGCGGCAACCAGCAGAAGGCAATCGTGGCCAGAGAGCTTGATCGTGATGCCGACATTATTATTGCAGTACAGCCGGTTCGCGGCCTGGACGTCGGCGCTATCGAATACATTCATGGACAGCTGCTGGAACAGCGTGATGAAGGAAAGGCCGTCTTGCTGGTATCCTTTGAATTAGATGAGGTTATGAATCTTTCTGACCGTATATTAGTAATGTACGAAGGAGAGATTGTTGCAGATCTGGATCCTGAGCAGACGGACGAGCGAGAACTCGGCCTCTATATGGCCGGCAAGAAGAAGGAGGCCGTACATGTCTGATAGCTCTGACAAGAATAATGACAATAAGCTTAATGACAAACCACCGGCAGATGCAGGTCAGGTTGAAGCATCTGAAGCAGAAATAAATTTGGCAGCTGTCGGCCGCTTAAAGGGCTCCTACAGTATTTTTTCTTCTGTCATGGCCATTGTGACCGGACTTCTGGTAGGTTTGATTATCCTTATGATCTCTAACCCAGCCAACGCCGGACAGGGTTTGTTAACAATTCTTAAAGGCGGCATGACTGGAAGTGTTTCAGGGTTTGGCCGGGCAGTGGCAACGTCAATTCCCATTATCATGACCGGGCTCAGTGTAGCCTTTGCCTATAAGGCAGGGCTGTTTAATATCGGCGCTTCAGGTCAATTCATGATAGGAGGCGTCTGCGCTGTCTTTGTTGCCATTAAAGGCACAATGATTCCTGATTCGGTACTGTGGCTGGTCTGTATGCTGGCTGCCATGGCAGGCGGAGCGATCTGGGGATCAGTTCCGGGATTACTCAAAGCATATTTTAAGGTCAATGAGGTCATCACTTCTATCATGATGAACTACATCGGCATGTATCTGACTAAAATAATTATTGAGCGGACAATCTATGACTCTCGTTACGCCAGAGCACAGGCTGTCCCGCTGCGGGCACGGATCCCGACGCTAGGACTTGATACTCGCTTCCCCGGCGCAAATCTCAATATCAGTCTTTTACTATGCATAATTTTTTGTGTAATTATTTTTATTATTTCTTCCCGCACCGTATTTGGCTTTGAGCTTACAGCAGTCGGGCTCAATCCGGATGCTTCCCGTTATGCGGGAATTAATTCTAAAAGAACTGTTGTTATAGCCATGATAGGTGCCGGAGCCTTGGCGGGCATTGGTGCATTCATGATGTATCTTGGCGGAACCGGCGTCTACATGGATACAAAAGAGATAGTCGCTGCTCAAGGATTTAACGGCATCCCGGTATCATTGCTGGCTATGAATCATCCGATCGGAGTTTTCTTCACGGGATTGTTTATCGGGCATATCACGATTGGCGGCGAAAACCTGCAGTTGTTTGGCTACTCAAAAGAGATCATAGATATGATCATAGCCGTCATCATCTACTGCGCTGCCTTCTCGCTGATATTCAAACAGTTGTTACACCGCATCATTAAAAGCAGGTCTAAATTTAAGACGGAGAAGCCTGGAGGGCCGGGTCCACAAGGACCGGGCCGGTATGCGCGGCCTGAAGAAACGGAGGTAATCTCATGACGACTATAGCTTTTATTGTTCAACAGACAATGATTTTCTCAATACCGCTGCTTATAGTTGCCATGGGAGGCATGTATTCAGAGCGCAGTGGTGTTATTAACATTGGTCTGGACGGCGGAATGATCATGGGAGCCTTTACCGGCACCGTATTCCTCAACAGGATGCAAGGCCAGATGTCTGGTCAGGGATTACTTGTGCTGGCTTTAATGGTAGCAGGAGTGACAGGGTTAGTTTTCGTAATGTTTCACGCTTTTGCCTCAATAAATCTGAAGGCCAATCAGGTTATCAGCGGTACAGCGATGAACATGTTTGCGCCTGCCTTCGCTGTTTTTGCCGGCCGACTGATTTTCGGTACACAGCAAGTGCCGTTCAAGGATACCTTCTTCATTAGAAGAGTACCGGTATTGGGAGATATTCCTGTTATCGGACCGCTTCTGTTCAGGAATGCTTATATCACAACTTATATTGGCTTCCTCATATTCTTCGCAGCCTGGTTCGTGATTCAAAAGACTCCTTTCGGACTTCGTTTGCGTGCCTGCGGTGAACATCCCGGCGCAGCAGATACAGTAGGCATCGATGTGCAGCGCATGCGCTGGGCAGGGACCTTGGTTTCAGGTTTTCTTTCAGGTATCGGCGGCTTGACCTTCGTTGTTCCGACTTCAACCGAATCCAACGCTACAGTCTATGGCTACGGATTCCTGGCACTGGCAGTTATGATTTTTGGCCAGTGGCGTTCGTTTAAAATTCTCGGGGCTGCCTTTTTCTTCGGCCTGATGAAGACAATTGCCTCTGCTTACTCTGCCATTCCGGTCATAAAGAATCTGCCCATTCCGGCAACGGTATATAAGATGATTCCATATATAGCTACATTGATCGTTTTGATCTTCATGTCTAAACGTTCACAGGCACCTGCGGCAGAAGGGATACCGTATGAGAAGACAGGCCGATAGCGAAATACAGATTAGAGTTGTTTAAGAAATTCTCAGCTGAAGCAATGACTGAGATAAAGTATAATAGGAAATACGGTCAGGTGTTGGACTATAGGTAAAGTCTAAAATCAGACCTTAGGAGGTAGAAATGAATAAAAAAAGAATCTTTGCACTTTTGCTTGCACTGGTGATGGTTCTCGGTCTGGTCGCTGCCTGCGGCGAGTCTGAAGCAGAACCAACTGAAACGCCGGCAGAAACTGAAGCACCGGAAGAGACAGAAGCTCCGGAAGAAACTGAAGCTCCGGAAGAGACTGAAGCTCCGGAAGAAACTGAAGCACCGACTGAAGCACCCGATACCGATGATCTGCACAAAGAAGGCAGATTGGATGAGAACGGGAATGCTGAAATAGCATTGATTACTGACGTCGGTACCATTGACGACAAATCATTTAACCAGGGTTCCTGGGAAGGTGTTGTCCAGTATGCATTAGACAATGACAAAACCTTCCGTTACTTCCAGCCAACAGAAGTATCTGACGCGGCTTATATCAACTCCATCAATCTTGCGATTGAGGGCGGAGCTAAAATAATCGTGACGCCGGGCTTCCTGTTTGAAACTCCGATTCATACCGTCCAAACTCAGTTCCCGGATGTCAACTTCATTCTGATTGATGGCTATCCGCATGCGGGCGACTTCGTTCCGGATATTGCGGATAACGTAACCGGTATACTCTATGCGGAACAAGAATCAGGTTATCTGGCCGGTTATGCAGCAGTACACGAAGGCTATCGTGATCTTGGCTTCATGGGCGGCATGGCTGTTCCGGCAGTTGTTCGTTTCGGCTACGGTTATCTGCAAGGCGCAGACGATGCAGCGGAGGAACTGGGCTTGGCAGCTGGTGATGTTAATGTTAAATACACCTATGTAGGTAACTTCGACGCCAGTCCGGAGAATGAATCAAAGGCAGCTTCCTGGTTCCAGGAAGGCACTGAAGTAATCTTTGCCTGCGGCGGCGCAGTCGGTACTTCTGTCATGAAGGCCGCTGAGAAGGCTGATGCCAAAGTAATTGGTGTTGACGTTGATCAATACGCTGAATCAGAAACAGTAATTACATCAGCTATGAAAAACCTGAAAAAATCTGTTAATGACGCGATTACCAGCATCTATGACGGAACCTGGGAAGGCGGCAAAGCTGTGGTACTCGATGCGACTGAAGGCTACACCATGATCTCCATGGAAAACGCCCGTTTCGAGAACTTCACTCAAGCAGATTATGACGAGATTTACGCCAAATTACAGGCCAAGAGCGTTGAGATCCCCAAGGATACCGACGAGAGTGGTGAACAAATTCTTGAACCGACGGATATTGAGTTTGATCTCATTACAATTGAAAATATCAAATAAGGTTTACTTTATTTGAGAACAGACAATGGCCTCGGATGAGAAATCCGAGGCCATTTGCATGGCTGCAGCTATGGATCCTGTAGTATGCTAAGTTCTGCGTACCAACGGCTGGCAGATGGTCTAAAAAGCAAATAGAACATCATCTCCTCTTAATGATAAGGATGGCTGTCGCTGCCATTGCGCTTCCAATTATTAAAAGTAACAGAGGCATGAGCACATCCGACGTTTGTTCAGTCTGTTCAGAAGGTGTATTAGCCGTCGATGTTTTTTCAGTTGTCGTGCCCTCTGAACCGGGCTCGTCAGTGTTTCCTGCCCGCTGCTCTTCAATCCCCGGGCTGTCGGCTGTATCCGGATTGGTCGAATTGGGCTCGTCTGTGTCCTCAGACGCGTCGGGCGGCGTGAATGGCGCTGATGGCTTAATAATGTCTATTATCTTCGGCTGCGTTTGGTCAGTTTTATTGACATAAATCTTCACGTCTTTGCCAACGGTCACAAAGTTATCAGTATCACCGGGTGTGAACACCATGCGAAACTCTTTGTTGCCGGCATCAGGTATCAGATTCGGGCGCTCCCATGTAAAAACGCCTGCTCCGCTGCCGCCGCTGACCGCGAGTCTAAACGGCGCGTCGCCGCAGGTGGTCACAGATGGCGTGCTGACCAGCAAGGGAGCTTGTTCAGCCTTATGGACTAATACGGCTGTTTCATAAGTCAGCGTGAAATAGTTGTCAGGATCATGGGGAGTAAAAATCACCTTATATCCACTATTAACTACGGTTGGTATCAGATCGGGGTTTTCCCAGGCGAAACTGCCGTCGCCGCTGCCGCCGGCTAGTACAGAAGCTGAAAGATTTTGTTCGTATGTGAGCTCACTTGCTGTCGGGAAGGTAACTTCAGGTATTGCCTTCATTACGGTGACCGGCATAGATTGCCTAAACTCTATGCCCGAGTAATCAAAATTGTCGGTGTCTCTGGGAGTAAATATGACCGGATATCCGTTATTCTTTACACTCGGGATGGTCTCAGGGTTTTCCCAGATGAAACTGCCGTCGCCGCTGCCGCCTGTCAATGCGGAGTCATTTAGGGTTTGTCCGTAAGTAAGTGTTGCTGCGGAAGGAAATTCTACGGCCGGTTCAGCCTTTTTTACTTCAATAACAACCTCAGCTCTCGTAGAATTATAATTCATGTCTCCTTCTTTTATTACAATGATGGTGGTTTCGCCGGCTTTAAGCACTCTAATAAGCCCGGTATAATCCACTGAAAGTGAGCTGCCCGAGATAGAATAAGAGAAGTTGCCTGTGCCGCTGCCGCCGCTGACTGCGAGTCTAAACGGCGCGTCGCCGTAGGTCACAGGTGGTGTGCTGATCAGCAGGGGAGCTTGTTCAGCCCTGAAAACCGATATTCTTATTGAACGAATTATCTCATTATAGTTGTCCGTATCATGGGGTGTGAACCGCATGTTATAGCCGCGATTATAAACGGTTGGCACCGTATCCGGACTTTCCCAGGCAAAGTTGCCGTCTCCGTATCCGAAACTCAGTACTGAATCAGATAGTGTCATTCCGTATGTGATATCGCCGGCAAAAGGGAAATTGACATTAGGGACAGCCTTGTTGACGGAGATATTAATAGTCTGTTTAAAGACAATACCTGAATAGTCGTAGTTATCGGCATCGCGGGGAACAAATATGACTTCATAGCCGTTGTTTTTTACTGTAGGCCGGGCATCAGGATTTTCCCATCTAAAAGTTCCGTCGCCGCTGCCGCCTGTCAATGCGGAGGCATTTAGAGTTTGTCCGTAAGTCAGTGCTGCAGCAGAAGGGGATTTGACAGTCGGAGGTACACCTTTGTGGACAGTAACAGTGACATGAGTGCTTATGGGCTTATAGTTTCGGTCTCCGGAATTGGTCACCGTGATGGTTGCCTGTCCCGCTTTAACTATCGAGACCAGACCGGTCGAAGAATCTATTGAAATGGCGTTGCCGTCTGTTACTGAATAGCGTATGCTTCCTGTACCACTGCCACCGCTGACGGAGAGCCTAAAAGGTTCGTCAACATAAGTAACATAGTCCGGTATCCCGCCTATGTAAAGTCTGTCCTGCTCAATCTGTGCTGCTTCGAACGTGAGGCTTCCTTTTTCGAACATATAATAGCTGTCTGACTCTGGGTTTTGAACATATTCAGCCGTCAGCAGATGGGTGCTTCCACTTACAGTCCAGTTGCTTAAAATTGCCTTTGCATTGGCGCTTCCTCCGTCCCAGTACAAAGGAACCTGTCCGATTTCCAAGTCATTGGATTTAAAGACTATCTGGCCCTGTGGTCTGTACGTTGACAGGCCGTTAAAATTCGCGCTCAACGTAACCTGATCAAAGGACTTTACGCCGGAGGCAGGTGAAATTTCAATTCCGGTGCAAGTTAAAACCTTTTTAGTATCCAAGTATTGTCCGGCATCCAGTGCAGCCCCGGCACCACTTACGGTTCCTCTGATATAAAGCTTAAGAGAGTCTGTGCCGTTTCGAGTCAGATTGATAGTTGCACCATTAGTTAATTCTAAAGTACCCAGAGCAGTCTGCCTGTTTCCGGATCCGATATCAAAGCCAAAATCGCCGTTTGTAAGATTGCCTCCGCCTGTAGCTGTTAATACTGTGTTCTCCCCGTCTACCGAAACAGTCCCGCCATCGCTGTCTTTACCGCCGCCAACCCCCGCACCTCCTCCATTTCCGACAGCATTCACAGTGCCGCCGTTAATTGAGATGCTTCCGCCTGACTTGCCGGCGCCGCCGCCGATGCCGGCCCCGTTATTACCTCCGGTTGAGGTGAGGCTGCCGGAGCCATGGATGGTAAGGTGTGATCCTGAAGGAGCTTGAATGCCGGCAGAATCAGTGCCGCCCGACAGTGAACTGTTTGCAATCAGGTGCAGGTCGACATTTGCGCCGGTCATATCAATTGCGGGACCGTTAGCCGGGGCAATGCCCGCGGTAAACATAATCACATTTGTATTGCTTGCTTCGGCAATCCTGACGCTCCGGCCGGTCTCGCCGCTGTCCCCGACCAAGGCGAATGTGCCGTTACCCAGAACTACTGTACCTTCGCTGATTGTATAGCCTGAGCCGCTCGAGAGAGCCTTATCTTCCAGATCAATAATGACTGTATCGATCCTGTTGCCGCCTTCATATACCCCCGTATGTTCTGCTGCTCCATTGCCTTTGATAACGCAGGTTCCAAGTGACAGTCCGGATCCCTCCACCCCTTGTCCGCAGAGCGTGATGATTGCTGCATCGATGATAATAACTTCTCCGTTAATGCTATTACGGCCTCGACCGATGTCTCGAGCATATTCTGTAGTTAAACTTCCGCCTTTGGCAGAGATTTTGCCGCCGGATATTTTGATGATACCGGCTTTTTGTGAGCCGTCGGCGTTTGCCCCGCCCGACCCGATCCCTGCTCCGCCGGAATGTGGATTTGCATTATAGTCACCTACGGCATTAACAATACCGTCAGTTATTGTAATGGCATCACAGGAGGCGCCGCCCCCGCCGCCGATTCCCGCACCCCATTGGCCGCCGTACGAAGTGATGTGACCTCCATCAATATTTATGATTCCGCTGCTGCCGCCGAAGCCCCCGCCGATCCCTGCTCCACCATATTCGGCCCGGGCATGAATGGTACTGTTACTGATGGTAATCGTGCCGCCGTTTCCTCTATCACCGCCGCCGATGCCTGCGCCGCGACCCTGACCGGCATTCCCGGCTGTGGCAGTAACCGTGGCACCGCTAATATTTATGACACCTCCGGCGCCGTTGCTTCCGCCGCCGACAGCCGCGCCCAAATCAAGAGCACGGGCAACAACTGTCCCGCCTGATATATTTATATTATTGGCACCTTTACCGGCGCCGCCGCCAATACCCGCTCCCCCAGTAGCTGACGTCACGTCTCCGCTTGTCGCTTCGACATTCCCTGCGGATATGGAAATATTTCCTCCCAGCCCGCGTCGTCCGCCGCCAATTCCTGCCCCGCCGCCGTTGCCGATGGCTGTGACATTACCGCCTTTTATGTTTATAGTTCCGCCACTGCCACGTTCTAGCGTCGGATAGGAAGTTTCGTTTGACCCTCCGCCGATCCCTGCGCCGTCCTGCCCGCCTCTTGCAGTAACATTCCCTCCGTTTATCGTGGTAGTACCGCCATTGTGACTGCGTCCTCCGCCAATACCGGCTCCATACTGCCCCCCTGTTGCATCAATAATGCCCCCATTTATACTTATTGTACCGGCGAGCTGCCAATCCCTGCCGCCAATGCCGGCACCGTTCTCTCCGCCTGTGACTGTCAGTTTCCCTGTACCTGCACTCTGACCGTAGATGGTCAGAGAGTTTCCCTCTAATACGAGAATTCCTGCGCTGCCACTGCTGCCTGTAACTGACAGTTCATATCCGTCTGCAAGAATGAGGTTTACGCTGCCGCTTACAGCAATGGTTCCATATTGGGAAATATTGCTGTCGACTATGTACCAGCCGTTGCTCAGGGCGGCTGTATCGGCGGTCATGGATGAAACGGCTGCGTCTCCTGTTGATTGGAGTTGGCCGTTTTCATCACGATATTCATAGCCGGCAGCTGCCGATACCGTTGTCGGCATAAGTATGAAAAATAAGGTCATCGTCAGCAAAAAGCCAACAAGCAGTTTAGCCTTCATGATAATTTCGCCTTTCGTCCGTTTCGCTATAATTCGGTGTGGCAGGGAGGCACAGATAAATGTGCTAAATGTTATCCGTACCTGCGGCTCAAATCTTGGCGCTGCGTTCTTGAGGATGAGCGCCTTCGACACATTATAACTCTAATTATGGTATAATGACTGTGGTCAGTGACTGGAGTCATCATAACAAAAACCGTGGCTCGTTACAACAGAAGAGAGTGCCTTTGAGTAAAAAATTTATCTCGAGAAAAGACAGAGCTCAGGATACTAAGAGACGCTTGTACACAGCAGCGGAAGCGCTGTTTACAAAACATGATTTTGATGATGTCAGCGTGGATAGAATTGTCAGGCAGGCAGGGTTCTCCAAGGGCACCTTTTATGTGCATTTTGAATCAAAAGACGATCTGCTGATATCCTTGATTTCAGACTATGTTGAGAGGGTAGACCTGGACTACCAGGCCTTTGTGGACACCTTGTCTCCCGATCTGCCGGCAGCGGATATTCTCATGCAGCTCACAGATAAAATCATGGCTGTGATGATCGATACAGTCGGGGCCGAGAAAATGAAAACTCTCTACAGGGCGCAGTTGACGAATATTTCGAAATCCAGTGCGGCGACAAATTATCAGCGGCTGCTGTACAAGACATTGACAGATGTTTTTGAAAGAGGGAAGAACAGAAATGAGTTTTCAACAGATCTGTCGTCAGAGGAACTGGCGAATCATCTTATCCTGGCTATGCGCGGACTGATCTATGAATGGTGTATCAGGTATCCGGAGTTTGATTTGAAGATGCAGGCGCGCGAGCATTTTGAGATCTTATTAAAAGGGATCCAATAATCATCTTCTTGCAGATTTATATGCGGCGTCCCTGCTTGCAGTCGCTGCCAGGAAGCTTTTGTCTCCGGGCATCCCACAGCCATTCGAGTTAAGAATGATCTGCATACGGTGCAGCTAATATTGTCATCGTCAGGTTTGACGTTGTAGTTGCTGCTGTACTATTTGCCAAATCTACTGTAAAAGTATAAGTACCGTTTATTCCGGCAGGATTTATCTTATCCCCGGGAACTGCCGGCGTATAGTCGATTTTGTTTACTGTTGCCGTTATTTCATCGTATATAGAAATTGTAGAGATCTCACGCGCTATTGTGCTTTCTATCGTTGATTTAATTGTTGCTTCATCTGTTGCTGTTTCCTCTGTCATTGAATATACTGCTCCGGAGATAGACTCTTGTGCGCGTGCAATTTGTAAATCATTGAAAGCTGCTCTGGCAATTTTTATCTTGTCTCTAAAAGACATATATTTTTCCAGAAAAATATCTTTCCCTTTAACGTTAGGCAAGTTTAAAGTCATTGTATCAAAAAGTTTTGAGAAGAACCTGCTTTCCATTTCTCGCAAATTTTCTTCTATCGTCAGATCCAATATCTCATATTCATCTCTTCCATAGATCTCGTTAAACTGCCAAAAAGCACGTGTTTCTGCGATCGATAAAAAGCATACTGCAGTATTCGCAGTCTTGCTGCCGTCTACCGTGGTTGCTGTGATGATCACAACCCCCCGAAATATGACATCTCCTAATTCTGCCTCACCGTCTTTTACAGTTACAACGGAGGGTTCGCTTGATGACCAGACAATATTTTTGTTTGTTGCATTTTCAGGAAATATTGTTGCCTCTATAGTTGCGGGAAAATCATCAGTCTTGTGTAAGATTGCAGGAGTTACGGTGATCCGGTCTACTTTAATCGCTTCCGCTACGATGACTGTTCTGGTTGCCTCTGCTGCTTTATTGCCTGCTGCGTCACTTACATTGTAAGTAACCATATAGGTTCCGGCTTTGGCAGTATTTACCGGATCACCGGCAACGACTATTCTGGCGGTAATTACACCGTCCACGTTGTCTGCAGCTGTTGCTCCAGCATCAGTATAAACGGCTCCGTTAGCTACGTACTCAGTTGCATTGCCGAGCAAGGTAATGATTGGCGCAGTCATATCAACTTGTTCTGTGACTGCTTCTTTAGTTCCTACTAAAATAACTTCATCAACCGGTTGTTTATTAATTGTTCGCGAAACTTCTGTTCTGCCAGTCTCTTTACCGTCTGTGTATGTAACCGTGTAAGTAATCGTTATTTCTCCACTTTGTCCCTTTTGTCTGACAGCTGTCTTACCTTTTTCTAATGTACTGTCATTCTGTCGCACCGTTTTGTAGGCAATTACAGAAGTCCTGGCTTCAGTCTTTATACTGATAACTTCAATCTCAATTTGTTTTCCAGAAGCTTTTTTTGTTCCTGACAAAATAATCTCATCAACCGGCTGCTTATTAGTGATTCGAGATGTTTCTGTTCGACTTGTTTCTTTACCGTCTGTGTATGTAACCGCAAAAATAATCGTCATTTCTCCATTTTGTCCCTTTTTTTTGACGATTTCCTTGCCTTTTTCAAGAGCACTATCATTTTGTCTCACTGTTTTGTGCTCAATTATGGAAGTCTCGGTTTCAATTTTTGTAGTCACTACGGGATTGGTTTTTGGTTCATAAGCCTCATTACCGGTGTCATTTGCTTCCCATTTAGCTACTAATGTTAAATCGCTTGAAACAGGCATGGAAAAATCAAATTCCTTACCGTCCAGCTCCCAATAAACAAACTCATATCCGTCTCTTGCCGGATCAAGAGGCTTTTCAAAAATTCCATCTGCAACAGGGAAAGTTTTGACATGATCGCCAAAATCGAGCTTTATTTCATATCGATCATCCTGACCGTAAATTGCCTTAAGTGTTATGTCTTCTGTGACTTCGGCTGAGAAGTCATACTCTTCATCCCTCAGTTCCCAATAAAGAAATTCATACCCATCTTTTACCGGATCTCCCGGCCGAACAACCGCCTCGCCGCTAGTAACCATCCGAGGCGCAATATTGCTTCCCCCATCGGTGTTAAAATTCACAGATAGAATCCTGGTTGAACCTGTATGTTGAAACAGGAAAATTAAGCCTGGCAATATTACAACTGCCGCTAAAACACTTAGAGCTTTGGGTTTAATTAATTTCCGGATAATTCTTCCTGTGTAAGCCATCTCTCTTTATATACCCCGAAGGTTTGTCGTGTTTCAGAATTGGCGCAGATAAGTTTGCAATAGGCAATTTGCAATATTTTGATAACCTAATTATGGAAAGTACTGGTATAGGAAGATAAATATTAATTCAGGCGGCACTCCTCCGAATCACCTCGAATTTAGGCAAATTATATTCCTTAGTGAGCTCCATGACAAAAACTTTTTTTCGATCAGATTTGGCCTTTATGAAATTAAAAGGCAGTCAGTCAATTTATTCATTGACTGACTGCCTTTGTGGCGGAGAGTAAGAGATTTGAACTCTTGATACCCTTCTGGGGTATACACGATTTCCAATCGTGCTCCTTCGGCCAGCTCGGACAACTCTCCAATCAGGCTTAAGCTGCACTACTCATGTTGAACAGTGGCAAACACAGCAAAAGCATTCTAGCATTACACTTTTGCAGCTGTCAATTATTGGCAGGGACGAAGGCGCTAAAAAATCAGGCCAGAGAGCTCTGGATTTTTCCTTTATATGATTCTAATACCTCAGAGATCAGTTTATGTCCTTTGGCATTGGGGTGGATTCCATCCTCACACATAAAGTCACTTACTTCTGACTGTTGCAGAAAAGCGCTGCGGATATCAATTAAGGGGAGGCCTCTTTTGCCGGCAATTTCCTCAACAGCGTCACTATATGATTTGTGCCACAGATAAATTGTTTCTGTTGTGGAGCCCAGCCATTTGAGTATCACCGCAGCATCCAGTCCGCGCGACAGGGAGGCGAAATAACGCTCGTGGATTAAGGGCGGAAGATTCATCAGGACCGGCTGATAATTGAGCTGCTGCAAAATATCTATCAATTGCTCGTAGTGCGACACGAAATCTGCCAGAGGAACCTGCGGCAGATGCTCCTTCCCGGGATCAAGACTGATAGCCGCCCAATCAAAGTCACAATCATTGCCGCCGAATTGAAGTACGGCCATGCCTCCGGCAGTCAGAAGGTCACTATAGCGTTTTACCTGATTAAGACCTTTAATTATAGTCGCTCCAAAGACAGACAGGTTAAGTACTGAGATATGGGAATCTTTGCTCAGCTTTTCCACAAAGCTGTCTTTAAGCTGGCAGTAACGTCTTTTAATTGGATCGAGAACTATCCCCTTGGAGATTGAATCGCCCAGAACCAGCAAAGCCTCATCTTTAAGACTTGATCCATTCATTGTCAGTGTTCCTGTCATCTCAATACTCTCCTCACAGTACATTTAATAGAAATGTAGTTATCGATACCATATAATCCAATTATGATAATGTCAAGGCGAAATTGTTAAAACTTTAAGGGTTTAATTTGTTTGTCTTAAAGGCGCTAATGCTTAATAATGTTAAACAGACAAAACGTACAGGGAGGAAGATTTATGGCAAAGAAAGATGGCAGCAATGACAAAGAAAAGAAAACGGAGCCGGATGAACAAATAAAGGGCCTGACTCTTGAGAATTCGCGAGAAAATCTGGCGGAGCGTAAATTGATTCCTTATGAACAACTGCCGAATATTGATCTCTATATGGATCAGGTTATCAGTCTGATGTCTCAGCAAACTGAGGGAGAAAGTCATAGGGCGGCACTTACGCCTTCTATGATAAACAACTACACAAAGCAGGGCGTGCTCCCCAGAACACAAGGGAAAAGATATACCAGAGATCATCTGGTTGACCTGACTGTTCTTGTCTACCTGAAGGAAGTAATGCCCATCCTGGATATTGGGGATCTGCTGAAGCTTTTGGCAGCTGAAGGTGATCCTCGATGGCGTTATGAGAGAATGTCAGAAATCCTCGAGCGGGAAAAGGAAGATATCATGGCGTTGCTGCCTAAGGATGTTGATGACACCGGGGAATTAGCCCTGCAGATTCTAAGCCTGGGATTGATAAGTTATATTACCAGGCAGACAGCGCTGGGTTTATTGGATCTGGCAAAAGAAAATGCCCAAAACGATGGACCTCAAAAGAAATAGCTGTCCTTGTCTGAAGTATCGCGGTCAGCAAGATCAGGCCTCTGCACTTCTCGTGCCAGCCCCGGCATGGTGCCTTTGCGCCCGCTCTCATAGAAGACGCCGTCCTCCCTGTAAACCAGATAAAGCGGCCGGCTCTTTACTTCTTCAAATATCCTGCCGATATACTCACCGGTCACTCCCAGCATGATTAACACGATGCCGAAGAAAAAGAGCATGACGCACATCATAGAGGCGTACCCCGGCTCCATGTCCACAAGGTCAAACAGGCGGGATATGAAGATGAAAAGCAGGAAGAGGAAGCTGGCCGCCGACAGAATCACTCCGATGTAGATACTGATTTTCAGCGGCTTATAGGAAAAGGAAGTAATTCCGTCTCCGGCGAGATTTATCATTTTTCTGAGAGGATACTTTGTCTTGCCGGCCTGGCGCGCATCCCGTTCATATTCAATAAAGGTCTGCCGGTAGCCCAGCCAGGAAATAAGTCCTCTGACATAACGATTATGTTCCGGCATCTGAAACAGAGCGTCGCGCACGGTTTTATCAATCAGGCGAAAATCACCGACATCGGTGGGGATGTCAACGTCGGAGAGTTTATGTAAAAAGCGATAATAGAGTCCGGCCGACATTTTCTTGAAGCCGGTCTCGCCGGAGCGTTTACTTCTTTTGGCGTAGACGACTTCGAAACCTTCCCGCCATTTTGCGATCATGTCCGGGATCAGCTCCGGAGGATCCTGCAAGTCCGCATCAATAATGACGATCGCATCTCCCGCAGCATGATCCATGCCGCAGGTTATGGCAGTCTGATGACCGAAGTTTCTGGAAAAACTTAGCAGTTTAACCTTGCCGTCGGCAGAGCACCATGGTCTGATGATCGCGGCTGAACTGTCTGTGCTGCCGTCGTCAACATAAATAATTTCATAGGGAAGCTCCAGACCTGACAAGACATCAGTCAGACGCCGGTGTGTGATTGGCAGGACTTCTTCTTCGTTATAAACCGGAACTACTACTGAGACTTCTGGTTTCATAGCCACCTCACTATCTATCTTCAAAACTCCGTACCTGACTGTAATCAGATACCGGCCTAAGCCCACAAGAACTATGGATGCAACAGAGCCCGTGACGAGAGTGCCGGAGTCATTATTTACGCCTTCGTATATTGATTTTAGTATAGAATAAATTATTTGCCTACATTACTCTTTTGCTTTGAGACAGAATAATGCCTACAATAAAAGGTACGGAATTCGTACAATGATAGGAAGCAGAATATTACAAGAGAACAATGATCATAATACAGAGTAAAGAGCTATATGAAAAAGCTTAGGAAAGGACAGTTTGCATGCAGATCAATATGGAAGATTTTGACAAAGTTGACGTAAGAATAGGCACTATAAGGGGCGCAAAACCGAATAAAAGGTCCAGGAACGCTGCCTATGTTTTGGAAATTGATTTTGGTCCGGAGATTGGCGTGAAGAAATCTTCCGCCCAGATCACCGATGTCTATGAACCAGATGATCTGATTGGCAAACAAGTAGTATGCGTCATTAATCTGATCCCCATCTACATCGGATCAGTTAAAAGCGAAGTGCGTATCCTCGGCTCGGAATCTGAACAGGGCATTGTTCTTCTGGTGCCGGAATTCGCAGTCAAGGACGGAGATAAAATTTCTTGAACAAGAGATTTATACATTGATTAATCAGACAGGAGAATCTTATGCGTCGTAAAGATCGTGAAATGTCTGCAGAATTCGGATTGCAGGTTATTGACCAGGCCGAATACGGTGTGCTGGCAGCAGCAGACCCTGCAAGTGATCGCCCTTATGCAGTGCCTTTGTCTTTGGTACGCCGGGGGCAGACATTGTATTTTCATTCCGCCCGGGCAGGAACAAAAGTTGACCTGCTCAAAGACGGTACTCCGGTCAGGATTGTTTTTGTTGCCAAGGCGGCTGTTCCGGGGCTTTACGAGCCGCAGGAAGCCAGAGACTTACTGGAAGGCGGGAAGGGCACAAGCTTTGTTACCAGCAAAGTATTCACTACGGAATATTCGTCTGCCATCGTCACGGGTACGATTAGAATTGTGGAAGTAAATGAGGACAGAGATTCTGAGTATTCTCTCGCCCTGGAGGCAGTCTGCGCCAAGTATGTCCCTGACATGATGGAGTTTTTTGAGCTTGCATTAGATTCCGCCTATTCGACAACCAAAGTATTTGCCGTAGATATCGAAGAAATAAAGGCCAAACGTAAAAAATTCGACGATAATAAGGAAGAGCTCAAATGGCAGAAAGATTAAGAGCAAAAACAGATATTAGCGGCGAAGGCGCTGATTTGTTAGGACAGCAGCTTGAGTCAAAGAAACCATCATCCGCTCAGCAGTATGAGGCTGATGAACTCTTCCGGCAGTTTGTTTCGCAATGTGAAAGCTGCAGCAGCTGCGAGCTGGCGGTCGAAAGAAACAATGTCGTAGTCTGGCGCGGCAATATCAGAGCGCCCTTGATGATTATCGGTGAAGGTCCCGGGGCTGAAGAGGATATGCAGGGCAGGCCCTTTGTAGGCAGATCAGGCCAGGTGCTGGACCAGCTTCTCACGGCCTGGGACATCAGAGAAGAAAACTTTCATATCTGCAATATTGTTAAGTGCCGTCCGCCGGAAAACAGAGCCCCCAAGCCGGAGGAAGTCGAGAAGTGCCGGCCTTTGCTGACCAGACAGTTCAATCTGGTTAAACCGCGAGTGATTCTTTTGATGGGCGCTACGGCTTATAAGTATTTCACCCACGATACCACCGGCATAACCAAGGTGAGGGGAAAATGGATAGAGAAGTCCGGATTCTGGATCATGCCTGCTTTCCATCCGGCCTATATTTTGAGAGATCCCCGACGCAAAAATGATTTGTGGGAGGATGTAGGAGCTGCGCGCAGAAAGCTGTCGGAGCTGAAACTGCTTCCTGATCTGGATGCGTGATCCGTTGTGAAAAGCCTGAACATACCAAAGTATAATTAAGTGGTCCATAATTCGACACGGCGCAAAACAAAACGCTGCTGAAAAAGTCATAGCTGCTGTTAGGCCATAGTCGCGCGTGCTTGCAACCTGATCAGTTACCGTTGAAAATCTGCAAACAATGACAAAAATCCAATTAACAAGAGGACATTACAACATGACAAGACGACGGGTTTCATTGCCCGAGACAAAACATAAAAATCCCTTTAGACTGCATACGGAAATGACACCTCAGGGCGACCAGCCCGAGGCTATTAAGAGTCTGGTCACGGGGCTGGAACGGGGCTACGATGCGCAAACGCTGCTGGGAGTCACCGGCTCGGGCAAGACATTTACCATGGCCAAAGTGATCGAGGAGACGCAAAGGCCGGCTCTGGTAATCGCCCATAATAAAACCCTGGCAGGGCAGCTCTGCGCAGAATTCATGGCCTTGTTTCCTGAGAATGCTGTAGAATATTTTGTCAGCTATTACGACTACTATCAGCCTGAAGCCTATATACCATCCCGGGATGTATATATCGAGAAGGATTCCGCTATTAACGAAGAAATTGATCTTTTACGCCACTCCGCGACTTCATCGCTGATGGAGCGCCGGGACGTAATTGTAGTCGCCTCCGTATCATGTATATATGGAATAGGAGACCCAACAGATTATCAGCAGCTGATGGTAAGCCTCAGACCGGGGATGCACAAAGAACGGGACGAAGTGATCCGGGAGCTGGTGGCGATTCAATATACCCGCAACGATTATGAAGTGAAGCGGGGCACATTTCGCGTGCGCGGTGATATTGTTGATATTTATCCTTCCTCTTCGGCTAATGTAATTACGCGAGTCAGCTTTTTTGGTGACGAGATTGAGGAAATCCGTGAAATCGACGCTATAACCGGCCGCAGTCTGACTGCCAGAACATATGCTTCCATCTTTCCTGCCTCGCATTATGCGACGACTGCCAAACGGATGGAGAAAGCGATTCTGAATATCGGCGCAGAGCTTGTCGAGAGGCTGGCTGAGCTTCGGGCTGAGGGCAAATTACTGGAAGCCTATCGACTGGAACAGCGTACTCTTTACGACATGGAGATGCTTAGGGAGACAGGTTTTTGTAAAGGAATTGAGAATTATTCCCGGCATATGACGGAAAGAGAGCCCGGTGAACCGCCTTATACGCTGATTGATTTCTTTCCTGAAGACTATTTATTATTCATAGACGAGTCGCATGTGACTGTTCCGCAGATAGGAGCGATGTACAACGGTGACCGCTCACGGAAGGAATCACTGGTCGATTACGGCTTTAGACTGCCTTCGGCTTTTGATAACAGGCCGCTGAACTTCAGTGAGTTTGAGGAGAGAATGGGACAGACGATATTTGTTTCCGCCACGCCTTCAAAATATGAAGCAGAGCACGCTGTTCAGGTGGTGGCACAGGTTATCCGTCCGACGGGACTGCTTGATCCCAAGATCTATATCAGACCGGTCGAATCGCAGATTGATGACCTTCTGACCGAGATAGCGGCCAACACGGAGCGCAAGGAACGGACATTGATCCTCACTCTGACAAAACGCATGGCTGAAGATCTTAGTGATTTCTTGCGCGAAGAAGGAATTAATGTAGCTTATCTGCATTCGGACATTGTCACGGTAGAAAGACTCAAGATCCTCAAAGAGCTGCGGGAAGGCAAATACGATGTCCTGGTCGGGATTAATCTTTTGCGCGAAGGCCTTGATCTGCCCGAGGTCTCCCTGATAGCTATTTTGGATGCGGATAAGGAAGGATTTTTGCGCTCGACAACTTCTCTGGTGCAAATTATCGGCAGAGCAGCGCGTAATGTGAACGGGCGCGTTATTTTGTATGCGGATGAGATTACCAAGTCGATGCAGCAGGCGATAGAAGAAACAAATCGCCGCCGCCAAATTCAGGATGAGTTTAATAAGGAACATAACATTACACCCCGGACAATCAAGAAGGAAGTTCATCAGTTGATTGACACTATGACAGAGATGGTGGACGACGGAGTGATTGACAAAGCGGAAGATCTGTTTGTTGACGGTGATGACATAGCTAATCTGAGGCTGTCAACGCTTAGCATCACGCAGCTGGAAAAGATGGCAGTCAGACTTGATCGGGATATGAAGGCCGCCTCTAAACAACTTGCCTTTGAAGAAGCCGCTGAGATCAGGGATGTCCTGATACTGGTACGGGGAGAATTATCGGAGCGGCGCTCTGAGAGAGCCGGACGCTAACAATCGGGCAAGCTGAGAGACTGCAGGTATTGCTGTGATGTTGCCGGGCTTAATGTCTGCCTGAATGCTATAATAAATATATGAAATCTAACCGCATTTTATGCGGTAAACGGTAAAGAACGGTAAAGAATAGAAATAATATAAATTTTCGGGGGTACAACGATGACACGCGCAGAAACAGCATATCTTTCATGGCTGGATGATCCCCGGTTTTCACCGGATACGAGAGCAGAACTTCTTGCTATTCAAGACGATAAAACCGAAATAGAAGAGAGGTTCTATCAGGATTTAAAGTTCGGGACTGCCGGTCTCAGAGGTATTCTGGGTGCAGGCACGAATCGGATGAATTTCTATACAGTAGGACGTGCTGCTACTGCTTACGCACGTGAAATTGCGGACCAGAAAGACGGGAAGTCCAGGGGAATAGCAATCTCCTACGACTGCAGAGACTTTTCCCGTGAATTCGCGGAACTCGCTGCCGGCATCTTCGTCAGGCATGGTATCAAAGTGTATTTTTCCACTGAGTTGAGACCGGTACCGATTCTGTCATTTGCAATCAGACATTTTGAATGTGCCGGCGGAATCATGATCACCGCCAGCCATAATCCGGCTATTTATAACGGATTTAAGGTTTATGGCGCAGACGGCGGACAATTGCCGCCTGATGAGGCAGACGCCGTGGCTGCGGAAATGAAGAACATTACTGATCTGCCGTCAACAGTGTCAGATGCGCTTGAATGTACAAAAGCAGCAGCTTCTGATCTCTTTAACTGGATGGGCGAGGACATTGATCAGGCTTACAGTGACTACCTCATGACCTTGTCTCTTGATCGCGGCGCTGTGGGGAAGTCTAAGCATCTGCCTATAGTCTATACACCCTTGCACGGTTCAGGAAATAAACCTGTACGCCGTCAGCTGGAGAGGCTGGGCTTCTCCAATGTCAGCGTTGTGCTGGAGCAGGAACTGCCCGACGGCAACTTCCCGACTGTAGAGCTGCCGAACCCGGAATTGCCTGAGACTATGCAGATGGCAGTTGATCTGGCACGTTCGATCGAAGCCAGCCTGGTTTTGGCAACAGATCCTGATGCCGACCGCACGGGTGTGGTTGTGCGTCTCAAGAACGGCGATTACAAGATCTTGACGGGCAATGAGATCGGTCTTTTGCTGATGGACTATATTCTGGGCGCCAAGTCAGCCGCAGGGGTTCTGCCGGAGAATGCTTTCTGTGTGACAACGATTGTCTCCTCCAGACTTACCCGTACAATAGCCCGACATTATGAAGCTGATTTGCATGTTACTTTTACAGGATTTAAATATATTGCGGAGGTCATAGCCGAGTACGCTGATACCGGACTGGGAGAATTCCAATTCGGCTTTGAAGAGAGTTTTGGTTATCTGGCGGGTAACAAGGTAAGGGATAAGGACGCTGTCGTCGCCTGCATGCTTCTGGCTGAGATGGCCGCTGCTGCAGCTGTCGACGACGAAACCCTCAGTGACAGGCTTGACTCACTTTATGAGCGTTACGGCAACCATGCCGAGGCGACTGTCTCAATCTACCGTGAGGGCAAAGCAGGTCTGGAGAAGATTGCCGCTGCTATGGATACCTTGCGCCGGGATAAGGCCAAAGGCATCCCGGGAGCTGCTGTAAGAGAGGTTCTGGATTATGAGTCAGGCACTGGTCTTGTTCTTCGCAGCGGGGAAGAGATAAAAGCTCCTCTGCAGGGTAGCAATGTAATAATGTACGAGCTGGAAGGGCCGTCAGGAATGGACTGGATGTGCGTCAGACCCTCGGGAACGGAACCAAAGATCAAGGTATATTACGGTATCTATGACCAGGACAAGGACATCTGTGAACAAAGACTTAAAGATGTAAAGCAACAGACTCTGGCTTATATCAACAGCCTTTTAGATTGAGCCGGGTTGAATAATGTCATTTACGCATCTTCATCTGCATACTGAATACAGTCTCCTGGATGGAGCAATCAGACTGTCAGAGCTTCCTAAGCGTCTGAAAGAGCTGGGCATGACAGCTTGCGCTTGTACCGATCACGGTGCTATGTATGGTGTGATTGACTTTTATCGCGCCATGAAAAAGGAGGGTCTTAAGCCGATCATAGGCTGCGAAGTCTATGTAGCTCCCCGCAGCTATACCGATAAAGAGGGCTCTCTGGACAGAGATCCCTGGCATCTGATTCTTCTGGCGGAGAACATGGCCGGCTACCGCAATCTCATGTGGCTGGTATCCGAGTCATTTGTGAATGGGTTCTATTATCGGCCGCGGGTAGACCACAATCTCCTGTTATCGCATAGTGAAGGGCTGATCGCCTTGTCCGCCTGCCTTTCAGGAGAAGTTCCTCAGTTAATCCTGCAAGGTCAGCATGAAGATGCGGTAAAAGCTGCTCAACGCTATGAACAGATCTTCGGCCAAGGAAATTTCTTTCTGGAAATGCAGGAAAACAATATCCCCGATCAGAAGGTTGTTAACAAAGCTCTGGCTGAGATCAGTGAAAACACCGGAATTCCTCTGGCGGCAACTAACGACTGTCACTATATGTATCAGGATGACGCCTTCAGTCATGAAGTTTTGCTTTGTATCCAGACAGGCAAGACTATGAGCGACCCGGACCGTATGCGCATGCATTCCGATACTTTTTATGTCAAGTCTTCGGAAGAAATGGCTGCGGCTTTTGAAGATCACCCGGAAGCAATTGCCAATACCGGCAAGATAGCCGACCGCTGCAATGTGGAACTGGATTTTGGCCATCTGTCTCTGCCGCATTTTGAGACACCTGAAGGTGAGCCGGCTGCTGTTTATTTGAGGCAGCTTTGTGCTGAGGGCTTAGAGGAACGGCTCAAAACCAAAGCCGAAGGCATTACCGAGAAAGAATACTGGCAACGTCTGGAACTCGAGCTGGAAGTCATAATCGAGATGGGTTTTGCTGATTATTATCTGATCGTCTGGGACTTTATCCGCTATGCCAGAGAAAATGGCATAATGGTTGGCCCTGGCCGCGGCTCCGGGGCAGCCTCTCTGGCTGCCTATGCCTTGCGCATCACCAATATTGATCCCCTGAAATACGGTTTGCTTTTTGAGCGTTTCCTCAATATTGAGCGCGTCAGCATGCCTGACTTTGACATAGACTTCTGCTATGAGCGCCGCGGTGAAGTTATCAAATATGTGACAAAGAAGTATGGTGAAGATCATGTCAGCCAGGTTATTACTTTCGGAACTCTGGCAGCCAGGGCCGCCATCAGAAATGTCGCCAGAGCGATCGATGTGCCCTATGCTGAGGCGGATCGTATTGCCAAGATGGTGCCTGCAGAACTGAACATTACCTTAGGACAGGCGTTGGAGATCAATCCCGACTTGAGGCGTGATTATGAAAACAACGAAGTGACCAGGCGCATCATCGATTTAGCCAGGAGACTGGAAGGCATGCCGCGGCACGCCTCTACTCATGCGGCAGGAGTGGTAATCGCCGGACAGCCTATTACAGAGCTTGCCCCTCTGGCACGCAATGATGATTCCATTGTAGTTCAATTTACTAAAGATAATATTGAGAAAGTCGGCCTGCTCAAGTTTGACTTTCTTGGCCTGCGTACTCTGACCGTATTGCAGGATACCGTAGACATGGTCAAGGAAAATAAGGGGATTGATATAGACATCGACGCCCTGGACTTTGCTGACCCTAAAATTTACGAGATGATTGCGGCAGGTGACACTGCCTGTGTCTTCCAACTCGAGAGTCCGGGTATGACACGCTTCATGAAAGATCTGAAACCGGATAATTTTGAAGATATTATCGCGGGCATTTCACTTTTCAGGCCGGGACCGATGGAACAGATTCCCCGCTATGTGGAAGCGCGCCATGACCCCGGCAAAATCAAGTATGATCATCCGTTATTAGAGCCTATTCTCAACGTGACTTACGGCTGCACAGTATATCAGGAACAGGTCATGCAGATTGTCCGCGATCTGGCCGGCTTCTCTTATGGTCAGGCAGATAATGTGCGCCGCGCGATGTCTAAGAAGAAACCCGAAGTCATTGCCGGTTACAAAGATCTTTTCCTGCACGGCGGCACAGACGAGGCCGGTAATACCGTACCCGGTGCCTGTGCTAACGGAGTGCCCTTAAAGACAGCAGAGAAGATCTTCGAGGATGTCATGGCCTTCGCCGGGTACGCCTTTAATAAGGCTCATGGGGCATCTTATGCTGTTGTCGCTTACGACACTGCCTGGCTGAAACACTATCATCCCGTGGAATTTATGGCAGCTATGCTCAACAGCTATCTGGGCAGCCTGGAGCAGGCGGCGCAGTATGTGCGCGCGGCCAAAGAAATGGGCATTAAAATCCTGCCGCCGGATATCAATAAGAGCTATGCACGTTTCACTACCGAACATGGCGGCATCCGTTTTGCTTTAGGCGCGGTGAAGAATGTCGGGCAGGCTGCAATCTGCCGTCTGATTGCGGAGAGGGAAGAGAACGGCGAGTTCACAAGTTTCGGTGATTTCTTGCGTCGGGTCTGTCAATACGACATAAATAGAAAAATGATTGAAAGCCTGATCAGATCGTCAGCTTTGGACAGCTTTGGCATTCCCAGAGCGAAAATGCTGGCCGTACTGGAGCCTTTTTCTAATCAGCTTCAAAACCAGAGAAAAATGTCATCGCTGGGACAAATAAGTCTCTTTGAGCTTCCGGGCATGGAAGAAGAACAGCCGGATGATGAGCCTGTCTATCCCAATGTATCTGAATTCGATCAAGAAATTCTCCTGGCGATGGAGAAGGAAATGCTGGGCCTTTACATTACCGGCCATCCGCTGGACTCATTCGCAGAGGATCTTAAATCATTTCAGACTATTACTGCGCAGGAAATGTCGGCTTACGGCGAGCCGGAGAATGACGAGCTCCCTCTGATCAATCCTGAGAACCTGGATCAGATGGATGCTATTGTCGGTGGCCAGGTCATCAAGCGCCGTAATCAATATACAAAACGTAACGATCTGATGGCCTTCCTTTCTCTAGAAGATCTGACCGGCAGTTTTGAACTGATAGTATTCCCTGCCGTATACGCAAAATATTCTGCGCTTTTGAATGAAGGACAAGCCCTCCTGGTAAAGGGGCGCCTTACCGTTCGCGAGGATGAGCCGATCAAAGTAATAGCGGAAGAGCTTTTTGATTTATCTGATTTGTCGAAGGCGACCAGAAATGAGTTAGCTTCCTTTAGACACAGGAAAAATCTGTCCCCGGCTCAGCGCACCCCTTCCGTTCACAAAGCAGGTCAAAATTGCGGCGGCGTGCCGCTGGCAGATGCGGCCGGGTATGGCGGCGTGCCGCTGGCAGATGCGGCCGGGTATGGCGGCGTGCCGCTGGCAGATG
>ENA-UOOM01000042-UOOM01000042.1-fermentation-metagenome-genome-assembly--contig:-NODE-42-length-165104-cov-198.149247_pt1 | contig 165104 bp, 132 predicted proteins | sample MGYA00245781_ERZ724031 | MGnify/ENA primary metagenome ERZ724031 (study PRJEB28704, sample SAMN03018317) | fermentation metagenome | biome: anthropogenic terrestrial biome; feature: soil...
AAACATTAAGAGCAAGAAAGCTTAGAAATCAAGTAAAGGAAGTAAAAGTTAAACTGATAGTCTATAACATAAACAAAAAAGTAATAGAGATTATTTACATCAAATTAAGGATTTCTACAGAGCCCAAAAAACTATCTAGGAAACCTGGAAATATTCATGAATGAATTCTATGAGTAACTGCTTTCGGGAATTCTTATAATCCATCCCAGTTTGGAAATACTTGCCGCAACTCATGGATAAAGGAGGAAGAGCAAGAGGAAGGACTGAACCAGAAAACTCCTCCTTTGAACCTGAGCTTGGGCGAGGGTTTCAGGCAGGGGTAGTCCACATTTCCAGAGCATTGAATTTTTAAAATTATAATTGTTGTTGAAAATCTCGAACTATAGACAAAACTTTATATAATATTTACAATAAAGCCTGTAGAATATCAAGCGGGTCTGTACGAAAAGATCAAACTTGGCCCTGAGTAAAAAGGAGTGGTTTTCATGAAAAGAAGGGATTTTCATAAAAAACGAAAAGAGCTGAATTTTCTGATAATTATTTCAGTTCTGAGTCTGATTTTACTGACAATTTCTCCTGCGCACGGCAGTAATCTAAACTATCCTTCCTTTTCAAAGATAGGGCCTGTTCTTGAGCCAATACCTGCCAGCCCTCTGGAAGACCCAGAGTTTTCCGAACTTGTTTTAATATCTGATGAGGAATCGGGATCTTTCCAGAAAATCCAGGAAAATATCAATATTATTTATACTCTTATAGGAATTGGAGCAGCAGCTCTGATTCTTCTAATCTATCAATATATGGCTTCACGAGAGCAAGAATTGATAGAAAGGCCTCCTAAAGAGCTAAGTCCTGCAAAAGAACAATATTTACATCGAATCTGGAAAATCACAGGGCTTGACGAAATAGATCAGGAACATTTTGAGCTTGTGAGAATCAGGCTCTTTACTGCAATCCCTGTTGTATGCATAGCCCTGGCTGAGCTTCTTATCTTTGCAGGTAAAATGAAATTCGCTGTCTGGATGCATATCGTAATTTTGATTGCGTTATCTCTTTCCAATATCTTCATAAAAGATCTTAAGGTGTACAGGATTTATCAGGCTCTTATGCTTCTTCCGATCCTTAGATTGGTAAATCTTTCTATGCCTGTATTTTTTGCAACCACCCTTTACACCTTTGTTTTCGTCTATGGCCCTCTTTTAATTCCCCTGGCAATTATAGTAATAAATCAAAGACAAGCTTTTGAGCAGATAGGGATCACCAAAAAAAACCTCCTGGCTTATACAATTCTTTCGATCCCATTGGGCTTTTTACTTGGGCTTGGAGAGTACCTGACCATCCGGACAGACTACCTGATCCCGGACCTATCCATAGGAAACCTGCTTAAGCTCGCTTTTATAATGGTTTTCTTTGTGGGCTTAGTTGAAGAAATTATCTTCAGATCAATCCTCCAGGCAAGGCTCGAGCAGGCGCTCAATATAAGAGAAGCCCTATTGATCACAGGTCTTTTATTCGGGCTTATGCACTCAGGGTATGGCACTTTCTATGAAATATTATATACAGGCTTTGTAGGTCTTATCATAGGTTTTGCTTTCTACAAAACAAGAAGTTTGCCCTTTGTTACTCTTGTGCACGGTTTTGTTAATGTCTTCCTATTCGGAATCCTGCCTCATTATCTGAGTGGCTGGACAGGGTTCTGAGATCTATTTTTTAAACGGAGTAAAAATTATTTCCAGTTCTGTGTACCTTTCTGTATACCTTTCTGTGTACCTTTTTTATTTTTGTATTTATAAAGTAGAATTTTAATAAATTTTAAGTGAAACCTCTCAGTAAAACAAGATAAAAAACTGCCTCTCTAAAAAAGAAAAAGAGAAAAAATAGAGAAAAAATAAAGAAAAACAGAAAGAGAAAAGAAAAAAGGAAAACAAAAATAGAAAGAGAAAAGAAATAGAGAAAAATAGAATAATTTGAAAGTGTCAAGATTAGATAATCTCTCCAACTTTGAAAAAGACGATTGCGGCAAAGCTGAAAAGCAAAGGAATAATTGCCATATTAAAAGAGCTGTTGAGGCGTTTGTTCCATTTATCAGAAGCTGAAAGAACTTCTTTTAGAGAGAGTAGAGCTATAAGTCCAACAACTACTGCAGCCCCATACTGAGGAAGTCCAGGGGTTGTAACCATCGAAATTGCACTCGATGCAGCGCTTGAAGAAACAATGCTAGAGATACTACTTAACAACATAATAACACCCTCTTAATAAAATCCCCTTTATATGTTTAGAGAAATACTTGTTTCCAAATAATATAAAGTTGTTTAAATATATAATAATAGGGAAATTATACAATACTATAAATTATACAATACTATTAAAATAACTATAACAAAGTTATATAAAAAAGTTTTCTTTTGATTTCTAATTTTTTAAAGAAGGTAAATAATTTTCCCATCTTTTCGATTAATTAATAGGTTAATCGATTTTGAAAAAGGACACAACTTCTCGGGTGACGTAAATTCAATAGGAAGCTCTTTTCTCCAATAAGTTAAAGGAAAGGTTTAACTTTCCTCTACTTTTTGCCTTCCCATCTCAAAAGCTCTGAGGTTCACTTCAATTGTTTTCTGTGGGACAAGGGCTTTAACGCTTTCAACCAAAATTTCTTTTGGAATCGGCAGATAACTTGAGACTGCGCCTACCATTACGACATTCATTGCAAGCCTGTTCCCGGCTTCAAACGCCAGTTCATTGGCATTGAAGGCTTTGACTACGTATTTTTCAGAAAGAACTTTAAGAATGTCCAAGACCTCTGGATATTCTGCAAGGCCCGAAGTTACAGTTACAGGAACTACGGGCTGCGTGTTTACTATAATTATTCCGCCGTCCTTCAGGAACTCCAGGTACCTGACCGCCTCCATAGGCTCAAGGGCAAGCATAAGATCTGCACCTTTTTTCGGGATCATGGACCCGTAATCTTCCCCGATTCGGATATGGTTTACAACCGAGCCTCCACGCTGGGCCATGCCATGAGTCTCTGCAGCCCGCACTGATAGCCCTGCTGTAACTGCAGCTTTTCCGATAATGTCTGAGGCAAGGATTGCCCCCTGTCCTCCTACTCCTGTAATAAGGAGATCGAACTTCTTCTGTTCAGCCTGGCTCATCGTTTCACCTCCTGGATAGCCTCAAATTTGCAGATCTGGGCACAGACCCCGCACCCGCTGCAAAGCGCTGTAATCACAGCACATTTGTTTTCCCCATTAAACTCAATTGCAGGGCAGCCAAACTTCAAACACTGCTTGCAGCCTTCACACTTTTCAGAGTCAACAAGATACGGAACCCTGCGTATGCCTGCCCTCTTTCCTGAAATCACGCAGGGCTGCCTGGCAATAACCACAGCTACTCCTTCAAATTCCTTTGCTGCCTTAAACGCTTCCTGGGTTTCTTCAAGCTGGTATGGATCAACAACGGATACAAATCCAGCCCCCATTGCCTTGCAAAGTTCAGCAAGCGAAACCTGTACGGTTGGCTCTCCTGTTACCGTAAATCCTACACCAGGATTTGGCTGGTGCCCGGTCATGGCTGTAATCCGGTTGTCCAGAATGGTAACCGTGATATTTGCCTTATTGAAAATTGCATTCAGGAGCGAGTTCATGCCTGTATGGAAAAAGGTCGAGTCTCCTATGGAGCAGCAGATAGGGCGTTTTTCTCCTGCATGGTAAAGTCCTGAGGCAATGCTGATGCTTGAGCCCATACAAAGTGTGGTTTCAACAGTCCCGCTCTGAATCCCAAGGGTATAACAGCCAATATCACTTGGGTAAATCGCATCTTTTCCAAAAACCTTTTTCATGGAGTAAAAAGTTGCCCTATGGGAGCAGCCTGCACAGAGCGCAGGCGGGCGGGGAGCAAGCTCAAGAGCCGTGCCTGGAGGTTCGGGTTCTATCTCAAGGTCAAAGGTTTTCTTAAGAGTCTCAAGGAAGGCACTTACATCCAGTTCCCCTTCCCTTGGCACAAACCCATTAATTTTCCCAAGCACTGAAACCTCAAGCCCAGCTTCCTGTGCAATCATCTTTACCTGTTCTTCTACTACAGGCTCAAGTTCCTCGAACACAAGCACAGCATCCACGGTTTCAAGCAGCTCAAGAATCAGCTTTCTCGGAACAGGATAAGCTCCGATTTTAAGGAAAGAAGCTTCAAGCCCAAGTTCCACAAGTGCCTCTTTTGCATAGACAGATGCGATTCCCGCCCCAATAACCCCTAACTTTGCCCCAGGCTCGATTTCAAGGGAGTTCCAGGGAGATTCAGCGAGTGCGTCCTCAATTGGCTGCTGGATAGAAAGAAGATGAGTATGGCGTGAGCGGGCATTTTTTGGAAGCATGACCCAGCGGTCCAGAAGTTTTTCAAAATGCGGAGCAGGCTTTTCTACAGGAATCTCTCCAAGTTCAATATCCGACTTCCCATGCGAAATCCGGGTTGTGGGCCTGAAGATTACAGGGACTTCGAACTTTTCAGAAAACTCAAAAGCATAAGGCAGCATATCCTTTGCTTCCTGAGGAGTTGAGGGATCAAAACAGGGCATAAGGGCAAACTGGGCATAACGCCTAGTATCCTGCTCATTCTGGGAAGAGTGGCATGAAGGATCATCAGCAACGATTGCAATTAGCCCTCCTTTCGTCCCTGCATATGCAAGCGTCATAAAAGGATCGGCTGCAACATTTAGCCCGACATGCTTCATTGTCACCACAGAACGCACGCCTGTCCAGGCAGCTCCGACTGCAACCTCCATTGCAACTTTTTCGTTAACCGACCATTCAATATAGTAATCCCGGGCTTCCCGGCTTGCAAGTGTATCTATAATCTCCGAAGATGGAGTTCCGGGATAGCCTGCAATAACCTGCACGCCGCCTTCAAGAAGCCCGCGGGCAATTGCCACGTTTCCAAGCATGTACTCACACATTGTCATAACTATTGTCTCCACATTTAAACACAGGAAAAATCCCATAAGATAACAGATTAAACATATTTTTGTTTATTTGCATTAGTGAATTCATTATTTTTTCAAATGATACAAGTAATTTGAAATCCAATAAGATTTGAAGTTGAATCAGGTTTGAAGCTCAATAAGAGCAGCCCGGCAAATAAACATGCTGTCCGAGATCAGGTAAACTTTTGATTATTGAAATAACACGATCAATAATATACTTTCGGATAAGTGCTCTGAAGTATTCCTCTTTTGTTATCAGTTAACAGGCAAGAAAAAAATGAGAAGCAGTTGAGTTTATAGTTTTGACAAAAACTGAAAATAGAGTTAAAATCGGGTTTTCTAATGAAATGCCCTCTAGAATGAAAGCTTTTCTAATGAAAATTCGGGAGGAAAAGCCAGAATCCATCCGCGAACTTCCCCGGTTGATGGATCGAAAGATTTACAAATAAAAGGGCGTAACGGAACCAAAAATAGTTCGCTTACTGCCCGGCTTATGGATAAATGTCTCAATATTCCAATAACTCAATTTTCCCCAGGAACGTTGCAAGTTTTTTGATTTCATCCAGTTCGAAATCAAGCTCTTCGCCTTTAAGAGACGCTTTAAAAATCTCCCTTTTTTCCGGGATTTCAGCCACAACATTCACACAATTTACAGAAGCCAGCACCTCTTCCCTTATATCTGGCTCAACCTTATTAAGCGCAAAATAAACCCTGCACCCGCATTGTGCGCCAAACTCATCAAACTTTTTAGACAACCTAAGGGATTCGTAAGAAGGGTCTACAATCACAAGAATGAGGTCAAAATCCTTATCAACCCCCCGCCCGAAGTGTTCAGTACCGGCTTCGGTATCCACGATTACAACGTCATCTTTTCCCAGGTCAAGGTTTTCAAGAAACTCTCTTGTCAGAACTCCCATGGGACAGGCACAGCCCTCCCCAAAATCATGGATTTTGCCAACCGCCATCAGCTTGACCCCGTCCTTTTCCTCCACAAATTCCTGTGGGAGGTCGGAAAAACTCCACCTGTTTTTAAAAAACCGAGACTGCTGTTGCACTGGCTGCCCAGGCTGCCCTGAAGTATCCCCATTGGCTGCAAGCCCCCAGAACTGGGTGGTTTTCGGAGCCCTCTGCTTTTCTTTAAAGCTCTTCTTTCCCCCGAAATATTCCATAAGGTCTCGTGGAGCTGCCATTCCTAACTGGCTGTGCAGCCCATAATTGGACTCGTCAATGTCAAGTACAAGTACATTTTTCGTTTTTGCCATTTCCTTTGCAAGAAGAGCTGAAATCGTACTTTTTCCGCTTCCTCCTTTCCCGCAGACTGCTATTCTCATATCCAGTTCACCTACCCCAGTAATTTATCCTGCAGAATTAAAAATACTTCCTTTTAAACCTTTTCTCGCTTTAACTAGCAGACAAGGAAAGAGAAAAGAAGGATCGGTAATAGAAAAACACCAGGAGATCAGGCAATATATTGATTCCAGACTACAGAGACAAAACAGGGCTTTGAAATCAACACTGGCCAATGGATTCCTCATAAAACGGTGGCCTGAACCTAAATAGAAAACTTACTCCTTACAGTTTAAACACCAATAACAATATAATAGATTTAAACATAGTATAACCGTTGCCAGTATTGCAGAATCAAAACGTAAGACTGGGAGCTGCTTTATTGAAAAATTAACTTTGAGATGAGAGCAACTTCGAGGAAAAACATACAGCTATCGAATTATTATATATAACTGTGGGAATATTTCTAGAAAAGTGGGGGTAAGTTAAGTGGCACCTCGCCATGTCAATACTTTAAGCCCTGGAGACCCTTTCAGGGACTGGCTTGTTGAAGAAGTTGTCAGGCACAGGTTGCGGAATAAAAAATGTTCTGTTAACGTTTTTAAGTACAATTCCTCTCACACGGTCTGTAGATATCAATTTGAGGGTGAGAATCTCAGCGTGATGGCGAAATTTTTTGCCGAACCTACCGGCCGGCTGAAAGATTATAACCCTTATAAAGGTATGATGAATGAATACCGGAACCTCAAAAAAGCTGCAACCACAATAAATGTAGCAAAACCTCTTGCGATCAATAAAAAGTTCAATTGCGTCCTTGTTACCGAATATATACCTGGAAGATCTTTGGCCTCTTACTTTGACCACCAGGAAAACCTTTATGAAAAACTTACTAAAATCGCCCACGTGCTCAGACAGCTCCATGAAAATACAAAATCTTTTTACAATAAGAAAAACGAATTCAGAAATTATCATGAAGTGCTGGATCACCTGAAACTGGATCACGCTACCAGAGAAAGTTTCAATAAACTGCTTGGGCAATGGTGGTACAGCTCCCTGCTCAACAGAGAACACGGCTGTATGGTTCACAGAGATGTAACTCCATCTAATTATATTTTTTACAAAGATGAGCCCTATGCCCTTGATTTTGAAAGTTCCTGGCTCCATGCGCATCCTGTCAGAGATCTAGGGATTCTTGCTGCAGAACTCAAAAATGAGTTTGAACTGCACAGAGGAGGAGGGTGGAAAGCCGAACCATATATAGGGCACTTTCTCTGGGAATACAGCAGGGATGAAAAGGATTTTAACTATGTTACCAAAATTTTGCCTTTTTTCATGAGTATAGGACTTCTTCGCTCGGCACGGCTTCACGAGGGAGACTATAGAAATTACCTCATCAAAGAAGCAGGTGAGTGTTTAAAGGCGATTAATAAGTGAATATTTAATGGCAGGATAATTATAGATAAAAGGCAATTAATTAGTAGCTTAAGTAAAAGGGGCAAGGGAGGAAAGAGCGTGTCTGAGAATTATAGACCTGAAGCAAATGAAAGTAAGATCACACTTCCGAACAATCCTGCGGCGGGTAAGGGATGTGAATTTGAGAGCTGCCATATAAAAGGAATTATCTTTGACTGTTATCAGACCCTTATCGATATTGATACTGATGAACATAGGATAGAGACATATGAGGTCCTGAGCAGGTGGCTTGCTTATCAGGGTGTGAAAATTGAGCCAAAAAAACTCTGGGACACTTATATGTTTAAAGTAAGAAACAAGATGGAGCAGTCTGAGGAAATATATCCAGAAATCAGGGTAGAAGAAATCTTTGCCGAAATCTGCAAGGAAAATTCGATCTGGAAAATTGATGAGAAGCAACTTGGGATTGAGACTTCGAGGGTTTTTCGAGCAGCTTCTATACGGAAACTTAGGGCTTTTCCTCAAAGCATAAAATTAATCGAACACTGCATAAACCTCCCAATATGTATAATCTCTAATGGGCAAAGGGTTTTCTCTGAACTGGAACTCCGATTCCTCGGGCTCTACGACTATTTTGACTTTGTAATCTTTTCGTCGGATGTCAGGTACAAGAAACCAGACCTCAGACTTTTTATGACCGCGCTTGAAAAGATGGGGTTTGAACTCGAACCCAAGTGTGTCATGTCAATAGGAGACTCTTACGAAAACGAGATCTTACCTGCCAGAGAACTAGGGATGAGCGCCATGCATATCGAAGAAGCATGGAAACATTTCAATTTGAAGGGCTGATTGACATAAAAAGTATTGAACTCTCTTCAAGAAAGCCGTAAATCTTCAAAAACCTTATTTTATATTTTTTCTTTTTTATTAGAATTTTATTAGAATTCTTTACTTCTTAGTTTAAATACTGATCTTGTCCGAAATAAATTTCTATAGAATTAAAAGCTATATATCGCTATTTGCCAAGTATATAGATATTTACATAAAATCTATATATAATGACCATTATCTAGCGACTACTGAAGATGAGATTATAGATACCAGAGATAATGAAGCCCGAAAATTTCTAAAATATCCGGAAAAACAAAAGGAGAATCCCTATGCTCCAGAACGGAAAGATAAAAGGTTTAATCTTCGACTGTTACAAAACCCTTATTGACATTAGGACTGATGAAAAAAGCTGGAAAACAAACGAGAAATTGAGCAGGTGGCTGCTTTACCAGGGAGTTAGAATTGAACCAGATCGACTCAGGGAAGAGTACAGGTGGAAAGTAATAAATAGGCTTGGAAATTCAGGCCAGCCGCACCCGGATATCCGTATAGAAGAGATTTTTGCAGAAATCTGTGCCGAGAACGCTTTCAGGGAAATTGATCCTTTCTGGCTCGGGATTGAAGCTGCTAAAACTTTCAGGACTGCCTCCTTAAGAAAGCTTGAAGCTTATCCCCAGAGTTTGCGCCTGCTTGACAAGTACCGAAATGTTCCAAAATGTATTGTTTCTAATGCCCAGAGAGTCTTTACTGAACAGGAACTGCGCTTCCTGGGACTATATGAGCGCTTTAATTTTACAATTATGTCTTCCGATCACCGTACCAAAAAACCTGACACCAGGCTCTTTAAGCTGGCTCTTGACAGGCTTGGGCTTGAACCCTGGGAAGTGCTCTCAATCGGCGACACACCCGAAAACGATATTTACCCACCGCAGAGCCTGGGAATGAACGCAATGCACATCTGGGAGGCATGGAAATACGCATAAAAAACAGATAATAGAAAGGTAGAAAAAGAACCTATAGAGAGATAGAAAAAATTTTATTCCAGTTGAGTTTTAATTATATCTGAATTTATCTATCTGTAGTTTTAACCATATCTGAATTTATCTACCTGTTATACTCTTTTTGGCTGAACCTTCGACTGGTCACATGCAGGTTGTTTTTCCAGAGAAAAGGCGAAGCTAGAGGAAAATAAATTCAACTTCAGATAGGCGTTGAACACCAAGAGATTACACTTCATCTAAAACCATATATATTTAAATAATCACAAGCACTCTAAACCCCAAGAAAATCTTACACTATTTTTCCAATCGTAGACTACACGGAGCAAACTTATGACAGAATCAGAAATTCCGAAAGAATATAATGCAAACGAGGTTGAGGAAAAATGGATGGAGAAGTGGAACCTCTCCATGTACCATTTCAACTGGGGAGAAGATACTCGTCCTCAATATATAATTGACACTCCACCTCCCTATCCTACAGGTAATTTCCATATCGGAAATGCGCTTAACTGGTGCTATATTGACTTTGTTGCCCGATACAAACGTATGCGTGGGTACAATGTGATGTTCCCCCAGGGCTGGGACTGTCATGGCCTGCCAACCGAAGTCAAGGTTGAAGAGATTCACGGGATAACGAAAAATCAGGTTCCGCGTGCCGAGTTCCGCAGGATGTGCAGGGAACTGACTGTAGGAAACATCGAAAAGATGCGCAATACAATGCTGCGCCTGGGTTTTTCCGTTGACTGGAGCAACGAATTCGTTACCATGGACCCCTCATACTTTGTAAAAACGCAGAAATCCTTTGTCAGGATGTACAATAACGAGCAAATCTATCACGAAGAACATCCAGTCAACTGGTGTCCCCGATGTGAAACTGCCATTGCTTTTGCAGAAGTAGAGTATGAAACAAGGCAAACAAAACTTAATTTTGTCCATTTTGACAAGGTCGATATTGCAACTACCAGACCTGAACTTATGGCAGCCTGTGTTGCAGTTGCAGTAAACCCAGAGGATAAGCGTTACAGCCAGTATATCGGACAGGAGATTACAGTACCGCTTTTTGGTCAGAAAGTGACTTTGATTGCTGATGAGGATGTTCAGCCTGAATTTGGTACAGGTGCTGTAATGATCTGTACTTTCGGAGACAAGCAGGACGTACGCTGGTGGGTGGAATACGAACTTCCTCTTGTAAAAGCCATCGACAAGCAGGGCAAGATGACAAAAGTGGCAGGCAAATACGAAGGCATGAGCATTGACGAATGCAGAGAAGCTGTCATTTCTGACCTGAAAGCTGCAGATTTTCTTTATGACCAGAAACCTCTGGAGCAGAATGTTGGGCTCTGCTGGCGCTGCGATACCCCGATCGAAATTCTTTCTGAGCCTCAGTGGTTTGTAAAGATCGATAACGACGGCATCCTGAAAGCTGCAGATGAAATCAACTGGTATCCTGACTATATGAAAGTTAGGCTCCAGAACTGGACAGGCACTATGGAATGGGACTGGTGTATCTCCAGACAGAGGATCTTTGCAACTCCAATTCCGATCTGGTACTGTAAACAGTGTGGAGAGATAATGATTGCAGAAGAGAGCTGGCTCCCTATTGACCCGAATGAAGCTGCTCCTAAGAAAGCCTGCGCCTGTGGTTCAACCGAATTTGAGCCTGAAACCGATGTACTGGATACCTGGATGGATTCCTCAATTACAGCATTACATGTCACAGGCTGGGAAAGTGAGCATGAACTTCGCCTGCCTGCACAAATCCGTCCTCAGGGACACGATATCATCAGAACCTGGGCGTTTTACACGATCCTGCGAAGCCTTGCTCTTGAAGGAATAAAACCCTGGGACTCTATAGTGATTAACGGTATGGTGCTCGGACCCGATGGACACAAGATGAGCAAGTCCCTTGGAAACGTTATTTCCCCTGAAGAAGTAACCTCACAGTACAGTGCCGATGCTTTCAGGCAGTGGGGTGCGGTTGGCGGCTCCACAGGTTCGGACATAATGTTCCGCTGGAAAGACGTTGTCTCAGCTTCTCGTTTCCTTCAGAAGATGTGGAGTATTTACCGATTCTCAATGTCTCACCTGAAAGGTTTTGGACCAGAAGATGCCGAGAACTTCTCCACGGACTCTCTTCTTATAATTGACAGGTGGCTGCTGAGTAAACTTAACAAGCTCATAGACACTGCAACAAAGGAACTTGATGAGTACCAGTTTGATTCGACTTTCAAGGCTATAAGAGGTTTTGCCTGGGAAGTCCTTGCTGATAATTACCTGGAACTCGTAAAAAGCAGGCTTTATGGCGATGAGCCTGAAGGCAGAAAAGCAGCCCAGTATGTGCTCTACAAAACGATAGAGACCCTCTCACTTCTGCTTGCCCCCTTTATACCCTTCTTTGCAGAAGAACTGTATTCCAGATTTAACAATGAGAGTGTCCACACACAGGCTTGGCCGGCAGTTGATGAGAGTTTCATAAATGATGAAGCTGAAGCTGCAGGAGAACTGATCAAGAATATCACAGGCGAGGTCAGGAGATACAAATCCGACCTGGGAATGGCACTTAACGCCCCCCTGAAAAAGCTTGAGATCTACAATGCAGAAATCGATACAGGGGATATTGCAGGCGCTACAAACTCGGGAGTTGAGTTGATGGAAGGGGTTCCTTCCTTTGAATACGTGCCAGTGGAAGTTAAGCCAAATATGGGAATCCTCGGCCCTCGCTTCAGGAAAGATGCAGGCGCTGTCGTGAAAGCGCTCAAGGCAGAAGATCCTGTTGCGCTTGAGGCTCAGGTAGCTTCTGGAAAAATAACTGTTACTGTAAAAGGCGAACCAATCGAGCTTGAACCCGAAACCGTAGAGATAAGAAAAGAAGTGATCTCAGGTGGCAGGGAGGTCGATGTGGTTAAAGTCAAAGATGCGGTTGTTGTAATTGTGAGGTAAGCTTCTGCTTACCTTTTTTTCATAAATGTCCGATTTAATTCGGATGATATTTCTTCTATTTTTCACACAGTTTTACGAACATTTGATATCATGAAATCTTGAGGTAAAATCGTGAACTACCCCTCAACTAAAGACTAATCCTGCACATCAACTGTAAAACCGATATAATGAATTGAAATTTTCCATATTTCTTTTCTTTTCACTGATTGAATATACTGTTTTTCTTTTTCTCTTCAGTGCGCGAATACACTGTTTCACCATCATTTAAAGATTTTTTAGAACTTAAGAAAGAACTCCCAGAATGAAAAATGAAGATAAGTCCACAGATTATTTAACTTAATTTGAGGATTTCTACAAACTAGAATCCCAAAAACTAAATGTTTAGAACTAACCTTCAACTTTAAAAGATTTTTCATATTATAGAACCTCAGGTAAGCTGGAAAGATAAAGTAATCACATGTTTTTGCATTGCAATGGAGTCTGTTAATCAGACGTAGATATCCAACTTTGCTAATTCTCCAATAGTATAATAAATATATTTAAATAAAGTTAAAAAATATACACTCTCCTTCCAAATGTGAAACTATATATACATCTAGGTAATCTGTTTCAGAAATGTATTATTTAGACCTGGAGTTCTTATGACGAAAATTGAAAAAGTACTACTGCTGCTCAAAAATATGGTGTATGAAAGCACCAGCCCGCAGGAAACTCTAAAATTTGCGAAATATTACCGAAGTAAGGGGCTCGATGTGAAGGTAATTCTATGGGGACCTATGGGAGTGTTACTCGCAAAAAAAGATAAAACAAGAGGATCGCCCAAGTATGACGCCGCTGTTCAGGAATGCATCGACCTGGGAGTTGAGTTCAGATGCTGCCAGCTTGCTTCGGATATGATTGGGCTTAAAAAAGAAGAGTTAATTCCTGGAATTGAATTTATCTGCTCGAAAGACGTGGCTGAACTCTTTCTAAAATACGCTGAAGAGAACCAACTGATTATTAATTTCTGAGCAGAAAAATTCTAAAAATTGGATTATTAATTTGGTTAATGGTAGCCTTAACCAATACTATGTTTTGTTATAGTCTTTTCTAATTAACATTTTCTTCCATTAAATTATTACTTTAACCCAATTAGTTTGACTGGAATATCAACCAGATCAAATTCTCTTATAAGATCTAGATTTATAAGGGAGTCTTCATAAATATTTTGTAACATATATGAACCAACAGGGTTTTTACATTAGTTTTTTAGTTTTAAACAGTTTAATTATTACAGAAAATATTACATCAAGGAACAAATTATATGCCAATATGCCTATATTTAAGATAAAAAATGGATTTTAATATAATTATACAACTTTAAATAACTAATCAAAATCAATATCGACACCAAACATCGTTATCAATATTGAAGTCAATATTTCAGCAACTTTATCAATTAATTTTGATGATCTAAAAAAGTAATTCTAAACAGGTGGTTTCATGTTTTTACAGGATTATGAATTAAGTAAGGAAGAAGAAGTTCTCTTACAAAAGGTTCTGGATGGGGACATTGCGCTTCGTAAGATTGAGGAACTTGCAGACCCTATAACTTCAGTAAAACTCAGGCGGCTTGCAATACAGGAGTTTGCAAAACTCGAGTTCGAGCATATCCAAAATTTTTCCCTTGATGTAGAAGCCATAACGAAAAAAAATATTGAAAATATGATAGGTGCAGTTCAGATTCCCCTTGGAGTTGCCGGGCTTCTGAAAGTAAACGGTGAATATGCGAATTCCGAATACTATATCCCGCTTGCTACAACCGAAGGAGCTCTTGTTGCCAGTGTAAACCGTGGCTGTTCGATTATCACGAAATCAGGAGGAGCAAATGTAAGGGTTTTTGAAGACGAGATGACCAGAGCGCCTGTTTTTAAGCTCGAGAGCCTTGAGCGAACCAAGGAGTTTTATGAATGGGTAAAATGTCCTGAGATTTTCGAACAAATGAAAGCCGTTGCCGAAAAAACAACCCGTTTTGGAAAATTGCTTTCCGTAAAACCCTTTGTAACTGGCACATATGTATACCTCAGGTTCTCGTACGATACAAAGGACGCCATGGGTATGAACATGGCTACTATAGCTACTGATGCAGTAATGCATCTCATAGAAGACGAATTCGGCGCACAGCCTATTACTCTTTCAGGAAATATGTGTATTGACAAAAAACCAGCTGCAATAAATACAATTCTCGGGAGAGGTAAAACGGTTGTAGCCGAGGTTACTATTCCAAAAGAGCTTGTCAAAGAGATTCTGAAATGTACGCCTGAGTCCATGTTTGAGGTGAACTACAGCAAAAACTTGTTAGGTTCAGCAAGAGCAGGAGCACTTGGCTTTAATGCCCATGCTGCAAACATTATTGCTGCAATCTACCTGGCTTGCGGACAGGATGCAGCCCACGTTGTTGAAGGGAGCACTGCAATTACCACTATGGAACTTACAAAATATGAAGAAATTCATTGTTCAGTTACTCTGCCTGCCCTGCCAGTGGGAACAGTTGGAGGAGGTACTGGCCTTGGAACCCAGAGAGACTGCCTGAATATTCTTGGTGTTGCAGGTGCAGGTGATGTTCCCGGAACAAACTCCAAGAAATTTGCAGAAATTGTAGCTTCTGCCGTGCTTGCAGGAGAAATCTCCCTTATAGGAGCCCAGGCTGCAGGACATCTAGCACGTGCACACGCCCAACTCGGCCGCGGGAAGTTCTAACGCAACCGTTGCGCCGGTTGATCACGCCTGATAGGGTTTGGGGGCAAGACTCTTAAATCCGAACGTTACGCTGTTTTTGATCAAACTTTTTTGAAAAAGTTTTCGGTCAAGCCTTTTTTGAAAAGGGTTGTGATCACGCCGGATAGGGTTTGGGGAAAGGCTCTTAAATCCAAACGTTACACCGTTTTTGATCAAACTTTTTTTGAAAAAGTTTGTGGTTGATCACACAGTGTTAGGGGAAAAACGGAGACTTATGAGAATAAGAACCTTTGAGTAAATTTGAGTAAAAATGCAGCACGATGCGCTCGAAAACAGAGGTTAGATTTCACCAGATTAGGTTTTCACTTCAAGCAAGAGGTCCCTTTCCTGATGCAGAACAGCATTTATGGGGACTATGTTCCCATTTTTATCTTATCGGATACTTAGATTTTCTTTTTAGTCGGGGATTGTACTTCTTATTTTTTTCAAAGGAAGTTTGTGCCCCTCAAGGCTTCAATAGAGGACTTGAATTTACTATTTTATACAGAAAAATTTGTATCATATATTTATATAGCCCAATTTTATAAAATCCCGCATAATTTAGAAATCCTTATTAGAGTGGGGGTTTATAAGCTTAACGTGGAGGCATTATGAGCAATCCTGTGGACATCCTGATCTGCGCGGTTACTTCATTGCTTTTCTTTTTAATAATATATCCCATGTTTCACGCAGATGTATTGATACTTGGGCTTATTCTAGTAGGTTGTATTCTTCTTGGAAAAACTCTTTATTTGTTTTGAAAATTTCAATCCAAAATATTATCGAGCCAAAAAATCGAAATATTTGTGCTTTAATTTGGTAAACGAATTAAAAAATGTGTTCCTAATCCCTTGACTGCTTTTCATATTATTTGAAGGCACCGCCGTGAATTAGCATATTTCTTCCCAGGTAAATTTTCTACCTATTTTTCTACTAGGTTACTTCTTGAGGTTTTTAATTTAATAGAAAAAATGACATGTTTCCTCGAATAAAGAGGCGAAGCAAGATTATTTAAGGTTTAATAATAATATCTCCTCGGGGAACTGAGACTGGAGATAGGGTAAACGATAAACTGAGTTAGTGTCAACAAAACTAAGAATTCGGCTGACAAATCCTATTTTGCTGTTATCGTTTAAGGCAGCCTGCAAGCTCAGATATTAATGCATTTTGCTAACTCATAACGTATTTTATCACTAACGCTCGATATTCATAAACATCAATACAATAAATCCATACAATTAATCCACAAAACGAAATTTAAAGAATAAGATTTTGATAAATTGAACAAGCATTGAACAAGCCAGAAAACCGAAGATAATGGGGAATTAAGAAAAATAGGGGGTAAAGTTTCTGGACTATACACTTCGAATAGGAGGAGAGGCTGGACAGGGGCTTCAGACTATAGGAGGGGCTCTTGCAAAGGTCTTTTCCCGGATGAAATATCATGTATTTACGCACCAGGACTATATGTCCAGGATACGAGGTGGACATAACTTTTACCAGATCCGGCTTTCCGACCAGAAAATTACGGCCTCGAGAGAAATGGTCGACATTCTTCTGGCGCTTGACCTGAATACCATCGAGATCCACAGGAAAAGCGTGGATGAAGGGGGATTTATTTTATATGATTCCGAAATCGCCAAAAAGAAGTTCGAAGAGCCGGAATTCATAGATATCCCTTTTAGGAAAATAGCATTGGATGTTGGGAAGAATAGTGTTATGGCAAATACCGTAGCAACCGGAGCAGCCCTTGGGATTCTTGATCTGGGGCTTGAAGCTCTCAAAAAGATCCTGAGAGAAACCTTCAGTAGAAAAGGGGAAGAAGTAGTCCAGGCTAATATAGCCTGTGCAGAAGCGGGATATAAATATGCTCTTACGAATTGTCCCAAGTGCGAAGCCTTTGGAATCCGCGAGCCAGAAGGAAAAAGGCTCATGATCATAACCGGGCTGCAGGCAATTGCGATGGGAGCCATTATGTCTGGCTGTAAGTTTTACTCAGCATACCCCATGTCACCTTCAACAGGAATTATGGAGTACCTGGCTTCCAGAGCAGAAGAGTATAATCTTGTTGTTGAGCAGGCTGAAGACGAAATTGCAGCTATTAACATGGCGATAGGAGCTTCTTTTGCAGGGGTAAGAGCTATGACCGGAACGTCAGGAGGAGGATTTGCCCTTATGGTCGAAGGGCTTTCCCTTATAGGAATGACCGAAACTCCTCTTGTGATTGCGGAAATGCAGCGTCCTGGACCGGCTACAGGCTTTCCCACACGTACCGAGCAAGGAGACCTGCTTTTTGTTCTTCATGCAGGTCATGGAGAGTTTCCAAGAGTTATTTTTGAGCCAGGAACTCCAAAGCAAGCTTTTTACCTTACTAACAGAGCTTTCGAACTTGCGGAAAAATACCAGATCCCTGTATTCATCCTGTCCGATCAGTATCTCGCAGAATCTGAATGGACTTTTGAGGAACTTGGTTCAGAGAAGCTGATTTATAATGATTACCGGCTGAGGGAAGAGGACCTAAAAGGTGTTGAGGATTACAAACGTTACAAATTTTCCAGTACAGGAATCTCCCTTCTTGCAGTCCCAGGAGAAGCCGGAAAACACCTTGTCGTAGCTGATAGTGACGAACACGACGAGGAAGGACATATTGTAGAAGATTCCGAGACCCGTATTAAAATGGTTCAGAAAAGACTCCTGAAAAAACTACCGCTTATAAAAAAAGAAATCGAAGCCCCGTTTTTATATGGAGATCCCTCTCCAAAAATCGTTCTCGTAGGACATGGTTCTACTTATGGTGTGATAAAAGAGGTGGTTGACACAATTCCTAAAGATAAAAAAGCTGCAATGCTACATTTCAGCCAGATTTACCCATTTTCCGAGCGAGACAGGTTTGATTATATCGGGCTTCTTGAAAATGCTGACCTTACAATTTGTATAGAAAACAATGCCACAGGGCAGTTTGCAAAACTTTTAAGGGCAGAGACCGGTTTCGAATTCACCCGCAAGATCAGCAAATATGATGGGAGACCTTTTACAATCGAAAACCTGAAGGAGGAACTGCATGCCTACATCTGAGGATTATAAAGGCCAGGTTCCAGCCTGGTGCCCTGGGTGCGGAAATTTTCAAATTCTTTCAACCATCAAACAGGCACTTATTGAACTTGGAATCGAGCCCTGGGAAGTCCTTGTGGTTTCGGGGATAGGGCAAGCTGGAAAATTACCCCATTATATTAAATGCCATACCTTTAATGGGCTGCATGGAAGAACCCTGCCTGTGGCTACGGCTGCAAAGCTTGCCAATCATTCCCTTCATGTAATCGCAGTTGCAGGAGATGGAGATTGCTATGGAGAAGGAGGAAACCATTTCCTCCATGCAATCCGAAGAAACCCTAATATTTCCCTATTTGTGCACAATAACCAGATTTACGGACTGACCAAGGGGCAGGCATCTCCTACTACAGCCGAGGGAACCTACACAACAATTCAGCCTTATGGTGTGCTTCAGGAATCCATGAATCCACTTGCTATGGCGATTTCCCAGAACTGCAGCTTCGTAGCCAGGGGTTTTGCAGGCGATCAGGAGCACCTTAAAGAACTTATGAAAGCTGCCATAAAGCATAAGGGCTTTGCTCTTCTTGATATTCTTCAACCCTGTGTTACATTTAACAAGATAAATACATTTAAATGGTACCGGGACAGGGTTTACAGGCTTGGGGATGACTATGACCCTTACAACCGTAATAAGGCATTTGAGAAATCCCTGGAATGGGGAGATAAAATCCCAAATGGAATTTTTTATAAATATGAGCGTGAAATCTTTGAGGAAAGAGTGCCTGCAATTCAGGAGAAGCCGCTTGTAAGGCAGAAGTTTTCTCTTGAAGAAGTAAAGCACGAGATTGAAAAATTTTATTAAACTTTCCTCTTTCTATTTTTGTTGAATTTCTATTTTGTTGAATCTGTTTTCTAGATATTACTTTTTTAACGTTTTCAGATTGAACATAAAAATAGCTTATTAATTATAATAAAGACATATCATTATTATTTAACGAGGATTTTTATAAACTATATTGAAAATTATTTAGAAAAGTTAATAAATAGGAAGTTACTATTTACCCCCTGTAAATTTTGGGTGTGTGTATGGGGTTATTAATAGGTCACGAAATAGATTCCTGAAGATCTCAAGCTTTTATCGGCATACTTCGATTTAAACATGGGAATACAGGCATTGACAACTTGGCCCTTTAGTTTCTCTATATATTTTCATTCAAAATGAAAAATGAGGAGTGAAAACGAATGAAAAAAAGGTTTAGTATTTTTAGAAAAAACGATAGAGCTTTCACAGGGCTCGAATCAGCAATTGTGCTGACCGCTTTCGTAGTTGTGGCAGCAGTGTTCTCCTATGTAGTGCTCGGAGCAGGGTTTACTACCTCCGATACCGCCAAAAAAACCATCGATGAGGGTATCAAACAGACTACCTCTTCCGTTGAACTTGCAGGCGATGTGATCGCAAAAGGTGATGGAGAAACTCCAACAACAGTAGATCAGATTATTGTCACCCTTCAGCTCACAGCAGGGCAGTCTCCTGTGGATATAGGAGAGAATAGTGCTGCTGGAATGATGGTGGTAAGCTACGCAGACAATTCTACATACGTTCAAAGCACGGAATGGGAGAAGGTATTTGTAGGGAACAACAATGGTGACTCAGTTCTAGAACAGCATGAGAAAGTGCAATTAAATATTACTATCCCTGGTGACTCAATGCTTAAGGGCACTAAAGACCAGGCGGCAAACAGAGAATTCAGGATTGAGATAAAACCGAAGGTAGGCGCAATTGTTCCGGTAACAAGAGTAACTCCAGCACAGATTGATAAGGTAATGGTTCTGAAGTAATTCAAAGAGATTAAGGGGGAACTTCCCCCTTTCTTTTATATGGAAATGAAGAAATTTCATTTTTCATTAAGGTGAATAATATGGAACTGGATAAAAAGATAGAGGAATTTGAAACTGAACTTAAAGTCGTAAAAGGGGAGATCAAGGGGTTACTTGTGGACATAAGAGACCTTGTAAACAGAAATGAAAATCCCTTCTACAATATCCAGAAATATGGAGTTTCGGGGCTTGAGACAGATTTTCCGGAAGCCGAGATCGAGAATGAAAATAATAAAGAAATCGCCCAGGAATCGGCTAATGATATTTGTCCGGATGAAGTTCCTGAAAAAAACAAACCACGACAGGAAACAGTGCAGGCTATTGAGCCTGAAAACCAGGTCCGGAAAATAGATACCTTTGCCCTGATTGAACTTATGCGCTGGGTGGATTATGCTGTCAGGACAGTAGGGCACAGCAACCTTAGAGTTCTGCTTAATCTCTATTCACTTACTGGACACCTTCCGGAAAAAGCTAAATGTGTTATAGAGAATATCACAAGCCTTCCAATTGAAGAGCCCGAGGGAAAAGGAATAGTCAACATGAAAGATAATATTACTGTGCTTGCCCAATTGAATGCCATCCTTAACCCATGCGGACTAAAAAGTAAAGTTTAGCCGACTTATTAAGTTTCAGGCTGGAGAGAGGAATAAAGAAGAGGGCTTGTTTTCAACTTAAAGTACTAAGTAAAGAGTCAACTGAAAAACCGAATCAACTGTTCCAATTAATATCAATTAACATTAATTAATATCAATTAATTGTTATTAATGTTAAATAACTTAAGTAAATTTTATGTGATATAACAGTCGTTGTCCGACATAATCTATGTTACTAATATAACGAATATTTTTAATATAAACAAGCTGACATAATTACTATTACCCTAACTGGTATCAGTTCATTCAAACTAATCAGAGGAGACTAAATAAAGTTAAAGCGGGAGGTCGAAAGGTGAGTGGGGATACGATAAGCTCTGCTATTCTAACAATAGCATCCGTTGTCTGTGCATTTGGATTTGCTTCTGCGGTCTATCCGACTGTAATTTCTGCAGGAGACCCTTTAATCAGTCGTGCCAACTCAATGGGAGACCAGATCCTAACAGATGTGGAGATTTTGCATCAAGCAACTGCTGCTGGAGGCTCTGAGGTTCATATATGGGTTAAAAACGTGGGACCTAAGGGAATATCTTCTGGTTTGATTCCCAGATCTGACCTTTTTTTTGGCAAGTCCGGAAACTTTGAAAGGATACCATATGGTGAAAACGGAAGCCTGACTCCTTGCTGGAATTATTCTATAGAGCAGAGCAATGACGATAACTGGGACAAAGGAGAAACGCTTAAGATAAAATTAAAACCGGCTGATATACCTGTCAGTGGAGAGAAGTATTTCATTAAATTCAGCGTCTACAACGGGGTTTCGAAAGAGACCTATTTTACGGTGTAATGATGGGATTCGGAACAGTTATTGCATCAATTATCTCGGTTGCAATTCTTATCCTGACATTTTATGTCTGCTCATACGGAGGGTTTTACATGGCAGACCTTCTTGCAAATTCAGTAATTGAAATGCAGGAAAATAAGGATGAGATATTGAAAACAGGAATAAAGATTACAAATATTTACGTGGATGAATCCGAAGTTTTCGTATCCTTGAATAATACAGGCTCCATAAAGATAGGAGACTATGATTACATTGACGTGATCGTTAAGTACTCAAACACATCCGGCACTGCAAAAACGATATGGATACCTTACCAGGAAGATACAAGCACCTCACAAAGCAGATGGACTGTGAGAAATATCAGTCCAGATCTGGTAAATCCTGGAATCTTTGACCCTGGTGAAGAGATGGAATTAAAGATCCTGCTCGAAGATCCTCTGAAAAAAGAGAGTGTAAACTGGATTATGGTAGCAGCCCCAAACGGAGTAAAGACTTCAGGATATTTTAATGCATGAACTAGATGACGGATTCCATAGTCCTGAATATTCAGGCTGAGTCAGTGAGCTAAATTGGATGAACTGAGGAGATAAAAAATCAGGAAATCTCTGAAAAAAGGAGAGAGAATATGGGAGAAAACACGGGAGAGAGATTATTTCTTGAAAATGAAGCAGTTTATGAAGAGATACCAGGAAATCCAGAAGCTAAAAATGAAGAAACACTAGGCAATCTGGAAAGTGAAAAGAATGGAAAGACACCAGATAATCCGGAAATTGAAAAGGAAAAACCCTTGGAATTTATATCTTCAGGAAATCTAGAAATTGATAGGAAACTGGAAGGAGGCATACCTGTAGGTTCACTATGCCTTCTCGAAGGGGAAAAAGATAGTGGGAAATCTGTTTTAATGCAGCAGATTATGTGGGGAGCTCTCAATCAGGATAAAAAAGCTTTAGCTCTAACAACTGAAAAAACCTCCAAAAACTTGCTGAACAACATGGAAAACCTGAATCTGGATATTTCAGATTATTTCATATTAGGGAGATCGAAGATTTTCGAAATAAACGCAAGTTATGTTGAAGAAAATCCCGAACTAAGTGAAAAATTGCTACAGACACTGCTCGAATGCGTAGAGCAATGTGAAGAAGATCTGATCCTGATTGATTCTTTAACTATTTTAGCGGTTAGTGCTTCTGAAAATGTCCTATTAAACTTTTTTACAGGATGTGTAAAACTTTGTGATAAGGGAAAAACCATTCTTATAAGTGTTCATGGGTATACCTTCCCCAAACAAGTGCTTCATAGACTAAGATCAACTTGCGATACATGCCTTGAACTGAGAATTGAACAGGTAGGAGACAAGTTGATAAATACCCTGGAGATTCAGAAGTTGAGAGGTGCCAGAAAAATTACTGGAAATATGTTAAGTTTTAATGTTGACAGTGATTCCGGGCTAAAGATTATTCCGGTCTCAAAGGTCAAAATATGAAACTAAAATTATCCAGAAAAATAATTTCCGAAAAGAGATCCTAGTGAGGATTAAAAAATGGAAACTCTACCTTTTAACCCACTGCCTGCACCGATAAATGGAAGGCGTTCCAAAGAGGATGTTCGTTCTATGCTTTCTTCAGAATTGCAGGATTTTGTAGGTAAGGAAGAAAACCATCATATCCTCGATTATATCTGCAGACTTCCTTTAGAAGAAACAGAAATTCCTGAATTCCATTTAAAGATCTCAAGAGATATGAAAAGCATCAAGCGCCCAAACCTTATCTATCCTGTTGCAGAAGGAGTTGCCATTCACATCTATCCTGATAAAGAAGATATAAGAAATTATTACATCCCAATAGAACCCTGTCTTTTTCAGGATGTGGACAGCACGCTTGAGGCTGTAGAAAAGTCTCTCATCGATATTATAAGCAATCTAAATGTTGATACAAAAGATCCGGAAGAAAAGAAAATACTTCTAAAAAAAGCCCTTAAGAAAGTTTGCACTATAGACAAAAATGCAAAACAAAAGGCAGACAAAAGAAGTAAAGGTCTTGATGAGAAAAAAACGGTCCAGAGAGAGAAAAACGGCAAACAGCAGTCCAGATTTATAGGAAATTTAAATGGAGCTGGCAACGTCTTCAAAACAAAAAAACGGGAGAATATTCGCGTAACTCCAGATGAGTTTAAAGCCATCGAATATCTAATGATCAGGGATAAGCTTGGGATGGGAACGATTGAACCTTTACTGCTGGACTCAAATATAGAAGATATAAGTTGCAGTGGGCTTGGGAGAGTTTTTGTCGAACACAAGGTGTTTTCGTCCCTTAAAACAGCAATTACATTTCAGGAGACCGAGGAACTAAACTCTTTTATCATTCAGATGTCCGAAAAAGTAGGGAAACCAATCACCTACCGAGACCCCATAGTTGATGCATCTCTTCCTGATGGATCAAGAATAAACATTGTTTTTGGGGAAGATGTATCCAAAAGAGGAAGCAATTTTACCATAAGGAAATTTATGGGAATTCCCACCTCAATCCTCGAGCTTGTTGACTTTGGAACAATTGACTATACAATGGCTGCATATTTGTGGATGATGCTGAAGGCAGGGATGAACTGTTTTATTTCGGGAGAAACGGCATCTGGAAAGACAACTACAATGAATGCTATAACTACTTTTCTTCCCCCTGAGTCAAAAATAGTTTCTATTGAAGATACTCCGGAACTACAGGTTCCACATAAGAATTGGACCAGAGAAGTTACCAGAACTACAAGAGATGACAGCGCATCTGACGTCTCGATGTTTGACCTGTTAAAGGCAGCCCTGCGTCAGCGCCCTAATGAGATTATTATTGGGGAAATCCGTGGAGTGGAAGGCAATATTGCTTTTCAGGCTATGCAGACAGGACACCCAGTCATGTCCACATTCCACGCAGCATCAGTTGAAAAGCTGATTCAGAGATTGACAGGAGACCCAATAAACGTTCCCAAGAACTATGTGGATAACCTCAATGTAGTAATCATCCAGAGTGCAGTAAATATACCTGGGAAGGGAATGGGAAGGCGAATCCTTAGTATAAATGAGATTGTAGGCTATGATTCTGTATATCAAGCTTTCAATTTTATGGATATCTTCAAATGGGACCCTGCTACAGATACCTTCAAGTTTACAGGAAAGAACAACTCATATTTGCTTGAGCAAAAGATTGCTCCACGTCTCGGAATTCCGGAAAACCAAGCTAGGAGAATTTATTTAGAACTTGACAAAAGAGCGAAAATTCTCAGGAAGATTCACCAAGCTAAAATTACCAACTTCTATGATCTGTTCAAGATACTGATTCAGGTTGAGGAGGCTGGATTAACCTCATGAATCCTGAGGAGAAGATTTCGTACTTAAAATTAAAAGCTGCAAAGCATGGATTTGAAGGCTACTTTAGTCTTGCTCGAAAATTAAAGAGCACGAAAGTCGTTGAAAGAGTTAGTGATGAGACCCTCTTCCTGCTTACATATATGGCAGCGATCTCGACTGCGGATATTGAGAGAGACAGAATTTTTGGTTATACAGGGTACCAGAAAGAGTACGAAGCTTCAAAGTATTTCAAACTGATTCATATACTTGCCTCAGAATGGGGATACGCATATGCAAAAGCCTGTAAATACATCTCCCAGAGATTAAAAGACGAATATCTTTCAAAGTTCTTTGGTCGAATGTCGAATATTCTTTCATCTGGAGAGCCAGAGAAAAGATTTTTGAAACAGGAAAAGCTCACAAGGGAAGAAATATATTGTAATGAATACGAAAGAAGTATCGAATCTTTGAAAAAATGGACTGATGGGTATACTGCCTTGATGGTATCCTTGACGTTAGTTGTTACAATAATTCTTGTTTCAGTCATGATTTATACTCTAGAGAATATGGAAACCATTATTTTTCTAGTTATAGTAATGACTGTTTTTATATGTGGGCTTGCTCTTTTCATCATATACAAGGTAGCTCCTGCTGAAAAGAAAGCACATACCCTTGTCCGAAAATCCAGGGAACAAAAGATAATCAGGCTCCTTAGCCTGACTTTGCTTCCAGTAGGTGCCATCTCCCTTATTGTGCTAATTTTGATGGGAATAAAGTTGCAGTATATCCTACTGGCAATAGCTTTCTTTATATTTCCGATAGGCTTCTTTGCTATGTTAGATGATAAAAATATTGATGAAAGAGATGCCAATTATCCTGCATTTATAAAAACCCTGGGTACTCTTGCCGGAACAACAGGAACTACTATCCGAAATGCTATGGATGACCTTGACAAGGAAACTATAGGCTGCCTCAAACCTGGAGTCGAAGAGTTACATGCAGGTCTTTCCATGGGACTTACGTCGAAACATTGCTGGGAAAAATTCATAGGAGAAACAGGCTCAGAACTTATCAACCGATGCTCCAGAATCTTTACGGATGCAATTGAACTTGGAGGAGACCCGGCTGAAATAGGGAATATAGTCTCAGCCTCAAGTCTTATAACTGTTCTTCTCAGGATGAAAAGGAAACTTGTCAGTTCTAGCTTCCGGGGTCTAGCCATAACTCTACACGCTGTTATGGTAGGACTTCTGATCCTCATTATAGAAATGATTTCCAAATTTAGCGAATTGGTTTCTAAAATGAGTGAATCTTATACTTCTATTCAGGACGGCATTCCCGAGATGGGAATGAGCATGTTTAACGTTGCTGACAGTATACCCCAACTTTACAAGTTTACTTTATCCATAGTGCTTGTTCTAACAATTTCAAACACGCTTGTAATAAAAATAGTAGAAGGCGGAGAAAATTGGAAACTTTTTTTTTATGGGGGATTAACATCAGGAATTTCAGGGCTCTGCATGATACTTATACCACCGGTAATATCAAGAGTTTTTACGTTTCAAGTTTGAAAGAAGTTCAGTCAAATTAATGAGCTGTGTACTAAGAAATGAGAGCTTTATTGGGAGGTAATATGATGGATGGATTGAAGAATCAAAGAAGTAACGGATTGAAAAATTTAAAAAATGTTGGATTAAAGTTTCTACGATTTAGTTGGTTAAAGAATATAATACTTAAGCCAAGGCTCGCCAGAGATAAAGATAACAAGAGTTTGACAAAAGATAGAGAAGAAGTTAAGGTAAAGATAAGAAAACTGGTTAGAGAAAAAGAAGAGATTGAATCCCAGATCGTTCAACTCCAAAAACTGGGAGAAGAAAAAGATGGAGAAATATCTGAGTCTCCCTGGCTAGAGAAAAAAAGAGCTGAGAAAACTAATAAACTCGATGAATTGAAAGAAAAAGGCGAGGAAGAAGTAGATAAAATTGGAATAGAGACCGAAGTAATAGAGGCAAAAGCTGACAATAAAAAAGTTGTTGCAGAAAATGATGAAATTATGGGCTTTAACGATGGTGCCAGTAGAAAGCTTGAAAAAATAATTTTCCAAGAAATGGAAGAAAGAATGGAAGAAGGAATAGATGAAACAAAAATAGAGAAAAAAATAGAAACAAAAACGATAGAGGTAAAAGCTGACAATAAAAAAGTTGTTACAAAGAGCAATGAATCATTGAACTTCAATAGCGCCAGTAAAAAAATAGAAGAAGTTATTATCCCGAAAATAGAAGAAAAAACAAAAACTTCGGATTTTATGTTAGAGGAAAACAGAGAGGACCGAATACCTGAGAAGAGTAAAACTGAAAGTGAAAAAATTGCGCAGGACATTTTTGGGGGTAGCCTGATTGAAGAATTATTAAAAAGCGAGGATCTTCTTTATTTAGAGGAAGAGCAAAATTTCATGAAATATATAGGGAAATCAAGTGCTACCGACCTCGTAAATGACTTGAGAGAAGTCAAGGAGCTCCTAGCCTCAGCAGAGACCTGAAAGTTTGATTTGCAAAAAAAACAGCAAAAAACAGAAGCTGTGACGGGAAACCCCGTCACAAGGATATTAAAAGATTAGCTCTTAAGATTTTACTTTTACATTTTTTCACGGAGATGGAAAAGCCCTTGTTTTCCCTTGTTAAGGTACTCATTGGCTTCCTCAATTTTACTTGCAGCTTCTAAGATATCCTCAGAAGCTTCGAGAAAACCATCTTTTTTGGCTTTCTGAGCCCATTCCCTGAAACTTTGTATGTGACTTTCGTTATGTTCAATCCAATGTTCAATCAAATTCGAAAGATTTTCATGACTAAGCTCTTCAGTAATAGTTGTCCCTCCGGTTCAAATATATACGATTCATGGTATAAATGCCCGTTGGATTTAATTAGTTTTTTGTAATGATAAACGAAATATCCTATCCAAAGCTCACGATAAACTGCCGTTCACAGCAAACTGTTAGACCATATTTTCAGACTCAAATCGTCCTTGGATCAGTAATTTCACCAGTTAGTGCAGAGGCTGCTGCCGTTGCAGGGGATGCAAGGTAGATAAAACCGCCTTTTCCCATCCTGCCTTTGAAGTTTCGGTTTGCAGTTGAAATGCAGACTTCTCCTTCTCCGAGCACTCCCTGATGGGCGCCAAGGCAAGGCCCACAACCAGGGGTTGCAAGTGTGATGCCTGCTTTGAGCAGAATCTCCATTGTTCCGTTTTCAATTGCTGAAAGGAGAGTTGTGCGGGATGCAGGAATTACAATCGTTCTGACCGCAACCTTTTTTCCGTTAAGAATTGCTGCCGCAGCCTCAAGATCTTCAAGCCTGCCATTCGTACATGTCCCTATAAAGACCTGGTCAATATGGGTACCTTCGACCTCTCCAACAGGTTTTACATTGTCCACTTGGTGCGGGCAAGCAACCTGAGGCTCGATGTCTTCGGCAGAGTATGCAAATTCTTTTACATAGAATGCGTCCTGATCGGCATAAACTGGCTCATAGGGAGCAGCCGCCCTATTATTTAGAAAATCAAAAGTCTTCTTATCCGGCGGAACAATTCCGGTTTTTGCACCCATTTCGATTGCCATGTTACAGAGAGTCATCCTGCCGGAAACCGATAGTTCAGAGATAGCCTGCCCGTAAAACTCTACAGCCTTATAAGTAGCACCGTCAATTCCAGTTTTCCCGATAAGGTAAAGGGTCAGGTCCTTTGCATAAACCTTTTCTCCAAGCTTTCCCTCAACAGTGAACCTGAGACTCTCAGGCACCTTAAACCAGAGTTTGCCTGTTGAGAAAATCTCAGCCATATCAGTAGCTCCGACCCCCGTTGCAAAAGCTCCAAAAGCTCCATAAGTACAGGAATGCGAATCAGCCCCCACAACTAATTTTCCAGGCAGGGCAAATCCATTTTCAGGCAGCACCTGATGGCAAATCCCTTCCCCAATCTCATAAAAGTTTGGTATTCCTTGCTCCTGTACCCATTCCCGGATTTCTTTTTGCAGGGTAGCTGAAGTCTCAGTGTTCGCAGGCGCGATGTGGTCAAAAGGAATTACAATCCTTGAGGGATCCCAGACCTTTTTCATTTCCATTTCCTTAAAAGCATTTACTGCAAGTATTGAGGTGCCGTCATGCGCCATTGCATAATCAACATCTGCCAGAACAAAATCATTTGCTTTTGCCTCTTTTCCCACTGCCCGGGAGAAAATTTTTTCGCTAATTGTTCCCAAAAGTAAGTCTCCTATATAATGATCAAATAGTAATGAAGTGTGATAAAGAAATTTAGATTTCTAAACTCGTTATAAAGAAATATAATACCTTTTTGATCTCTTTGAGATAAGAGGAGTTAAATAACTTCCCACTTTTTAGCTGTTGTCAGGCATGTTATATGAGCATTGCCAGTAATTTTACTTACTTAACCTGTTATTAAAAGCATTAATTACAAGCTTGCTTAGCCAATCAATGCCTTTCCCTTACTTGCAAGAGTACTTTACTCTTGATATAAGCATTTACCTGATTAATGAAAGCATTAAGTGAATTAATTGCTTCCTATGTGTTTTGTAGATTATGTCAGCAGGATTATCGCAAGAAATTAGATGATTAATTTTGTATTAAACAGCTGAATGCGATGACTTAATGTACCGGTAACATAAACGTTGCCCGAAAAATCAATAACGGCGTTTCATGCACCACAAAATTGTCCATTATTGCCCTTTTTGGAATCAATATGGTAGCATAATTATAAGTTTCGGCATATGTAACTGAAACATTAATTAATCCATGAAATATTAATCCACGGAATGATAAAACAAAACAGAAAGGTATTTTTTAAATGTCAGATTATTGATATCTCAAATTGGACTCTTTTATTCATCAAAATTTCTCTGCCTGTTTACTTTCATATTTTTATCAATGATTTCCAGCTGAAATTAGCAAATAGACCTTGCTTTTAAAATTCTCATAATGTGCTGTTATTGATGAAATAAAAGTCTGTAGTAGGTTCTCTCCTTTTAAGCTATTACTCATAGTTCCCTTATTTTGAGCAAAGGAAGTATCCAGTTGAAGTTTTGGTACTTGACTTTGGTTTCCGCAGTCACTACTGTAAAACGCAATATAATCGTTGCTTTCTGTGCGAGCTTTTATCAGAAAGCCAGTATTTTCGTACTTTCCACTTGTATACTCTTTTACAAGATCGGTTACATCCAGTTCATAATATCTGTTGTCAGGGACTACACTGCCTTTAAAAGTTAGAGCGGCATAAGGGGTGCTGCCTTGAAGAACATCGTTTTTATCGTACCAATCTCCTCCGGGGTTATTCCATGCAACGCCTTTGTCCTTTTCATTCCAGCTCACATAATTTGAGTTCCATGCAGAAACAGGCCTGTAAATCTCAACTACAGTGTCCTCGGGTCTTGTATTTCCTGCAGGGTAATACCAGTAGAGAGAAAGGATCGCTTTACCAACCTGAGAGTTACTGGTATATTCACTCAGATCAAACCATATTATATCTCTGTACCTAACACTCTCCTTTCCACCAACATCAATAAAGGGCGAACTCGGGTAGACGAAACTAGGAGAAACCTCACGCAAGCGATTGTTAGATACTTCAATTTCGGAAACTGCAGGTTTCTGAGACAAAGACTCTTTGGGCGGTTTTACATAAGCAGTACCTGTTATGGTACTGCTGCCTTCTGCATTGTTTTCAGTAACTTCGGCATTTTGAACGTTTTTGATTGTGATTCCGGAGGGAGAATTAGATGTACTTACATCTATTAAGTTATTATTTTGGATTTTCACAGCGCCATTTGTGAAAGAACTCCCGTCTATGTATATTCCATCTTGTTTTATGTTCTCAAAAGTATTATCAGAGATTTCTAAGTTTACTCCATCTATTAGAAATTTCTGATATACTCCTTGATGAGAAAGATTGCTAAAAATGTTCCCACTTATCAATACATCTCTGAAGCTTCCCTCAAACGGAAAAATAATTCCATGCATTCCGCTGTTTTGAATATTATTTCTGATTATAAGCCTGCTGTCGGTTCCATTTCCTCCCTCGTACATATTACCCAATATACCGTTAAACTTGTTATTTTCGTAAGTATGTACTCCGTCATTTACAGCACCGCGTTTGAATATTCCTCCAAATCCGCCAAAAACTTCATTGTCGGAAAAGACAGACTGTTGTGTACCATCTGAGAATGCAAAATAGTAAGGGAGCTCCTGTATGTACCTATAATCATAAAGTGTACAATAGTACAGGGTATCAGGTGTTATTTGTGGGTATATCTTATTTCCAGTTACTATGAAATTAATAGTATCAGCATGAGCATCAATAACATTAGAACCGGTGATTTTTGCCCCAATCAAAGTGTTATCGGTGATAAAAACATCTCGGTTTAAAGACTTGAGTTCAGCTGAATTGGCTGTTATAGCGTGCCTGCAATTCTCTATGTGATTATTTTCAATATTAACAAGAGCCGTACCGCTGGCTACATTTACACCATACCCGCTTCCGGGAAGAAGCGAATTGTAAATTTCGTTATTACTAATGTCTACGTTAAAACAGGAATATAGACAAATAGCACCAAATCCACTGTTATTGAACCAGGAATTAGTGATAGAACTGTCCTTGCAGTACTGCATAACCAGTCCATGGTGAGACATTGTTGCACCAGTGTCCTCCAGCCTTATACTATTTATATTCACTTGTATAGGTCTATATACTTCTACCTGTACCGTATCGGATAGGTTATAGTCTCTAAGAAGTGATTCATTTAAAGTGACGATATTTCCATTTATGTTTTTAACAGCATAAATTTCACCTGTCATTTGATCAGGATAATTATCAGGATAATCTAAAGGACACCACTGAACATTCTTCCAAATCTTAATCAGGTCATTCTGCTGGACCTGTGAAGCGTCAGTTAAAACCACTTGAGATGAACCTTCTTTAGCGTCAGCATATAGGGTATTGCTTGTGATCAGTGACCCGCCGAAATAGATCTCGTTAATTTCTTTATCAGAAGTCTGAATGTGAAGAGTCACATTTCCTTCTCCGATTATGTTCAGACTCTTATCTTTTTGAACTATTCCTTTTGTGATGTAATAGTCCCCTTCACGAATAGTTATTGTATCCCCGCTTTTTGAGTAATCCAGCGCCGTCTGAATGCAGGCAGCATCGTTTGCATAATTTGATGTATGAAAAAGACCGGGTTCAGTTGGTCCGGATTGTTTATCAATCACGATATTTGCTGCCAGAGCTGCAGGGCTACTTAATGCAAGACAAAAAAGAGTAAGGGTAAATATTATCATAAAAGCTTTCAAATTTTTCACTAGGGATTACTCCTTAACCTTTTTAACTCAAAGCCTAGACAAAAAGTGCTGTGATAACTAACTTTTACAATCACATATTCAAAACGGATAGAGACTCAATATCGGAGTTCTAATATGCTTTACGATACACCATTTTGACTTTTGAGAAGGCTATAAAGAAATTTAAATAAGTTAATTTAAGAAGTTCATGTTTTATTTTAATTAAGTCTTATTAATTATTTCATTAATTATTCATGAATTATCAAATTTCCTATTTCAATTAAAAGGCATAACTCTTATAGAAGCTATTATAGAAGCTATTTTTGTGACTGTTAAAAAAATTGAATAAGAATATACTAAATCAAAATAAAATTGAGACCTCTAATGAGCCTTCTTACAGCTTATTAAAAAATACTTTTTTGGCTTGAAGATATCCAAATTTATCTTACAGGATTCTTATAATTTAACGATCTTTATAATATATAAAATTAAAAAGGAAAAATTTAAAAACTCTTTGTATAATATATACAAACATAAGTTATTTTTATTAATATAAATGTTATATAGAAATTCTTAAATATAGATATTAATATAAGAAATAATATATTCAAGTTATCTAGCTACAACGACTGTTGTTTTAATTCTAATTACTTCTCTAGTAATTATACTAGAGCTGGTATGTGTATGTTTCTGTACTTCGTTATGATGCCATATTCAGATAATACAGATTATCTGCAACAGATTGAAAACCGAGGTTAAAATGAGACTGCCGATGAAAATAATATGTGTCTTCTTAATCTTCGCTCTGCTGACATCGTGCGTAGCAGCAACTGAAAATAAAAATCTCCCAACAAAAAAAGAAATAACTGATTTTATTGCTAGTATACCAGTATCTTATAACTATATTAACACAGTATTTGATACCGTTAAAGATAAACAGCCGACATGGAACTGTGACATATGGGTAGATAAAAATGGTAATCAGCTACTCAGTCTGTATTATGTAGATCCAGGCTCAGCGAAAGGATACGGCAGTGTATACTTTAATGAATTAGGGAAAGAGATCTCCCCGGGTGGAGTTGAAATCGTGCCCATGCCGGTAAAAAGTTATGTAGGAAAGACTGCTTCTGTAGAAACCATTGATAATACTGTACAGATAGCTGGTGAGACTGTACAAACGGGACATGAGACTACACAGATAGTTGATAAAACTGTACAGACGCCTTATGTAACCGTACAGACGGCTAATAAAGCTGTAAAGAAAGATCTCCCAACAAAAAAAGAAATAACTGATTTTATTGCTGGTATACCAGTATCTGATAACTATATTAACACAGTATATAATGCCGTGGTAGATAAACATCCTGCATGGAACTGTGATATATGGAAAGATAAAAATGGCAATCAGCTACTCAGTTTGTATTATGCAGATCCAGGATCGGCAAAAGGATACGACAGCATATATTTCAATGAGTTAGGGAGAGAGATCTCCCCGGGTGGAGTTGAAATCGTGTCCATGCCGGTAAAAAGTTACGTAGGAAAGGCTGCTTCTGAAGAAATCATTCCTGTAAAAACCACGACTAGTTCAACTGAAGAACAATTGTCTGAGGAGGAAGCCCAGCCAATTGAGGAAAAGACCCAGGCGGCTGGGGACGAACGACTGGCTGAGTATGAGGAGCGGCTGGCTGAATATGAGGAGCGGCTGGCTGAATATGAGGAGAAGCAGTCGGTTGGGTATAGACAGCAGATTAAAAATACGGTCCAGTCGATTGATGGGGAAGATCAGTCGGCTGAATATGAGGAGTTACTAGCTGAGTATAAGGAGTTGATGGATAAGTATAAGGAAGCCCAGAAGTTTGATGTTGTGACCCCACCGACTAAACCTGAAGAAACAAGGCGGGGTATAAATATTCTTGACGGTATTATTATTGTAGTAATTGGAGGTTTAATCTTAAAGCGGCTCGATAGAAATCCTTAATCTAATGCAAATTATTTTTATAACTTTTTTGTTTACGTTATACACTATTAGTTTAACTTTTACTTCCTTTACTTGATTTCTAAGCTTTCTTGCTCTTAATGTTTCTCCAAATTTCCTTTTTACGACAGATATTATTGTCTCTGCTATATTTCTTCTGTTGTATGTGATTTTATCAAAGCTTAAATGCAATTGTTTTCTGTATTTTCCTTTGATCTTCTTTCTCTTTCTTACTCTTAAAGGTATAATTGAGTTTGCTTTGATTTCTTCTCTCATTAGAGCATGAAGTTTTTCAGAATCATATCTTTTATCCATCACATAAAATTCCGATTTTCTTGACTTATTTGATGACACTAGGGATTGCTCCTCGTTTTTGTGGAGACAAAAAATAAGGAGCATTTTTACAATTTTATTTTTGAAATAATCTTCTTTTCGAAGCTATATGAATGAGCCTGTTTCAAAATTATATATTATTTGATTCTATATTATATAATTTTGAAACAGGCTCTTTATAAATTTTTGGGTAAAAACATTACTTAGAGGATTTCACAAAGCCTGTTCTATTTTGGCATATAATACACTTTTAATATTTTATTTCTTTTTAGAAAATAAATAGAAAAGTTTATTTTATTGTTAATTATAAATTACTGAGTAAACGCTTTTTCACATTTATTTTGAATATTTGTGTGATATGTGAATGAATGCCTCGCATGAAAAGTAGCATAAATAGCCTATTTTTGAAGACTAATGGATAATCTATCTTAAACAGTCTCTTAAATTGCTAGCTATATTAATTTTTTTTCAGCAGGCTAAATAACTGTTCATTATCTAAGGACCTGTGAGATCAGGAAATAATGTGTATTGGGTAGTTAAAAATCTGAATTAAAATAAGGAGAAAATTAAATGAGAATAAGAAAAATTTCAGTTGCTGGTATTTTTCTATTTTTATTTCTAAGTTCAGTAAATGCTGGTTCGGCTTATGTTTTGCCTGTAGAAGAGTGGAACTGGACAGATGAAGGTCCCGAAGGTGGATATCATCAGTTTGCATACGCTGTCCAGGAAACCGGAGATGGGGGATATATTCTGGCAGGAGAATTTGTAGCTGAGTATGGAGGTGAGCTTGCATGGTTGACAAAACTTGACTCCAAAGGAAAAGTGAAGTGGTACAATGACTTTATTGGTGGATCAACGCACCTTTATACCGAAAATTGCCTTCAGCAAACCATAGACGGAGGATATTTACTTGCCGGAAATATTGTAACTCATGACGAGTTAGATTGGTATAACTCTTCCTCTTATCTCTGGATGGCAAAAACTGATCCCAATGGAACAGAAGAATGGAACAGAACCTTTGGTGATGGAAAAGCTGGTAATGCAAAGGCTATCCAAAAAACCGATGACGGTGGATATATAATATTAGGGTACATCTCCCTTCCTGGTGAAGGCATTGTTAATAACCATTTAATAAAAACAGATTCAGATGGAATAGAAGAATGGAACAGAACAATAGGAAATTCATCAGATTCATTTTCTGCTATGATAAAAATGGAAGATGGTGGATTTATACTTGCAGGCGCGAGGTGTTATCAAAATGAGACAGGTTCTAGTGATACTAAACTCTTGCTGATCAAAACGGATTCAGATGTAAATGAAGAATGGAATAAAACATTTGAGTGGATAAACATATACCCCTTTTACCAGAGATATATAGATTCCTTAAGGAGTACTGCAGATGGAGGGTGTATACTGGCAGGAACCGCAATGGATGCCAGTGGGGCCGAGAAGGTAGTACTGATAAAAATAGATTCTGATGGAAATCAGAAATGGAAAAGAATCATTGAAGAGGATAATGAAAACCGGGCGCTTTCTGTGAAGTTAACAAGCGACGGCGGATATATATTAGGTGGTGAAATAATAGGTGACGAAGCCGTGCCTTCAGAACGTGGTTATTTTAAACCCTCCGCTGCTTGGCTGATTAAAACCGACTCTAATGGGACTGAAGAATGGAATATGACAATTGAGAGACCGACTGATGACGGTGAAAATGTTCAGGAACGGATTTTTTCAGTTCAGGAAACCAGTGATAAAGGATACATATTGGCAGGAGAAACATCTTACTTTGGCAGGGCAAGAACTGATGCCTGGCTGGTTAAGTTAAGTGGAGAGAAAAATGAGACTGGCGGGAAGGAAAATGAAACCTGCCACAAGAATGAAACCTGTGGAGAGAGAAATGAGGCAACTGAAGTTCATGAACTCCAGAAATGCGTAAACAGCCTGAAAATTACAGACAACTGTACCAGAGCCTCTCTCAATGATAGAGTAGAAGAAATAGCCTGCCACATAGAAAACGGAAAAGAAGAAAGAGCTGTCTGTAAACTCAAAGAGCTAATCGAGTTAATTAATGAAATGAGCAGACGCTGCGAGCTGAACTGTAATCAAGCTACTGCATTAATAGAAAAAACTCAAAAAACTATAGAATCTATTGAAAGCTAAAGGAAATTCAGATTAAGGCAGAACCTTGCGGAAAGAGCAATTCCTTAGAAAAAGGGTGAAGCCTTAGATTGAAGGAAAGCCCTAGGGCGAAGCACTTGAAAATTGTAAAATTAGCTAACTAGAAAAACGGAACTTTTATTTTTATATAAGCCCCAAGAGATCCTAGAAAGGTAAAAAGGTGACAGGCTCAACCTCAAAACCTAGATTTTTCAGATTGTTCCATACTTTTTCAGAAACTCTTCAAGAGGCACGGAGTGAGTCTGGAAACCGCAGACTTTGTAGGGGTCAGCGCCCATTGAAAGAGCTACGAACTGGGCGATATTCATGTGCACCATGTCATACTTTACACCAAACTCTTTTTCGATGACTGGTTGGTAGCGGTCGTATTGGATATGGCAATTCGGACACATATGAAGCATAAGCTCTACGCCTGTTTTTTGAAGGCTGTCGAGTTTTATCTTTGTCACCTGAAGTGAGGTTTTTTTGTTAAGATGAAGCTGGAAAAAACCCATCCCACAGGTAAGAGTGCGGACTTCGTACCAGCGCACTGGATCGGCTCCGCAGGCTGCGGCTATGGTATCTATTAACTGAGGATTTTCGGGGTTTCCAAGGACATCGAGATACTTAACTTTATAGTAATGGCAGGCATGATGGGCTGCAGCTTTAACCCCTGAGAAATCAAATTTTTTATGCTCCCGGATCTAGTCAACCTTACTTAAGAGAATCTCTACTGCATGGTAAAAGTTTGTCCTTGGATTCATATCGTCTTTTTCGTAAACAAGATCCTCAAAGTCCTGTTCCCGGAAGATAGAGTTGACCTTTTCCCGGATTTCAGTATTAGTGTTAAGGACTTCACAGGCTTCCTTGTTTATGGCATAACAGGTTGAACAGAGGCAGGTTATATTGGGATAGCCGCATCTTCTTGCGACTGCGAAGTTAATAATCAAATAATAATGAAGTGTGATAAAGAAATTCAGATTTCTAAACTCACTATAAAGAAATTACCATATATATGTGACAATATTAAAGAATAGAGTCTGGTATCATAAATATAAATTATACTAATGAAAAATTTATTTCTATTTTCTCAATCTTTTCAGGTAACTAATTTTAATTTCTTATTTGGAGTCGTAAGTCGAGTTAAATCTATGTCACTTATTAAGGTCAGATATATGTTACTTTATTAAGATAACTGATATTAATATAAAAAATAGACTATGTAGGAAAACCTATCTTAATTAGCTTCAATAAACTCTGAGACGAATAAGTGAAAACATATTAAGTAATTCAGTTAAAATAAATTGAAATTCTATATTTCAGAGAATTTCTACAAATCCAAAAAAGAAGTCTGGAATAACTTGAAATCATGATAGGAAAGCATGAGTGATTTTCTTTATTTGGAGAACGTTCATTAATAAAAAACAAAGAGTCACTATAGTGAAAAAAATCATCTGCTGGCAAACATTTTAGTTGAATTCTTTTTATATTACAATTAGTATAATACTGAATGGGGGTGGGCGAACAGGCGAGAAGATAATAGCTACCTGATTCTGAGAAATGAGCCTATAAAAAGAGATCCACGTGAGGTTAAAGAGTAATAACTCTCTTGGGTATCGGCATACTGCGACAGGAAAGCCCTTATCAGTTTTGCTCAAGGAAAGCAAGCCGAAAGTAATGTTTTGGATCTTCTAAGGGAATGCCTGAAATAAAATATAATAGTTCTCAGCTTAATTATATAAAAGCAGGGGAAAAACGATATACAATCTAATAGTAGATTACAATAAAAGGTCTGGACTTCGCATGCTTCTCAATGGAAAAACCCATAAATACTTACAAAAAGCACGATAGGGGAGGAAAAGAAGATAAACACAGGCAAAGTTGTTAAAAATATTATCATATCTTTTTTATCAAGTATTAATTTCTAAATAAGTGATGACTTTTAATGTGGAAACGGGGGTATTATTTGGCTGACAGGGAAAAGATAGCTGAAAAGTTAAAAGTAGCAGAAGCCGATCAACGGGATGTTGGAAAAGGAATTGTCCGGGTAGATGATGGTTTTAGGGAAAAATTGGGCCTCAAGCCCTTTGACGTTGTAGAAATTAAAGGGGGAAAAACGACTTCAGCCCTGATAGGACGCCCATATCCCAGCGATGCGGGCCTAGATATTATCCGTATGGATGGGCTTATTCGGACCAATGCAAAGACCAGCATAGGGGAGTATGTAGATATTCGCAAAGCCGACTGGAAAGAAGCAAAAAGTGTAACTCTAGCTCCTGTAGCCAAGGGTATGCAGATCTATGCACCGAGTGAAACGCTTAAAGCCATATTTATGAATCGTACGGTCTCAAAGGGAGACTTTATTTCCACCACAAGCTTAAGGCGGTCTCGGGAAAGGGAGACTTTTGGTAAAGGAATTATGTTCGAAGATTTCTTTCAGGACTTCTTTAGTCCAGGTGTAAGGCAGTCATTTGGGCTGGGAGAAATAAAATTACAGGTGATCTCTACTTCTCCGTCTGGAATAGTAAAGATTACAGATATGACAGAAGTTGAGCTCTTACCTGAAGCTGCGGAAATAACCCCAGAACAGAATATTCCTACGGTCATGTATGAGGATTTGGGTGGCCTTAAAGATGCTATTGCCAAAATAAGAGAAATGATAGAGTTGCCCTTGAAGCACCCTGAACTTTTTGACAGGTTGGGAATCGATGCACCAAAAGGAGTGCTACTCTATGGCCCGCCTGGAACAGGCAAGACAATGCTTGCAAAAGCCGTTGCAAACGAGTCTGATGCTTACTTTATCACAGTTAACGGCCCGGAAATTATGTCCAAGTATTATGGAGAGTCAGAAAAGGGAATTAGAGATGTTTTCGAAGAAGCAGAGAAAAACGCGCCTGCAATCATTTTCCTTGATGAGATTGACTCCATTGCCCCTAAGCGGGCTGAGGTAACTGGAGAAGTAGAAAGAAGAGTAGTTGCTCAGCTTCTTTCCCTGATGGACGGGCTTAAGGCTCGCAAGAATGTAATCGTTATAGGATCAACTAACCGTCCTGAAGCAATTGATATGGCACTTCGTAGACCAGGTAGATTTGACAGAGAGATTGAGCTTAGGGTTCCAGACACTGAAGGCAGGCTTGAGATATTCCAGATTCACACCAGAGGTATGCCTCTTGGTGAAAATGTAAATCTCATGGATTTTGCTCAAATAACCTATGGGTTCGTGGGAGCTGACATTGCTGCGCTCTGCCGAGAAGCAGCAATGAGTTCCTTGAGACGGATTCTTCCAAAAATTGATCTCAATCAACCTGAAATTCCAAGTGAGGTCCTTGACACACTCCGGGTCACAAGAGAAGATTTTGAAGATGCTATGAAAGATGTCCAGCCTTCTGCTATAAGAGAGATCCTTATCGAGATTCCTAATGTAAGCTGGGATGATGTGGGAGGTCTGGAAGGAGTAAAACAACTTTTGAAGGAGGCTGTGGAGTGGCCTCTTAAAAGTCCGGAATCATACAGGAATATAGGAGTTGAAGCACCCAAAGGAGTTCTTCTGTATGGACCTCCGGGTACTGGAAAGACTCTACTTGCAAAAGCTATTGCCCATGAATCCGAAGCTAACTTCATTACCGCAAAAGGAAGCGACCTGCTTTCCAAGTGGTACGGAGAGTCCGAAAAGAGGATTGCTGAAGTTTTCACACGGGCAAGACAGGTTGCTCCATCGATTATCTTCCTGGATGAACTTGACTCGCTTGCACCTATTCGTGGAGCTTCTGTAGGTGAACCTCAGGTTACAGCCAGGATTTTAAATCAACTCCTTTCTGAGATGGATGGGCTTGAGGAACTCAGAGCTGTAGTGGTAATAGGCGCAACCAACCGGCCTGACATTATAGATCCAGCTCTTTTAAGACCTGGGCGTTTTGATGAGTTAATTCTCGTGCCCGTGCCGGATGCAGGAGCTCGAAAGGAAATTTTTAAGGTCCATACAAGTAAAATGGCGCTTGCAGAGGATGTTAATATTGACGAACTTGTTTCCCTGACCGATCAGTACACAGGAGCTGATATTGCAGCTGTGTGCAAGAAGGCAGGAAGAGACGCACTTCGTGAAGACCTTCACGCTAAAGAAGTTAAGCAGAAACATTTCCTTCAAGCACTTTCTGAAACCGGACCTTCGGTTACTCCAGATACCATGAAATATTACCAGGCTGTACAAAGTAGTCTGAGAAAAAGGCAGTCAAAAGAAATAGAAGAAAACCCATTTTATATATGAGCAAGAGACAGGAGGTTTGGTCTTCTTTTTTCTTTCCTTTCTCCTGTTTCCCATTTATATTTTTCTCAACTCATTTCTTAGTGTCTTGATCCTCATTTAAGGTATTTAAGTAAGAAAAATGGCCGGCTCAAACTTAAAAAACAGAACTTAAATTGGACCAACTTAAATGGACTTTTAAATTATACCGGCCTTTTCAAGGAAACCTTCCAGAGGCACGGAGTGAGTTTGGAAGCCACAGACTTTGTAGGGGTCAGCGCCCATTAAAAGAGCTACGAACTGAGCAATATTCATGTGCACCATATCATACTTTACACCAAACTCTTTTTCGATGACTGGTTGGTAGCGGTCGTACTGGATATGGCAATTCGGACACATATGTAGCATAAGCTCTACGCCTGCTTTTTGAAGGCTGTCGAGTTTTGTTTTTGTCACTTGAAGTGAGGTTTTTTTGTTAAGATGAAGCTGAGAAAACCCCATCCCGCAGGTGAGAGTGCGATCTTCGTACCAGCGCACAGGCTCGGCTCCACAGGCTGCGGCTATTGTATCTATTAGCTGGGGATTCTCAGGGTTTCCAAGGACATCGAGATACTTAACTTTATAGTAATGGCAGGCATGATGGGCTGCAGCTTTAACCCCTGAGAAATCAAATTTTTTATGCTCCCGGATCTAGTCAACCTTACTTAAGAGAATCTCTACTGCATGGTAAAAGTTTGTCCTTGGATTCATATCGTCTTTTTCGTAAACAAGATCCTCAAAGTCCTGTTCCCGGAAGATAGAGTTGACCTTTTCCCGGATTTCAGTATTAGTGTTAAGGACTTCACAGGCTTCCTTGTTTATGGCATAACAGGTTGAACAGAGGCAGGTTATATTGGGATAGCCGCATCTTCTTGCGACTGCGAAGTTCCGGGCTGCAATGGCTGTTGTTGTCAGACCTTCAAAGATGTCGGTATAATGACCTATTCCTGTGCAACAGGACTGCTCATCGTTTATACAGTAATCTACTCCAAGCCTGTCAAATACATAGCGAGTGGAAGTTTCTACCCCAGGGTACTCCTGACCCACCATGCAGCTTTTAAATAATAAAAGCTGGCTGTCCGGAATATCTTTTATCGTTTTCAAAGCTGAAATCTCCGCTTTTATTTTCCTTCTTGATGCACTGATTCTCCAGGAACTGATGCAAACGTTTTTCCTGTATTTTTGCCTTGATCCATTTTTCTCTTTCAAAATAGCCTGTAGCCTCAAGAATTGTCTGAACTTCCCCATGGGTATTTCTGACATCCCTGGAACTGAGCCCCAGTTCAACACGGATTGACTCTAAATTCTTTTTGAACTTGATCCAGCGTTCTCCAAGGTCTCTTTCCATATTTTTAACTCCGTTACCTGGTACCTTGCTGGCTCCGCTCTCTGCAAGATATTCTCCGATTTCAAGGAAGTAGGCAAGCTTTTCAACCCCGATGCCCTCGTTTATAGCCATCTGCCTGAGCACCTGCACAATTGTTACAGGGCTATTATTCCTGGGACAGCGCAGGTTGCAGGAATAGCAGTAGAAGCAGGACCAGATCATTTCGGACTCAAGCACACTGCGGTCGTTTTCCAGCACTTTTTTTACAATCTGGCGCGGGCTGTAATCGGTAAAGCGGGCTGCAGGACAGGAAGCTGTGCAGGCTCCGCACTGGATGCAGCGGTCAAGCCCAATAGAGGCAGGTGTCCGGATGCTTTTCTTTGCGGTTTCTGCAAGGGTTTTACATTCCGGGGTATCGTATTCGTTTGCATATGGAATCATTCGATCATCTCTCCTTCCCGGGCAAGGCTGGTAAAAGTGCCTGCAAGCCCTTTTGTATTTGGAACATAGGCCTTTTTGAAATAGAGCCGGTTTCCTGAATCTCCAAGTTCTTTTTTCAATTTCTCAAAATGGCTGGCAGTTAGGGGGTACATAATCTCGGCTTTCGGGCTGTCAGGAGGGTCTTCTATAAAAAGGACAGCCGATGCCCCACATTTGAAAGCATGAAGCAGCAGGTCTTTATCTACCACCAGGTTTGTGGGTACCTTGATTAACTTGACATTTGAGGGATAGGTCAGTGCACTATTTCCTATATTGTCGCAGGTTAGGGATGCAATCCCGCTATTTACAAAACCAAGCAGATCTCCTTCTTTGACCACACCTTCAACTTCGGCTTTTAGCTGGCTTTTCGTGAAGCCTGTAATCTGGATAGCCCCGCTTTTACAGAGCTCAGTGCAGTATCCGCAGCCTGTACAGACAAGCGGGTCTACAATGACCTTTCCGCTCTCATTTAAGGAAAAAGCCTCGAATGGGCACCTGAGGCATTCTTTACATTGGATACAGAGAAGCTGGTTGATAGTCGGGATTTCGTTTGCCAGGGCTTTTGGGCTGTCCGCAATAAAGGCCCTTCCCCTTACCGCTGCAAGCCCTGCCTGGGAAATGGTATCCGTAACATCCTTAGGGCTCTGGGCAGTGCCGCAGACAAAGATCCCGTCCAGTGAGCTGTCGACAGACCTCAATTTCGAGTGCCTTTCCTTGATAAAACCGCTCTCGTCCTGGCTGATATTCAGTATACTGGCAATTTTTCGGGTTCCATTGGAAGGGACCATTGCCGCAGAAAGTACAACAAGGTCTGCAGGGAGTTCTTTCATTTTCTGGGAAAGGGTATCTTCGAGCTTAACGACAAGGCTCTTATCCGGCTTTTCCACGATTTCAGCCGGCCTTCCCCTTACAAATCTGACTCCCATATCCTGAACCGCTCGATAGTAGTTCTCGTAAAAGCCAAGAGCCCGCAAATCGACATAGCAAATCGTGATTTCCGTACCCGGATATTTTTTCATTATCAGGTTCGAATGTTTTAAGGCTGCCATGCAGCAATACCTGGAGCAATAGCGGTTTCCGCCTTCTTTTTCATCCCTTGAACCCACACATTGGATCATAACTATCCTTTTAGGTGTTCCCGGGCTATTATCAGAAGAATTCTCAAAGGAGCTTTCACTTCCACAGGTGCCTGTTGAGCTGACAGCATCAGGGACCAGGCTGAAATCTGAGGGCCTGATCAATGCCCCTTTTGTAGGGCCATTGATCCCGAGCATTCTGGCGAGTTCCATCTGGGTCATTACGTTTTTGAAAATCCCGTACCCGTACTGGGGTTTCTGGGATGCGTCATACTCCTCAAACCCGGTAGCAACAATAACTGCACCGATATTGAGCTCAATAATCTCTTCCTTCTGAGAAAAATCAATTGCTCCGGATTTACAGGCTTCTGCACATTTTCCGCAGGTTTCTCCATTGAACTGCAGGCAGTGGTCAGGATCTATGCAGTAAATCTTCGGAACCGACTGGGAAAAACGCAGGGAAATTGCCTTTTTGTCCATGAACCCGCAATTAAACTCATTTTCAACCAGAATTGGACAGACCCGGCTGCATCGGCCACAGCCTGTACAGTTATCACGGACATATCTTGGTTTTTTCCTTAGCCTAACTGTGAAGTTACCTGCACTTCCGCTTAAGCGTTCCACTTCAGTCCAAGTCAGAAGGGTTATTTTCGGGTTAGCTACTACCTCGTTCATTAGCGGGCTTAAGGAGCACATTGCACATTCTTCAGCAAGTTTGTCAGGAGAAAAAACCTTGCCTATTTTTGCCATATTCCCGCCTATACTCAAATCCTTCTCAACGAGATAAGTAGAAATTCCATTATCTGCAAGGTTCACTGCTGCAGTTATCCCTGCAATCCCTCCGCCAATAACAAGGGCTTGGGGAACAATGTTTACTTTAATTTCTTCAAGGGGCTCGAGCTTTTCCAGGCGTCTGAGTTTTCCCCGAAGAAGGAAGATAGCTTTTTCAGTAGCTCCAACTCTGTCAGGATGTACCCAGGCACATTGTTCTCTTAGGTTTGCAATTTCAAGCATTGCTCGGTTCAAACCTGCCTCTTGAATACATTTTTTAAAGAGCGTGCCGTGTTTGGAAGGTGTACAGGAACCTATTACCACCCTGTCAAGGTTCCCTTCTGAAATTTTATTTTTGATTAGAGACTGTCCCTCTCTCGAACAGAGATACTCATAATCGAAGACTGAGATCCCTTCTGCCTTAAGGGTTTTCTTAAGAAAATCAATATCAATATGTTCGGAAATGTTCCCACTGCAATGGCAGATAAATACAGCAGGTTTGTTCAGGGCAGGGTTCATTATACTAAATCTTTCGGGGATTTGTATTTAAGACTTGCCAAAATAGCAAAGACAATATCCTAAAAAGGATAGAATGGCAAAGATACTCTTATAATAAGGACATTTTCCTAAATAAAAATAGACTTAAACCATTCACTCCACCATATTTTTGACGTAATATATTTTCTCAGCAAAGAAAAACTACAATAAAAAATGCATTTATATTATATGAAATCTGTAAAGATTCAGAAATAAAACTTATCCTTCTTGCTGCAAATTCAAATCTCCTGTATATAAAAGCTTATAATGTGTTATAGTCAGGAAGTTTTTATAGGCATATAATTATATATATGGAGAAAGTATTATTATTTTAATCAACTGAGAAGCATAAATTTATGTGATATACTCCTATAGACTCGAACTCATCTAATAAATAGAAATATATTTAATAAATGAGATGGAAGGTAACAAAATTTATTTAAATAATATATTTCTATTGATCTGAAAATACTGGATGAAAATAATATCGAAAGCAATCAGAAGTTACTCTTTCGATATAAACGGTAGATGATAGTTGTGGCAGATAATGAGTTTACATCAGAGGACAACGACTTTAAGATGGGAGAGGTTGAATACGAGATGGTGGAGCTTTTGAGAAGGCTTAATATTAACAGGCCAGTTGCTCTCACCCTTGCATGCCTCTCCAAAGGAGAGGAAATTTCTTCCCAGTGTATCGAAATGGTATCAGGTTTGAGACAGCCAGAAGTCAGCATTGCAATGCGATATCTTCGCGAAAACGACTGGATAGACATGAGGGAAGAAAAAAAGAATCAGGGAAAAGGCAGGCCTGTCAAATTGTATAAGTTGACGGTTCAGATGGAGACAATTATCAACACAATAGAAGAAGCTGTAATGGCTGAAAGTAAGGCTGTATTCCAGAATATAGAACGTCTCAAGAGTCTTTCCTGAAATCAGTTCTTAAACTGACTATTACAAATCTCTCCCATACATTAAAAAATCTATTTTTCATTTTAAAATCTGGGTTATAATACCCAGATACAGTTTCTTAAATTCATTAAAAAGAAATTTTATAACTATGTTTAAACATTCTTTGAATTATAACTATGTTTAAACATTCTTTGAATTATATTATCTCTTTTTCCCATCCTGTGGCATCTCCTTTTATGTTCAAACCTGATATTTGAATAAATAACGAATAACTTTGTTACTCTTTTAGTACTGCTGATATTTTGAAAAATCTTAGGTTTTTCATCTAGAAGGATAAAAACGTCAATCTGCATCCAAAAATAAACCATGTTATCTAGACATCTTCAAGAAGGGCAAATGTAAGAAATTCTAAAACGTCAGGTATGAGCTGATAAATATTAAAAATCTGAAACATAAACAAATATTTATAGTAGTTAACTCTATAATAGTCCTTCGAGTGATTAAATGGTAGATGAAAATGGTTCAGTTATGGAGATTTCTAACACAAATAGTGAAATTCCTGTAATTATGGGATCAAAAGAATATGAAATGATAGAATTGTTTAGAAAAATTAATATCAGTAGGCCAATTGCTCTTACGCTTTCAAGCCTTGCAAAAGGAGGGGAGGTTTCATCTAGGACAATTGAAACGTTATCGGGCCTGAGACAGCCTGAAGTCAGTATAGCAATAAAGTATCTCCGAGAAAACAACTGGATTGGTGTCCGAGAAGAGAAAAAATCGAAAAGTAAAGGCAGGCCAATCAAGCTATATAGACTTATAGTTCCAATGGATTGCATTATCAGCAAGATTGAAGAAGAAATCATAGCCGAAAACAGAATCATGCTCAGAAATATAGAGCGCCTGAAAAATCTTGCCTGAAATTCTTCAAGGGATTTTATCCTTACCCTAACTCTTTTCTCTTGGCTAATAATCCTTTGTTACATTGGATACTCCATAAGTATCCTTTATTGAAGTTTTCTGTTAAAAAAGCATTTTTAAGTCTATTACCTTTATCTGAATTCTCGTTCTTTCCAGTCAATTCGTTTTTTAAAAGGCAAACAAAGAGAGTCAAAGGTGTAATAAAAGACTTGTAGTAAGAGATCCAAAACATCGGACAGATAAATCTAAAAACAAATGCGTTCAAGAAAGGAACAAAAAGACTCAGAATGAGACAGATACTAAAAGAGTAACAAACTTATTTAATTATTGGATTGTGAAAAAAACTATTAATTTGTGGTGGGCCCGCTGCGATTCGAACGCAGGACCTCACGGTTATCAGCCGTGCGCTCCACCAGGCTAAGCTACGGGCCCGAAATGAAGGTCAAGTACGGTTATAAAACCTAAAAACTCCTTAAAAAGGATGCTAAATTGTGGTGGGCCCGCTGCGATTCGAACGCAGGACCTCACGGTTATCAGCCGTGCGCTCCACCAAGCTAAGCTACGGGCCCAATATCAGGTTTTTTAGAATTATCGAGGTTGAAAAGCTTTCTCGGAAAAGCGTCCCAATCCGACAACACTTCTAATACTCAATTTACTACTTATAGCTTTTGCTTGAAGACTTTAAGCTCCTAACTCTCAAAATTTTATTTAAAGAAAAATAAGCCCTAGTGGCGACAGCTTTATATAAGATACCGAGTGTATGAGGGTTGCTGATAAAGAAAAGCCTGACATGGGCCGGTAGATCAGGGGAAGATCGCTACCTTGGCATGGTAGAGGCCTCGGGTTCAATTCCCGACCGGTCCACTTAAATATTTCTAATAACTCTGAACAGTAATTCTTTACACCCTTTGGTACTTTTTTGCTTGAATTCTTACTCTTGTTTACGCAATTTATACGCAGAGAAATATTAAAGAGTAGTATAGAAAACCCACCTGTAATTACTGGGTTTCTGAACTAGTATATTTGGGAGTCTCAAGAAAAGATGTTTCTTTAAGGGCTGGTTCTGCAAACACCGATTCTGTAAGTTCCTTTTTTGCAAGCTCATATTCTATACTGCAAACACTGAGCACCGCAGGAGGGATCAAGCATTGCCTGGTACAGTCTAGCGCACATTCCCTTGTGCACTTAAAAGAACAATCCATCTGCCCTTCCATCTCCAGAATTAGATTATTTTGATTTTCGGGCAATTGACAAAGGGGAAATTCCAGGCAGTCGGATTCCTTGAATTTTTCACAGGGAGTGTCAATCTGTACGATGATCCGATCTCCTTCAACTCTTCCGGTTATTGTATGGATTGAATTGCAAATGCAAGAAGATACACTTATCTTTGTCATTTTAAAACCCAACCATTTTATTTTTAAATCCTGTATTTTGTAATTAATTCCAATTCATTAGACTACATCTGTAAAACTATCAACATGAAGCCCATCTACACCCAGAGCTGAAATCTTCTTGAAATCTATTGCTTTTACCGGGCAGGCTCGCACACAACGTCTACAGCTTGTTCCAAGGCAGTCCTGAGTACTGCAGCTTATAAATGGCCTCCCTTCTTTCTCGACAGTCACAAGGGCATTTTCCGGGCACTCTTCATTACATCGCTTGCAGTGAAGGCAGCCTTCCACTGGGACTTCAAGGGTGATTCCAATATCTTCTACAATCTGTATTGGAGCAATACCGGTTTCTTCTATATCTCTGGCTGCCCTTTTCTCCATACGGGCATTTTCTACTGGCTCCGGGAAAGGAGGATATTTATACATTTTCATGAACTTTTGATACAATTTCTTGCTCATGCCCTCAGTCCAGTAGGAAAGCTCGCAGGCATAGATATTCTTGAAGGTCTCGCTGGTTGCCATCATCAGGTGATCGGCTTTTATGGTTCCGGCAAGGGCGATAACTTCCTTAAGCCTTGACTCATTTAGAAGAATCTCTCTTGCAAAGGCTATGGAAGTATTTCCAAACTGGACGACTTTGTTTGAAAAATCCGGGCAGGAACCTATTTTCCTAGCTTTTCTGCAATCTACGTATGTTCCAGAAGCCCCAGACATATAGACGTTCTCAAGCTCTTCGAAGGGAACCCCTGCTTCAAGGAGAAGGGTTAGCTGTGCCGCACGAATTGCACCTATGGCTTTTCCAGCTTCGGAAATATCTTCTTCCGTAATTTCTATGGAATTCCCAAGAATCAACTTTCCATTGGGCAGTTTAGGCGGCTGCTCCATCAGACCTGTTTCCATGGCAACAGCGATAACTGCTATTACGCCTGTACCTGTAATTCCAATGGCTTTGATTTCCCCTTTCTCAAGGATTTCTCCAGTAACCGGATCTACAAGGGCTCCGGTTTTGCCTTCCATCTTATCATCCAGGACCGTAAGCCGCCAGTACTTCCCTTCAGGGTTCACATCTGAAATTGCGCCAGGGCTTGCAATCATTCCGCAGCTTATTCCCTGCCCCTCAATTGCAGGTCCTGCAGCCGCACTGCCTGTAATAATCCTATCTCCTACTTTTATCGCCATCTCTGCATTTGTGCCGTAGTCCGTAACAATGGAAACCTCTTTCTGATTCAAAAAATCGGTTTCTATCATCATTGCCAGCGCATCAGCTCCTATTTCGTGGGCAATTGCAGGAGGCACTGTGATCTCACAGTTCGGAAGGTTTAGAACGCCTTTAAAAAGTTCGTTTGCCGGAAAGATTCTGGCACTCCGATCCACGTTTTCTACTCCAAGCCGTTTCTGCATGTTTTTTCCGGCAAAAGCGAGGTCCCGGATTTCCATATTCTGGAAGAGGGAAAGCTGGATAGGGTTTCCGCATACCACGATTTTCCGGATGCAGGTAGGTTCTACATCCAGAGTTTCTATTATCTTCTTCACCGCATCCAGTATGATATTATTTGCAACATCTTCCCCAGTTTCCAGGGCAAAGTCCAGGTGGTCGATAACATTGCCTCCAGGAAGAGGGTGCCTCATTGTCATTGCGGTTCTTATGATTTTTCTTGTTTTCAGGTCTATAAGCTGTGTTCTAAAGCCGCTAGTTCCCAGGTCAAGTGCGATCCCATACATTTTTCTCACTCCACATGCAGGATTAAAATTAAAAAATCATTGAAGCCTATCTACTATCAGGCAGTTGTTAACTGATATGATTCAAGCAGTGAAATGAGCTGCGCAGCGTTTTCACATTAACTAATCCTCTTTAACTTAATTTAGACTTAAAAATATATAACTTAATTTGGGAGTTATTGCGAGGGGGCTTCATTTTCTATAGGGCTTTGATTTTTGAGAGGGCATTGATTTTCGATAGAGCATTGATTTTGTGTGGGATAACTTTTCAAGATCATTGGTTCTGTAGAAGATAATATTTCAAGATCATTAATTCTGTGGAGGATAATTTCTCAAGATCATTGATTCTGTAGAGGTTAATTTTCAGGATCAGTGATTCTGTGAAATATCGATTTTCTGTGAGGAGTTTTTCCTTAAGACTTCATAACGATAATCATTTATTTGTAAAACTCATCTCTGGCGTCTACAAGTGCTCTCATATTCCTTACTGGAGTCTTTTTGAGAGTTTATAAATATCCCCTTTCTGGACAATTATGTCCATATCTTTCAACTTCTTTAACTGCGGCATTATGGATATGAGCCCCCTTTAAGTTCATTTCTGATCTTGTCGGCACTTTTTTGGTCCTTTTGTCAATAAGATCAGAATTTCCTTTCGTTTTTCAGAAAAAAGATCAAATCTATAAGTCCACTCATGATATCAACTTCCACCGTCGTAGTCAGGATAACTATTAAAACCAATTCTCGCAGTATTAAGTCCTTTTATGAAAAAGAAGGCCATTGAGTAAAATCTCATTAAGCTAAGAAGGCAGTTGAGTAGAAAATTATTAAGTCAAGAAGACTGTTGAGTAAAAAGTATTCAGAAAAGAAGATCATTGATGCTTCTTCATGGGATTTTTTGGATATACTTACTTCCTAGAAGACATTTTAAAATGGCAAATTTACTCCCCTCACGGTACTTCAGGTCGAACTCATTTTTTGGGGAAGTGATAACAATGCCACTGAGAGAGGGAAGACATTGTCATCAGCGTGATTCACCTTTTGGGAACTATTTCGTCTATTCTGAGCACATTTCTTGCGGTCTCCGTACCCGCGATAATAGCCAGTTTCTTGACTGATGCCGAATCATATACCTGTGGACCTTTCTCAGTAATTTTTCGTGAGACATCAATCCTGGCTTCAATTCCTCTTGAGTATGCGTTTTTCATCTGCACCATTGCATCTATGGAATTCATTCCTGCATTTCTTGCAAGAATGGTTGGAAGTTTTTCAAGAGCTTCGGCATACGCCTGCACTGCAAGCTGTTTCTTTCCGGTTTGCGTTGCTGCAAAGAGCCTGAGCATATGAGCTAGCTCAAACTCAATTGCACCGCCTCCGTTCACGATTTCTTTGTTTTTCAGGAGGAAAGCCGCATTATTTAGGGCATCGTCAACTGCTTCTTCAATCTTGTCAAGTCCATATTTCACAGGCTCACGGATTAGAATAGAAGCAATTGCTTTTTCCCTGACAGCAATAAAAACAAAATTTTCTCCATTCCTTTTTTCAACCCTTATACTGTCCGCTTTACCCAGATCTTCAGGATGAATTTCGTCTTGCTGGGCCATAAGGGTTGTACCTGTAGCTTCTGTAAGCTTTTCAAGGTCTTTTATCTTCAGTTTCTTAAAAGCCAGGATCTTCCTGTCTCTGAGCAGGGTTTCGATATACGGATCAATATCTCCCTCAGAAAAGAGCACATTTGCACCCGAATCGATTATTTTCTGGGCAATTTCCCTGCACATTTCCTGCTTTCTCTCCTCAAATAGGAGCGCAGTCTGTACAGAATCCATTCTGAGGTTGTGCTGGGGATTCAAATATCCACTCTTAATTTTGAGGTCGTAATTTGTAATCAGGACTGCTGGATTTTCAAACGCTTTTGGCATATCCTCTCTCGCAGGGTTCTCATCAAGGATTAAACCTTCAAGAGCAAAAATCTCAGGTCCACCGGGTTTTTTGAGGACTTTGACATGTCTGTTAAGGTCAAACCTGCCTGCCTGCCTTTCCTTCAAATGGGCAATAACTCCAAGAACGATTTCAGTTATAGCCTCAGCCTGATACCTTTCTACTCCTTTTCCGGTTGCCGAACACAGGACTGTTGTGCGTACATCTTCTTCCGATGCTTGCTTAATACTGTACTGGAGCATCTCATACGTTTTCTGAAGAGCAAGCTCATACCCTTCGATAATAATTGTAGGGTGTACTCCTGCCCGTATTAACCCGATTGCGTTTTTTATAAGGTTGCTCGCAAAAATAACAGCGGTTTTTGTGCCATCCCCGCAGGCTTTATCCATAGCCTCAGCAAGCTTTTTAAGCGTAGTCACTATGGGATGGAGCACATCCATTTCTTTTAAGATTACCTTCCCATCGCTTGTGACAAAAACATCGCCTACAGGGTTTACTATTATCTTGTTCATGCCTTTGGGCCCAAACGACGAGCCAAGCAGCTCGTCAATTTCTGTTGCTGCCCGTTCAAGCTGGTCGATCAGCCCGTCTTCTTTTAAAGGCTCGTCAAGAAGAATTTTCTCCCTGACTGTTTGCGCAAGTTTTGCCATTTCGTCCTGGCTTTCAGGATAAGGTGTGTGTAGTTCGCTTGCCATCTTTTTCCCCATTAATGTGATATTAAGGATTTTGGACTGTAAAACCTCTTCAGATGAATTTCCCGGTTGTACCTATGCCAATTCCGATCAGCCGAGTTTCCATTGGGGTAGTTCCCTTACTTCCCACATCATTCTGTTTTAGATCGAACTCGACATTATCCATTTCCAGACCATATCCGTCCATATACTCCGAAACCAGCCTGCGGCTTAGCTTGAGTCCATAATCAAGGGCCTCGTCATAATCTTCAAAAACTTCTTTTCCAAGCCTAGAGAAAACCGAATACTCCTCCCCGCCTGCGCCAGAAGGCCGGATAAGGATCTCGGTCCTGTGGATTATCTTTCCTTCAAGGGCTCCCACGGCATTTCCAACTTCATAAAACGCAGGAATTCGGATATCTGCATCTATAGCCTCATTAATCTCTTTCAGGTAAGCTCGCACAGGAGCTCCTACAAGCACTACCGGGACTTTTATATGGAATTTCAAGAATGCTTCGTTTCCAATCAACTTTGCAAGGTCCTCTTTTTTTACATTACTCGCAAAGAAAGACACAAGCTCAAGGGTAAATCTTCTCACAACCTCGGCTTTAATTTGCGCCGAAAATTCCTCTCCTCCTTTTTTCAAGGTTTTTCCGAGAATGCTTGCTCCGAGAACTGAAGCTTTTTCATTCCACCTCAGATATTCTCCAAGCACGTGAAGCGCATCAGTAGGGGTAAACCCAATCTGGCTAACATGTCTCTTCCTTATCAAATTTTTAAGGAGGCCTGCAAACATCAATGGGTGCTTCCCTGTCAACTCTGAGAGCTCAGACACAGACCGAGGCTCTGCCCCAAGCTGATTGAGAATTGCCTTTTCTCCCTCTTCGAGTTCTCCTGTCAGAAGTTCAGGGGAATTCTCCTTGTTTCTTATAAAAAACGAGGTCGGCTGTATGATCTCATCCATTATGCGTTCATTCGGGATTTCGATTTTTTTCAATTTATCCAGGAGGCTGGGAAATTCCTCTGCTGCCAGGCAGAGGGGAATCGCTCTCATAGGTCCTAGATAGATTTTTCTTTTAATCCAGACCAGGCTGTCTCCCCCAAGAGCCGAGGTTTCCATCCTGATCGCTTTTACCATGGTTTTCCAGTCTCCTACCTTTGCTCCCGAACTGCTTATCTCAGGTATTCCCCCTGAAATCATGGAAATATCAGTGCTTGTCCCCCCCACATCTACTGTCACGCAGGTATCGAGACCTGTCAGGTAGGCAGCTCCTACAAGGCTTGCTGCAGGTCCGGAAAAAATTGATTCTACAGGTTTTTGCAGGGCTTCTTCTATGCTGACCAGTGACCCATCGCATTTCATCATCATCAGGGTGGCTTTGATTTCTTTTTCCTGCATTATGGTCCGGACAGAATTAATGAACTGTTTGCTGACAGGAATAAGTTCGGCATTAAGAAGCGCAGTTACGGCTCTTTCATAAGCTCCCAGGCTCGTGGAAAGCTCATGCCCGCAAACCACGGGCAAACCAGTCATTTCCTGAATTATTTCCTTTACCTTAAGCTCATGCTCAGGGTTTCGGACTCCAAAATACCCGGAAACTGCAAATGCAGCTACTTTATTTTTTACCTGTTTAACAAAATCTCTTATAGTTTCCAGATCCTCGAGCGGGGCGATTTCGTTGCCGCTGGAATCATGTCCACCCTGTATTGAGACCGTGTAGTGATTGACAAGCTTTTTGGGAATAGTATGCCCTATAAGGATCAACCCTGCAGGATATCCCTTGCCTTCAAGCGTAGTATTGGTAGCAAGCGTAGTAGAAACCGAAACAAATTTTATCCTTTTAAAGTACCTGGGATCCAGTCCTTCGATTGAATTCTTTATTCCCCTTATAAGGTCAGGATAAGTAGTAAGTGCTTTATTTGACTCGATAATTGTCCCATTTGACATATCCATAATAGCGACATCGGTATAAGTCCCGCCTGTATCAATACCCAGTCCCAGATACATTATATTCCTCCCATGCAATCCCTATGAATGACTTTTTTTTCATTTTTATTTTCTATTTCCAATCTTATTTGCACTAATTCACCAGAATATTCTCTATTTCAGGGGTCTTATATGTCCAGAATACCTGGATTAAATTTTAAAAGACAAAGCCGGTTTCAAAAAAGATTCCACAAACTGCACCAGGGTTTATATGAAAATGAGTGGAGAAATCCACCCATCTCATATGCCTTTTTACTTGGCAAATTTCGTTTGGAGCCTTTGTTTTCAACCCTATTCTTTATCCTCTTATATTTCTTGCAGATCTTGTTTGCTTTTCCTTCAAAATGGCATATTACCGCAGATGGCACAACTACGGTTTTTCTGAAATGGAGGTTTAGAAATAAATTTCTATCTATTTTTTTGGCTTTTATAAAGGAGGTTTTTTAATTTTCTGGATACAGAATAGGAGATCTCCAAATTTCTGGATTTTAAATTAAAATGGGGAGAGGTAATCTCACCCCATGATCTTTTTCTGAAGTTCTGGACCGAGTTCCTTTACTGTATTCACCATTGCCTGCACTGTGGTCAGTGGGCCGCCTGGTGGGACTTCACATCCTGTAGACATAATATACTTGGACTGCAGCCCATTCTCCTTGAGGACAGGAAGTACATTTTCAAGCAGAGTTTTTGTATTGTCCTTTACCTTCTGTACACCTGCTGCTGAGCCGTCCATGAAATCAATAGGGTTGACTTCTCCCATCATACAGCAGATATCTCCGTACTTGGGAATGAGATCAGCATAGTTCTGGGACCCTTTATCTCTGGTCTTCTCGTAGTAAGCATAGCTATAGAGGGCTGTTCCAAACTTCCTGATCTGAGTCTCAAAGTGCACAGCATCTGCACAATTGTGAATGATATAGGGCTGGTTATACTGCTTGAAGATTGGGATTTGTTGATCATAGACAAACTTTCCATCAAACTTCCAGTAGTCCTCTTCACTCATAATTACATTGTTGGACCAGAGGTTATCGACACAGAGGGCATCACAGGCATCTTCATTGAAGAAAAGCTCGGAAAGCTGGCAGATGTAATCGGAACACTTCTGGACAGCCTCAAGAACAACATCAGGCTGAGTCTTCATATCCATAAGTACGCGGTCTGCCCCCATAAGCTGGGTAAGGGTAAGCAGTGGACCTTCGTGGAAGCCGATGAAGGGCGTATTAAGCTCTTTGTTGAGTTTTTCCTTTGCTTGCTTTGAAGACATAACAAGTTCATAGCCACGGGTGCCTTTCTTAAGTTCTGGGACTTCGATCTTTTCATAGTCTTTTATGTGTCCTTCCGAGGATGGGGTGTCGTCTTCAGGGTATTTGATCTTACATCCGAAGTCTGCGGATGTCGCTGAAAGGTCAGCAAGACCCACGAACATATCAAGATCGAGATACTTACAGCCAAGGAAAGCGCTCTCTGTGAAGGCTTCAGCCTTTGTGGCATAGTCCCTGTAGTTGACTCCAGCGAATTTTCTGAGCACGCCACAGGCAAGTGGATAGACAGGCAGGCGGTCGACCTTCTTGTCAGACATTGCAGATACGGTCCTGTCGATATGGGTCATTTCCTCCTTGCTCTTCACGCCAATACTTTCGAATTCCTCTTTAATTAGGTTTGCAGTCTCAAGTCCGATGTCAACTTTATCAGAAACTACTCTCTTTGCGAGGATTTCCCTATACTTAATCTTTCCAAGGTTGATTTTCTCTTCGCTCCATCTCACATCTTTAGGATCGAGATCTTTTACAGCTTCAGATGCCCAGGCGCTTGCATGCATTGCATCGGCGTGAGTGGAATCGGCTCCAATTCCTGTGGCAAATTCTTCCGAGACAGGAGCTCCTCCGACCATAACCTTCATAGCATCGCGAATACCTTCTTCCTGGAGAATTTCAATAACCCTCCCCATGTTGGTCATGGTTGTGGTCATTAGTGCGCTTATGGAAACAAGTTCTGCTTTGTGTTCTTTTGCGGCTTCGACAAACTGCTCGATAGGTACATCTGCACCAAGGTCGATCATTTTGAACCCGCCTGCACTCAGCATCGTTTTTACGAGATTCTTCCCTATATCGTGTACGTCTCCCTCAATTGTTCCGATGATACCCACTGCCTGCGCGCCATCTCCTTCTATCTTCATAGCAGGAGCGAGGATATCCATGCCTGCATACATTGCTCCAGAGGCGATGAGCAGGTGAGGTACAAAGGCTTCTCCTTTCTCGTAATTGTCACTTACAATAGACATTCCTCTTGCAAGTCCATTTACGATTGCATCATAAGGGTCAACATTGCCTTCGTCCAGTATTTTCTGTGCCAGTTCTTCTATAAGGTCATCGTCTCCGTCGACGACAGCCTCCGCTAATTGGTTTAAGATATCTGCTGTCATAAAAAACGCTTCCAACATATTTTGAAATTGTTCCCTTTCTAGGGAGTAAGTAGCTAGATCAGGGACTCAATCCTCAAGTGAGTGCCTGTATAACTGTTAACTTACACAAATATCACATTAACTCCAAGACATATAACATAAACTCACAGATTGGATTAACGCAGTTAACAGCTCTTCTGATGCCTAATTTGGCGAATTACACTGATAATATAAATTTGCCTGATCCAATGAGATTTGCAGATTTTGTTAATTTCCCTGATTCTTTTGATACCACCCTGTTTTATGGGCTTGTCTGATTTGACGCAGGGCTTTTACTCAATCAATGGCTCTGATCTGATCAAAGGCTTTAATCAGATGAAAGGGATCTTTAGCAAAAAACTTCAAAATAGAGAACAACCAACGCTATCCTAGTAATCGAGGATGTATTTAACTTATTCGCCAAATAAACGGGTTTTAATGTTATATTACTAGTTTGTATCCTGAAAGCTCAGAAATTAAAATCTGTTATTGACAAAAAAGAGTGAATCTTAGATAAATTGAAGTGGCTTAGGAAGTTAAAATCAATGTTCTCAAATATTTTTAATGTCGACATTGCTGATTACGAATTAAACTGGAAGTTTATTATTTATTAAGAAATAAGGCTGGAGTACTCACAAGGCCGTATTTAGTCAATCTACTGTGTTAATCCATGGTCAATCTATAGTTAATCTGTTTTTCAAACTATACCTCAGAACCTTGATGAGTTTATTTGTGACTGAGATTCAGACTTTTTCGCACTCGAGTTCCCTTATTTCCCTTGAGTACTTCATATAATGCAAAAAGAGATCCTCTCCCCACTTAAGGGCGGTTTTCTCCAGACTCATCATTGCATGGTTGTAATAAATTCCATTTTTGTAAAAGAGGGAAAGAGCCATGAAATGATCTGTTACCACACTTGATGCTAACCTTATGGGGCAGTCACAAACAAAAATTTTCGCGTTATCCCTAGTTAGGTATTCTTTGAAGGACGAACTATATTCATTTTTCAGCCTTTCGAATACTGGATCTGTGACAATAAGGGAAACCTCGGTTCCTTTTTTTATGAGTTCGACATAGGTTGAAGAATAAGCAGGGTTGAAATATGAAGACACTTCCATGATATGAACTGAGGAAGTCAATTTTTCTTCGATTTTCAGGGGAATTTCGTACATTCGGTCCAGATCGGGTTCAACAAATTCGCAGCTTCCCAGATCATCAATCCGATCAAGGAGGTTAACAGGAATTGCTTTTATGTTGTGGTTTTCCCAGTAATCCATATGCTTCGAAAACACTTCCAGTGTATCCAACAGCGGCTTCATTTTCTTAACGACCACTTCTCCGATGTCCGAAAGTTTGTAAAGGTCATCTTCATAGATAATAAGCCCCTGGCTGATTAGAATCTTGATCTGGGTCATGATTGCACTTGTGTTCACGTTGAGGATGTTTTTAATTTCATCAATGTTTCTGGGTCCCACTATCAACAACAGAAGAAGATCTTTCCGCTTGTCCGAAAGGAAAAGAGTACCCAATAATTCCAGTTTCATCGTAAATCTCCAGCCACATCATTTAACATTTTAAACTTAGACTCCATTGAGTCTTTTGACTCTATTGACTCTTTTTTATTTGCGCTTCCGGTTTCAGGACCTTTTTGGAAGCCTTACATGCATTATAGTGCCTGAACCTTCCTCACTTTCCACCCAGATCTCACCTCCATGGGCATTTACAATATTCTTGCAAATATAGAACCCCGATTCAAGCCCCTGATACCTACGAGAGAGAGAGTCGTCTACCTGGTAGATCCTGTGGAAAATATGAGGGATAAGCCTTTTCTGGATGCCCGTTCCGCTGTCTTTCACCATAACATGGATCTTTTCTTCTTCCTCTTCTTCTATGGCTTTTACTTCAAGAATTCCACCGTGAGGTGTAAACTTGATAGCGTTGCTGATAAGGGTTGTAAAGAGTTCGGTCAGCTTGTTCTTATCTCCCCAAATCAGAGGCAGGTTCTGAGGCAACTCACTTTTAAAACTCAAAGCCTTTTCATCGATAAGCAGAACCAGATTGAGATAGGCATTTGAAAGGATTTTCTTGAGCTCGACTTCACCAAAAGAATACTCGATCTTTCCTGCCTGTTCCAGGCTCATATAAAGCAATGAGTCCACCATATGCCTTAATCGGTCCGAACTTGTAATAACGGAATCTATAGCCTTCTGCTGCTGGTCTTCAATTGCTTCCCAGGTCTCGTAATCTATTATTTCACTAAAGCCAAGTTTGAGATCAGGCAGGTTTTCAGCCACAAACTCAGCTTTTATCCTGTTAAGAGACCTCAGCTCGTCATTAGCTTTTGAGAGATCTTCAGAAGAGGTTTTCAGGGCGCTTTCCAACTGCTTTCTCTGGATTAGCTGCCACATTCCTTGCATAAGCAGAGTTACCTGCCTTAGATCAGATTCATCGTACGGCTCGTCTTTGTTTCCTACCCCTGCAACAGCAACAATCCTATCCCCGTCAAATATAGGCACATTCATATGCCTTGTCAGTCGCACGTGATTTTCAGGATAACCTTTCTTCAGCACGCTCGGAGCTATGTAGTCATTTGTAATAATGGGCTTGCGCTGCCTGACTGCCTCACCCCAAAGACCTGTGGTCTTTATGGGATAAATGAAGCGTTTGTCTTCAATAGTACATTCTTCCATGGCACTTTTTGACCAGGAGTGCATAATCAAGGAGGTCTCGTAGGCATCCATAAATGCCAGATACCCGAGTTTGCTTCCTGTAAGCCTGACTGCCTCTTCCCGCGCAAAATCAGTAATCTCTTTTAAGGAAGCTCCTGTCATCTGATTGAGTTTTACCAGAGCTTCGAGCCTGGCTTCGTTAAGTTTCTGTGCAGCCTCGGCCTTTTCGCGCTCTGTTATATCCCTGGCAACCGAGAGAATAGTTTTCTTACCGTCATAATCAATGATCCTGGCGCTTACTTCAAGAGGAACAACAGTACCATCCTTGCAAACAGCTCCGGCTTTATAAACCCGGGAACCTTCACTCTGAATCATTTTGAGGTTTTCTCTAACTGAATCCCAGTACTCGGCAGGAATGATCTCTTCTGCCTCCATTTTCAGAATATCTTCTTTGTTATATCCAATCCGGTCTACCACTGCCTGGTTTACGTCTATGTAGCTTGTCCCTTCAGGCTCGCGAATATACAAATGGTCATTGATATTATTGAAAATCGTCCTGAACTTGTGCTCGGATTCTTTGAGAGTCTCTTCTGCCAGCTTATGTTCAATCGCAATGGCTGCTAGCTGGGCATTTGTTTTCATAAAATCAAGGTCTTCTTTCTCAGGTCTGCGCACTTCGCTGTAGTACATAGAAAAGACGCCCAGAACCTCTCCTGAGGATGAGATTATGGGTTCAGACCAGCAGGCTTTCAGCCCGACTTCCGAGGCAAGTTCCCTGTATTCGGTCCAGTAAGGATGCTCCATAACATTGTCTACTGTAACCCTCTTTTTCATGTAGGCTGCAGTTCCGAAGGACGCAGCCCCAAACCCTATCTCAATTCCATTGGTCCTGTTTACGTAATAAGTAGGAAGCCCGGGAGCAACGCAGTAAAAAAGATGCTTCTTTTCCCGGTCAAGCAACATAACCGAGCATATCGAGCCAAGCTTGATATTTTCTGCGTTCTGGATAAGAAGCAAAAGGATTTCGTCCAGGGGGGCCCTTGAAGCCAGTCTTTCCAGGACCTGGTTCTGCCCTCTGATCATCTCCTCGGCAAGCTTACGTTCGGTAATATCAAGGATAATTCCCTGGTAATTGATTATTTCTCCTTTTTCGTTCCTTTTTATGAGAGTCCTGTCATCTATATATCGCACTTTTCCTGACTTTGTCAGGATCCTGTGCTCCTAGGTGCAGTAGTTATATCCTTCTCTTGAAAATCTTGCCACATCTGCGCGAATCCTTTCACGGTCTTCAGGATGTATCAGATCTTCAAAGCGGATTTTTCCTGAGATGAACTCTTCAGGGGTATATCCTAGCTTTGCAATGTTCTCAGAAACGAATTCAACAGGCCAGTACTCCTCTGGCTTGCACAAAAAGACAAATACCTGACTGCTATTTATGATATTTTCCAGTTCATTCTTTTTTTCCAGGGTTTTTTGCATTGACTCTTCAGCCGTTTTGCGCTGGGTAATATCAAAAAGGATGCCCTGGTAATGGGTCACACGTCCATTGTCGTCTTTTCGGATGTAGAGTTTTACTTCGACCCAGCGGGTTTTCCCTGAAGCTGTCAATATCCTGTATTCCTGCGTCAGCTCCGAACACCCATCTTTTAAACATTCGCTTATTTCCAAATTTATCTTTTCGAGGTCATGAGGGTGAATAATGTCAAGGTACTGGATTCTTCCGGAAATGAAATCTTCAACCCTGTAACCGAACTGCTGAATGTTTTCAGTGACAAGTTCAAGAGGCCAGTTCTGAGTAGACCTACATAGAAAAATAACTACAGGACTGCTGATTATAATTGAATCCATGTTTATATCGAATTGTTTCATAGGTTCGTTTCCCATAATTAGATTCTAAGGATTATTTAATTGGTTAATTAGTGGTTCTGAGCTTTTTAAGGCTTTTATAGTGAATATGCTTCAAAATTTTTTATATAGCCTTCACTTTATACTGCCTTCACTTTCATAAGCTAATATCCTGGAGTTATTTCGTTACAACGGGTTGGAGAAATAATTCTCTAGAGAATTGCTGAGACTTAGAAATTTCTAGAGAATTGCTGAGACTTAGAAATTTAATAATTCTAGAAAGCTGAATTCTTTCCAAATAAAATAGAAACTTGACTTATTTATCTTTTATTATTTATTTTAGCTATTATTAATTATCGATTTAGATTAATTTGTATATATAAACCTGTTTTTTTATAATCAAATTGATATATATTCCTTTATATTTTCCTTTTTAATTTGAAAGAATAAACAAGTTTTATCATATTAAATATCATTATTTCATTTTTATACTATTGGACTTTATACTGTTTCAGCTTTATACTATTGGACTTTATACTATTCAGACATTTATACTATTCAGACTTTATACCATATAATTTGTTATCCCTTTATTTTAGTCTTGGAGGCCATAGATGGAGCAAAACCTGAAAAAGAGATTAATAAATGCCCTTCAGGGAAACCCTATTGATATGATTCCCTGCCTCTCTGTAACCCAAACAGGTACTGTAGAGCTGATGGATATTACAGGGTCAGCCTGGCCAGCCGCACATTCCGACTCGGAAAAAATGGCAACTCTTGCCCTTGCAGCCCACAAATTTACAGGGCTCGAAGCCGTACGCTATCCCTACTGCCTGACTGTGCTTGCTGAAATCATGGGCTGCAATGTAAGAATGGGCACAAAAGAAATCCAGCCTTCGGTTTTGACCCACCCCTTCTCAGACGGGCCTGAAAAACTTAAAATTCCAGAAAACCTGATCGAGAGGGGAAGAATTCCTGTTGTCCTGAAAGCAACCGAAATTCTGAAAGCCCGCACAGAAAATGGAACCGATTCTGAAGTTCCCCTAATTGCGGGCATGGAAGGTCCCCTGACAGTTTCTTCACATCTTGCCGAAATAAAAAATTGTCTGATCTGGACTATAAAAAAACCCGAATATTTTGATACATTCGTGGAAACCTGCACTGAGTTCTGCATAGAATATGCAAACGCACTTTTTGATCACGGCGCAGATGTTGTTTGTATGCCAGACGGTGGAATAGTTGGATCAAGAATGATGCCTTCTTCAGTCCTGGAATATTCTGTCAAACCTTTCTACAAAAGGTTCTGCAAGAAAGTAAAAGGCCCAAAAATTCTCCATATCTGCGGTGATATTGGGGATTCTTTGAAATCCCTTTCAGAATGTGGGTTCGATGCTATCAGTATTGAAGAAAAGGTTAGCATAAAAGCTGCAAAAGAGTCAATCGGAGACAAGGCAAGGTTAATCGGTAATGTCTCTCCCTCAGGGACGTTGCTTTTCGGAACCCCTGATGCCGTGAAAGCAGAAGCAAAACAGTGCCTCTCAGACGGTGTGGATATTCTTGCTCCAGGCTGCGGAATTGCTCCAAGGACCCCGCTTGCAAATCTAAAAGCTCTGGTGGAAGCCAGGAATGAGTGGTATGAAGAGAAGGATTGAAAAGATTAGAGGCAGATGAAAAGTAAAGGAGGAAATAAGACCGAGCAGCCTTAATAGCTATTCTGGCCATCCTTATCACACTCGGCACGGAAGAGCGGCCTCTTCCGAGTAAAATAGAAAGAATTAATTTAGGTGGTCTCAATAAGGAAAATAGTCGAGAAGTAAGGAAGAAATGTTTTGCCAACGGGGATAAGATGGTTTTTTCAGAACTAGCATTAGGCGTTGTCGCAAATCTGTTATATGATTCTTCTAAGAAGATCCCTAAAGAAATTTCTGATACTTGCTCAATGGTATATAAAAAAGCAATAGAAGAATTATCAACTACGAATTATAAATTAAACAGAATGCAGATTGATACTTTTTCCATGAGAAAAACGTGGAAACAATAATCAAAAAATATCTGAAAATCCCGGATAAACTTGATTGTTCAAATGTTTTAACTCAAGAGTTTTTTGAATTATTCAGCGAGGGAGATTGTATTCGGCGCTCCTACTTTCTCACTTTTCTGCTTTTCTCTAGCGTATGCTTTTCTAAACATGATCATTATAGAACCTATAGGAATACATGGGTTATGACCGGTTGCCTGCACATGAAACGCAAAATATTTGGTCCCCATAGGCACTCATAGGCACTCATAGGCACTCATAAAGCCAATGACAGGAACCTCAAAATTGCGGTAGTCGATTTTAATTGAACTCTTGTAGTTATCTAAGATGGAAAAATAGTTTTTTTGGTTGTCTTCGGAGAGCAGATTTAAGCAAACTTTAGCAAACAAAAAAGCAGGTTTTTTTATTAAAGTATGCAAACTATCAGGGCAAAAGTTAGCGTGCATAAATAAAAAGATAAATCTAGGAAAACGTGGATAAGGTTAATCGTTAAGTGTTGAGAAAGGTGATTGATTGGGGACTGAAAATCTTCGGACTTATAATAAAATCGAACCATCATATTCTATAGAAGATAGAATAATCCAAATTATCGGATCCTCTGCATTACTACTATGGCTTGTAGTATATGTGATCAAAACAATCAATTATAATGAATATGAAGATGGTTCATTAATAAAAGCAATATTATTCCTAGCCGCATTTTCCTTTACGGTGTCTATTCTTCTAGGAACTTGGACATACTATAAAATGAAACGTGCTCATTCCAATGATCCGTTAATAGGGGGAATGAACGCAGTTAAATGGCTTACATTCGGATTTCTTGTTCTCATGATATCAATTCCACATATATATTTCCCAGAATCCGACCGATTCTTTTCGATATACTTAATCGCATTGACATATGCAGGAAATCATGTAATGGGAAAGATTTCAAAAATCCGTGAGTAAATCTTGGCAGCCACTGGTTAACGCGCCGAAAGATGAAGATTCAGATGTGCAGTGGATAGCGGCAAAGCACTTGGAAAAGATTTGTACTGCAAAAAACAAAAAGCAACTGGAAGAACTACTGAAATCAGAGCATGAATTTTCAGTTAACATCGCATATATAATACTTTATGAAATCGAAAAAGAAGAAAGATCAAAAGTTATTTTGTTCAAAGATGAAGAGTTCTTGAAAAGGTGATTTTTTAGCTTTATATTCACCTACTCAATCAATTCCGTATTTCATACAAAATGTTGGTTAATTGATAAAGGGTTAATTGGAAGGTTGATTTGTCCCTGCAACCGCAGGGAACTAATATTTTTTCAATTACAGATGCCCCTTTCCAATGATTCCCTTTGCCCGATAGTATCTTCTCCCCACTTTTGTTTCACTGCTTCACTCCACTGGAGTTTACCGTCCCCGATCATGGATTTCGGAATTTCAAAAACGTTTGATCTTGTGATTCTGGAAGCCTTTAACTTTGATAATTTATACTGGCTTGACTCCGTATCATACACCATCTTGTGACCAAATCTAAATGCATTAAGTATCTCGGAAAATTTGCTAACCTGACTTAGTTCGTCATTTGACCCTATTCTTTGCCCCGGATTCATTTTTTCTATTTCGAGCTCTTCCCTTCGTATATCTTCCAGGTACCATAAACTTTTATCAACTTCATTCTTAAATACAATTATATGCCATTTTAGAGATGAAGGGTACGACATTGTTAAAAGTTCATGTAATTCCTTGATAAGATCAAAATCATCTGTCGTTTTTTCAATTTCTTCCATTACTTTTTTCATTCTGGCTAGATTTGCCTTCTCTTTTCCTTTACTTGTAGACATACTCATCCACACATCTAAAATTTAATAATACAGTATACCAGCTTATGTATTTTAATCCTTTGTTTGTAAAGAATAAAGGGAAATGAGTAATAAAACTAAGAAAGCGCAGTAAAAAGTCGACGACGAGATCCAAATTACGTCAAAGGTAACTGTGCAATATAACATATAATTATACATCGTGATACATAATTCTTACTTATATACTACTTAGTATATATTAACCAGCGCGAAAAGGGCTCCGTGTTGTTGCACTTGCAGTACAACTCCAAGAAAATAGGAGATTTTCTGTGATCCTAAGACGGGACTCGGGCTGCAGAGCCACAACTCTGTAGGGCAAAAAATATTACTACCATCCCAGCAATTAACCCTCAAATGATTATAGGTGTAATGGGTCCCGAAGGCTCGTACTCGGAAAAGGCTGCAAAACTATGGGTTCTGAGCCACGGGAAAGATAGTGCAGAAATCCAGTATTTTACAGATATAGAGGACGCATTTCTGGCAGCGGTGCAAGGAAAATCCGATCTCTCGATAATCCCGATAGAGAACTCTATTGAGGGTTCGATAGGCGTTACTCTTGATTTACTTCTTGAAAATGGGGCCGATATAGTCGGGGAAATCGTTGTCAAAATCGAGCACTGTCTCCTCTCGAAAGGTGGGGCTGAGAAGATCAAAGTCATACTTTCGCACCCACAGGGGCTTGCCCAATGCAGGCATTTTCTGAAAAAGAATTTCCCTGAGGCTGAACTGAGGAGCACGGGCAGCACTTCCCATGCAGCAAGGCTTGCAGGAGAGTTTGAAGAGATGGCAGCAATCGCTTCCCCTGAAGCTGCCGAGCATTATGGGTTAAAAATTCTTGTTTCAAATATCCAGGATAGGAAAGAAAATTACACCCGTTTCATTGTTTTGCAGGCCTTCGAAAAAAACCAGGTTGAGCAAGATTCATGTGCCACAGATAATAAACTGGATAAAGAAAAATCACAATCCTACCTTGGACAGGAATCAGGGAGTGATTCATTCCGGCCTGAAAAAGAAGTCGGGCTTGAGAACTCCAGTTTTTTAGCCTATAAAACCTCCATTATAATATATCTGGAAAAAGACAGGCCAGGAGCCTTATACGAAATTCTCGGGGCTTTTGCAAAAAGGAAAATTAACCTTACCAGGATCGAATCCAGACCCTCAAAAAAGGAGCTTGGGGATTATTACTTCTACATTGATTTTGAAGGGCACGCCAGCGATGCACTTATAAAAGATGCCTTAAAAGAAATAGAGGATAAAACTGATACTCTAAAGGTACTGGGTTCTTATCCTGCTTTCAAGAATTAAACGGAAAAATTGAAATGGTCCGAAGGTAAAAGAGATTTAACAAAGTCTGCGCGATGTGATGGTTTGGATCTTGAAACATCAATTAATAAATATGAATCTGCAGTCCGAATTTACAGATTACTATACACATTATTTGATTTTGCCACTACATTTTTTGTTTTATTTATTATCTTTTCATTAACTAATATGAAAGATGTTTTTTCAATAATAAGCATTTTTGAACCCTATACGGGTATAAAATATAATTTTTTAGGCTTTAATGTGCTATTTGAAACTTTAGGAATTGTATTAATTGAACTCCTATTTTCTGTAATAATCACTGCTATTAGATATGCTCGAAAAGAAAAGAAAGATGCCATACAGCTTATTGAAGAAGAATTTCCAACACTTAAAGAAAGGCTGAGAACCGCATATGACAACAGGAACACGGAAAATATAATTGTTAAGGATCTCATAGGCGGGGTGATTATTGATTTAATGCCGATAAAATCCTCTTCACTACTTAACCAAAAGTTGTTAATTATAGGGATTGGGTCGATGTTACTTGCAGGTTCGGGTTCTACTTATATAGCAGTTACAGACTATCATACAGACATAACTCCTAAAGATCTCCCTCAAGTGATTGAAAAAATTCCCCTTATCTCGAATTCGAATACTGATCTTTACCAGGTGGAGGAAAACGGCGGGACCTCAGATGACAAAAACCAGGAAAATCTCTTTGGAGAGCCTGCTGTTATTGTGGTGGAAGGCAAAGAAGTTGATCTGAAAATTCCTCCGGGAGCAGGGCAGGGCTTTACAAGCCAGGAAGCAGGGAAACAAAATAATGATTCATTCATCCAGTCAGGCTCTGTAGACCCTGAAGCAGCTGCATCCAAGGCTTATTATGAAAATCTACCTGAAGGATACAGGAACGTTATTCAGAGTTATTTTGAAGGACTTGCAGAAGAGTAATTGGAAAAAATATCTAAGGTCGGATTTACCTGCGCACTCCGTTTTATCGAAAGTTGTCTGAAAGCAGTTTTTGAATAACAGACCTTTTCTAGAGGCACACTGTTCCAGAGCAGGTAATGTCCAGAGAAAGCGGGCTTTACGCCCTGCAAAAACAGAAACTTAAAGGGTGAAGCAGATATGAGTGAAATAAATAACGATTCCGGGCAGGCTGCCACGACCTATCAGAATGCAAGCAGGATTTTCAAAAGCTTTTTTGAAGAGATAGGAAACGTTGTGGTAGGCCAGAATAAAGTAGTGGAGCAAATCGTGATTGCAATACTCTGTGAAGGGCATGCCCTTGTAGAGAGTAATCCAGGACTTGGAAAAACGCTTATGATTTCCACAGTCTCAAAGGCAATGAACCTGAAATTCAGCAGAATCCAGTGTACCCCTGACCTCATGCCTTCTGACATTACAGGAACAAATGTTATTGAAGAGAAAGACAACAAAAAAGAATTCAGGTTCCAGCCAGGACCCGTTTTTGCAAATGTTGTCCTTGCAGATGAGATTAATAGGGCGTCCCCAAAAACCCAGTCAGCCCTGCTTGAAGCTATGCAGGAAAAGCAGGTAACTGTCGGAAACGATACCTTCCTGCTGGACCGTCCCTTCTTCATTCTTGCAACTCAGAACCCCATAGAAATGGAAGGCACATATCCCCTGCCTGAAGCCCAGCTCGACCGTTTTCTCTTAAAAATCCTTGTAGATTATCCTTCCCATGAAGAAGAGCTGGAAATAATAAACCGGTATACGAAATCCGAAGTCCCGAAGATTTCCAGGGGTCTTGATAAATCCACACTCCTTGATTTGCAGAAACTTGCCAGACAGGTTCCTATCTCTGATGAACTCAAGCAGCGCGTCCTTTCTATTGTGAGCATGACAAGAAAAAACAAAGAACATATCGAGTATGGGGCTTCTCCTAGAGCATCCATCGGCCTTATCCTTGCTGCAAAAGCCAGAGCTCTAATAGAAGGCAGGAACTTCGTAAGCAAAGAGGATATTGATTACATGGCATATCCTGTCCTCCGTCACAGACTTATTCTGACTTTCGAAGCGGAAAGAAGCGGAATGACCCCAGATCAGGCTATTGAGGATATTATCAGAAAAGTAAAGTAAAAAAATGAAGTAAAACCTGATTCCTGGGATTTTCAGGTCAGGAAAAGGACTATAGAATAAGTTAAAGTAACCTTGAAGGTTTCCCCAGGTCTAGAATAATCCGGACTTTTTATTGACGATCCAGAATGACTCGCACAAAACAAAATATCGAAACTGACTTTTTTAGGCAGCTTGACCGCTTTACCTTCTCTGTCCGGAAAAGAGTATCGACCGTTTACGCCGGAAACCGTCCTTCCACCCGAAGCGGGCACGGTATCGATACCATAGGATTCAGGGAATATGATCTTAACGACAGCCTGAAAGATATCGACTGGAAAGCCTATGCGAGGACTGAAAAACTTTATGTGCGGCAGTTTGAGGAAGAAAAAACCCTTACTACCCATATCCTTCTGGATGCCAGCAAAAGTATGGATTATCCTGAAAAGGGAACTTCAAAATTCGAATATGCTGCCATGCTCGCTGCAGGCTATGCCTACATGGTAACAAAATATAATGATAGGTTTGCAATCTCAACCTTTACACAGGAAATCGAGATAAATAAACCCAACAGGGGACGAAAAAACCTTCTGCGGGCAATCGACAGGCTAACAGAACTCGAATTGTCAGGGGGGACCTCCATCGGGGAGGCTGTCATAAAGTACAGCCGGGAAATCAAATCCAGATCCCTTGTAATCCTTGTCTCGGATTTCCTTCAGGAACCTGAGGCAATAGAAACCGCAATTTCCAGATTATCTCATCATGATCTCATTCTGGTTCAGGTTCTCGACCCCACAGAAAAGGTGCTTCCTCTTAATGGAAACAGCAAGCTTATAGACCTTGAAACCGGAGAAGAGGTCAGGACTTATATCAGTGAAAGTTTCAAAGAGAAATACCTTAAAAAACTTGATGACCACAACGCAAGGATTAAAAAAGCCTGCATGAAGGCAGGGGCTGAATTCTATAGTTTTACAACCGACACCCCCATCTTTGACGCTTTTTACCATACTATCAGGAGAAGGAGACGCTAAAAATGCCTTTTGAAAACCCCCTTGCTCTTGCCGCTCTCCTGAGTGTCATCCCGCTTATCATTCTTTACATGCTCCGCCCAAAGCCAGCGGTACTTTCAATTCCCTCACTCATGTTTGTCCTTAAGCTTGAGAGAGAAAGAAAACGGGTTTATGCCTCGCTCACCAAAATCGTGCAGGACCCGCTTTTCCTGATCCAGCTCCTGATGCTGATCCTTCTTTCCATTGCGGCAGCAGGCTATTATTACAATTCGGAAGAACCTCTGAGTGGAGAGCATACCGTGCTCATCCTTGATACCTCTGCAAGCATGCAGGTTGATTCCCGCTTTGAAGATGCGGTTGGGATTGCTGATGGCTATGTGAGCAAGAAAAACAGTATAATCCTGGCTTCGGATATGCCTTTGCTTGCCCTTGAAGGAGGAAGCGCCTCGGCTGCACACGACATTTTCAAGAAGGTCAAGCCAGGTGCAGGCACAGCCGACCTATCTGCAGCAATTACCACAGGTATGCGGTCTCTTTCCAGGGAAGGGGGAAGAATCATTGTTATTTCGGATTTTGCTTACTCCAAAGGTGATGACCCTGTTGCTTCCAAGAACCTGGCTGAGTCCTACGGGATTGAGGTTAATTTCGTAAAAGTAGGAAAGCCTGCCGATAATATTGGTATCATTAACGGCTGGATTGAAGCTACAGATGGAAAATACGGCTATACAGGTGTGATCAAGAACTATAAGGATCAGAATCAGCGTGTAAAAATCGAAACCTTTAGAGGAACTTCAGGAAACGCAACAACATCTTTTACCCTTGATGTTCCTGCAGGCGAGACAAACCAGTTCACTCTTGGAAACCTTGGGCCAGGGATTACAACAGTCCGGCTCGATGTGAAAGACAGTCAGCCTGTTGACGATAAAGCCTATATCTCCATTCCAGAGACCTCGAACCAGCGTATACTCTATATTACTGATAATGGTAAGCTGCCTTCGAAAACTGCGCTCTCCCTGCTTCCAAATAGTAACCTGACTGTCTCAGAATCAGTACCTGCCGAGCTTGACAAATATACCCTTGTTGTGCTTGCCCAGAAAGAAACGCCTATTGCTGATACTTCAGTCGAAAGAATTGAAAACTATGTCAGGAACGGAGGCAATGCAGTTTTCATTGTAAGCGGAGCCCTGATTCCCGAGAAAACCGAGGTTGACCTTATCAAGATCCTGCCTGTGAAGCCTCTTAGACTTGAGGATGCAGAATATGGGATCAGAGTTAAAGAAATCCAGAAAAGCAGTATTACAAAGGACATAAGAAGCAACGAAATCTCGGTCCGTAAATACATGAGTGCAGCTGAAAGAACTGGCTCAACGACCCTTGTGGCGCTTGAAAACGGTGTCCCTATATTGAGTTACTGGCAGGTAGGTCGGGGAACGGTTTTCTATATGGGGCTGAGTGATGAACTCGGGGAAAATTCCTGGAATAATTTCCATAACCTGCCTGAGTATCCAGTTTTCTGGATAAAACTTGTCCAGTGGCTTGGAGGGACAGGCGATATCTCAGAATATAACCTGAAAACCGGTACATTGACCTCCCTTGCGAAAACCGAGGAAATCCGTACTCCTTCAAAGACTTTCACTTCAAACCGCATCCTCTTTGACGAGGCTGGAATCTATGAGCTTTCAGGGAAGAAAATTGCAGTCAATCTCTACAATGACCGAGAATCGAATACTAAAATCGATGCCTCGGAATTGATAAAAAGGGCGGTTTCGAATGATGAACCCAAACTTGTAAGGGCGGATTCCTATACCGCCAAACAGGATATTACCAATTACCTGATAGGAGTTTTATTCCTGCTCATACTGCTTGAAATCCTTATTGTGCGCCAGCGGGGTGAATTATGATCTCCCTTGAACATCCCGAGATGCTCTTCCTGATAATCCCTGTAATTATTGTGGGATTCTATCTCCTGAGGAAAACAAAAACAAAGCTTGTAGAATGGAGAATGCTTGTCGCGTTCCTGCTTGTGCTTGCCCTGGCTTCTCCCTTTACTACGGTTACACAAACGATTAGTGAAGAAGACCCTTCTCTTGTGCTGGTCCAGGACCAGACTTCGAGTATGGGGCTCTTTCCTGAAGAAGCAGGCAGTGAACTGTACAAAGCCCTTGTAGCCAATACTCCAACAACTTTAGTCCAGTTAACCGGGGATAAAACCTCGCTTGGAGATACTATTATGCAATATGCGGGCAGCGGCAACCAGATAGTGCTGGTCAGCGACGGGAACAGTAATGCAGGCAAGGATCTCCCAGAAGCCCTGGAATTTGCAAAAGAAACCGATACTCCGGTCTATCTTGTCCAGCCCGAACTAAAAGCGAATGACCTCAGTGTCGAAGTGCTCGGGGACAAGACGGTTTTTGTGGATAACCAGAACGAGTTTGAGATAGTTGTCCGCCAGGCTTCAAACCAGAGTGTCAGTTATTTCCTTGAAGTATTCGTGGATGAGCAGCTTTCGCAGAGCAAGGACTTTACTCTGGAGGGCAGGGACAATAGTGATAATCCAATTCCGATCAGGCAGACTTTTAACACCCTCGGCGCCCACAGTCTCAGGGTTAAGCTCACTCCTCACGGAGAGGATCACAATGAGGCTAACAATGAATTTTTCAAGTCCGTGTATGTAATTCCAAAACCGAAGCTTACCCTTGTTACAAGTGAACCCGATTCTTCTTTAGGCAAGGTTTTAAATAAACTTTATAATGTTTCGGTTGTCAGCGCTTATCCAGGAGCAGCGGCTCTTAAGGGCAGCAAAGTCCTGGTGCTTGATAACCAGCTCATTAGTTCCTTTTCTGAAGCTCAGATGAAAGAGATCAAAAATTATGTCAGCAACGGAGGCGGGCTGGTTGTTGTGGGAGGAAAACAGGCATATAATTACGGAGGTTACCTTAACTCCTCGCTTGAAGAAATCCTGCCTGTACTTTCAAAGCCTTCCGAATACAAGGGAGGAAGGAACCTTGTCCTGATACTTGATGTCTCTCCGAGTACTTCTGCCCACAAAAGTCAGGGAGATATTCTGGCAAATGCTATCAATATTATCCAGAATGAAAATCTTAAAGATGCAAATGCCGAGGTTATAGCATTCGGCAGCAAGGGATATGATATCTCTGGAGGGTTCGTATTTCTCGGACTTGAACAGAATCAAAAGATCCTGAGAGAAAAAATTTCACGACTGACCCCTGACAGCCAGAGCAAGACTTCCTTAAATGAGGGGCTCAAAACCGCAAAAGAAATGCTTGCAGGCAAGGATGGCGAACTTGATGCTATTATCATTTCAGATGGAGCAATCGAAGATTCCTACAAGCCAAGCCTTCAGGCCGCAAAAGAGCTTCAGGAGCTGGGAGTAAATCTATATTTTATCCATATCCGCTCAGTAGCTCCTTCCCAAACTGATAAAACCAGAAACTATTATGCTGAGAACTTTATGAAAGAACTCGGGCTTGATGATAACTATTTCCACATCAACATGGGAGAAAGGGCAAATATACGCTTTGAGCCGCCGAAAGAGCTACCTGATGAAGAAAATGAGGATGAAAAAGAGTATATCGAGCTTGACACTTATCCTCTGCTTGAGTATTCTCCTAACCATTTCATTACGGGAAGTGTAAACCTTACAAATGCCAGTATTACGGGATATAATGGCGTTACTCCAAAGGCTGGAGCTGAACGTCTAGTTATCACTGTCACAGGAAAGCCTGTACTAACCACCTGGCGTTTCGGGCTTGGAAGAGTTGCAGCCTTTACCACGGACAATGGGGAAGGAGAAGGTTCTCGCTGGGCGTCTGCCCTTTATAACGGTTCAAGTGCAAAACTTATTTCAGGTACTACTAACTGGGCAATAGGAAACCCAAGAGCCGAAGAAGGAGCTGTCCTGGATGGACCGGATACGTGGCTTGGTACGCCTTCCGACCTGACCCTTACAATGTATGATAAGGGAATTCCAGAACTGAAACTGGATGGGAGCTCTCTTGACCTTGCTTTAACCGGAAGAAATACCTACGAAGCAAGCGTAAATCCCGAAACTATTGGAATTCATGATCTTTCTGGATACCCATTTGCGGTAAATTACCAACTTGAGTACCGGGATGTCGGGCTCAATGAGGATATAGAATCTCTTATCGCTGCAACCGGAGGGAAAATTTATACTGAAAAAGATGCAAGAGCCCTTCTCCTGAAAGACGCTAGGCAGAACTCGGAAAGACAGTCTGATGAGCCAGTTAGCCTGAAAGTGTATGTGCTCCTTGCTGCGCTTGTGCTTTATCTGGGTGAAATCATTGCCAGACGTATAAAGGAAATGAATAAACTCAAAAATGCGCAGGTTGAGGCAGAAACTAGAGTATAAGAGCCCATCAAGGGCTCTTTTGAGTTTTTCAATTTTTAGTTTTAAGAAGGTATTTTAAGTTCTTTTCTATTTTTAGTTTTAAGAAGATTTTTCAAGTTCTTTTCTATTTTTAGTTTTAAGAAGATCTTTTGAGTTTTCGTTTCTTTTAGATTTTTAGCACCTTCAAAAAGGCAATCAGGAAAAATTCATTTAAACCGCAGATTACTCTTTGAATAGTACTTTTGAGAATTTGAAGAATTATTATAAGTATGTTAGAATAAACAGAGTTAGCTGCCCGAAAAAGCCGGCAAAAACTGGCACTATAAGGTTATCATCAATCTTATTGACTGCGGTTTCCGTAAGGGTTGCAAGAAAAGCCATCACCATGGATACAATGGGATTTCCTACTATAAGCATCCCGATGATAAAGTCAATTATGAATTCCGAAGCTGAGCCTTCAATCGATTTGTCATTTTTAAAGAGCTTTTGGAAAACTCGCCTTTTTCCATAGAATTTCCCTATCAGAGCCGCAGCCAGGTCTCCAAAGGTAGCCATAAGGATTGCGGCGTACGCGATTTCTCGGTTAAATAGAGCTATCACTGAAATTGCTCCAAGCGCAAAGAAGATGTGACCTCCGAATCGGTCAGCTTCATCTTTTCTGTACATAATATAGAAAAAAGGTATCCTAATTCCATGCTCAACCCGGAAATAATCAAGAACAAGGACAGTTACAAGGAACAGCATGAGCACCCAGAGTACAGCTTCTTTTCCAAAAAAATCATAGATGAGCACGATAAGTATTGAAACCAGATGCACACTTTTTCTCAGGATTTCCAGGATAAATTCTCTGGATAACATATTAAAAAGATTCTGTGAAGATGTAGTATAAAGTTATATCTGTTTTAGTGCGTCATTTTTCCCCATTTTGCCGTTAGAACCCTGACTTTGAAATCAGCAATAGTCGGTTGATTATGGATTTCCCATAAAACCACAGATGAACATGGATAAACACAGATAATTTATGCTGAAAAAAATGCAAGAGCCCTTCATGGCGAATTTTGAATTGAAAAACCATCTGCTTCAATCTATATTTATTCGTGGTTTATTGAAGATATGTAGAATCGATACTAGAAATCCCGGTCAAGATTCCAAAAAGCAATTTTAACTGAAAAAGTCCGGGTTTTATAAATAAAAGTTCTGTTATTGCAGTTATTTCCTTTTAAAATTGGATCTCATGAAGGATCTCACGAGCCTTCATGATCAGCTTCATAACCTGAATTTATTATGGTATCCTGTATGCTTGAGTCTTTATTTATAGTGACTTCAGGCCAGATCTTAATTCCAGAATGTATTGTAGAGTTACTTCCGATAATTACTTTATGTCCAATAACGGTTCCGTTTTCAAGGGAGCAGTGTTCTCCGACTATTGTTTCGTCTGATACTACCCCGCCTGAAATATTGGAATCTTTTCCTATGAACACATTATCAAAAAGATAAGACGAAAGGATTTTTGCGTTATTCTCTATAGTGCAATTTGAGCCTATGACACTATAAGGTCCAATAAGGACATTATCGCCTATAGTTGTGTTTTCTCCTATGACTATTGGTCCTACAAGGGAAGAATTCGATCCTATGGACACATTGTTTCCTATGGACAGGGGACCTTTTATTCTGGCGTTCCGGGTTGAAAAATTCCCTTCTATTGTCGTTCCTGGAAGGTCATCGAGCATCCACCGCTGCGCCTGCCTGTAAGCTGCTGAACTTCCCACGTCAGTCCATTTTCCACGTACAAGCACACCATTAATTTTTTTATCAGATTCAAGCATGAAAGGGAAAAGGTCTTTTGCAAAGTCATATTTTCTTCCTCTAGGGATCCATTCAAAAACCGATGGGTCGCAAATATAAATGCCTGTACTTGCAAGGTTGCTGAATATCTGACCTGCTTTTGGCTTTTCCAGGAAGCGGTGTATCCGGTTATTGATATCCATGTCCGCAATTCCAAATTCTCTTGGATCGTCAATTGAGAGAAGCCCTATGGTCACAGAGGCATCATTTGTTTCATGGAAACGATACATCTCTCTCAGATTAAGGCTAAGGACGTGGTCTCCCCCAAGCACGATAAATGGCTCGTCTTCCAGGTACTCCTCAGCGTTTTTAACGCCGCCTGCAGTTCCAAGTTTTTCTCTCTCGTATACATAATCGATATGTACCCCAAACATGTGCCCATTTCCAAGCTGCTCTTCTATGCGCTCTCCCATATATCCCAGGGTTATGACTATCTCATTAAACCCTTCTCTTGAAAGATGCTCTATCAGATGCAGGACTGACGGTTTATTAAGAATCGGTATGCTCGGTTTAGGGTGCTTGAAAGTTAGTGGTCTCAGTCTAGTCCCTGCCCCTCCGCACATAATACACGCTTTCATATTTTTCCCAGTTGTTCTTATATGAATATATTATTAATGATCTCTTATCTTTATCTTAAAGGTTATTGATATCACTCAGAAGAACAATGATAATTCTCAAGTGAACGACGATTATTCAGAAGAGTGACGTTTATTCAAAAAAACCATTTTCATTGATTATACAATGGTTGTCCACATCATAGCACCCCCAGATTACAATTCAAAAAAACCATGTTCATTGATATACTAACGATCATCAAAAATCACAATAATTATTAGAAGACTAATTTTCATTCAGAAAGACGAGGATTATTCAGATGAATATTTTCTTTTTTATCCACCTTGATTTCCCTTTTCCCTTCATACTCCTCGACAGTACCTGTTAAACTGATGAAATCTCCTTCCTGGATTGACAGATTTAAGGCGTCAGCACCTGCTGTTTTTGGAATAAAGACACTGAGGACTTCGGAATCGCAGTCTATCTGTAAAAGCAGGTGCCCTCCTGTGTAGGTGAACCTTTTGCTCAAAACTTCGGCTTCAAGAAATACTTTTTCTCCTTCAGCAGATTCCCGGGTGTATTGCCTAACCTCTTTTCCTGTTTCCTGTCCCAGAGCTGTAAGTTCCGATCCAAAGCAAAGATAAGCTGTCATAAGAGAAGTTAATGTCATAAAGAGCAGCAGTACTGTGACTTTTTCTTCTTTTTCCATACTTACCTCCTGTTTTTTAAAACTCCGGATCACTTTATTTTAAAGCTCCGAATCACCTTACAATCGAGACAAGTTTTATTTCAAGAATCAGGGTTTTGCCTGCAAGTTCATGGTTAAAATCCAGGGTTGTAGAAGTTTCCGTGGAATTGAGCACTTTAACCTCTCTCCCGCCGGGAGTTATGATTTTCGTACCGGGCTCAGGAGGAGTCTGGAGTTCAAGCCTTGCAAGGGGGATTTCCTGGACAAGGTAATTTTTATATTCCCCGTAAGCGTCTTGTGGTGGAGCTGTAAGGGTTTTTTCTTCTCCTTCTTTCATTCCAATAACGGCCCTATCAATACCTTTTATAACCTGACCTGTATCAGCTCTGAAGAAAAAAGGTCTGTATTCCTTTTTTTCATCATAAATACCTGCTTCAAGGGCTTTTTCCTTCAGGGTAGTATCAAAGACAGTCCCGTCTTCAAATATTCCAGTGAAATCAATAAGAAGGTAATCTCCTTTTTTCACAGTGCGAGAACTTTCCATTATCCTTTCCCCTGTGCATTTTCCTCTCAGTATCTCTGTTTTCTCAATATCTACCTGGATATTGAAAGGATGCACGTTTCGAAAAAATATTATAACTCTCAATTAGATTTACAGGAACTTAAATTTTTTCTATAGACACGACTTTTATATCAAAAATTAGGGTCTTGCCTGCAAGTGGGTGGTTTGTATCAATACTGATGTGCGTGTCGTTTACAGCTGTTACTCTGAATTGATTTCCGTAAATATCTCTAATAGTCTGTCCTGCTTCAGGAAGTTCAGATCGATTTGTTAGATTTAACTCCTCAATGGGAATATCCACGATTCTAGCTTCCTCATATTTTCCATAAGCTTCTTCAGGAGGGATTGTGACAGTCTTTTCTTCCCCGACTTTCATTCCAATTACGCCTTCGTCAAAGCCCTGGATTAGCTGGCCTGAACCAACCACGAAGGTTAGAGGGGCATACTCTCTTCCATCAATGTATATTCCGGCCTGTTTTGCAACGTCCTCTTTTGAGGTATCAAAGATCGTGCCATTTTCAAGTTTCCCGGTATAGTCTACCTGAACCTTATCTCCGGGTTTTACTACTTGGCTGTCTTCTCCCTTGGTCCCGTTGTCTTCTCCTTTGATCCCATTATCCATGCAGCCGCTGCCAAGAATTGTGCTTACAAGGAGCAGAATCGCTGTAAAGAGTGCTGTTCCTTTCCTGATCTTCATTCTTTCACTCCTCCACAGAAACTATCCTGACTAAGAAAATCAGGGTTTTTCCTGCAAGCTCATGGTTGAAGTTTACAACGAAGTTATTCTCGCTGACCTCGGTAATAGTACCTGTAAGCCCGCTATCCGTGATCAGCTTCATTCCAACTTCTGGAGTGAAATCAACAGCATTAACTGGTATCTCTCTTGTTAATTCTTCCCTGTATTCTCCATATGCTTCTTCAGGTGGGATTGTGAGAGTTTTTTCTTCCCCTACTCGCATTCCGACAACCCCTTCATCAAATCCTTTTATCATCTGGCCTGCGCCGACTGTGAATGTAAGGGGTTTGTAGTCTCTCCTTTGGTTGTATATCCCTGCCTCAATAGCTGCTTCCTTTACGGAAGTATCAAAAAGCGTGCCATCTTCAAGCTTTCCTATGTAATCAACTGAGATGATGTCCCCGTTTTCGATCCTTTTGCTAGTGTCTTTTGTCATTTCCTCTGCCATAAAAATCAATACGACAAAGAGAACATGTTAGATAAACGTGCTGATAAAGTGAAATCAAAAACCGATAAAATAGGAATTTCAAGAGCTGAAATAACATGAATTCCTTAAACTTTCTCTTTTAAGCCTTGATTTAGGATCCAGTCTCTTTCAGTTCTTTTTTATATTCAAGATATGAGTAGACAAACGTGAACCCTGCAATAGAGAGTGAAGGTACAAGAATAAAATAGATTGCTAGTTCAGGGAAAAACGCTCCCAGCATAGCAGCTATTCCTGCAGCCCTGAATAGCTTTCCTCCAAGCCGGTTGGTTTGCCTCCAAACCCTATCGCTGCTAAGGGTCCAAGGAGTCCTTATGCCAATAAACCAGTTTCTCTCCGCATTTTCCATAAGAACCCCTATATAGTAAAATAAAAGCCCTATTCCTGCAGGAAGCATGGCATTTGGACTAATTCGGATACCTTTATTCCAGAGTAGTACCTGGAGATGAACGGCAAGCATAAAGAAAATCAGAAAAATTACAAATCCATCATAATACTTTCTGAATTTCACTATATTTTCCCTTTTCGGATCAATTTTGGGAATTACCAGGAATAACCCTGCAAGCCCTGTAATCATCAACGGCATGAAGAAAACTCCCCAGAACTTCGACATATACCCATCTACTTCTCCCTGGATAGTCCAGTGAGTAGCCATAGATTCAGGCATACTCGGGTAGAAATAAATTGAAATTATAAAGGAAAGAAGGACAAGTCCTGTAATTATAGCGGTAGGTTTACGCATATAAGCAATTAAGACTTTTCAATTATTTAAACAGAGCGTAGATCTGAAAGTATGCTGGCAGAAATCTGAAAAATACTGAGGCTTGACCGCAAACTTTTTCAAAAAAAGTTTGATCAAAAACGCAAACCTTTTGAGAAAAGGTTTGATCGAAAACGGCTTGGCAACGGCGTGATCAACCGGCCCAGCGGTTGCGGCCCAGCGGTTGCGGTACAACTCCATCTATGACCAAAGAACTAAGCCAGATTACTCAGGTCACTTTAAGGAAAAACACCACGATATTTATTTAATAAGCTTATAGATAGCCACTGCCAATCCAAAACAACCAATCATCAAGCAGATATAGACAAGACCATTTGAAAGAGGAGTAGCAAAGAATAGAAATGGAATCATTGAAATTTCGGTTTCAATAAGGATAAAAGGGAGAATCATGTACATAATCGATATAATTAAATAACATATTAAAACCCTAGAAAAACTAGGAATTTTTTTAAGATGGGTAGGTATAAGAACTAGTGGGGCAAGAACGACCATCGGCACTGCAAAACATACCGTTCCTATGATCAGCCAGCTAATCTCACCGCCCATGAATAAAGCAAAATTGAGTACTATTCCTGCAAGGATAATCACTACGCTGGATAGCTTATTTTTAACTTGAGGCAGGAGAAAATATACGAAAGTAAGAGTTGTACAGCCTACTAGGAACATAAAGAAACTGATAAAAAGAACAGTATACAGAAGCCCTTCAGTATTAGTCATAAAAACCTCATATAGAAACAAACTCTAAAATTTTAATAGTTATAGTGGGATTAAAAATATAAAGGATTCTCATAAATTGTTCATTAAATTGCTCTTAATAGGATTCTCAGTTGCCTGTTCCACTTATTGCATCCAGAGCTCCTCTCGGCATTTTTCCGACTTACGCGTAGTCAACCAGCGCACGGTTTTGTTTGATCGCAACCCTTTTCAGAAAAGGCTTGACCGAAAACGTTGGGTTTGATTTTAAGAACCTTATCCCCAAACCCTATCCGGCGTGATCAACCGGCGCAACGGTTGCGGCCCGACGGTTGCGGTACAATAGTTGGGGGCGTAGAGCCCCCATTTGACAGTTTGCTGTCTTCTGTTGATTAATAACGGCGTTCTACGGTGTAGGAAACTTTTTTTGAGCTGTCTGCGGGTACGGTTATTTCCCATTCAGCGATAAAGGCTTCTTTTTTCTTGTATGGGTCAGAGCTGGTGGTAATTTCCCAGTCCCCATAGAAATGTTCTACAATTTTTACTTTCTGAGATAGGGATTTATGGTTTTTGATTTCGGTTTCGTAACTCTCCCTCCAGACATCCGAGCTCACCTTGTTGTAGCTGGTCTGGGTTCGTGTGCCTTTTACATCAAAAGCGTTTCCGACAATAACCGTTATCTCTTCGTCTTTTGGAGTATGTTCTATCCTGTCTTCCCCGAGGAACTGGAGCTGGCCCTGGGAATCAGCTTTATAAACTCTCAGAACTCCGGCAGGAAGAGGCATTCCAAGACCTTTTTCTTTTGAATTGTTAAGGCTTAAGGCAACCTGCACATCACTACTTTTTGAGACGTCAAAAACGAGTTCTTTTTCTACAGGCACGGAATCGGCAGAGAGAAGGGAAAGCTGTTTTACCTGGTTGTTCTTCAGGGTAGCCGGCCTTTCAAGGGTATAGAGGTGATACTCAAAGAAGGATTCCTCAACAAAGCCTCCCTTTCCCCCTTCGTACCTTTCTTCTGCTACTTCCACCGCATCATACGCATATTTCGGCATGGGTGGGGGGGATACACGGTGAACTTTCCCTGCAACCAATTTCAGTCTGGCATCCTCATAGGTTGTCCCTGCGGCGTTATCGATACTGACCCAGCCCTGGATATCGGCTTTCTTATCGTCTGCACTTGCTCTTACGATATAGTCGGCCTTCCAGCTCATCCCGCCCGTAAGATAGGAGGTAAGAACATCTCTCTTGCCTGCCACAGGCGAGTAAACCTGCCAGACCAGGGTGGGTTTTGTAAGCAGGTCTGCTGAATCCGGAAATTCAATTTTTGATACTTCTGAAATTGTTACGACTTTGCCATCACTCAGCCTGAGCACTACCCCGCCGTCGTGACTCAGTAAGGTGCCTGTGTATGTGCCTCCTTCTTTTTCAGATACAGTAATTTCCTTATCCAGGAATTTCTCCAGAAGTTTCCGGCCGCTTACAAGATCGTATTCGTAATTTTGCTCCAATACAGCAGTATCTTTATTCTTTGTGTCTTCAAACATTACTGATGTCGGATCAATACAGGCAGCAACATCCGTATATTCGACCCTGTTGACCCCGGAAACAAGCTCAAGTTTCCTCTTTTCTTTTACAAGAGCAAGATTGTTGTTATAAACAGTAACCTCAGTACCTGAGTCTGTCGCCGCAGCCCCTGCCTTAAAAATTTCCAATGGATTCGGGTGTTGTACCCTGGTAACAACGTTCGAACTTGATTCAATCCCGTTAAGTGCAACCTCAGAGCTATCTACTTGAGCTGCGTTTCCAGTAGAATCAGGATGCAAAGCAGAACCAGGATACACGAAAGCTGCAGATGCAGTTAAAATTAGGCTTGAAGCCAGAATAAGCCAGATGTAACTTTTCTTTATTTTCATAAAAGAAAATTAGGTGACTTCTTTATTTATATTTAGCTATGACTGCAAATAAGTTTGAAGTTACCCATTCGGTTTTCAATCTGGTTTCATATCGGTTTTCCTCTTCAGGCTTCCCGATTTTTCGAAGGCAATAGACGTTGAAAGCTCTAATTTTGATCACCAAGACAAAAGAGTAAATAACAAGGGCAAAACACAGGCGTAATGATACACATCAAGACATAAATACACAAAGACGCAATAAATAAATTTAACTAGTTTAAAGAAAAAATCGAAAATTATTAAGGACCCTTCTTATGAGTATTATTAAGATCCTCAGGACTAAAAGCCAGAGTAAATTCTCAGGCTTTATTTCAGGTTTTGTTCTGATATCTTTGCTTGCCTGGGCAATTCTCCCTGCCTCAGCCGCAGGGATAGAAGCAAGCAGGGAAGTCTCTGCCGAAAAAGTTCATGCCGGTGAAAACTTTACTGTAACTGTACATATAAAGGCAAACCATGATGTTGAAGCCCTGACACTTGATGAAGATCTCCCTGATGGATGGCAGGTAAACCAGTCGGAAAATAATGGAGCTACGTTTGAGGGAACCAGTACATTCAAAGCATCGACTTTGGAATGGGTCTGGATTGAGAATCTCTCAGCAGGAAAAGAAAGGTCAGTTGTATATAATGTGACTGTGCCTTCGAATTCCAAGCCTGGAAACTTTACAATTTCAGGCAGGGTTTCCGCTTATTCTGTTCCTGCAACCCCTGTGGAAGGAGTTTCAGAAATAATTGTCATGCCCCAGCTGCTTGAATCCGATTTTTCCGCAAACCCTCTCTTTGGCACTGCGCCCCTGACTGTTCAGTTCACGGATTTATCTGCCTTCAATCCTGATTCCTGGGAATGGGATTTTGACGGAGACGGAAACCTTGACTCAAACGAGAAAAGTCCGGCTTATACTTATGAAAACCCCGGTACCTATACGGTCATCTTAAAGGCGACTAACAATACTTATGGGAATAATATCAAAACAAAAACAGGATATATAACTGTGACCAAAATGCCTCCCATTTCGGAAGAAAGTGGAAAAGGCGTAGAGAATGAAGAAAGTGAAGGAAGTGGAGGTGGGGGAGGAAGTGGAGGTGGGGGAGGCACATGCTCTCCAGAGCCAAGCCGGAACATCGAATTAAAGGAAATCTCGAATGAGAGAATTTTCAAAGGCATTCACACATGCTTTACATTTAAAAACGGGACAAATGATATCGTCACTGTAGAGTTTGACCCCAAAAAAAGTTTCGGAAAAACAACAGCTATCGTAGAAATATTGAAAGGTACGTCTTCAATAGTTAAGGAGCCTGCTCCAGGAACTGTATATAGAAACGTAAACGTCTGGGTCGGGAACAGCGGTTTTTCAAGCCCTGAAAATCTTGAAAATTCCAGAATAAGTTTCAGGGTGAGCAAAGTGTGGATTACCGAGCAGGCGGTCAGCGAAAGCACCATAGTCCTTTATAGATATAATGGAAATACATGGAGTCCATTACCCACAACCCTCAGTAAAGAAGATAAAGTTTACTTCTATTTTACCGCAGAAACACCGGGGTTCTCTCCCTTTGCAATCTCAAGCATTGAGGAAAGGACTCAATCGATTGAAATTCCTTCATCAAAAGTAGGAGTAAATCAAAACCAGGACGAAGAAAAACAGACTGACAAGGAAAATCAGGGGTTTCCTGCATCAAATATGAAAAAGAAAGGAAAAGAGAGCTCTCCAGGGTTTGAAGCGATTTTTGTAGCGGGCGAATTACTGGTTTTATATGCAGCATTGAAGAAAAAGAGATAACCCAGAGAAAAGCAGCTCTCTTTGAATTTAATGTATCTTCCAGCCCAACCATTCCTCCCTACCCATACTGCCTAAAGCAGAAGTTTACATTTTTTTTCTTTTAATCTGCCTTTTCTCTTTCTCAAATATATCCACACTGCTCAAGCCATGTAAGGGATCGAATCCATTCACCTTTCGGTTCTCTTGAGGTACCCACGACAAGCCGCTTGATATCTCCCACTTCTTCGACAACTCCGCGAGCTTCTATAAGCTCTCCTGAAAGCGCCTGACCTGCGTAGGTATGGGTATATGAAAGCACGTGGTCGATTTCATCGTGTTCTACCTTATAATAAGCAGGGCTGTCAAAGGCAAAGTCAGCATTCTTGACCCTTGCTTCGATTTTCATTTTAACGGTATCTTTTCCGCGCAGAAGAGGCTCTTTTATCTGATCCCATTCCCTTACGAAAAGAAGGTCGAAATAAGTGCCCTCGACCATGCCCCTGTTGCCTTTTCTGGATTCATGCAGCATGAATTCGTCAAATGAAATATCGGGAATCCTCTTCCTGTAGATTCTCTGCCACATCTCCTCATTAATTTCTTCAATGAGCCCTTCCTGTTTTTTTGCAGCGGTTATGGCATCTCTTGCCCTGAACCATACAGGACCGTAGACAACAAAATCAATATCTGAGTTTTCATTCTGGAGACCTGCAAGCATCGAGCCTGTAACACCCATGCTTGTTCTGGGAACACCTGCCAGATCAAGTGCTTTTACAATCGCCCTTACGCGGCTGTCAGTATTTACAAGCTCAGGAACAACATTGGAGGGGCGAAGCACCTGTTTTACCTCGGATTCAGGAACTATATGAACATCCTGCACCCATTCAGGCTTGTGCTTCCTCATGAACTCGAAAGCCGGACCAAAATCGTATTTTTTGTATCGTGTTCCATTTAACTCCCTCTCCCCGTTCTCATCGGGCACGTAGCGGAGCGTGGCGCGGATTCCATCACTACGGAAATAGTCGGAAACCGCAAAAAGCCAGTTATCTTTCGTAACAAGGAAATCCCTCAGACGTGTTTTGAGCATTTGTACCATCCCTGAAACTTATAAGAATACCTAAGAATACTCGGATATTAAGGAACCTTTACTGCTGGACTTTATATTAATTTATAATAAATAGCGGGGAATGTATTGTATCATTCATGTATATAAAAATCAGGTTTTTAATTGCGAAACAAATGACGCAATAAAATTGAGTAATAAAACAATTTAATAAATGGATAATATACTGGAGTTACAGATATTAAAAGAAATACGCTGATTAAAAAAATAGGCTGATGAATAAATAAGACGTAAATAAAGTGTTATAAAGTATTTAGAACCGGACATCCTAGATAAAAATTATTTAATATTAAAATCAGTAGATGCTACAGGCAACAATATTATGAATAGTAACATAACAGCAATAAATATTACAGACTAATAAACAGCGCGGACTGGTAAACGGACTAGACTGCAGATGCAGAACTCCGAGGTAATGTTTTTGAGAAAGAACCCAAGTATAGACATTCTTGCAGCCTGGATTATAGAGCTCAGGCGCGAATTTCATAGATACCCCGAACTCAGTTTTGAAGAGTATGACACCCAGAAAAGAATCCTGAAAATACTTGGAGAACTGGGAATAGAAGCCAGAAAAATTGCAGATACCGGTGTACTTGCAAGCATCCGAGGGACATTACCTGGTCCCTGTATTGCCCTTCGATCAGACACGGATGGATTGCAGGTGCAGGAAGAGTTAACTGAAAGAAATAGTGACTATATCTCCAGAAACGATGGAGTAATGCACGCCTGCGGGCATGACGGGCACATAGCAATGCTTTTTGGTGCTGCCCGACTTTTTCAGGAAAACAGAGACTTTCCAGGGGAAGTCCGCTTAATCTTCCAGCCTGCAGAAGAGATTCCTCCGGGGGGCTCGGAAAGGGTGATTGCAGAAGGAGGACTTGAGGGCGTGGATGCGGTTATGGGCATGCACATCTTTACTAATCACGAGTCAGGAAGCGTGGGTTTTCGTCCTGGCCCTTTCATGGCAAGCACAAACAGGTTCGAAATCAGCCTCATAGGAAAGGGAGGTCATATCTCAAAGCCTGAAAGCTGCATTGATCCCGTCCGAATAGCAACGGATTTTATGAGCAGCCTTTATCCTGCCCTCGAAAAGCGACTTGAACCGGATAAGTATATTATTGGAGTGGGAAGGATTCGAGGGGGAGCCCAGTTCAATAGAATTCCTGATACTGTAGAGATTCTTGGAAGTTATAGAACCTTTGATCGGGAGACTACAGAAATAATTGACAGGACAATCGAAGAATGCCTGGATGAGGTAGTAAAACGCTACGTAAAGCCAGGAGAAGAATTTTCAGGCTTTCCTGACTACAAGCTTGATATACTGCATGGTTATCCTGTTCTTGTAAATGACCCTGTGTTCACAGAAGCTGTAAATTTAAAGCTGCAGGAGAGTTTCCCTGAACTTACAGTCTATCCTGAGATGGAAAAGACTTTTGCCGCCGAAGATTTCGCAAGTTATTTGCAGAAAGTTCCAGGTATATTCATTTCCCTCGGCACCCGAAATCCGGAAAAAAATATCGTGGAAATCAATCACTCATGCACATTCGATATTGATGAAGATATCTTGATTACTGGCACGGAAATATTTTATATTGTCTCGCTGGATTTTCTCAAAACCCCGGAAAAATACCTAAATTCCCAGAGCTATTTCAGTCCCGAACCATTAAGAAAAAGCTTGAAAACCGACAGATGAACAAAAACCAATAGGCGAACGAAAACCGATGGGTAAATAAAAACCAACGGGTAAAAACCAACTGGTAAGCAAAAAAGGAAACTGTCGGTTTGCGGAGTGAAATGGATGATAATCCAGCTATATGACGATTCCAGAAAGGAAGAGGTCCGTGACGTTGTACTTGAAGTGCTGCTGGAGCACGGCTTTGAATATGACAGACTGAAAGATGCTGACCTCAAGGATATAAATGGTTATTATTTTGGAAGCGGAGGTGCATTTTTTGTAGGGGTCGCAAACGGTAAAGTCGTAGGCACAGCAGGCGTCCGAAAATTTGACGGAAACCTGTGCGAAATCCGACGTATTTATCTTAAAAAAGCCTTCAGGAGCAAAGGCAACGGAAAAAAGCTTTTCAGGGCTGCTCTGGATTTTGCTGAAAAAAACTGCTCAGGCGTTGTTCTAAAAACCGATTCAACCCTCATGAAAGCAATAGATATGTACCTCAAGCACGGCTTCACTTTCCAGAAAGAAAAGACAGGGTACCTGTATTTTGAAAAAAAGTTTGATCAAAAATCCAAAACTGTGTGATCAAACTTTTAATGAATCTTGCTCACGAATACTTCTACCGCAAGGATACCTTTTCGATCGCTGAGTTTCGATCCTTGTTTTAGTGGATCTTGTTCTCGAATTGGAATATTCACCACGATGGCACAACGTTTCTTTTTTCACCGCGGCGGCACGGCAGAAACAATGACTTATAAAGACGGGCATCTCTTACCACTCTTTACTGACCAACATACAAATAAGGAAGGCACACCAAATTTTTGCACTAAGTGATATTATGCCAGATATGCTCAGAGGCATTACGATCGATGATGTGACAACTTGGGACATTGGATGATGCAATCTGGGTGGAAATCACAGAAAATGGCGGCTGGCACATTGTAGTCATGTTCGCAGATGTCGCAAAGGTAGTTCCCGCACATTCAGAGCTTGATCGACTTGCGATGTCCCGGGTCGAGACCAGGTATTATGCAAATGGTAACAGCCCGATGTTGCCCCGGCGGCTTGCAGACGAGAAGCTTTCCCTGCGGCCGGGAGAGCCGAAGTATGTCCTCGTCGTAGACATCATCCTCGGCATGGACCCGTCGATCCTAGAAACTAGGCTTTCACGAACTGGGAGGACAAGCGAAGCCCGGCTCGCTTTCTCTGACATCCCCCGGATTCTCTCTGATCGAGAGCACACGCAGCACGCTCTCATCAAGCTCGCAAGCCAGCTCGCGAACGGTCTTTTGACGCAGCGCCGCAACCGTGGAGCACTGGCATTCTACGACTTGGGGCGGGGTCTGGTGACGAATGAAGAAGGATCGATACGGCAACTGAAACGCAGAGAGGATACCATCGGCTACATTATCATCCAGGAGCTGATGATTCTCGCTAACATGGCCGTAGCAGAGTATGCGGCTAAAAATGACATTCCCATCCTTTTCCGTAACCATACAGCCCGGAGCGCCATTAGAATCGGTGATAGAGAATACCAATCCGCCGCTACGAGGACTTGACAAAGAAAGGCGCCATGCAGCGGGCATCTGTAGACCTGCTTGCAGCTATTCTGGGTTTACCCACTCCGGACTTGAAAATCACGATAGCAGATCCGCCGGCCAGTAAGGAAGAGGCGATGATTAACACATCGAAAGACCCGATTTTTGCCCTGCAGGAGTATTGTCAGGCAAAGAAACTTTCCTTACCAGCCTATTCGTTTGAGATGGAAGGGCCGACCAACAAGCCGATCTTCACCTGTACCTGCACCTTTGGCTCCTCAACCAGCACCGGACAGGCGGGAAAAAAGCAAAGGGCCAAACGGCTAGCGGCTAGAGCGATGATATACACTTTAGTGTCCGGGAGTTGATATCGAATTAGAGGTTGTAATGAGAAGCGTAGTGCCGTTGTGCTGCTATAGTTCTTTTAATTTCAGCCCTTGTTCTAATAGATCTTGCTCACGAATATTTAGAGACGAGTAATTATTTCACTGAGTAAATGAACATTTTATTTTTCCATTCAAACAATTTCCCATCTCGGGAGCGGGATCAAAACTAGGACAACATTCCTGAGCCTCAATTAAGCTGCTCATGATTTTTCGCCCTGCTAGTATGAATTTTTAAATTATTTTAGATTTTAGTTTTATCTTTTATCGCGAAGTTTCTTCTTGACATAATAAAAACCAGCAGAAATAAATCCAAAAGAGAAAGAATTAAGCATTTAATAACTAAATAATTTTACACAGAGATATTGTCTTTTGCCAGAATTTCTTTGCAAAAATAAAAAATTTCTTTGAATAATTAATGGTTTAATCGTATCTTCATGATATGATCTTTAATTAATTTTTATGGAGGGAAACTTGATGTATATTACTTCTGAACCCAGAAATGATGTTTACAGATATTTGATAGACCTTGCTTTTGATTTATGTGACGAATTTATTCTCGTTACACGCAAAGAAATTGAATTAAACGATAAAGGTAAATCCATATTGGAAAAGCTAAAGCCATATTTAATAGAAATGAAAGAGCAATCAGAATGGGCAGGAACTATATTAGGAGGAGGACGTACAGCATATGTTTACCACTACAGAACCGACACACATGCCAGGGAAATAATAAAAGAGGTTTCAAATTCATTATATGGATGGATGCAGTATGATTTTCCCGAAGATTTGAGCTTTTATAAGAGTGGCAAACCATGGCTAATAAATACAGCTCATGAAAGAGATAGCTATATTCTTAGCGAAGACAAGTCTGAAATTGACAGAATTGCAAACATAAAAGGTCTTAAGCTAAGAAAAGCAAGCAGAGAGTTTGAAACCTTGTCTAATTGGTATTGATGAAGAAGTCGGCTTCAATCCTTGTTTTAATGGATCATACTTACGAATCTATCTTCTATCTTGCCTCTTAAGAATCGGCTAGGCTAAATTATAAGACATAAATATTATAAAAATATTCAAAGATTTTATACTTTTCCAAAAAAGAGGATAGGATAAAATATAAATACCTAGAAGTTTAGAACAATTAAATGTAAAAAATTTGAAGGTGTTAAGATAGAAGAAATACCAGGAACAATGAGCAAAGAACAAAGGTCAGATATTCAAAAGGTGGGTCTGAAAGCATTAAAAAATCTTAGAGGAATTGACAAAGCTGCCATCGAATCGTTTCCGGAGAGACTCGCAAAAAGCGGTGCTGCTGTATTAGGGGCTAAAGTGGATCTAACATTCATCCTTTTCTACGGCCAACTAACCGTTAAACCAACTACTGATCCCTACCGTGAGTACTGCTATGAAGTAGATGTTTGGGGCGCAGGCGCATCGGTAGGCTCATCAATCGGATTTATGTACACAGCATATAGTGACTGGGATGCTTTCTTCAGAAACGTTACCGCCTTTCACGTTCAGAGCGTATCATATGGCGGAGGATTTTTACAGGTGAACTGGTTCAATAAAGATGGAACCCCTGTAGGACAGTATAATGGCGGAATACTCGGAGCAGGCGGCTTGGAGGCAGGAGGAGCCGGGAAATGGAAGAAGTGCTAATTCGTGTCGAAGGACCGAAGAAATTTTAGGTCCGCAAGGGATTCAAACTGCGTGCAGCCACAACGCCCCGAGAACCGTATATTCCAGGCCGCACGCCCTTTTAATGATCTTGCTCACGAATCCGTGTCCTCCCTCGTTAGTGTTTTTTGCATTAGAGTTTCAATCCTTGTTTTAATGGATCTTGCTCACGAATCTTATCGACTCTGGTCATGCATTTGCACTTGCAATTAAGCGGTTTCAATCCTTGTTTTAATGGATCTTGCTCACGAATTTCTTTTTTAGCTCCCTTACTATTACTTTTTATTGAAGTTTCAATCCTTGTTTTAATGGATCTTGCTCACGAATGTTACTAGGGCAGATTGCCCTACTATCGCAACGACCAAGAAGGTTTCAATCCTTGTTTTAATGGATCTTGCTCACGAATATTTTTTGACACTATGCAAATTATAGTGTCAAAGTTTCAATCCTTGTTTTAATGGATCTTGCTCACGAATAGAATTGATTCTTACTTACAACTTTAATCCAGAAAAGTTTCAATCCTTGTTTTAATGGATCTTGCTCACGAATCGTTTTCAATCTCGACTCGCAAACCACACTAGAGTTTCAATCCTTGTTTTAATGGATCTTGCTCACGAATCCATTACCCCCGTAACCCTTTCGTTCTCAAATACGTTTCAATCCTTGTTTTAATGGATCTTGCTCACGAATACAAATTAATTAGGTTCATCCCGGCTGCAACCCGTAGTTTCAATCCTTGTTTTAATGGATCTTGCTCACGAATAAATTGAGTTTCTAAAGAGACTACTATGTCTTTGTTTCAATCCTTGTTTTAATGGATCTTGCTCACGAATCAATTCCAACCAGGAACTGAGCTATCGAAAGATGAGTTTCAATCCTTGTTTTAATGGATCTTGCTCACGAATTATCCCATATATCGCATACCTGCGAGCGCTCAACGGTTTCAATCCTTGTTTTAATGGATCTTGCTCACGAATACGTATGCATAGTACCCGGATCCACGTCTGAATTTAGGTTTCAATCCTTGTTTTAGTGGATCTTGCTCACGAATCATGAGCGAAACAAGAAGCTCTACAAGGAGATACACTAGTTTCAATCCTTGTTTTAGTGGATCTTGCTCACGAATGATATGTATTGCCCGGATCGCAGGCATCTGTACTATGGTTTCAATCCTTGTTTTAGTGGATCTTGCTCACGAATTTAAGTTGAGTACCAAGCACTTTATTTATTATGTTTAGTTTCAATCCTTGTTTTAGTGGATCTTGCTCACGAATGTTTAGTTCAGCGGAATTAGTGCCATTGTAGGTCCTCTGTTTCAATCCTTGTTTTAGTGGATCTTGCTCACGAATCCGATTTTGAGGTTGCTAGAACTGGATCTGAGATTCGTTTCAATCCTTGTTTTAGTGGATCTTGCTCACGAATATTATATAGGGCTTTTCTTCTGTATTTCACTACGTTTCAATCCTTGTTTTAGTGGATCTTGCTCACGAATCAAATATCGATGGTGCTATCGAGTTAGAAACAAGACGTTTCAATCCTTGTTTTAGTGGATCTTGCTCACGAATATACCCCAAACTTACAGAAAATGGGTTACAATTTCTGTTTCAATCCTTGTTTTAGTGGATCTTGCTCACGAATGTTGACATATATCGTTTTGACGATGAAGATCAATCAGGGTTTCAATCCTTGTTTTAGTGGATCTTGCTCACGAATAGGATGTGAATTTTTAAGCTGCATGGCGTGTAATTAGTTTCAATCCTTGTTTTAGTGGATCTTGCTCACGAATGGTTTACTTTTTTTCGGAATCGCGCCGGAGTTTCTAGTTTCAATCCTTGTTTTAGTGGATCTTGCTCACGAATTCGGGATTGGGTAACATAACTGAAATTATTTCAATTAGTTTCAATCCTTGTTTTAGTGGATCTTGCTCACGAATTCAATATTCTTAAAATGTTAAATTTATACTGTTAGATTGGTTTCAATCCTTGTTTTAGTGGATCTTGCTCACGAATCTGTTTTATTTCCTGTTTTATTTCAGGTTCAGGAATGTTTCAATCCTTGTTTTAGTGGATCTTGCTCACGAATTATAGTAAGCTTGTATTGCCCCTCCAAATCAATGAAGTTTCAATCCTTGTTTTAGTGGATCTTGCTCACGAATTTATTCGGAGATGGGAAAAGAAGCTCAATATGAATGTTTCAATCCTTGTTTTAGTGGATCTTGCTCACGAATAAGTTCATAGTCGATATTTACGCAGGTGGAACAGTAGGTTTCAATCCTTGTTTTAGTGGATCTTGCTCACGAATATCCCCCTCCGATCTTCCCCTCTGCGAGAAGTCTAAGTTTCAATCCTTGTTTTAGTGGATCTTGCTCACGAATCGCGGAAAGCGTTTTTTGAGAAAATAGCTGAGCTTGAGTTTCAATCCTTGTTTTAGTGGATCTTGCTCACGAATAAATGAGAGTTGAAGGCGAAGAGATCCAGCATCCCAGTTTCAATCCTTGTTTTAGTGGATCTTGCTCACGAATCATGTTATACTAGACCCAGCCATCCCACTAGTGGTTTCAATCCTTGTTTTAGTGGATCTTGCTCACGAATATGGCAGGCAGGCGGGTTCAAGCAATCCGCCATGAGTTTCAATCCTTGTTTTAGTGGATCTTGCTCACGAATTCGCTAGGTGGTGGATACACACTTGAATGTAATGTGTTTCAATCCTTGTTTTAGTGGATCTTGCTCACGAATAGGGCAAATTTTTCCGTTATTTGGCTGGGAAAAGCCTGAGATGAGCCCAATTTTGAGACTAAAATTCTTGTTGGGATATTATCAAACCCTTTATAAATACAAGAAAAACCTCTTCATACGCAGATATTTCTATAACAGCAATCTACGCACTTTCTAGAAGATCTGGATGTCTTAGGATATAAGCCTTTTTGAACGATATCGAGTATTTCCTGTATTATTTTATCGGCTTTTTTGAAATCAGAAGTGCTGATCTCTATTTCCTTGACCAGGCTGTTGCTGCGCGTAAAACAAAGATATGCACGATTTACTTCAATATTGTAATTCTCCCTAATTAAAAGTGCCTGCAAGACAAGTTGAAACTTATATGTTTTAAAAACTTTTTCTTTGTATTCGGCAAATTTGTATTCAAGAGGAGCAGCAGTCCCGTCCTCCAGAAACAGGACTTCATCTACGATTCCTTTTATATGATGTTCTTTTGAAGCAATAAAAACGTCACTTTCCTTCCTGATACAACATAAGCTTCTCCGCACATAATCCCTATTTGTAAGCTTTCTGGTCTCATGAACTTCTCGCCCTTTTAAAACTTTAAACCTTTTTTCTTCATGCTGAGGGATATCGAGACAATACATATAATAAATGAAGCGAGAACAAAACAGATACTCAAGCACGTCTGAAATTCTGATTATTGTTTCGGAATCAGTTTCAGCATATTCTCCACTACCGCTTTCAGTATCGTCTTCAAGGCCAATTTCAACGTCTCTCTGGATGCTTGCTCTCAATTCATCTTCAGTGGTTAAAGATCTGGAGTTTGTCATATGCTCCCTCGGAAAACTTAAAGAAGTTCAGATGAACTTAGAAAATTCAGAAAAACTTAGTTATCACTTCGTCACTGACAAGATCCTTATCAAAAGCCTGGCCGATAAGCTGGACTTTTTTAAATGACTGCTCATCCATAGGAAATACGTACACAGAATCTTTTTCCGTATCAATCAATTCTTCACATTCAAGCCCCAGGGACTCTCTCTCATTTGCGTTCAAATCTCCCAGAAATACACTTTTCTGAACCCTGTAAAGCCCATAGCTCTTACAGCGGTTACTTACTTTCTGGCGAACCTTGTTTTCCGTAATATCATATATTACCCAGACAAGCAAACCCAATCCCCTCTCATATTATTTTTACTCGATTTCGGATAGTTAGTTTTAAGATAGCATGTCAAACCTTTATATTGTGCTAAACTTTCATTTTCCAATCAGGCTGTTTGCAATCCTGTGGCAGTCAAACTGGATTGTGTTTCCGATTTTTATGTTCCTGCCCCTGTAGCTTATTTCCTTATCAAAAGTTTCATTGACAGCCTGGATAAGGACGGCTTTACCTTCCTTATTAAGAGTCATGCCATTTGGAATCTCATCAAAAAAGCTGTCTGAAACCTGTCTCTTCGAGAAAAGGTTGAAAACTGTCCTGTCAATGTGAATCCGGTACATTTCAATCAGGTCAAACACAAATGATTTCTTATTATAGTCGTCCGTATGGTTGAAGCCAACATAAGGATCAAGTCCTGCTATAATGCACGCTTTCTCAACCTTTGAGTACAAAACTCCATATCCATAGTTCAAAAGACAGTTAAATTCATCCTTTGCTGGGTTCCGGCTTCTGCCATTAAATTTCCATTTATCAGGTAAAAGAAAACTCAAAGCCCCAAAATAATTCCTGGAAGCCATACCCTCAAGCCCCATGATTTTCCCGCGCATCTCATCAAGCGTTCCCTCAAGCTCTTCAAGCTGCGCTTTCATATCTTCCATTCCAGAAATATAGTCATCAAGCTCGTCCTTCTGGTCAGGTCGGTTCTTTTTGAGATCCTTCAAAAAAAGGATCTGGCTGTCAATCTTCTGCTCAACCCAGCCTTTTGCAAGCCTGAACCCTTCCGGCTCTTCCGAAATCTCAAGCTGCCTTCTTCTTATGTAGGTCGTGCTGCCCAGCTTTGAGTGCCAGACTCGCCCGTAAGGATTTCCGAAATTATCCAGAAAAATGATGTCAACATTGTTTTCTACCGCAAATTTGATGGCATCGGTGGTTATGGTTGCAGAAGTTGTAATTAAAATGCTTTCAACTTTCTTTTCCGAGACTTCGAAAGTTTTGTCGTCAACTTTTACAAGAAAACAGTTGCTCTGCTTTTTCAAAAATGAACCGTGGGTGTTGATTACAAGCTGCATCTTTTCACCGTGCCAAAACCGCGAGATACGGATTTTCCAAGGCCGAAATAGTCGGGGATGAGGAAATTTGTGATAAAAGAACCTTCGAATGCAATAATTTCATTTCCTTTCAGGCTTGAACTGCGAGATTTGAGTTCAGTATAGCATTTGATCCTTTCAGGCACTTGGTAATTCAGAGATTTGGACATAGAGAGTATGTTTCCAATCAAATTTTTATTGAGCAATTCTGCTTGATACCCTTTGTCAATGGAAAGATATTTCCTGAAGTTTTCTTGGTTAAGTGCAAACCAGGGTGTTATAAACTCATATTTGATTAGCTTCTCTGAAATGCCAAAATCTTCCTCTTTGTAAGTGATCCCTCGTTCAACTATTTTATACTCATTACCGTTGAGGGTTATCTTTTCATATTCATCGTATATTTCCTTCAATATTTCAGCACCCTCATCAATTCCAATGACAGTAGGCGTCCTGTCTATCATCTTATACTGGACCATCGGATACCGGTAAATGAATTTATCGACATTATGTTGGTGAAGGAGAGTATATTCGTTAAACTTTGTAGCGAAGAATCCTCTTAGCTGGGCGCCAGATTCCTGTATAGGGCGGGTCGAAGTGAGGGTCAAAGTGAAAACGAGAAGGTTCATATTATCAAACTCGAAATTTCAGTGTCTTTTGTAAATTGTGCACCTATTTCGAAGTCATAATCCATTTCACAAAAAGTGATGCCTCTAATTTCTTGTTTGTTTTTTAACACGTACCAGTAAGGCATCTTAATCTCAAACAGACGGCGTTTTGAAGGGGGGAGTCTCAATGCTTCATCTTTCAAAATAAGTGGAATTACAGGAATTTGCAGATAATCCATTTTTCTTGTAACTTCATTGCTATCTTCCCTGTTTGGATTATCGAAAACTCCAGATAGTCTCTCTTGTGTTTTTTCATATTGTTTACTGGAATCAATGAAGTTCTTTGAATTTTCAATCTTAATTTTAGAGTACACATTTTCTACTATTCTTATGAGGTCAGCTTCCGTTAAATCCTCAGGAGAGCTTTCAAAAGATTGAAAAGAATTTGTCAATAAATCCGTTGAATCTGGATCATAAATCCTTTTTGAAATGTCTGATGCTTTAAAAATGAATATATGGGTATCTTTTTTGTTCCGTCTCCTATTTACTCTCCCAGCTCTTTGAACAATTGCATCTGGAGGAGCACATTCACAGAACATCATATCGAAATCTATATCCAACGACACTTCAACAACTTGTGTAGCAATTAGGAGATTGCTGTCTTCAATGAGGCTTTCTTTTTTTACTCTATCTTCCAATGTAAACTTTGAGTGATAACAAACAGGATTCAAGAAACTTAATTGCTCATATAATTCCTGACATTTTGCAACATTGTTAACAACCACGAGTGTTTTTTTCCCATCATATACTGACTTTTTAATATCTAAAATTGCATCATCAATAAATTTGTTACATGTAGTATACTTATTTCTGCATGAGTTCAGTAGAAAATCGTCTTTTATTACTTCTACGGAAGAAAAGGCCTTTGATAAAAGATTAACTAGATAAGTAGGCATAGTTGCACTCATAAGCATGAACCTGGTTCCCAGCTTAGAAAAATGTTCAATCGATTTTATAATTAGTCCCAATGTCCATGAGTCGTATGAATGTATTTCATCAATAACTATAACGGCATTAGCTGCATTTGCTTCAACAAGCGTCCATTTCCCATGATTGAACCCTGTTACCAGCAATTGATCTATTGTAGCGATGGTTGCAGGTTTTATAAAGGATTTATCAAAGAGCACATTTCGTCTTTCTTTTGGATTATCCTCTTCTTCCTGGAACATAAAAGAAGCTGTAGAATGCGTTAATCCTACATTTTCCTCCCCGAAATAATCCTCCAGACGCGAAAATATGCTATTTGCTGTGACCATTGTTGGCAACAAATAGACTAATTTACCTCCGCCCATATTCTCAAGATTATTTAATGCCCATAAGAGCGATGCTTCAGTTTTTCCACTGCCGGTTGGTGCAATTGCAATTACATGATCTAATGTGCTGGCACATCTCTTTTGAAAGTCTGTCAAACCTGTGAAATCAATATTCTTCAGTTCACACCTTTTTCTAATTTCTGAAACCAATTCTGTAGATTTAGTTTGCAAACAGTAGTTAATATCCGAACCTGAAGAGCCATGCCAGTCTGAATAGTGCAATATGGCTTTTAAAAGCAGGTAAGTTGGCCTTATTGCCTTAGAATTATTTTCTTCTTGGAAAATTTTTGCAATAAAATTATTCAGGAATTTACTTGCATTTTTGTATGGATCTATAATTTTAGTGTTCAGTTTAAAAAGAGGATCTAGGAAATCATAGCCTTCTTTTTCAAATATTTGTTTTGCCAAAAGCAATGCTTGTTTTTCTCCATCTTCAATTATAGACGGTGTTTCGTTTATTCTTTCTTTTTCAAAAAAAGACATATTTGGATTGATTGCTTTATGGTGACCTAAAACAGCAAGAGCTTCAACTGGAAGTTTCCCAACCAATGGACCTTCCTGTTGCATTAAAGCAGCACTACCATAGGCAGCATATATGAAAGATACAAGTTCATGCCTGTAATTTTCACGATAGTCAAAATGGTAACCTTTTTGCTTTGCAACCATCATTTGCTGAAAGATGTCCGTACATTTTCCAATATCATGTAAAACTACACTTAGAAGAGAACTCATCAAAAAACGTCTTTCGTCAAATCCGAATTCCTGACTGAATCTTTTAATTTGATCCCTTTTTGCTTGGACTGTCTGTTTCCAGGCTCTATAAGAAGCATTAATATGTTCTTCATATGATTGGTCAGGTTTAGCCCAAATGATATTATTCATAGCAGCACAACATTTCTTCCATTTACAGTATATCCATCAATCTCTGTTTTCAATTTTACGGGAGTACTTATATAAGTAAACTTTTGACGTTCACTCACTCTTCTTTCATCTCCTTGAAAAGTGAATCTTGTAGGCAAAAGGACTACTTGAGGTGTGTTTACTGTTTTAACTATTGGGAGTTGGCTAAAATCAATATCATTTTTATAAAGCTGAGATATATCGCCGGGCAGAACCGTATACTCAAATTTATTTAGTTTACACTGCTTCTCTTCAATAATATCTCCAACCTCACATATTTTAAATAAATCATCACTGTTTCCAACAGTTAAAGGATATACAGGTGATAAAAATGCGGACCTTAAATGTTCTAATTTTTCAAGCTCATTACATCCGAAATAGAATATGAAAAAATTGTCGAATAAATATTCTCGGATAAGGATACTGTATTGCTTACGATTTTTAATGTCATTTTCAGTGTAGTTCTTTTCTTTACCCGTAAGCTTCCTATAATTCCAGAGGTCACGCATTAAGCCTTTATTGAAACCGTAAACTCCAACTAAAAAACCTTGGTCTTCTACTAATTTATGTATGTCTTCTAGACTCAATCCCATAGCAGCTCCCATCATCCCAATTATTGTTGTCTTTGGGGGCAATGGAAGTGTTTTGTGGAATGTATGAGTTTCTGGAGACCGGAAAGAAGCAGTTAGTGATACTCCTTCCATTGAAAAGATAAACATAGCTATCACTGCTGATAATATTCATCGATCCATTTTGCCATCTCTTCAAATGCTTCCCCTAGAGATTTTGCATTCGCAATGTCATTAACGAAAAATCCTTTTCTCATACCAATAACTGAAGAGATTATTTCAGGTTCATAATCGTTTAGAGTTTCTTCTATAATCGGAACATTAATTCCATTTTCTTCAAGTTTTACACTTTCAAGAAAAATTGGATTTTTTACATTGAGCATTGCTGCAACTACAAACTTTGGAGCGATATCCGCAAGAAATCTAGTTTGTCTACCTGAAGCCCATAGGTTTTTAATTGCTTTAAGTAGATCTTTAACCCTTGCTGCTTTTTCAAGGCTGTCTATATCTTCCTTGAATCCATCACCTTTTCCAATTCTATCGAGCTCGATTAATATAGTCCCCCTATACAAACCAGAGTGAATCTCAGTTTCAAAGATGTTAGGATCACCACCAGCTTTTACGCCCATGTAATTTGTACCAAAGTCTAAATCCCCTTGATAAGGATTCAATGCTATCAAAGGTGAGACTCTTACTACGGATGTTCTCTTAGTAGATCCCCCTTTTGTATTCCCATCTCCACTCTCAGTGCCCATATATCCGAAAAGATCGTCATCAATATACTTGTTGGGTTCTTGCTGGGTAGTAGCAGCTCCCTTTGCTTGAGATGCAGCAACTCCTTCCGAGAGTTCTCTACCCAATACTCCAAGTTGATTTCTCAATGCCCTTCGAATAGCCTGAGATGATACGTAAGGATATTGCTCAACGCCTACAGATATTTTTTTGATGTTAGACATATTATCTGCTTCTTTATCCGATCCATTCAACGAAGCAAATGATACTGGCGTTAAATATGTCAAAGTCAATGCTTTTGCAGATTTCATTTTTCTTATTCCTCCATTCTATTTGTGAAATTAATTTTGACTTTTTGCATTAAAGGTATTAAGTGCAGCAATCATACAAAATTGTTTGAATTCTAGAAAATTTCTCTCAAATTCTTGCCCTTTTACATACAAGTCAGCTGTAACCAGCGCTCCATATTTGATCTGAATTCGATTAATTTCATTTAAGAAATCTTCTGGTTTTCTTGTTTTTCTCAACCTGAAAAGATCGCCTTTACCTTTGCGACCAGCAGAAGCAACACTAAATCCAATTGTTTTTCCCAAACTAACTGCTGTATCAATAATTGCTTGATCCACTTTCTCATTCCCCTCCTTCAGTATTTTCTCATATTCGATAACGAAATCATGTAAGGGCTTTATGTATTGTTTTTTTGACTTGTTAATGTGAAATGCATGCTGTTCAATGAGTTCAACTATACTTTTTTTCTTAAGAATACGCTCACAAACTTTGTTTCTCATCATTGATTTATTATCATTTTTAGTTTGATCATAATCAATAAGAGTCGCCATTACTTCTTTTATACTAATCTTACTTTTTTCGATTTTATCAAATAATCTGAATAGATAAACAGAATCATTAAATGGCCAGATCATTTGTCCCATTTGAGCGTCCCCTAAAGCCGTAGTATTTATTGTATAGAACTCTAATGGAGCTTTTGAAATAACCACATCAAAAAGTCTCTCAAAATCGAGTTCATGATCACCGTTATCTGTTGTTTTTTTGGATAGAACCGTCCAATACAAAGAATAGAGAAAAGTAAATAATTGTTCAAATGGTCGCTGGAAGTAGCCTCCAAGGCGATTTTCAAAGTTTTTTAGCAAATTAGGATCGTCTACTATATTTATAGCCTGAAAATCATCATATACTTCACTCATTTTAACCAAGCTTGAAGAATATGGGAAATATATGTTATAGCCTTCATTATTATATGCATAAAAACCATTTACTGGTACAAATTTCCCTAAAAAACTACATTTCCAGCAAACTTTTTCAGGGCTTCCACCATTAGAATTAAAGGATAATACTCCGGAAGATCCAGTAATCATAGGGTATACTGTACCCCCAATGTCAGTTAATGAATGAGAAGCTGTCCCACAAATGAAGCATTTTCCTTTTTCTTTTCCTTTCTTTACTTTTATTTCAACTTGAGGCTGGATTGCATTTGGCCCATCAATCAACAAATTATTCGCAGAGATCTTTAGCCCGGTTTCAGAAAGAAAACTGTCAAATCGATCTTGTAAATGTGAATATTCGGGAGGAAGTACTTTTTTCTTAATCTTTTTTCCTGCTTCATTCACTTCAATAGCATCATATTTGACCTGCTTTACAGTCATTCTTGGAGCTTTGTTGAAAATTAATCCAGCAACCCCCATAGATTTTACTTTTGGGAAGCGAACAAATTTTTCTTCTTTTGAATCGTAGTAAAACCCTTCATTTTTCTGCTTTTGTTTTTCTGTTGATTTATTATAATACTGATCTAAAAGTGACTCATAGGCTTTGTTGAATAGAGCAATAAGATTATCTTCACTTCCCTTAAAGGTAAGGCATTCATCAGTGAGATGCATTTCTACTTCCATTTCTGATGGATTTTCTTCTTTTGCTATTTTGTACAAGCCAAGTAATCCTGAATCCATCCAGAAATGGCTAAGTTTCGGAAAAGTAATTTCTGATGAAGCATCGTCATTTTTTTGATTTGCCATGGACATTACCTTCAAGTCTAATTTTACTGTCATATGTAATTTTTAGATCGTCCATGATTACACGGTTGATGTTTTATTTTCCAGTGTTAGAAATGCTTACACCTCGTGCATCAACGCTACTATACCTCATTGAGTTGCAAAAAGATATAATACAGCATTGTCAGAGGGGGTTTGGGAATAATATCAACCAAGTAATAGTGCACGACCTATTAAATATTTGAATAATATATGACTTTTTCAAGTTATTAATATTATCTATTTTTTATATTCGACTCTATATTTGTGAACCTTTAACATTAATTGTTATATCAATATATATACATTTCTAGTATTAATTATATTAATAAACAAATTTAATTAAAAAATACAATAATAAGTACATAGCAAAGCATTTAACCAAACCCCACAATAATAAGCATCTAATGACAAAGCTTACACTTATCTCCACAATCTATTCCCTTGAACCTGTTATCATCTGCGTGACAAGGCTATCCCCTTCAAAAATTATATTGCTATCAGAAGAAGGGGCGCCTGATAAGAAGATCCAATCCGAGGAAACGATTGAGAAGACTTTCAAAAATGCGCTTGAATTTGAGAAAAAGTATACATCTGTTTATGACACTGTGCGCGTAGCAAAAGATGTTACTGAACTGATTGAACAGGAACATGCCAGGGGCAACCAGGTGATTGTAAATGTGTCTGGCGGACGGAAGCCACAGGCATTTGGAGCGCTTTTTGGGGCATATGCAAGGAATGACATGGTACAGAGAGTTGTGTATGTAACCGAAGAGGATAGTTTTATGGTTGATTTTCCGGTGCTGAGTTTCAATCTCTCGGAAACAAAAAAATTGATACTTGAAGAAATCCAGAAAGGAAACTCTGCAGTTGCCCAGTTAGCCACAACTGCCGGAATTTCGAAGGGAATGACTTATAACCACCTGCGGGAACTCAAAGCAATGGGGTATATAGCAGACGGAGAAAACGGGTACATTATAACTGATGCAGGAAGAATTGCATCCATTTGATTTAGAATTATTTCACTCACTTTGCCCACCCTTTCAAGGTTTAAACTTACTCATTTTCCCAGATAATCACAGACACCACCTTCTTTTTTCTCAAGGGCTTGCAGGTATTCCAAAACAGCAAGGACATAGGTAGAATGAGACCAGGCAAGTGGGAGGACAGAAACAGGTCTGCCTCTGTCGTTGATCTGTTCCGAGAAAAGGCCTGTGGGGTGGGCATGAGATGCGCACCATTCTAGGAGTTCGAGAGCCCGGTCAAGGTTGCCGACTGCGGAATGCCACTGGGACAGCCAGAGCGTACAGATAAGCCAGCTATTCATATAGCCAAAATAGTTGTCGTGAAGATACCTGGCAATCCCGCCTGAAGGACGTATGAGGTCACGCTCGATAGCTTCCATTGTCTGTACTACCCTGAGGTCGTCGGGAGGGAGAATTTCAAGATACCAGACGGCAAAAACCGAAGAATCAAGAGTAGGGTCGTCAAGTCCCCGGCAGAAGCGCCTCAGTCTTCCATCATAAAGCTTCTCCAGAATAGACTTTCGGACGCGGTCTGCAGCTTCCTTCCAGATATTTGCATTGTCATAATCGCCAAGCGAACGGGAAAGTTCGTAGGCTCCGTTAAGGCCGGCATAGACCGTACATGCACTGTAGGTATACACGCCTTTCCGTTCTTCCCAGAGGTCGAAGCTCGAAATCGGAAGGTCTGTTTCCCTGTCTATTGATCTTACAAGATAATTAGCTGTGGGGAGTACAAGCCTTCTGTAGTACCTGCCTGTGGTCCAGATACTCTTTGCAATTTCCCAGTTATTATAGAGGGCATAAAGAGGAAGGCCTGTCTCGTCGATCTGGATCATAGGCACGGGATGCCAGGTGCTCCCGAAATCTCCAGCAGGCGTGTACTTGTGAAGGAAGTTGCCTCTAGGAGTGATGGTTTTTGAGAAAAACTCAAAGGTTTCGGCGGTCAGATGATGATACCGCGCCCGATCAAGCGCAAGGCAGATCCAGGCTGCATCTCTTGGCCAGCAGTAGGTGTAAAGGTCTGCTCCGAATTGTTTTATATCCGAATCACAGGATGCAATAATCGAGCCTGTAATATCCATATGAGCAACAACTACAAGGAGGCTCCTGTAAAAACACTTTAAGACACCTTGAGGGAGCTGAGTCATCCTGGCAAATTCAGGAAGCACAGACACTCTTTCCGTAAATGAGTTCCAGAAATTGAAGTTGAGATGGAAAAGGGCTTTTCTTCCGGTTTTCTTTACCCGCTTGTGAACCTTAAGTACACTGCAATACTTTTTTCCAAGAACTATCCCGTAGTGTATCCTTGTTGATTCTCCTGGCTTCAGTTCTGGAAGGGTCCAGCCAATAGTGGAATCGACCGAACCGTGGGCAACAGGATTTCCACTCAGGGAAGCGTCACTTTCCATATCTTTCCACGTGCCTTCAAACCCTTTCCACTCCGCAGTCCCGACCGCATACTGATCAAATGCGGGGTCACTTGCATGCAGAAAATAGCGGTCTCGCTTGTAATGGATAAGTGTATTTTTATCAATCACAGCAGTTTCTCCGATTTTGGTCTCAAGAATTCGGTAGTTCTGGTTTGAGAATAGCCGCAGGTGTTTTATCGAATTTGAAATATTCCTGACCTCAAAAGTTCTATAAAAAATGTTTACTGATGGATGGACAGCCTCCCAGACCGTGATCCTGAGCCCAATTTCAAGGTTTTCAAATACGGTCTCCCCTATATTTGAAATAATTCCCCGACAGGCGCCAGGGGTTTCCTGCTTGCCCTCAGGAGTGTCGGGTTTTCTTCTTAGGACTTCCCTGCCCTCTCCTGAAATTTCAAGAATACGTTTGCAGAAGTCTTCCTTAAACTCAGATTTATACTTCTGTTGAATCTTCCAGTTTTCAAGCCAGCTGCAATAAAGGGAATCAAGATCACATATACCAACCTTTATTGAGTTCCCATGATTCTCAAGGCCTACGTACGGGAAATAGATATCCCTTATAGTCCCTTTTTCGTCTTCACAGATCAGGATTCTCCCATTTCCAAAGATTAGTGGCCTAATTTTGGATACCCCCTGTTTCCTTTATATTTTTATATCCTGATAATTAACAATCAACTTGGGTGTATAAGATTCAACCCACCTCTCAAAATATAATTTCTCAAAATATAATGGTCTCATTAAGTTGAATTATCTTTCTTGAAGATGTTACATTCCGAGAAATGAATCTATTACCTCAAATAATTTAGTATAAAATATCTCGGAAGAACCGGATTTCAGCCTTAAAAAGCCTTCCTCAAAGGTAACCATAGAGATAAAATCAACTTTAGATTAACTGTTAAATGATTCAACATTTCGTTATATCTAAGCGAAAATATCTTTCTCCCAATAATCATTTCATTTAATGTGTAGACACATGACTAAATTTGACGAGACAGTTAATGTTTTATTATATCTTATGTAAATATGATGAGAAAGTTTATATTTTATTAGGATTACCTAATAGACACCTTATTAAAAATAAAATGTTGAAATCACTCAAATACAAAAAAAGCGTGTTTACAATGTCTTATATAAAAAAAACATGCCCAGTCTGTGGGAAAGAATTTTTTGTACTTAAAAATGCTGAGGAAAAGGCAATTTACTGTACTCTGGCATGTCTGACAAGAGTTCAGGATAAATTTAGCTCCAGAGGTATGTCTTTCCCTGATTTTGGTTGAGTATTAATAAGGCAAAAAATGAAAAATACGGAGAACATCCTCATAGGGGAAAATGTTTTCCAATCTTTTTATTTTTAAATCGTTTTTATTTTCCAGCGAGTTTTTTTGCAATCTGGGTTACATGCCTACCCTGATAACGGGCCATTGCAAGCTCGTTTTCTGAAGGCTGACGGTTGTTATTCTCTCCTGCAATCGTTGAAGCTCCGTATGGGCTGCCACCTGTAATTTCATCCATTCTCATCTGCCGGGTTTCAGAATAAGGAAGCCCGACAATGACCATTCCTAGATGGAGCAAAGTTACATGAGTAGTGAGGATTGTAGATTCCTGACCTCCATGCTGTGTCTGACTGGAAGTAAAGACGCTACCTACCTTTCCAACAAAAGCGTTTTTACTCCATAAACCTCCAAGGCCGTCAAAAACCGTACGCATCTGGGCAGTCATATTCCCGTAACGTGTTGGCGTCCCGAATAGAAGAGCATCTGCACCTGCAAGTACATCTTCGTACATGCTTCTGGTCAGTACAGGAATATGGGCAAAAAGATTTTTTGTTTCAATTGCTCCCATCTTTTCCAGAACCTCGTGAGGCAGAGTCTCAGGAACCTGATAAATCTCTACTTCAGCTCCTTCGACTTCTCTTGCTCCTTCAGCTATAGCTTCTGCCATTTTATAATTGTGACCATAAATACTGTGGAATATCACGTTTACTTTAACCATTTAAATCCCCCATTAAAACCAATTGAAATATAAATAAGCAGCTCAGCTCGAAATGAGTTGATAATCCGCGGAAAAAACCGGATCCCTTCTTAAAAATAGTTTTCTGATGCCTTATATAGCTTGTTAGCAAAAGTTAACTTTCTCTTCTAGGTTCTGCATTCCTGATTTCCTGGAAGTATATCCAAGATTTTACTTCTTTTTCCCTGTTGAGAGTACTTCGAGAAATTACTCCATTGAAGAGTACTTTGAAAGATAAATCTCAGAGTAGTCAATTTCTGATAAATCGATATCAAAATAGTTATTAGTCTTTATGCTGTATAGGCGGGCATGCCCTCTCTTTCTATTGTAATGCCTTCTATGAATGAAGAAGAAACAATCCGAATCTGCATAGAGAAAGCTCAGTCTGTATTCAAGAAATATGATATAGAAGGGGAGATTATAGTTGCTGACAACTCGTCTGACCGGACCGCAGAGATTGCGGAATCAATGGGTGCAAAGGTAATAGGCCCAATAAAAGGATATGGAAATGCTTACCTCAAAGGGCTTGCCGAAGCGAAAGGAGACTATATTGCTATTGCTGATGCCGACAATACCTATGACCTGCTTGAGCTTGATAAGTTCCTTGACCCTCTTATAGCAGGAGAAGCAGATTTCATAATGGGCACCAGGCTTAAAGGCGATATCAAAAAAGGGGCTATGCCCTGGCTGCACCAGTACATAGGCAATCCTTTCCTGACAGCAATGTTGAATTTCCTTTTCAAAACAAAAATTTCGGATGCACACTGTGGAATGCGAGCTTTTACAAAAGAAGCACTTGAAAAGATGAAACTTAAAACGCATGGCATGGAGCTTGCATCTGAGATGATTATTGAAGCTGCAAAATGCGGACTAAGGATTGAAGAAGTTCCCATAACCTATTACCCACGCCGGGCTCCCTCCAAACTACGTTCTTTTCAGGACGGTTGGCGGCATATTAGGTTTATGATGTTATACCGACCTCTGCCATTCCTCTTTTTGCCGGGAGCTGTAGTTTTTGTCCTTGGTGGGTTGATAACCGGTTCTCTCCTACTTAGCGGAGATGTGGCGGAAAACAGGTTGCATTCCTTCATTTTAGGCTGTATGCTCCTGATCCTAGGAGGACAAACACTTTCTACCGGATTCTACATGAAAACATATGGCTTAGTCCGCGGCATGTATCCCAGGAAAAAGGAAAATGGTGCAAAATGGCTGAATTATCATTCTCTTGAAAAAGAACTGCTTGCAGGCTCACTTATTCTCGGGGCAGGCCTCTTACTCGGACTAAAAGTAGTATACACCTGGATCAGCTCAGGGTATGGCTCTCTTTCAGAAGTGAAAAGTGCAGCTATTTCAATGGTTTTTGCCTTCATAGGTCTTCAGATGATATTCTCAGCAATTGTCCTCAGCGTCATGCTCCTTGAGGTGGATACGGACTGGTAAGTGGTGCAATGAAAATCGCCTTTGTGTATGATGCTGTCTATCCGTGGGTCAAAGGCGGCGCAGAGATGCGCATCCATGAACTGGGAAAGCGGCTCTCGGCTAGGGGGTATGAAGTACACATTTTTGGGGTCAAATGGTGGGAAGGCAAAGATATCCTTGAATATGAAGGTATGACCCTTCACGGCGTCTACAAAGCTCAAGATCTGTATGTAAACGGCAGGCGCTCGATTTCCGAGGCAATAATCTTTGCTGTTAAATTATTTCCTGAGCTCAGGAAAGAAAGCTTTGACCTTATAGATGTAAGCGTATTTCCCTATTTTTCCTGCTTTACTGTAAAAGCGGTCTCTGTTTTGAAAAAAACCCAATCAGTGTTTACCTGGCACGAAGTATGGAATGACTACTGGTACGAGTATTTAGGAAGGTCAGGGCTTTTTGGAAAACTGGTTGAAAAGGCAGTCTCCAAGATATCAGGGAATAATATCGCGGTTTCTGGGTGGACAAAGAACAGGCTTAAGGCGCTTGGGGTTCCTGATGAGAAAATTACGGTTATCCCTAACGGGATCGACCTGAAAAGGATTTCTGGGATTGAACTCAAAGGCATAAGACGTTCTGAAGAAAAACACCCTGAAGATCTTGAAAGTAAAAAATATGACATCATTTTTGCAGGCCGGCTGATAAAGGAGAAAAATGTTGACCTTCTGATTAAAGCTGTAGCCCTTCTTAAAGCCGATTTTCCACAGATCAGGTGCTGCATCGTTGGAGACGGACCTGAAAAGGCAGGGCTGGTGGAACTTGCAGAGAATACCGAAGTTTATGGAAATATCGAGTTTGCAGGCTTTCAGGAATACTGGATCCTAATCGAGAAAATTAAGGCTTCAAAAGTACTTGTGCTGCCTTCAAGTCGGGAAGGGTTTGGGATGGTTGTTATTGAGGCCTTTGCCTGCGGGGTACCAGTAGTGACTGTAAGAGCGAAATACAATGCTGCGCAGGGACTGGTTGAAAACGGAGTTGATGGGCTTGTTGTGGAACCTGAAGATAGAGAAATTGCAAAGGCAATAAAAAAGATAATTAGGAGAAGTTCAGATTATAGAAAGATTTCAGAAGCAGCATTTAGAAGAGCTAAAGACTATAACTGGGAAGAAATAGTTGAGAATATCACCTCAGTCTACAAAGGTTATACGAGAAAATCTTAAAGTCAAATTAGCTCTAAGTCAAATTAGCTCTCTTTTCTAAAAAAAGAAAAATATTATGAATGTGTATCTTCACAAAAATAACAGACTTCAAATTTTTTGATGAAATAAATTAATTTACTATATAAAAATTAATTAATCTCAGTTATTATTATAATGTCAATTAATCGACACCTTTATAAAATAATTGAACAGTGTTCCTTTAATAACAAATTCGTTAAATCTCAACTTTTGTAAGAAAGACAATCAAACTCCTATTTACATAATCCAGCGAGAATAATTAAAAATAAGTTAAAGTATATAGCTTATATGAAATTAATATGAATATACTTTATTGGGTTATTTTCAAGCAGCTTAGGCTATTAATAATCCACTTTATTTCAGGTGCAGTCGATGGAAGCATTTACATCATTGATACTTTCAAGCGTTTGGAGAATGCCATGTACAGTACGAGAGATCAGTTTAAAAATTTAGAGATCGATAAGATAGGATCTCCAACCTATTTTCCAACAACTTGCCCCGTCCAAAATGAGTATATCTCCAGTAAAGTTGATCTTTCAATTATAATTCCGGTTTATAACGAGGAGGAAAACATAGCTGAGCTCTACGAGAGATTATGTAGTATTCTTTCGGTAATGGACAAAAGTTATGAGATAATTTTCGTTGATGATGGGTCAACTGACAACACATTCCAGGAAATAAAAGCAATTCCGGACAGCAACATAAGGATTATAAAATTTCAAAGGAATTACGGAAAAGCCGCAGCTCTCTCCTGCGGGTTTAAGAAATCTAAGGGAGACTTTGTTATTACTCTGGATGGAGACCTGCAGGATGACCCCAAAGAAATTCCAAAATTCCTTGAAAAATTAAAAGAATTTGATATGGTTTCCGGCTGGAAAGTCAAAAGGAAGGATCCTATTTCGAAAACTTTTCCCTCAAAATGCTTTAATAAATTAACACGGTTTATTACAGGAGTCAAAATTAACGACTTTAACTGCGGGTATAAAGCATATAATAAATATGTTATAAAAAACATAAACTTGTATGGGGAGCTTCATCGTTACATACCAGCTCTTGCTTACTGGAAAGGTTATACTGTTGGGGAGATAGAAGTCGAGCATCACCCAAGAATACACGGAGAGTCAAAATATGGGGCTGGAAGGTTATTGAAAGGATTTCTGGACCTCATAACAGTTACATTTCTAATGATGTATAAAAAGAGACCTCTGCATATTTTTGGAGGCATAGGATTTCTTTTAGGGTTTTCCGGAGTGATTATATCTTTACATTTAATGGTTTTATGGATAATGGGAGTAAAAATCGGCGATAGGCCTCTTCTCATGCTCGGGATCTTACTTACGGTAATTGGGGCTCAGTTTATTTCTCTTGGCCTAATAGGAGAATTGATTACAAACTCAAGAAACAACGATGACTATATTATAAAATACGATAGCCATGAAATGGAAAACGCCAGGTGAAATTTCAATACTCAGGGTTTAATGCTTTATTTTATAAGCAAACTTGTCCTGAAGACGATCTACGAAACCTTTACTTAAATGGATTTCATTTTTATCTATTACCCTTTATTGCTCTGATATACCTATATAAGTAAAAAATGGCAGGCCAACAACAGGCCCTGCTCAATTGTATAAATGTTCAAATTTCCAATTTACTGGTGCTATTCTCGCGATGCTCAAGGAGCGCAGATGGCCATACCCTGACTAACTTATAATAGATCATTTTTGATGGAGAATAAAAATGAGATCCGGCATCGAGTGCCACATTGAAAAAATACACAATTCTGGTAAAAAAGATTTTAGGTGGAACAATTTAAGAGAACTGGTTTCAAGATATCTAGAAGGAAATTCAGTCCTTGATGCTGGATGTGGAACAGGCCATATGACATTAAAGCTACTGAGAGAAGGGCGTACTGTTACAGCTATAGATTGCTCTGAAGAACTTACAAAATTCACTCAAGAGCTTATCAGAAAGGATAGTTTTAAAGCTGAAGTATATACTTTAGATTTGTTGAATGTAAATCAACTGGGTAAAAATAAATATGAAAATGTTGTATGCCTGGATGTTCTTGAACATATAGATAATGATGAACTTGCATTACAGAAATTAACCTCTACTTTAAAAGAAGGAGGGAATCTTATAATTTCTGTCCCTGCATGCAGTTTCTTGTATGGAACAAGAGATGAAGATATAGGGCACTACCGCAGATATAATAAGAAAACCTTGATCAATTTGATAAACAGAGCAGGCTTGGAAATAAAAGAAATCAGGTACTGGAATTTTTTAGGTTTTTTCCCAGTATTGCTGTCTGAAAAGCTTTTTCACAGAAAAATCTCTGAAGAGATAAGATATTCAAAAAAATCTCATCACATACATTTAAATCATTTACTGGATAGGTGGTTTTCTATTGTTGAAAATAATTTAAGATTTCCAATAGGCCTTTCCTTGATTGCTGTATGCAAGAAAAAGTAAAGACATATTTTCAGGTTGATTTCAAATATAGTTAAAAAAATAAAGATATATTTTCAGGTTGATTTCAAATATAGTTTAGTCTCAATTGGGAATTAGGAATTTTTTAAAACTACTATTTAAGACTACTATTTAAGACTACTATTTAAAACTGCTATTTAAGACTAAATTTAAAACTTCTTTTTAAATTATCTTTTGCTTTTCATTCCCAAAAACCCTAAAAACCCCAGGATTAAAAAATATATTATCATAATTATATGGAAGAGGAAAGCTGAACAAATCGCTACGTCACTTTTTAAACCTGCAGCAATGAGTCCAGCAGACCATCCTCCCTCTAGAGTTCCAAAGCCACCTATTCCCTGAATCGGCAGTATAGTCGTGAATATGGCAAAAGAAGTTGAAAATATCACAGTCAGGAAGTCAAGATCTATGTTTAATGTTTTTATTAAGATGTAATTAAATAGATATAGAGATAGCCAAGCTCCAAACGAAAGTACTATTAATTCGAGAAAGACAATTTTTTCAAAAGATTTTATTTTTTCAAAACTCTTAATGACATCTTCTAACTTATCGAATAAGTAAATAAATGATTTCTTATTTCCAGGAACAAATGCTTTGAGAATCTTTCTCGTATTCGAGATGAAATGATTCCCGTAAAAAAAGAAAGTTAGAAACAGAAAAATCACAAGCATCATAAATAAAGTGATAAAACCTAAACTATTCGCAATAAACTGGGACTCAATTTGTATCTGGGAAACTGATAAGAAGAAAAGTAAAAAAATAGTGATGAAGTCAAAAAACCTAACCACTGTTAGTGAAGCAATACCTTCACTCATGCTTCTATTATGTAACTTATTAAGAATATATACGTAAGATAATTCACCGGTTCTGGCAGGAAGAATATTATTTACCAAATTATGGATACAAACAACATAAAATAAGTCTTTAAAACTTATTTCCTTATTTAGAAGTACGTAAAACCTGCATGTCCTGAAAATATAACTGCATAAATATAGAGCAAATCCAAGAATAAAATAAACAGGATTTATTTGTTTAAGTCCATCAGTTAAATCATTAATATTTATTTGAAAAAGAAAAAAAGAAACTAAGATTATTGTGACAAAAAATGCAAGAAGAGTAGAAAGATTTTGATTTCTCATAAATCTATTTTAACAACTTCATTAAATTATAAGAAGCTTTCCAGTTGGGAAGCTTTGTGTAAAAATATCTTCTGTGAAATGTATATATGTTAAAATTAGTTCTAAAAAGGAATAGAAAGTTACAAAAGTTATTTATAAGCTAATTCCTAAATTTTCTAACTGGAGACTGGTGGCAAATTTACTTTCATAAATCAGTAATCAATCATTCTACAAGGGGTATAATGAAAAGTTCTATAAGGAGTATAATGAAAACTGGTGTAGAAAATACAAAAAAAGGTAAAAAAGACAAAATTAGTGATAAAATTAATGATAAAATTAATGATAAAATATCTTATTTCCAAGAAGAAAGTTTTAAAGAACATGCCGGAATCTTAATTCTATACACCTTATTAACCTTTATACTCACTTATCCTGTAGTTTTTAAAATACGCACGTATATTCCAGGAGGAGGAGATGCATTCCACTGGATAAGAACACTCTGGTATACTCCAATAGCTATATTCAACCCAGCCCTCACAAAATTATCACATGACTACTTAATGTTTCATCCATATGGAATACCAGCATCACCTTTTCAGTCTGCTTTTAATCAAATCCTTGCGTATCTGTTATCCAGTGTAATAAACATTCACGTAGTATACAACATACTGTGGTTATTCTCATTTATTTTTGGTGCATTTGGCACATATTTACTTGTCAAATATTTAACTAAGGATAGAGTCTCTTCTTTTATAGCCGGACTTGTGTTTGCTTTTTCACCGTATCATTTTGCACATTCACTTGGCCATTTAGGAGCAACCAGTATTGAGTGGATACCTTTCTGCGCTCTATACTTAATGAAAATGCTTAAAGAAGGGGGAGCTCGAAACTGTTTTTTTGCAGGAATATTCTTTATTCTTGTAGCCATGAGCGACCTTCAATACATGGTATTCATGGGAATCTTTGTGATGTTATTATTTGTTTATGAAACCTACACTTTATTAAGAAAAGAAAAAATAGATTTTAAAAAAGGATTAGGAATAATTTTTTACAAGTATTTCATATTTGGAGTTATCTCATTCATAGGTTTAATACCTATCACAATAGAAAATATTTTGATAGCGATATCTAATGAAAATTTTTTAAAACTAGATCCATATGAAGCTGTTATAAACTCAACTGATTTACTTAGCTTTTTTCTCCCATCTGTTTTACATCCAGTGTTTGGAGATATTACAGCGGATATTTACAGTAATTTCTCAGGAAATACCAGTGAGAATACAACATTTATTGGATACACTGTCATCTTACTTTCTTCGTTCGCTACTTGTAGACTTAGGGGAAATAGATATGTAAAATTCTGGTCGATAGCTGCATTGTTTTTTTCGCTAACCAGCCTTGGTCCACTTCTTCACATAAATGGTAATACATCATTTACAGTATTCAATACTACTGTCCCTCTTCCACATTTAGTTCTGTATTATCTGGTTCCATTTTTGGATAATTGCAGAACAACTGGAAGGTTTTTTGTAATAGCTTCACTCTCATTTGCTGTTTTGACGGGTTATGGAGTTTCAGAATTATTGAAATCTAACAGAAATAAAAAGATAATTGCAATCATGATAAGCAGTTTGATAATCTTTGAATATTTAGCGATTCCTTTACCGATATCAGCTGTCACCGAACCCTCGTTTTACAAAGAGATCTCACAAGATGAAGATAATTACGCATTACTCGAAATACCTGCAACCCTCAACTATGAAGCAGGTGTAAGTACCATTTATTATCAAACAATACACGGAAAACCTGTCGTAGGTAACTGGGCTGCCAGATTTCCGTCTAATGCAAGGAATTTTGAATTAAACACGCCGGTGATAAGAGAATTAACCTACTTGCAACCTTTTGCTACTGATATCCTGAAGCAGGATATAAATCAGATTGGAACATCCATCTTAAACTATTACAATATATCGTACATTGTTTTGCATACAAATTATATGGATGACAGAGAAATTAACTTAACCGAGACATTTATACAGGAAACTCTTAAGACGGAAAGAAAAGCGTATGAAAAAGATTCCCTAATTGTGTACCATGTTAAAAAAGAGCCTGTGGAGCCATTTATAATTTTAAAAGATGGATGGAATCAACTGGAAGAGATGAATGGAAATCCTACAAGATGGATGTCAAACAACGCCACAATAATAATCCATTCTAACAGTACCAGAAACGCTGTATTAAAATTTGATGCATGCAGTTTCTACCGTCCAAGGACACTGGAAATCTATAATGGCAAAACTCTCAAAAATAGACAAATCACTACTACAAATATTACCTCAAACTATGTTCCGATTAGCCTGGAGAAAGGAGAAAATCTCATTTTTCTGCATGTACCAGAAGGTTCTGAAAGACCTTGTGACATACCAGCGCTAAAAAATATTGACAGCAGAGAACTGAGCATAGCTATTCAAGGGGTCCGGTTAATTTTTTATTAACGGATGAGAGATAAAAATGAAGACGTTCTTTTCAGATTTCCTCGAAATATCAATTTATTCCCCACAATACCAATCTATTTCCTCGCAAACCAATCTGTTCCCCAGGATACAAATCTACTCCCTACAATACCAATCTATTTCCCACAATCCAATCTATTAGTTGCGACTATCAATCTCCTTCAATATTGAAATATACTTTTTCTCTATATTTTCCCATGAGTAATTTTGCAAAACAAATTTCATCCCATTTTTCCCCATAGCATTCCTCATTCCATCATTTGCCAGAAGAATCTCAAGGCACGCCTCAAATTCATCATAGTTTTCATAGTACAACCCAGCATTGCCTCTGATACACTGACCTCTTAACACGTCACACTTTCCATTTACAAGTACGGGAGTATTACAGAGCCAGGATTCTAGCAGAACCATGGACAAACTTTCGTACTTTGAGGGCATTATTAATAATTTAGCCGACTTGATCCCATCAAATTTATCCTGCTCCGGGACAAAGCCTAAGGAAAGAATGTCAGGGTTTTTAGGAACTTGCATAGTCTGTTTTCCAAGTAAAACAAGTTTAATAGAAGATTTCTTTTCCTTTTTGTACCGTAGGAAATAATCAAATAGCTCTTGACAACCTTTAGACTCATCTACCCTTCCAACAAAAATAACGAAATCATCCAGGTTATACTTCTTGCTAAATGAGGTTGCATCAATATTATCTGGAATATCTATACCTACACCCACGATATCAGACGGTATATTTGAAACCCGGAATCTTGAGATGACAAAACTTTTTTCTTCCTCTGTATTATAGATAAACCTTCTGGGGAATTTGAATAGAGAATTAAATATCGACAAGTAGATAGGAGGTTCATCATGGGCTGTTGGGACAAGCAAAGCTTTTTCTTTTACCAGCGGAAGACCAAAAAAGGTAGTACAGTAAAGATAGGTAAAAAAGATAAAACAAGTATAATCTTTTTCATTACTTTTGATATAGTTTAAAAGTTTTGTTGAATAAGGACCCTGCAGTTTCATCCATTCAACTTCGTCTTCGTAGGTGTGAATATTACCGAAAATTTTCTCAGAGAACTTATTAAATTTCAACAAATCTCTTTCATAATCAACAGGAAATCTCCTGACCAATACTCCATTTAAGGTTTCAACTCCCTCAGGATATTCATTTTTCCATGTTTTGTAGTCTATCGCGCAAGTAGTTAGAACTTCTACATCAAAATATTTTGATAAATGCTCAGCTACAAGCCTGCAGTGGAATTCAGCACCTCCATTTACCTCCAGCCCGTAACGCTGGACAACGAAGGCGATTTTCAATCAATCACCTGTTGAATATATTCTTTTAGTAAATTTTCCATATTGGGTCTTTCAAAATCTTTGAGTCTTTCTCTCTGTTTCCGGATTATTTTATTTCTGAAAGCCTCATCATTTACTACAAGATCAATCATTTCCGCAATCTCATTGCATTTAAGTTTGTTAATTAGAATTCCCGAGTTTCCGAGAGTATCCGGTATTGCAGTATAATTATAAGCAAGAATCGGAGTGTCAAAATACATGCTCTCAACAAGAGGAACACAAAACGTTTCCCATTCACTCATACAAAGGAAAACATCCGCCAGTTTATAATAAGAAATAAGGTCGTCCATTGAGACTTTTCCAGGAATATAGACATCTTTTAAGTTTAGCTTCCTGATGATCTCCTGTAGTTGATCATAATAGTTTTCACAGCCTTCAAAATTGCCTATTAAAAATAAACGCGACCTAGGATTTATAAGCTTATAATAAGAGAAAATTTTAAGGATGACATGCTGATTCTTTTGAGGAATTATCCTTCCAACAAAGAGAAGATTCACATAATCATCATCAAACCTGGATAAAAGGCTTTGATTTGGATTTTTATCATAAATGTTGAGATCCATTAAAAGTGGAAAAACCTCAATGTGTTTAAATCCCAGCTTACTCAACTCTAACTGAGTATAACGGGAATTTGCCAGTGCCAGGTCAGTTAGCTCTGGGTACAGATTAAGTTCCTCTCTTCCCCGTACCAGCAAATGCTGAATATAATCATTGATTCCATAAAGATACTTTTCAGGCGTAATTCCATGGAACCTTATTATTTTCTTATCAGGTAATTCCCTTACATAATGAGATATGTCAGATCCTATGGAAAAATGAAATATCAATATATTGTCTTTTGAAGAGACTTTACGATATTCAAGATAATTTTTAGCGCTCATTTCAGGATGGATATTTTCAGCGTATATTTGTGACTTATAACCCCATTTTCTAAGCGTTTTGTTAATCTCAATAACCTCATTGCCAATTGCATCACCAGGACTAAAAGTCGGCAATATTTGATGAATTTCCATATTCAAGCCTCTTCAAGAAACCGTACATACTTTTCGACAATTCTATCCCAGTTAAAATTCTCATCTACATACTTTTTCCCGTTTATAGCCATTTTTTTTCTTAACTGAGGATTATTTAAGTAAAAATTAATACACCCTTCAAACTCCTCGAAATTATCAAAATACAATCCAGAATTACCTTTAATACAATGATGCTTTGTTACAGCGCATCTGGAATGAACCAGAACGGGAGTAAAACATAACCACGCTTCCATAATCACTATTGAAAAACTCTCGTTAACTGAGGGCTGACAGACAAGGCTTGCAGCAGCAAATGAATCATATTTATCCTGTTTGTGAACAAAGCCCAGGTCAATAATATCTTTTTTAAATTTCTCAGGGATACTGACTTCTCCACTTCCTATCAAGACAAGTTTAAGCTCATTCTGATTTCTTTTCTTATACTTACAAAAAAAGTCAATTAGAAGAGGAGTGTTTTTACCTGGCTCACGCCTTCCAGCATAAAGAATAAAGTCACTATCTATGCCATATTTCTCCCGGAACCTTTTTGGCTCAAACGAAATATTGGTATCAATCCCTTCTCCTAAAATTATTTGTTTGCCCCTAATGTTGAAAATTTCGTTTGCCAATTTTGCTTCAGGTTCAGCATGGAATATTAGCCCTGCAACATTCTGAAACATATCTTTATAAATATCCATATATGCGTAGCTCTCATCGTGAAGACAGGGTATCAAAAAAGATTTCTTTGGATGGATTTGAGATCCATAATAGGTAGTTCCGAACATATAAGGTATGAATATAAAGTAGTCATAGTCCGAACCATGAGTCTCAATATACCGATAAAGATCATCGCTATTAATCATTTCTTCTATGTATATCCGCTCTTCCTTTGGCGAGATTTTCTGGTTACGCATTAGTTTGGAGTTTATACGATCAAAGAGTTTGGTGTTCCTTTGTCGGACTTTAAATCTTCGAATAGTGACGTTATTTAATTTAGATACTCCTTCTTCGTAATAATTAGTGCTCCAATCCGAATTGAACTCTTTAACACATGTAGTAATTATTTCAACTTCAATCACATTTCTGGAAAGATTTTCAGCCGTGTTTTTGCACTCACTCTCTGCACCACCGGGAATATCTCCATACCAGGGAACAACAAATGCAATTTTCATTAAAACTGCTCCGAAGTTATCTCACCGACTTTAAGAAAGTAGGAAACAAATAGAATCATTGTTCATTATTTTTTATTATTAATTTCCTTATTTTTTCCCAATTATTGCATAATCCTGGGCACCGTATAAAGCATTATTTATCATGTCTATGTTTTGATTGCAGATCTCAATCATCGGGGTCTTCTCATCCTGATTATCAAGATTTGGAAGTTTTTGCAATCTCATTTCAGGGGGCACAGGGGACAAGAATTTAGTTTCAACATCATGGAAACCCGCCATATCAACTAAAAACTTAAGAGTTTCTGGATGCACAGGTTTTACGTGAGAAAGGTCTATGTAAAAGTTTGCAAAGGAAAACAAAGAAAGAGGATTAACCGTTTCAACAATAATGTAAGAACCATACTTCATTTTCATATTGCATAGATTCAACATATTAATAAGATAATTAGGACTGAGGTGCTCAACCACCTGACTTATAAAAATTCCATCAAGGCTTTTATCTTCAATTTCTTCAAGAGCTTCTATAGCATCTTTTAGCTCAACATTCAGACCCTTAGATTTACAGAAGTCTATCATATCCTTATCAACATCAATTCCCCGAGCAATAATGCCTTTATCCTTTGCTAATTCCAGAAACTCTCCCCGTCCACAGCCAATATCAAGGACATTGGTGCAATTTGCAAAATAGTTTATAAAGTCTATCTGATGCTGTAGAATACCTTCTCTCGGACCACGAAATCGTTCTTCAAATTCATAATAATTAATACTCGAATTAGCCATTTCAGAGGAGCACATTACTTGACTTTCAGATTCTTTCTGTATTCTCGATTTAAGTATTTCGCCAAGCCTGTCTTTGTTGTCGAGATCCAAATTAATAGCAGAGATTAGAGGTTCAACTTCTTTTATTATGTCGCTGATAATTTCAGATTTTAACTGCTTTGATTCAACTTTTAGCCTTTTAACTTCGTCATTTAACTGCTTAATTTTATGGTTTAGAGTTTTATTTTCATCCTCTAGTTCTTCGATCTCCGTTTTTAATTGCTCTATACTATTAGAACAGGTTTCTGCTATTTCCTTTGCATCATCTGCTACTTCCTTTGTACCACCGAGAAGATCTACGAAGTTATAATTAAGCTCACTTTGCTTCTGAAACACGGGATCAACATAACGTCTGACCTCTCCATGAACCAACTCTCGGCCTTTTACTAAAAAATTGCCTAGGATTGGGCGATGAGAACTAATAGAGTAGCTATTGTTGCGGATATTACAATTAGAATTGATACTTTCAAGTTCTTGAGAACTTCGTCTACTTGAACTGGAAATCTCTGAAAAAACCTGTTCTATTTCTTCAAAATTTCCATCATTATAATCGTCACTTCCTTTTCTCTTCTTTATATTCTCACGGATTTTTTCCATAATCTCTTCAACATTGATTTCCTCATCTTTAATCTCGAATGTATCCACTTTTGATTCCTCTAATCTGCTCTTATCCGGGTTCACTTATACTTCTGTGCTAATATTAAAAGGTACTTTATTAGTAATTTCCTTAAACCAAAAACACCCTTCCTGCACCAGATAAAGTTGTAGTTGATGTTTTATAATCTTCTCCAGGAGCAATGAAATTTATTTTCCAGGAACAATGAAATCTGTTTTCTAGTAGCAATGAAATCTGTTTTCTAGTAGCAATGAAATAACTAAAACGGGATAATGAGCTTGGCACATGTGTTTATAAATAGGAACCAATGAGACTTTTTTAAAATAAGAACTGATAATTCATTCCACGTATACCTGAGGATCCATATTAAAAACTCCCGAATAAGTAATTGCATCATCATTGGAGACAACACTGAGGATATCAACATCATGAGCCATTAATAAGTATTCTTCAAAAGATCCTCTATCATAACCTTTGTTTGCTACTCCTACTGATAGGGAATAATTTCCAGCAGATAAAGGCATTTTCATTTCATAAGTGACTTTAACAGTCTGTCCTTTCTTTAAAGGAGGATTCTGTATTCCCATACAGTAGGTATTTGTCTCAAATACCGATACTCCCAGACTGTTTCTCACATGGAACCCAAAGTGAGGTTCAGTTAAATCTTTTAAGCTTTCGATCTCATAAACAAATCTAACAGTCTGTTCACTCTCAATATAAGATATCTGCTCATTTTCTTCATTCAAAATATTGAAAGATACCAGTTTAACCTCACCTGTTGAGGTGTTTGATGCTTCACCTTTATCTTTAAGACAAACTTTCTTGACCTCTACGTCGGCATCTCCCATATGCGATTTCTGTAATACCATTCCATAATAAAAATCAACAATAGTCCTCGGATCACCATAATCAAGAATTTTACCTTTATCCAGCAGTATTGCTGAATCACATAATGTCTTTACCGCATTCAAATCATGGGAAATAAAGATAATTGCTCCGCCACTATTTTTAAACTCAACAATTTTCCTCATACACTTCTGCTGAAAATAAGCGTCACCTACAGAAAGAGCCTCATCGACAAGGAAACATTTGGGCTCTGCGTGTATTGCAATTGAAAAGGCAAGTCTCATCAGCATACCCGAGGAGTAAGTTTTAATGGGCTCGTAAATAAAATCGCCCAGTTCAGCAAAATCCATTATCTCAGTTTTTCTTTGATCTATCTCTGCTCTGGTCATCCCGAGGAAAGTACCATTCATATAAATATTCTCGAGGCCTGTAAGTTCAGGATTAAAACCTGTCCCGAGTTCCAGTATTCCAGTAATCTTTCCATCAATTTCTATTGAGCCCGTATCTGGAAGCAGAATACCGGAAAGGATTTTTAATATTGTAGATTTACCTGCACCGTTTTGTCCAACAATTCCAAGGGTCTCACCTTCGCCTACTTCAAAAGAGATGTTATCCAGTGCAACGATTTCACGATGGTATTTCTTCCGGAAAATAATTTCCTTCAGCCTGTCAGCCGGGGAATGATATGACTTAAACCTTTTTGAAACACCTGTAACTCGCATCATTTTTAGTTCACAACTCACTACTTTTTAAATAAAGTCCCGAACATCCTTTTCAAGTTTTTTGAAAATTATTCCTGCGAATAGCAGAATTGCAAAGCTCAACAGAGACAGATAGAGAATAGACTCTAAATTTGGAGTCTGTTTGTATATAAAGATATTATGATAGGCATCGATAAATGTGAATGCTGGGTTGTAAATCATAAGCTCCTTTACAAAGTCCGGAAGGATATCATAGACATACACAATTGGGGTAAACCAGAACCAGAACTGGAGTGTGATTCTTACAATTTCCTTTAAGTCCCTTATGAAAACAACAAATATTCCGATGAAGAATCCCAGAGAATAAGCAAACATCTGCTGTACCAGATATACTAATGGAACAAATAAGATTAAAGGTTCCACTCCGTACCCGCTAATTGAAAGTAAAAATAAGAACACCAACATTGTAACTACAAAGGTAATGCTCTCGGAGATCGCAATATAGAGGGAAAATGAAGAAAGATCGACCTTTACTTTAGAGATTATATGTTTTTTATCCAGAAAAGCAGTAGCTGTTCTTGAAACTGTATTAGAAAAAGCATTCCATGTAATTACACCAGAAGTGAGATAAAACCCATAACTATAAACTGACGATGACCCGGGCAAACGGGATCCCATAAGGTTGGAAAATATAACCGTAAAGATGAAAATATCCACAAGTGGATAGATGAAGTTCCACAAAACTCCCAGAGTAGATCCAGAATATTTTTCAGTAATATCTCTTTTTGCTAATTCGAGAATTAAGTTAAGATTCAAATTAGTATCTCCTGTTGTATCTCCTGTTATTACTCACCAAGATAAAGAAATCATGATTTATTTAATAAGAGCCAAAAGACGGCATGAAGATCATCTTTGATAAAACTAATTTTCGTAGATAATACTTTCCTTCATGGACCTTTCAAAAATAGAGATGTCAAACCTAGCTGCTCGCTTGAAGCATTCGTCTCCATAACCTGACGGACTTTTTGATATAAATTTTACAGCTTTAATTATACTCTGGCAGTCGGCATTAACGAGCAAGCCTGTTTTCCCGTCAACTACTGTTTCTTTAAATCCACCTTCGTTTACAGCTACTACAGGTTTTCCACTTGCCATAGCTTCCACAGGTGTCATGCCGAAGTCTTCATCCATGGCAGTGCAGATAAAACCTCTACAGCGGGAATAAAGGTCAAGTAATTCCACCTCAGAAACTTCCCCAAGAACCTTTACGTTTTCCGGTAAGTTGTCAATTATATTTTTTGCGTAACTTTTTGCGTGATCTCCTTTTGAATACCCCCCTATAATGACAAGTTTTTCCTCGGGCATTTTCTTGAATGCCTCAATCTGAATTTCTACTCGCTTTTCAGGGTAAAGCCGATTTACTGAAAGCCAGAAATCTCCATATTCTCTGCATGTAAACTTTGAAGTGTCCACAGGAGGATAGATAACCTGAGCGTCCCTGTTGAAATATTTTTTTATTCTTTTTAATGTATTCTTTGAGTTTGTTGCAATTTTACAGACATGGGAAAGGTAGTACTCGGAAACTGGTCTATGAAGCTTGACCCAGATCCTAAAAAAGATCGAAACCAAGAGAGGCTGCCTCTTGATAAAGGTATCATAAAGGTCATAGAAAGCTCGTGTGGGAGTATGGCAGTAGTAAAGGTTAGGTTTATGTTTTTTTGCCGCAAAATGCGCCCAGTTACCGGAAAAAATGAAGAAGTCATATTCCTTTGAAAAGTCACAAGCTGTAAATTTAAAAGATGCAAAAATCTGTTTTAGAGGGGGAACTTTTGGAGTATTTCCTAGACTGATTATGCGAATATTGGAGTAACCCATCTTTTTTACAGATTCCATGTTTAAATCAGTAGTGATAACATCGGCATTGAAGTAATTTGCGAGCATAAGCACAAGCTTTTCTCCACCACCAATGGCCCCGAAATAATCATGAAATATGGCTATTTTCATCAGTTTCCCACTTTTATCAATAGTTTAAACAGGTTTAAGAGGTTGCTGAAAAACTAAACCCGGAGGGGTTTCCCAGCAATGTTAAAGAATGTTAACTTTGAACTTCTAGCATGCAAAATTCCGAATCAATTCTTTATAAGTATTATCAGAGCTACTCTTATCGAGCTGCTCTTAATATTAACAGATTTTTCAACAAGCTACAAAGATCACTTATTGGTATCTTTATGCTTTATTAATAGTAACAGACATTCATCAGTAGTAACAAAGTCATGTCTGTAATTTCAAAGGTTAATTAAACTCAACGGTAATAAGGATACTGAAAAATGTGGATCAACATTAAGAGATATATAATACTTGCCAAATGAGATAAAATAAGATATACAGATCGAAGATACTCATCTTGTCCCCTAAATCATAAAGCCTTAAAGTTATTATATTGAGCCCATTCCAAAACTAATCCAAAACCATTTTAGTCTCAGAACAGTAAAACCTAGAACAGTAAAACCTAGAACAGTAAAACCTAGAACAGTAAAACCTCAGAACTCATAAGTGAAATTTCGGAACTCTTTTCTAAGGTTAGAAATTCAAATAATATTCAAAATATATGATTCAGACAACAAATTTGAGTTTTGGTATCAGCTCATTAATTTTAGCACTATCAAAAATTACTTTACCTAAGAACAAAATAAAAAGAATAACTAAAAGATAAGAAAGAGAGTTGATTACAACGAATAAAAGCATGGGATGTCCAGTGGCAAAACGATCCGCTAATAATCTAAAACTTAGTGTTATTACTCTGACCACAGTTATAGTAGTTGCTTTTCTCATGCGCATGCTGTCATATGCCTCGGTTACTGCAAATGGAGGCATAACCTTTAGCGGATATGATGACTTCTACCATATGCGGCGTATTATTTATACAGCTTCCAACTTCCCCCATTCCCTTAATTTTGATTCTTACATTAATTATCCTCAAGGTTTTGAAGTCGGATGGCCGCCTCTTTTTGATTTATTAGGTGGGCTGCTTGCAATAGTCCTTGGAGGTGGACAGCCTAGCCTGCATACCATCGAATTTGCAGGAGCCCTGCTGCCAGTACTTCTGGGAGTTCTAACAATAATTCCTTTATATGTTGTAGCTGCCTCGATATTTGACAGAAAAACTGCATTTCTTGGAGCTTTCATTTTTGCAGTGCTGCCAGCACACGTATATATATCCAGGTTCGGGGCAGTTGACCATCACGTAGCAGAGACCCTTCTCTCAACCTCAGCCTATGCATTTTTCATACTTGCCTTAAAATGGGCAAGAGAGGGAGATCTTTCCCTTACCTCTCTTAAAAACATTTCTTCCGAAAAGAAACTTATAAAATCACTAGCTTCTGCTGGAGCATCTGGGTTTTTCTTTGCACTCCTGATTTTCACATGGATAGGAGCTCCGGCTCTTGTAAGCTTTATTGTTCTTTATGCATTCATACAGTCTACAATTGACCTTAAAGCCGGGAAAAACTCCGACTACGTACTTATCTGTACTGTTACAAGCCTCCTTGCAACCCTTCTCTTTACCATTCCCCTGTCAGCTGGGTCTATACGCCCTGGCCTGGAAATGAGCGCAATGTACCTTTCATGGTTCCAGGTTTTTTATGTGCTCAGCCTGATAGCCGGAACCTTAATTCTCTGGGGTATTTCCTCCTATATCTCAAAGAAAAATCTTGACTGGAGATCCTATCCAGCAATCTTAATACTTGTTTCTGGGGTAGGGCTCCTGCTCCTCAGGACTTTTTCCGCTGAGTCCTATGCTTTTGTAATTGAAGGAATAAGGTTCTTCCTAGGAAAAGGAGAATACATAGGCACAATTGTCGAAGCCCTGCCACTATTCTTAACCGCACAAGGAAATCTTACCTTTGCGCCGGTGCTTGGAAGTCTCGGGCTTTGCTTCCTTGCCGCTCTGGGAGGATTTTTCCTGCTTACTCTCCAGTGGAAGGGAGAAAAATCAAAGCCTGAAGGAATGTTTTTCCTCTTATGGTCAATCTTTTTCGCATATTTAGTGATTTCCCAGAGGCGTTTCTCATATCTGTTTGCAGTAAATGTCGCAATCCTTACCGCTTATTTCCTCTGGGTCCTGCTTGAGTCCCTTAACTTTGAGACTGAAGTAAAGAAACTGGTTAAAGTCGGAACGATAGTCGGACCGATAACTGGGAAAAAAACAATGCCTGTGCCTCAGGCGGGAAAAGAAACAAAATTAAAAAGAAAATCAAAGGCAAAAGTGAATAATCCACCAAGCTCGAAAAAGGACTCTCAACCTGATTATTTCAAAATCGTTTCCTCTGTGGCACTCATAGGACTTGTATTTATACCTTGTATTTGGGCTGGATTTGCTTTTGCTAAAGAGGGGCGCACGATTGATCCTGAATGGAGTGACTCTCTGACCTGGCTTGAAACTTCGAGCCCTGAAACATCTTATTACCTTGAACCATCCAAGGCTCCCGAATATGGGATTTTGAGCTGGTGGGACTACGGAAACTGGATCGTTTATCTGGCTAAAAGGCCTGTAGTTTCAAATAATTTCCAGACTGGTGTACAGGATTCTGCACATTTCTTTACAACTGACTCCGAGGATGAAGCAAAAGCAATTATGGAAAAACTCAATGTAAAGTATGTAATAACCGACAAACTGATGGCAAGCGGCAAGTTTGGGGCTATTGCTGAGCTTGCAGGCAAGGATATAGAGAAATATTTCACGGTCGAAACCGTTAGTGGAACAAACGGCCTTGAGACCGTTGCCACTCCTAAAAAGGAGTTCACGGATACCGAAATATATAAACTTCATGAACTTGACGGAACAAATCTTGGAAACCTGAGGCTTGTCCATGAAAGTACAGTCCCTGAGAAAAATAATAACAAGAAAAATGACGTAAAAATATTCGAATTCGTCCCTGGAGCCAGACTTTCAGGAACTGTAGAGCCAGGACAAAGTATTACTGCTACCCTGGAACTCAGCTCAAACACAGGCCGAAAATTCACATATGAAAATAAAGTAATGTCAGATAAAAATGGTTCATTTGAAATAACTGTACCTTACTCGACCGAAAATACAGCAGGCGGAATCAATGCTCTATCAGCTTATTCCCTGAGTGCAGGAAAAAATGCCATAACCTCAGGAATCCAGGTGACGGAAAATGATATCCTTAACGGTAACCAGGTAGAGGTGAAAATTCAGGGAGCAAATTGAGCATTTCGTGAAATAGGTTTTTAAAAAACACAGAAAACAGATATTAATAATTATAAGAGATATTAATAATTATATCTCTTTCTTCTTTTCTCATTTTACTCTTTATTTCCTAGAAAGACTTCACTCAATATTCTTGAAAAATTCATACTTCTCGAAGATATTATACTTTCCAAAATTCCATACTTTTCAAAAATTTTATTCACCTGTACTTTCGACTCCTACGGCGCTCAGGAACCTTTTGACCACGGCTTCATTAACCAATCTCAGTAATGTCTGCCTGTCTTTTGTATCGCTAAAGACTCCAAGGGATATCTGAGCTCCTGCTGCGTTTGCGTGCCCTCCTGCATCTTCGCCGAAAGCCTGACGCATAACTTCGCCCAGGTTGATTCTGATATCATTGCTGCGCCCTGAGATATAGATGCGATCCTCAGTGACCCCAAAAACTATGGTTGTAGAGATCCCTTCAAGGCTCAAAAGGTAATCCGCAGCCTGTGGGAGTGTATCTCTATCCCGTATGTTCCCGACATTTGAGAGAAGGTAGCTTCCCAGCACCTGTCGGTTCCTGATAGCTTCTCCGAGCACATCAAGGGTTTCGATTGCCATTGAAGGCTGCTCTAGCTGATCCAGAATCCCATGGTTCGAAAGGGGGTAAAGGTATGAAGCAGCTGAAAGATCTGCAGGATCCGTTTTTCGCTTGAAATCCTGGGTATCAGTTCGAATCCCATAGAGCAGAGCCGTTGCCAGAGTCTTAGAGATATTGATATTGAGCTGCTGCAGATACTTTGTCATTATAGTAGCTGTTGCCCCGAAATTAGGCCGGATGTCTATGTACTCAGCCTTTATCTCATTTTCTCCTGGTGGGTGATGGTCAATTACAACGCCCACATATGAGTTAGGGGGAACCATGTTGTTAACGCCTGGGACAGAGCAGTCTATCAGGGCGATTTCATCAAAGTATTTGAGGTCGTGCTCTTCCATTTTACCCAGATCAATCTCGAGCAAATTTATAAAGGCTTTATTTTCCTGATGCCCGATCCTGCCGTGATACAGGATGCTTGCTTCAACCCCGAGGCTCTTTGCAATCTCTTTGAGGGCAAGCCCACTAGAAATGGCATCAGGATCCGGATTATCATGAATTACAATAGCAAGTCTTTTATCCCTTATTCCTTTCAGCCACCTCGCAAGTCTGTTGCCCCTGTGGACTGACTCGGCTCTCTCAAGAGAGCGCGAAAGGGAGCTTGCAACAAGCTTGGAAGGCATGAATACATAATCTGCCCCAAGATCTTCCATTTTTCCCTTATTGATAATATCAGAGGCTCGGGAAAAAAGCTGAACATCAGGGCTAACTATACCTTTGAAGTTTTCAATGCCCTTCCTATTAGCCTCGTTATTGGAAGTCAGGAAAAGTATAACTACAACATTCTTAAGGTCGATCTTATCGACGAGTTCAGGGTCAGAGATATCACCTACAATTGCTTCAAAGCCTTCCTCTCTGAGAGTCTCGACCTTAGCTTCGTCTTTATCTACAATAATTACGAGCTTATTGCTTTCCCTGAGCTCTTTCGCAAGCGCAAAACCAACACTTCCACTACCCAGAACAAGGTATCTGGGTTTGATTGTACTTTTAAGATTGCTATCCGCATCTTTTGAAAAGATAGGCAAAAATAGGCCTCCCTGTTTAACTTAAGTTAAGACACGTGCAAAGGAAAGCAAACATTTGATCAAAGTCCTGCCTGTCAAGCTTTATTACAGTTTGTTAACGGTATTTATTGCAATTTAACTGTAGATTGCAATTTAACTGTAAGGCTAAATATAATTGCTTAGACTTTATTTTAATTAATTATATTGATCAAATATTTTTACGAAATTATACTTTACAAACCATATCTTACAGGTTATTTTCTTATGAATTATATTTTATGAATCATACTCTTAAAGAATTAATATTATTTCTATGAAAACTAAATAATCCCAGTATATCAGTTATATCGGGATGTAACGTATTATAGTTAACAACATCAAATAGGTTTTCCTTGGTGTAAAAATATAGGAAATAAATTATTTCAATTACTCTGGAGATATATAATAATTTCTATAACAGTCTATAAGCCAGAGAGTTTGGCTTGCAGAAACATTTAAAATGTTAACAGGTCAGAAGACTAAAAGAAATATATGAAGGCTAACCAGGAACAGAAGGCTAAATGAGATAAGCCGGCAGAGGAGATCATGAGGTGCATTAGTTCTTTGAGGATGAAGGCAATAGACAGAAACTGTGAAGGCCTTGGGCTTCTACCTGTCCAGCTAATGGAAAATGCAGGAGCCGTTGTTACACAGAGCATCCGGGAAAAACTTGAAAGCGGCAAGGTACTTTTTATTGCAGGTAGGGGAAACAATGGAGGAGATGCTTTTGTAGCAGCCAGGCACCTTACAGGTTTCTCAGGATACACTGTAAAGGTGATCCTGCTCGGAAAAGCCAGAGATATAGGAACAAAAGAAGCTTTTCACAACTTTTCCCTGTTGAAATTCAGCCGCGTGGAGGTGCTCGAAATTACGGATTCAAGCCAGCTTGAAGCTGCAGCTTCGGACTGGTTTTCAGAAGCTGACTTAATCGTAGACGCGGTATTCGGAACTGGTATAAAGGGTAAAATAAAAGAGCCTGAATCAACAGCTATCGACCTTATAAACTTGGAAGGAAAAACCGGAAAAACCATAATTTCAGTTGATATTCCTTCTGGACTCGACCCTGATGGCGGAAGCTTTGAGAAAGCTGTGCATGCAGGGCTTACAGTCACGTTTCACCGCATGAAAATTGGGCTTTTGAGCGAGAAGGCAAAAGAATATACTGGCGTGATAAAGGTTGCCGAGATAGGAATCTTTGCTGATGCCGAACAATATGTTGGACCCGGAGACCTCATGATGCTGCACAAACGGAAGTCTGAGGGACACAAAGGCGATTCCGGGAAAATCCTTGTTATAGGAGGCGGCCCGTACTCTGGAGCTCCGGCTCTTGCAGGCCTTGCAGCCCTTAAGGCAGGAGCAGACCTTGTAACCGTAGCAGTCCCAGTATCTGTAGCCAAAATCGTGGCATCTTATTCTCCGGACCTGATTGTCCGAAAACTCTCTTCGAATGTCCTCTGTCCAGACGATCTTTCCATACTTATGGACCTTATAAACTCCCATGACGTAGTCGTAATGGGAATGGGATTAGGAAGAGCGGCAGAAACCCTAGAAGCCGTCCGAAAAATCCTGCCTTTTTGCAGGAAAGCCGTACTTGATGCCGACGCCCTTGCAGCTCTATCAGGTGTTATCTTTGAAAGCCTTGCAGGCAATTGTGAACTTATAGTAACCCCACACGCAGGAGAGCTTTCCCTCCTGAGAAATATGGAAACACCTGAGAAGATAGAGTCCCGTATTAAAGCCGCTAGGGAGTTTTCTGAGGAAAAAGGAGCTGTAACGCTTCTCAAAGGAAAAGTCGATATTATCTCGGATGGAAAACAGACCCTGCTGAATAGGACAGGAAATGCAGGCATGACTGTAGGAGGTACAGGAGACGTCCTTGCAGGGCTTACAGGATCGCTTTTTTCCAGAAATCCCGCATTCCTTGCAGCAGCCTGTGCTACATATATTAATGGGGCAGCTGGGGATCTGGCTTTTGAAAAAGCAGGCAACGGATTGCTTGCAACAGACGTTATAGAGAAAATTCCAGAAGTAATTAAAGAGGCAGAGATAGGGTAAAAAGAAGTAAAGTCTAAATGTAAAACACTGTGAATTCACTAAAATGGGGAGGCAACTTCTATGGTGCAACAAATTGAAAGGAAAATCGTGCTGGAAATCGAAAGAAACAGGATAAGGATGACGGTTTTTCACGGGGAAGACGAACAGGTTATAAAACTTAACCTGGAGGAAGCCAGAGAACTTGCAGAAGATCTGGATAAAATACTTGAAGACTATTCACAAAGAAAGCAGATAAGAATCGACTGATCCAAAAAGAAAAAAACTCAAAAACCAGAGAAAAGCACTGAGAAATTAAGAAAAAGGAAATTAAAAGCCAATTTTACTTGGAAATCAGATATTCTGAAGTTAATATAAAATGGAAAAACGCGGTGATTTCGTGGAAAAGCAATTTACTCACATTGAGGCTGGTAGAGCGCGTATGGTAGATATCAGTGAAAAACATGAGATTCCCAGATTGGCGCGAGCTGCAGGAGAAATAAGACTTTCCAAGGAAACTATAGAGAAAATAAAGACTGGAAATGTGGAAAAAGGCAACGTGCTTGCAACCGCGCGAATTGCAGCTGTACTTGCGATTAAAAAAACCCCAGAAATAATCCCAATGTGCCACCAGATCCCGATCACTGCCATAGATGTGGATTTCAAAATTGAAGATGAGATGATTTCGGCTGAGGTAGAAGTCAGGACTGTTGGGAAAACCGGAGTTGAGATGGAAGCCCTGACAGGGGTTTCAGCAGCTCTACTGACGATCTGGGATATGGTTAAATCGGCGGAAAAAGATGAGAGTGGGAATTATCCCAATACCTCAATACAAAATATAAAGGTGCTAGAAAAGCTCAAAGGGTAAAGGCTAGAGGCTAGAAAAGCTCAAAGGGTAAAGGCTAGAGTAAGCCCATAAAAAATAAGCTTTTTAAAGGATGGGATATATCAACACGGCAGACTGAGGTATATATCTTGAAGATCATAGGTGGACCAGCATCACAATTACTTGCCAGCCGAACTGCCCGGGCTTTAGGAACAAAGCCTGTGCTTTGCGAATTCAACCGTTTCCCTGATGGAGAGCTTTATCTCCGAATTATGGAAGAGACCGAAAACGAACGTGTGACCCTTATCCAGAGTACGCCCACTGACTCGGACTTTGTTTCCCTGCTCCAGCTTATCGATGCCTGTAAAGGGGCAAAAGAGCTTAATGTCGTTATTCCTTACATGGGATATGCCAGGCAGGACAAGAAGTTCAAGCCCGGAGAGCCTATAAGTGCCCACGCAGTAGCCCGCTGTATCAGGGCTGACCGGGTGTTTACAATAAACATCCACGAAAAAAGTGTGCTTGAACATTTCCCTTGCCCTGCAGAAAACCTTGATGCAGCTAAATTGGTTGGGGAGTATATTGCAGGACTTGGCCTGAAAGACCCTCTTCTGATTGCTCCTGATTCGGGAGCCGAAGGGCTTGTGAAGAAAGTATCTTCAGGTCTTGGCTTTGAGTATGATCATCTGGAGAAAACGAGACTCAGCGGAGATACGGTTGTGATCAAGACAAAGAATCTTGATGTAACAGGCAGGCATGTTGTCCTTGTTGATGATATGATCGCAACAGGTGGGACAATGGCTGAATCTATCAGAATGCTCAGAGACCAGGGAGCATCCAGAGTTTACATTGCCTGTGTACATCCTGTGCTTGCAAGGAATGCAGTATTGAGGCTCTTCAATGCGGGCGTAAAGGATATAATCGGGACCGATACTCTAGAAAGAGCGGAAAGCCAGCTGAGCGTTGCTCCTCTAATTGCAGATGCCCTAAAAGGGCTCTGATCATTTACTTTAAATTTTATTACCGTTAACTATTTTTTATATTCTGTTGTCTTTAGTATTATGACCCTTCCAGAAGTCTGTCCACTTGATGAAAGCCAGATATGTAAAGAGCAGGAATGCCATCTTTTTTGTCTTGAGTGGAGAACGAAAGAACCCACCTGTCTTATAGGCTATAGCACAACAAGTAAAACTAGATCCGGGAAAGCTGGACGCAACAAGGATACCTATGCTGAAGAAACTTTCCGCAAATTAGGCAGGCAGTCTCCTTCTAAAAGAAGAAAAATCTCTGAAAATGGAGACTGGACCCCCACTAGACTCACAGAAAACCCTCCGGTAAGGAGCCCTGAAAAATCTCAGGTCAGGTCACCTCCTTCTAAAAGAAGAAAAATCTCTGAAAATGGAGACTGGATCCCCACTAGACTCACAGAAAAACCTCCGGTAAGTAACCCTGAAAAATCTCAGGTCAGGTCACCTGAAAGACCTATTGAAATGAAAGAAGAAAGTTTTACCCAGAGCCTGGATTTCCAGGAAGCAACTATAAGAGCTCTTGACCCAAAACCTGAGAGAAATCATGATGAAAGGCTTAGAGAAAGGTATGCTACCAATGATATCGAAAAAGCCCCAATACGACTGGAATCCAGCTTGAAAAAAGAAGCGATTGAGCAGAATTCAGTTATATATGCAGAAATTCAGCCAAAAATCCATGAAAAACCAAGAACTCGTGAGAGAGTGATTTCAAGAGATAAGCACACAACAATTTTTACAGCTCTCGATGCCGATAAAAAAGATAACTCTCGCCTTTCAGGAAGAGAAGAAAAAACAAAAAGAGCTCTTCAGGATAGGGAAAAGCGTAAGAAGCTTGATGAAGTAATGAAAATTGACCTTCCTGACACTCATGATGAGTTCTGGAGTTAAAACCCTTTACCCGAATAGGAAGAAGCATGAGGAAATCGATTGTATGTCTGAGAGACATTTTTAATCTCATAAGAATCTCATTTTTCATGCTGCTTAACTTTTACTCTGCATGCCAGGAAAAAACAAAAAAGGAATATGATGATTCAGGATGGACCGCCAGACCTACCAGAAAATATACAGCTCACTGCATGACTTTAAAGATGTTTTCCGCCTTTCGGAGGAATATTCAAAGCCTGTAGGCATGCTTGCAACAATTCTTAACCAGAAAGTCGTGAAAATGACGAGGTTCAAACATAGGAGAATCTATTCTAGAGAGAAAGAACTCTTTTTGAAATGGAGACAGGGACGCACAATTCTTGATCTTGCAGAATACACAGGCTTTCCTCCTACCCTTATGGCATCACTTATTATGAAAAATTGTGAGATTTCCAGGAAAAACATTAACTGGCTTTTCAAAAATGTGGATTTAGTCAAAAATCGCCGTCTTAGAAGAGAAATCAAAAGAGCCCTTGAAGCCGATCATTTTTTTTCCCCTCACGCCCACGAGATGCAGTGCAAAAAAGGCGAGATGGGAGAGGCAGTTATCCAGAAATGGCTTGATGAAAGGGAAATTCCATATTGTACTGAAGCAGAGATTCGGGCTAAAGGAGAAGGTAAGACTCCGGATTTTGTCCTGGCAGACCCTTTATGCATAGATAATCTCATGGTCAACTGGATTGAAAGCAAAGCGCTCTTCGGAGACGATTTCGAACACGAGCATTATTCAAAAAAACAGTTTCGTGAGTATGCAGAAATTTTCGGAGAAGGCATGGTTGTCTATTGGTATGGATATCTTGAGGATCTCCCTTCCGAGGGCTATCTTGTAAAAGACTCCAGCTTTTTTGAAGAATGCAAAGAGGAAATTGACGAGCTATTTAATTATCTGGTGTACTGGTGAACCGCAAACTTTTTCAAAAAAAGTTTGATCAAAAACAGCGTAACGTTTGGATTTGAAAGCCTTATCCCCCAAACCCTATCCGGCGTGATCACAACCCTTTTCAAAAAAGGCTTGACCGCGAACTTTTAAGAAAAGTTTGATCAAAAATTCCTGGTGACGGCGTGATCAACCGGCGCAACGGTTGCGGTGCAGCGGTTGCGGTGCAGTGGTTGCAATGTTAGATCCTTATAACAGAGGACATATTGGTGAGAGGGTCTTTTTCTACCTGGAAGACATGGTCTGCCGAATCTATAAGGGATTCGTCATGTGAGACCACAATAATCTGACCTACCCCTTTAATGCGCATCAGGTCTATGAGTTTCAAAAGCTGGTTTATGTGCCCGCGGTCCAGGAAAACGGTGGGTTCGTCAAGGATCATAGGTGGAAGTCCGTCTGCTCGGTCTCCGCCAAAACCGAGGGCGAGAAGCCTGTAGATTGCACAGCGTAGGACAAGGTTAAAAATCGCACGTTCGCCCCCGCTAAGGAGTTTGGGTTCAAGGGGAGTGCCGTCTTTTCTGTAAACCGTAAGGTTATATTCCGAGTCAAGCTCGATATGGGAATAGGCGTTGTTTGTGTACATGAAACTGAACATTTCATTCAAAAGGGCAGAAAGAGTTCCTATATTTCTTGCCCGCATATCAGCCCTGACACGCATATACATATTCTCAAGCTCCTCGGCATTGTTATATACCGCTTCCAGATACAGTTGCCTGTTTTCAAGAGCTTTTAGTTCGTCTTTTAACACATTGCGGCGTTTTAAGCTGTTTTCTACCATACCTGCTTCTTTTAAAAATGCATCTTTTGCAGCTGTAATTTGCCGTATTTTTTCGGAAAGGTTTGCCTGATACTCTTCAAGCTTAGTACGCTTGAGCTGGAGATCTTCAAACCTGCTTCCTTGCAGTTTTCCTTCAAGTTGCTTTACTCGCTCGCTTCTTTCAAGGATTTCCTGGTCAAAGAAACCGACTTTTTCTGTAAGGTTTCTAATGGAAGCCTCAAGCTCGGAAATTCTATGTTTTATGTTATCCATGCGAAGCAGATTTGCCCTGATTTTTTTTGTCTGCAAGAGAAGCTTTTCGCTTTCTTCAAGGGCTTTTTTTGCCAGGTCTTCTTTTTCCCGAAGGGCTTCAAGCTCAACTCCCAGAGCTTTGAGTTTTTCCTTTTCAAGAGCCTCCCGTTCGGCAAATCCTTTCAATTTCTCATTTAGCTCTCCAAGCCTTTGCCCGTGATTTTCGATCAGCGCAAGGGAAGTCCTTATTTTTCCGTTCAGAGCCTCAATTTCTGAGGCATTTTCTGCAAGCTTTTTCTCAAAGGCCTTTGCCTCTCGAAGCTCCTTTTCACTCTCGCTATGGGCTTTTTGAGCTGCCGCCTCCCAGCCCTGTAGAGCTTTAATATCAGGAAGAAGCTTGCCCATTTTGGTCTCTAGTTCCAGTCTTTGCTTATTGAGGCCTTCAAGTTTAAGGGAATCTTCCTCAATTCGGGTTCTATGGATCGCTATCCTTTCCTGCAGGTCTTTTGCCTTGTTTTTGAGTTTCTCGATTTCCACGCCGTAATCTGAAATCTTTCTCTCCAACTTTTTTGCGTCCTTAAGCCGGTTGAGCTTTTTCTCGATCTCAGCCTGCTGGAGCTTTATATCGAGAAGTTCGGCTGCAAGTTTTTCTTTCATCTGCTCGGATTCCCCGGTTGTGCATGCAATCTCAGAGCCTTTAAGTTCCTGTCCACAGGTAGGGCATTTTCCTTCGGCAAGCAGTTCCAGGTTTTTACGGAGAATTTTGTCAAGTTCCCTCAGGGTAGCTTCAAGCTCTTTTTCTCGCCCATGCAGCCTGTTTTTACTTTCCAGCAGCAGCTCGCTTAAGTATTCCAGATCTTCAAGCTGTTCTTCTGTAAAGCCAAGCCCCTTCAACCCAATGGAAGCTTCGGACTTTTGCTCCAGAACTTCCAGAATTCCCTTTTCGTTCTGCCGGAGTTCTTCTTCAAGAATTTCAATCTCGGTTTTAACTTTCCGAACTGCGACCCTGTAATTTTGAATTTCCTTGTCAAGAGTGAGAAGATTTATGTCTTCGGATTCTTTTTCTTTGAAGGCAAGCGCAAGCTTTGTTGAGGCTTCATTTTTCCGTTCACGCAGAAGGCTTTCTTTTTCTTCCAGCTCCTTTATAAACAAAGGAACATCATAAGTTTCTGCGAAGCCTGTAGCTTCTTTTGCAGCCTCCTTTAGCTTTTTGTTATCTTCCTCGATTCTCAGTATGTTTTTCCGATTTCCTTCAATTTCCCCGTTTGTAGCTCCAATATCTGCCCTGCACTGCATAAAAGCGCGTTCGGTCTCGGCTTTTTCATTTTCGAGGCCGCATAAGGCTTGAATAAGGACTTCTTCTTCCCTGCTGAGTAGAGCAAGTTCTTTTGAAATCCCATTTACCTTTTCCCTGGCAAGAAACTCCTCTTTTTCCTTCTGCAAGCTCAGGGTCTCAATATCAAGGTCTCCAAAGCCACAATCTTCCCGAATAGAATTGTTTTCCTCTCCCAGCCCAAGCAGAACCTGTCTTTGCTCGTGGGCTTCTCCTGAGAAGGCTTCTCTTTCCCGGATGCAGCCAGTCTTGTTTTCTTGGGATTTGACCAGAGCCTGTTTAAGGGTGTAGATTTCCTGGAGCCGTTCCCTGTGCTCTGAAATCATCAGGTCAAGTTTTTCTTTTTGGCCAGTTACAGCCTCTTTATTCTCATTATATTTTTTTAAGATTGCATCGCTTTCCTTAATCTTCTGCCTGAGCCCGTTTAACACGGCATGAGGTTCTGTACTTTCAATTTCCTCGATATCGGCATTTACGCTCGAAAGACTATTACTTGTATCCCTTTGAAGCCTTCCGACAGCCGTTTTTGCGCTGCCTGCTCTTTCCCTGTATTCTTCGAGCTTTCCAAGCTGCAACAGGTCATCGATCATGCGCTGCCTATCTCTTGGTCTTGCATTAATTAGTATGTCAATTTCGCCCTGCCTGATGTAAGCACAGTTCCTGTACGCCTCTTCATCCATATTCAGAAGGGAGCAGACCTCTTCATAAGTCCGTGTAGCCTGATCAACAATACTTTCCCCATTGGCATAAAGCACGCATTTCGAATTCGAAGCACTCTCAGTTTTTGGGGAATATCTGAAAGCCTGCTCGATAAGAAAATCCTGCCCTAAATACTCAAACCCCAGGCTTATTTTTGCACTTTCAGCCCCTTTGAAGATTACATCTGCAAGCACAAAATCCTTTGAAAGAATTTTGCTCCCGAAAAGCCCCATAAAACAAGCCTCAAGCAAGCTGGACTTTCCACTTCCATTAACCCCGGAAATGACTGTAACTCCATCTTCAAAAGTAAAATCTAGTTTTTTATAACTCCGAATATTTTCGATATACAGGTTTTTGAGCTTCACAGGTAATCACCAAGGTTATACTGTCGAGGTACAGCAGACTTCCCTTTTCCCTTTTTCTGTCCTGTCTTCCCTTTTTTTCCTAGCTTCGTGGCCCTGACAAGTTTTTCTTCAGGCAACTTCCCGGCTTTGCCTGATGTTTCCTTTCCAGATTTGCCTTTAACTCCAGGCTCAGCCAACTTTTGAATCTCCGTCTCAGGCTTACTTTCAAAAGATTCACTTTCAGGCTCACTATCAGGTTTAATTTCTAATTTAACTTCTGGTTTAACTTCTGGTTTAATTTCAGGTTTAGTTTCAGGCCCATTATCTTTGTCTTTCAAGAATTCAATTCCTGTTCTTGAGGATTGCCTCGAAGTCCCAGAAGTCCCAGAAGTCCCTGAAATCCCAGAAATCCCAGAAACCCCTGAAATCCCAGAAACCCCTGAAATCCCAGAGGTTTCCTGCGGAAAATCCGATTTATACGGCACTATAAATTCATTCGACAATTCTAAAGATCCCGAATCCGAATCAGTCAGCTCCAGAAACTCCAAATTAGATGGCGGTTCAGCATCCTCAATTTTGTCAGAAGTCCTGAGAATTTCGGAAAGCTCAGTAATTTCAAGCTTTCTTGCAATTATCCCAGCAGGCCTGCTTTCCCCGGTAAATCCAGCCTCTCCTGCAAACTCAGCTTTCGCTGAAATATCAGTTTTCATGACAGGGCTTGAAAGACTTGTAGGATTTGAAGGGCTTGAGGAGCTTGCAGGACTTGCAGGGCAAGCTGGAAGCTCTATCCTGAAATCCGGACTTTTAAAGTCCGCAGCCATAGCCTCAATAAGCTTCGAAAGCCTGCCTTCGGTTTCTTCGTCTACCCTTGACCTTGAGATATTCGGGCTCCGGACAATTTCATCAATAATCAATCCGCCGTCGTTTAAGCTCATATTCTTGATCTCGTTTGCAACGGCATGGTCAGGATCAGAAAATGATACTTTTAATATCTCTTCCGGGAGAGACTCTTTTATTCTGAGGTCGTTAACCCTAGGCACAAGAGCTCCTTTACTAAGCAGGTATTCCTCAAGCTCGCTGAGTGACAGGACTGCTTCCGAATCCCCGAAAATATCCAGAATTACTACGGAATCCGGGATCTCTTCAAAATATTCATTTACTGCAGAAAAAATCTGTTCATAGGGTTTATCTTCCCCGGTCAATTCTACTTTAATGGAAAGGAATTTCCGGGTTGGAATCGTGCGCTTACTAATTTCAAGGCCTTTTTCGGAAAGCGTGATGATATTGTAGGAACGGGCATCTTTTTCGGACACACTGTTCCGTTCCGTACTGCCAGGATAAGTGATCCAGGTCTCGCCTGTCTTATTTTTAGTTATTGCATGTTCATGGTAATCACCAAGAAGAACCGCATCAACCCTGAAAGGGAGATTTTCAAGCACCTCGTCGCAGTCCCATTCTGCATATGGGAAAGGACTCATAATCTGGTGCATTACAAGCAGTTTCCAGCAATTTTCCGCAGGGGAAAATCCTGAGTAATCGAATATAGGAATTTTTGATTTCGGGACACTATCGATACCATAAATGGCAGCATTGCCTACCATATGTGGTTTTTTTCCCAATCTTGCCGCAAGCCCCATTTCTTCAAAAAGGTCGAGCCACTGGGTGTTCTGTTTGCTTTCATGGTTCCCGACAATTCCTAAAAATGGTATGTCAGCCGCCTTCAGCCTGGAAAGGAGGCTCATTGCCTCAAGAAGGTCTTCAAGGGTCGGGTTCCTCGAATCAAAAAGATCTCCAGCATGCACTACAGCATCAACCTGCATCTCAACTGCATCGTTTACAACGAGCTCAAAAGCTGCAAAAAAATCCTTTCTCCGGGCTTCGCTGTGATACTGTTTGTATCCCAGATGCGTGTCTGCAGTGTGGAGTATCCTTATTTCCCTGGCCATGGTTCTATCAGTCTCTAATTTTTACCCTATAAGGGTTTCTATATTAGTACTTAACTCATTTCCACGGGAAACAGACTTAACCTAAACAAGGAAATTAACATCTATCACACCGGAACCCTAGCTAATAGACATAAGCCTGGCATAAAACCAAGAATAATTTTGATTAATTTAAGCATGGCTTGTCAAAACAAAATACAAATGATGTCTTAATTTGCCAGATTAACTCTAAAAATGCCACTCATGGGAAAGTGGTTACGTGGAGTTTAATGAGTCTATCATATAGTGCCGGACAATATAGTGTCATACAGTGCCGGATAATATAGTGTCGGACATATCTTAAAATCCCTTTTTCAGATTTTATCTTTTAAACAAGTAGGCTTTTTTTCAATGGTGAAAAGAATAATGATATCATCAAAATCTGATTTTCATGCTCATTTTTCCATGAGATATATAAATATTAGCTCAAATATATAATATCGACCACATATTGAGGGTGACCTGTGTTATTGTTATTTTTGCACTATCCATTTAGTTATTGCCACTAATGGATTCCATTAGCACCAATAATTAAATACAGGTTAAAGCGAACGAGGAGGACTTCAGTATGAATCAAACCGGCATCAATTTACTCGAACCAGCTACAAGAGCATTTGTAGAAAATGTAAACAAGCAGGGTGGAACACCAATCTATGAGCTCTCCCCAAAAGACGCCCGCCAGGTTCTTTCCGATTTGCAGGCTGCAGAGGTAACAAAATTACCCGCAGATCTTGAGGACTTAACCATTCCGGCTGGTCCTGAGGGACAGGTATCTATTAGGATAGTAAGACCAAAAGGAAGCAAAGAAAACCTACCAGCTGTGATGTACTTTCACGGGGGCGGCTGGGTGCTCGGGGGCAAAGATACACACGATCGATTAGTTAGGGAAATTGCAAATGGAGCCAACGCTGCGGTCGTATTTGTCAATTATACGCTATCTCCTGAAGCGAAATACCCGACACCAATCGAAGAGGCATATGCAGCGACAAAATATATTGCAGAGAAGGGGAAAGATCTCAACCTGGATACTTCAAAGCTAGTTCTTGCTGGCGACAGTGTAGGCGGAAACATGGTGGCAGCTGTTCTCCTGCTGGCAAAAGAAAGGGGTGGCCCAAATATTGCCTACCAAGTGCTGTTTTATCCTGTTACTGATGCAAATTTTGATACGCCTTCATATAAGCAGTTTGCAACCGGGATCTGGCTTACCCGTGAAGCGATGAAGTGGTTCTGGAATAATTATTTACCTGACAAAGAAGCGCGCAAGCAACCGACAGCATCCCCACTCCAGGCTTCGATTGATCAGCTCAAAGGACAACCACCTGCTCTTATCATTACTGATGAGAATGATGTACTTCGCGATGAAGGTGAGGCTTATGCTCATAAGCTAATCCAGGCAGGTGTCAATGTTACAGCTGTTCGATACTTAGGAACTATACATGACTTCGTGATGTTGAACGCACTTGTGGGAACACCTGCAACTTGCAGTGCAGTCGGCCTTGTGAATGAGATTCTTAAGAATATTTTTGGGAAATCATAACGAAACAGCCATTTCGAAACAGCCATTTTTAATTTATTTCTTTAGTTTATTTCTTTAATTTCTTTAATTAATTCCTTTAATATTACTTCAGGGGCATATCTGTGACTTTTCAGCCAGTGCTGTTGCCTGCCCTTATTATTTATTAGTTTTAAGAAATGCATTATTACACACGCATTGTTACACACATTGTCTCGAGTTTGCGATCTCTCTTTTAAGAACTTCTATCCAATTTGGAACCTGTACCCCGGGATACTCATATCCTAAAAGAAGGACCTTGCTGATTTCTTCGCCTTCAGTCGGGATGGCTCCCGTTACCTCATACGTTGGAAACGGAACTGGAAGAACTCCTTTTATAGTTTCGTCATCTTCCAGTTTCGTAAGCCTTGTTAGATTATCCGTAAAAAGCGCTTCCTCTGCACTGCTTGCAGTCACAATAGGTATTGTACGAATCGAATGATACACACAAGATTCAACCACAACGAATCCCAGTACGAGTTCTTTCCAGATCATTGGCTTGTCCTGATCGGTTGTTTCTGCCATTGTTTATCCCCCAAATAAACATTCAGTTAAACAGGTTTTGAGCTTATAAAAAGGATATGACCGTAAGCGATAAGTTCTTTTCTTTCAAGGAAAACAAAGTCAGAAATCCCTTTTTCACAATAGGTTTGGATTACCGAATTAGAAGCCGTAAAATTTCTTTCCTAAATCGTATCCAACACTGTATCCATACACAAATCCGTTAAAGTGCCCGCCCTTATATCCCGAACCCGGCCCGTAGTAGATCGCGATAAACATGCGTGGACTTTTTCCTGTTATACCGTCTATAAACCCGGCACTATATCCTTCAGAGTATCCGTCTCGATATCCGCGATCATAACTATCATTGTTTTTATCCGTATATTTTGTAGACACAGCTGCGCTTACAGATGAAGCAGTCAGCGAAGATACAAAGAGGACTAATAGAAGGACTCCCAGTGTCCTTTTTATTCTGTCAGATAATTGTATTCCCATTCTTTACCCTCCTATCTCTTATTTAATCTAACGTGGATGTTGCAGTCATCTACTGCCACAGTAATTATTTTTTAAAATTTAATAATATGAATATACATCGAATATTATAAAATTCTCTCAATTTTTAAATCAAGTTGACCTTGTTTTTAGGTTAGTAAGCCTGAGCCTCAATCATTCTTGTGTGTTAATCAATAAATTTGGCAAATATATAAGACAAATCGAATAAATTATCCTTATCATTAATAATTATAGGAAAGCATGATAATAGAGGATTAAAGACATCTTAAATGAATATTACTTTACATCTTAAGCTCATAAATGAACAGTCATGAGAACTATTTTAAAATGTTGCCATGGTGGAGATAGTATATATCTTTAGATGAACATAGTATGTAAGAAACAGTATTATTTTATTCAGATTTGTAGATAAGAGGACTTTGAGATGATAGGAGTCAGTGGGATAATAGTTGCACTAGGCATATTAATAGCTATCATATTCCTAATATTAATTTTAACATTACTTCGAAAAATAAAACAGAACAAAAAAATAAGAGATTAAGATGATGATAGGGGTCAGTGAAATACTACTGTACTCACCATAATAATATCTCTCATATTCCTGATATTAATTTTAAGATCGTTTTTAAACTAAAATAGGATTGACCGTACATAAGTCATAAAGAAATTGTAGTTCTGCTAAATTCCAGACCATGTCAGAGTTTAATTTTGAGTTATTCAGGCTTTACGAAACAGTTTTTTCTTAATTCTTCGCCTGACACTGCCTGACATCTGTTTAAGGATAATGGGCGTTGGCGTGTTTTTTCCCGCAGGGGAAACTTTTCCTTCCCTGATAGCTTCTAGTACAGCATCCACGGTATTTTCCAACGCGTCAATCTCAGTATATGCCTGACCTACCATTTCAGGAATATGGGAATCACTTCCTGAAACGCCAGGGATACCAAGTCTCTCTGCTTCGGTTGCGGCTCTTCGATTAGCGCTATTAAAAAGACAGCGAGAATTGAATACCTCAACGGCATCAATATCAAGCCCTTCGAAACTTCCGATCCCATGAGAACTACGCTTGAAGGGGTGAGGGATAATAACTGTGCCTCCAAGTTTTCGGGCTCTTTTGATAGTCTCTTCCGGACTGAGGAGTGGCTCGATATTCTGTCTCACTCCAAGCACCAGGATATGCCCTTTCGAACAAGTAACCTCAACACCTGGAATGATGGTAAGCTCAAACCCAAGCTCCAGAGCTCTTTTTTCACAGGCAAGCCCACCTTCTATAGTATCATGATCACAGATAGCAAATCCATCCAGCCCCTTTTTACGTGCAGCTTCAAGAATGTCGTCGTGGCTTGAGTTGCTATCTTTTGAATGCTCGGAATGTACGTGCAGATCGAATTTCATGCTAACAGGAGAATGAGAAGTGAATTTATATAAATTTTGAGATGTAAAAACGTGACAACCTTTCGCATGCTAGGAAAGAATTGAGTAAAAAAGGTAAAATACAGGAGGAATTGCGAACGGGCAGAAACATAGCAAAATTTGGTTTCAAGGGTATAGTCTAGGATATTAGGAGGGTCTGATGTCTTCAGTAGACACCCGTTCGCATACATACAAACAACATTTTGATATAAATATCTTTCGTAACCATGCGAACGTTTTTGAACCACGTAAAATCTCTCTGAAAAAGAAGAATGGGCATAGGAGTGATCCAGGAGTTCTCAGGTTTGCTGAGGCTCAAGTAAAGCATGTGCCCTGTTAATTATCTCTGCCCTTGCTTCATAATCCACAAGGATCCGTTCCCTAAATTCAACCCTGTGTACGACTCCTTCTTCATAAAGCCAGGAGAGAACCGACATACCTTTTTCTGAATTCGGAAGAGATAGGGAGCAAAAACACCAAGGAGGTAGGTGCTTTAGTATCTCAGCTTTTAGTGCAATCATGCCTGTGCCTTCTTTTGCAGAAATAAATACAGGATTCGGGGCCATATAGCCGATCTTTTCCAGAATACCGTCAAGTTCGGATTCATCAACCAGATCAGCCTTGTTAAACACAGTAACAATAGGAACTCCCTGAATCCTGTCCCAGAGAGTATCGTGAGCTGTTGAAAGTTTATGCAGAATCATCTCAGGCTTTTCGCTTACATCCACAACCAGGAGTATAAGATCCGAGAGAAAAATCTCATCCAGGGTGGACTTGAAGGCATCAACTAGCCAGTGAGGAAGATCCTCTATAAATCCCACGGTGTCGGTCAAAAGAGCTTTTCGTCCTCCAAGGTCCAGAGCTCGGGTCATGGGAATAAGTGTTGTAAAAAGCATATCTTTTGTCTCAACACTTTCATCTACAATAGCGTTGAAAAGTGTACTTTTTCCAGCATTTGTATATCCTGCAAGGGAAATCAAGGAAAAGCCTCTCCTGTGCCTTAAGTCCCGTAGGGACTCGTCGTCTTTTTCTGCAGATCCAAGTTCACTCTCAATTCTCACGATTCTCTTCTTCAGGTCCTGTTCATAAGAGTCCTCATAGTCTCCAAGTCCCATGAACCCGGGTCTTTCCTCCTTTTTAAGGAGAGAAACAACTGCCCTTGCCCTCGGCACCTCGTATCTCAATTTTGCCAGTTCGACCTGGAGTTTTGAGCGGTGGGTAGTTGCTCTCTTTGCAAAGATCTCAAGGATAAGCTGGAATTTATCAATAACCTGACATTTACAGACTTCTGAGATATTGAAAAGCTGAGTCGTAGAAAGCCTATTATAGAAAATTACTTTGTCTGCACCTGTATCCCTAACAAGTTCAGCAAGTTCCTCGATCTTTCCCCTGCCAAGCTGGTACTTTGAGTCTGGATACCTAGTTTGCTTAAGTTCGCCGACAGGCAGATAACCTGCTGCTTTTACAAGCTCTCTAAGTTCCTGAAAGAGGTATTCCTCACGTTCAAGGTCCGAATTGGGAATGGTTCTTTTAACAAGAATTACCCTATTTTCGTTACTGGATTTTTGTTCTGCTAAAATTTTCATGCCTCGATTTGAAGTTCGTTTATCAGTAAATTGCGGGCGCTCAGGGAAATATGGTGCACGAGTTCAATCGACCGTCTCTCGGCAATGGACTCCTGATACTTGAAAGCCCTGGAAAACATACTTTCAGTCATCCAACTGGGTTTATTATACATATCTCCCTTTTCTGCCACAATCGTACCCTCAAAGGAAAGCTGATCAGCCGTGTCTTCAATTAGCTGTACGATATCCAACAAGCTAGGAGCTCTTTTTAGCCAGAGGGGAAGAATTTTAATCTGCTTGACCTTTTCGATATAGCTAGCCGAGACTGTAAGCGCTGCTGCTGCACATACCATGTAATAACCTCCTTTAATCCTGTGCCTGCCAGAGATGTCTACTGCAATAATATCCCACATATTATACTCCTCCCTCGGCTGAAGACTGATTTTCATTAACTCTAAGGAACTTTAACATCAGGGAAAAAAACCCCTCGATATCAGATCAGAGTATTAGATCAAATATCACATTTTCGTTCGGCTGATGTCCAGGTATTCGATCTCCTCTCCTTTTTCGATTGCAAAAAGCATTGTCTTACGCACGCTGTTTGCAAGCCTGACTACTCCGGAAATAATCGAAAGCATGAACTCGAAATCCGCAGGAATAACGTTTACAAGATATTCTGAATGCGGAATTTTTTCTATAGACTCGACTTTTCGGTATACTCTGAAATTCGTCCCGAATTTAAAACCGGTTTTGACTACATGTCCTGAATCCCTGAGGTTTTTATATCCACTGTACTTTCTAAGGAAAGAGCTCTCAATTTCCGAGGCTTTCTCGATAAACTCATCGAACGAAAAGACCTTACCATTCCTGTCCCGAACCGTTATCACGCCTCTAGAAAAGAGGTAAAGGGATTCTACCAGGGAGAGCTGCAGCCTTTCAGAATCCAGCATTTTCCCGTAAAAGCCTCTGGCATAGAGAGTTTCCGAAGCCTTAGCATCCCAGACTATTACCCTATCTTCTAGGAATGTGGCATCGGTTTTGACAGTGGGATATGGCTCAGGCATATCTCCTTCTGGAACCGCAGTTTTAATCTCATAAAAAGTAAGATCACTTTCCCCATCCACCACAGCAAGGATAAACTGCTTGCGTACATTCTCTGCCGAGACTACTGCTTCCTGCAGAAATTTTACAGGAAGGAGCTGCCTTTCAGACTGGACATGGACAAAAAGATTTGCCGCACTCTTGCCTGGGTGGCTGCCTCTGGGATAAACCCGGAAATCCACAGCTGACGGCTGGACATAATACCCCCTCTCTTTAAGATCCTTATAAACGATGTATTTCAGCTCAAAATTTGGCTGCTTCAAAGAAGCTTGTTCGAAAAAAGTTCTGAAATCAAGCAGTGTACCATCGAGTTCGATCTCTAGCTTCCCTCTGGACAGAAGGAAAGCAGCTTCTACAAGAGAGAGTTCGAGCCCATTGCCTTTAGGGCGTCCGAAATAACCAGTTTTGTAAAGTTCGGCTACCGCTTCCTTTCCGGCAAGGACCCGGTCTCCTTTAAGTTGTGTTTTCAATAGATTCACCTGAAAAGAAAATGAAATGAAAATAAGTAAATTACCGTCTGGCTTATTGTAATCTAATTTGTTATAGCGTAATTCATCTTTATTCAGATTTTAAAGTAACTGTATTAATTCAGATTTTCATCATACAATTATTACAATCCAATTTTTCATAATTCAATTTTTCATAATTCAATTTGTTGTAACCTAACCTATTATAATCTAATTTAATATAATATTGCTTTTTCGACCTGCAAAGGCTTAGAGATGAAAGCATATTCTCACGCTATGGAAGGGACTGCAAGAATCAAGAGAAATCTACAAATATTACGGAAGAATTCCACACATTACGAAAGAGGTCTGGATTCCCGAAACTTCCTTGCAGCTTCTACAAGTGAGCCTGCAAGCTCCCTGTACGCAATCCCATGCAGGTGGGCATAAGAGCCAAGAGTATTTCCAAAAATAAGCCCATCCTTATTGTTCTTTATGCCTGTTCCCCTTGATAGGGTTATTGCAAATTCAGCGTCCTCAGGAATTTCCCTTATTTCAGAATGATGGAATTCGTGCCCCTTGAAGCTGTTGCCTTTTTTCCCGATAGGGCAGTCCTTAGTAAGGGTTCCGATATTATAGCTGATCACTCTTGTTTGTCCCATAATGGTATGTCCTGGGAGCGCTCCGACCATTGAATAAGTGGATTCCGGCATTGAGGCATCGTGATAGGTGCCTTTTCCTGGAGCGCCTGTACTTATTTTTTCTGTAAGGTACATAAGCCCCCCACATTCAGCATAAATAGGCATGCCTGCAGCAGAAGCCTTTTTGATATCCTGGCGCATGGACTCGTTAGCTTCAAGATCAGCTGCAAAGAGCTCGGGATAACCGCCTCCGATATAGAGCCCATCAACCTCAGGAAGCACGGCATCTTTAACAGGGCTGAAATAAACAATTTCTGCGCCTGCAAGTTTCAGAAGATCAATGTTATCGCGGTAATAGAAGTTGAAAGCCTCATCCAGGGCAATGCCTATCTTTGGCCTGGATACTCCAGCGTTTGGAGCAGAAGAAAAAATGCTATTCTCAGGACTTTTCAGGGGCTTTGCACTGCTTGCGATTTTAAGGAAGCTATCAATATCAATTCCTTTATTGATGATTTCTTCAATGCCGTGAAGACGAGCTTCAAAATCTCCGTCCCCAAACCGTCTTCGACCTTCAAGAGCTGGTATAAGCCCGAGATGGCGCATGGAAATTTGCATTGAGGGATCTCTTGGAACAATTCCTATAACCGGCACGCCTGTGTAAAACTCGATTGCCTCTTTTGCTTTTTCGGCATGACGGCAACTTCCTATGTTGTTAAGAATAACCCCTGCAATCTCCACATCTGGATCAAAATTTTTGTATCCGTTGACAAGGGCAGCACTCGAACGAGTAATGCTCCTAGCATTGATCACAAAGATTACAGGACAATTGAGAATCTTTGCGATCTGGGCAGTGCTTCCAAGGTCGCTTAAGCTTTCAAAACCTTCGTAAAGCCCACGAACTCCTTCGATAATTACAATATCAGCCTTATCGCCGACCTCGCAGGCATGAGTATAGACATCCAGAATCTCGTTCTCATCCATAAGGTAGCCGTCAAGGTTCCGGCAAAACCTGCCAGTTATTTCAGTATGGTAACTCGGATCGATATAATCCAGAGCGACCTTGAAAGGCTGGACTTTATATCCTCTTGAAACAAGAGCAGCCATTAGGCCCAACGAGATTGTTGTCTTGCCTGAAGAGGAGCGGTCTGCGGAAATGAGGACTCTGGGAATATTCCCTATGGATTGCTTGCCATCAGGCATTTTTAATACCCCTGAATTTTCCGTCTTAGTTTGTCAATTCTCTCAACCGCTCGTCGCTCAGGGAACCAGACGTAACTTTGTTATTATTCTCAAGAATTGCTTTTCCAAGCTTGCGGTAGACATCTGCAATATCAGATTCAGGTGCTTTTTCCATTACAGAATAACCTTCCCTTTCACAATCCTGAACTACCTGCCTCTTCGGAATAAAAGCCATAAGCTGGCTGCCTATTTCCTCAGCAAACTTCGTAACGATTTCCTCTTCCCTGCTCGCGTTTCTAGAATTACAGATTATTCCACTGAGCGGCATTCCTATCTTGGAGAGACCTTTGCAGATATTATTTGCTGCATAAAGGGGCATATACTCTCCTGAAGTCAGGACATAAGCCTCATTTACAAAGCCTTTCCTGACAGGGGCAACAAAGCCACCGCAGACAATGTCTCCTGGCACATCGTAAATTATCAGATCCTGCTCTTTTAAGAGATCTCCTGAAATGCTTTTCAGTTTCTGGATGGCAACAATAATCCCTCGCCCTGCACATCCTATACCGGGTTCAGGACCTCCTGCTTCCACACACTTGACTCCTGCAAATCCTTCAAAGACCACATCTTCTTCCTTTATATTCACACCATCCCGCAGGAGGTCAAGAATGGTTGGAATCCTCCTGCCTCCAAACAGGGTGATTGATGAGTCACTTTTAGGATCGCAGCCTATAATCATGACCTTTTTTCCCGCCTCAGCACAGGCAGCAGCAACATTCGAAGCCGTACTTGATTTGCCTATGCCACCTTTCCCGTAGATTGCTATGATTTTTTGTTTTTTCAAGGATGTACCTCCTGATTATCCTGGCTCTTCTTTTATTCCGTTTCTTCATTTTATCCTGATTATTCTCGCTCAGGTTTCCTTTGCAACTTCCCTTAAAGTAGCCCCAAACTCGGATTCAACAATCTCACTGACTCCCAGTGTCTTCGGATGAAGGTCGATTTCAACCAGCACATGCTCATGCCCCAATTCCTTTAAGGGCAGGACCTGCCTTGGGCCGTTAGTAACCGAAATCAGCTCCATGTTCCTTATGTGTTCCATAGGGATTGCATGAGGAACACCCGTAATAATCGCAAAATCGAAATCGCTGTATTTTTCCTTTATCAATTCGCTGACCATTTCCCCTGCAACCGGATACTCGTCCATACCGCCAATGATTTCATGCATCTCAACGCCATGTGCTTTTAGGTCTCTCATTATATATTCGGCATGCTGCCTTACTCTCGGGAGCCCGAGGCTGGGGTCGATATTTGCCATGTTGATAAGGTTTTCCTTTTTCCCAAGAGCTGCTGCAACCTCATTGACTGCAAGGGTGATATCTGCAAACATATAGCCAGTCTCTTTTTTGGCATTCATAATGACAAGCCCCTTTTTGCCTTCCTTGAGGAGTTGAAGCACACGTTTTGCGACTTTGTATTTGACATCTCCTCGGGAAGGAGCAAGATATTCTTTGCTTGCAGCTCCAAACTTCTTTTCCACATCTGTGGCTTTTTTAAGAAGATATTCCTGACGCTCGAATTCTTTATGGTCAATAATCCCTGCATCGAGTGCGGATTCTAGAGCAAAGAGTACTCCTTTTGTATTATTATGATAACCTGCATGCACCTCAACTTCGAGCACAGGAACATCAGGATTTGCTTCAAGCACGGCTTCGTGCATTTCTTCTCCAATAATCATGCTGGCGCAGGTTCCTACAACCCCGATAGCTTTAGGGTTAAAAAGCTCCACTGATTTGTTAATCAGCTCTACAAGCCTGCCGTGACCTCCGAAAACAAAACCGCTTTCGTCAAGAGCTGTGGTAACGACGTGTATGCCATCTTCTTCGAGCAGCCTTGCATGTTTAAAAGAGCAGCCAGGAGGTCCATGCAGGATAGCGACATCAACATTTAAGTCTCTAAGCGTGTAAAGAGCCGCAACTATAGAACTTGGGCGGGGATGGATGATTGAAATTTCTTTTCCAGTCATGACAAAGCCTCTTATTCAGATAATTATTTTTTAAATACGAATAATATGCATTTTTTAATAATATGCATCATCTTCAGAAAGTTCCTGTGTCCCACGGGACCGAACACAGCCTGTAACACATGAAGAGTCGGAAACACTGTGAATTTGGGTTAAACAAGTAATGGAAATGAATACAGATTGGAAGAGCCTGTATAAAATTCTATCATAAAATACCGGCAAAAGCCTGCAGCCTGATCATAGTATGCATTTTCCTGATACGGTCACATCCGAGATTGTAGGTTCATATTCGATATTATTTTATCCAAGAAAGACTTCTGGATAATTCTCCAGTGAAAACATTCCTAAATGAGGCTTTTAACGGAAGCATTTTACTGAAGAGAGAATTATATCGTTGCTTCTTGCAGAATCCGTGGCTTTAGAAAGTCCTTCTGGAAGATTTCGTGCATAAGACACGTTTTTGCCATATATCGCCTTCATTCGTTCTCCTACCAGGATAATCTGTCTGCATTTTGTACCGAACTTCTCTAGAAAGCCCTGCACAGATTTTGGAGGTAGCCCTTCACAGACCTGAGAAGCTTCTTCTCCCAGCACGAGGATAATACTTTCCTTTTTTTCGTCTTTTTTCTTAAGGAAAACATACTCAAGGGCTTTTTCGGCAGAGAGGATATCCATGCCTGAATTGGAATTGTCAATCAGAGAGATGCCATTAATTTCCCTTTCCTGCATCCTGCCTGAAAGGCCCCCAAATCCCTCAATTACCGAAATAACAGCTTCATGTCTAATTCCAAATTCGAGGGCTGCTGCCGATGCTGCAGTAAAGGCAGTCCTGTAAGACGAACTATTGTATCCTGGGCGCAAGCAAGCTGAGAAAACTTTCTTTCCCCTATGCATAAAGCAAATATAGGACCCTGAAGATGCTTGAGAAGCCTGGAGTTCTGGTAAACCTGATGAAATTGATGAATCAGGTAAGACTGCTGGAATTGATGAATCTGACAGGCCTGTTATTATTGATGAATCTGATAAGCCTGAAGACATTGATAATTCTGAAGAAATTGATGACTTTGAAGGCCTGCATCCGGTTTCCAGCACAAAATCGGCTGCCTGGTTTGAAGTTCCGAGAAGTTCATCACAGAAGGGATCTTTGAAGGTCAAAACCTTTGCTTGACTCATTTTTGCAGTTTTAAGGGCTTTTACGGCTCCTGCATTAATTAGAAGAGTGCTTCCTGATTTTGCTTGCCTGACAAGCTGGAGTTTTGCCTCGCTTGCAAGAGCGGTATTGTTTGCAATCCCATAGTCCGGCAAAAGGGTGGTAAGAATCCCAAAATCGGCAGTGCCTGTACCTCCTATCGAGATTTCGAAGATAAAAATCTCCGGCCTGAACCCTGCCTCAAAAGCTTTTTTAATTGCAACCAAAATGCTTCCTGGAGTTATGCTCAGACCCCTATGAATAAGGGAAGAAGTTCCTGCTTTCCAGTATTCAAGACCTCGCGAGGTATGCAGCACGACTTCAAACTGCCTGGAGAGCATATCGGCAAGGAGGGATGCAGTGCTTGTTTTTGCTTTTACACCCGTAACCTCGACCGTTTTAATTCCAGAAAGCCTTGGATCGCTTTTTAGAATCTCTCCAACAATCTCATGGTGCGAAAAAACTCTTTTTCCCTGCGCCCTAGCTTCTACGAGCATCGGATAGGCTGAATCCAGATGTACGGGCGCAACCAGAATATCAAATTCGGAAGCAGAAAGAGGAGTTTTTGAGTAGGGTATTCCGTGCGTTTCCTCAAGTTCGAGCAGTATGTCAGGCTCGGTTGTCCCGTAGACATCTATTCCGACTACTTTGTTTCCAGCCGCTACAAGGCTTTTTGCAATAGGAATGCCGCCGTGGGTCAGGTCAAGCACGGCGAACTTTTTCCTGTTAAGGCCCATGATAAAACCGGACCTAGCTATGAATTAAAGGGCTTCCTGAACCCTTTTGAACACGAGATCAGCTATAAGCTCATCAGCCCCGAGAGGCTTTGCATAGCACAAGGGAACTGCCTTTCCGTCAATTTCCAGGATACCGCAGCCATTTTCATCCAGACTCAGGATCTTCGGGATATCCTTTGTGATATGAACTCCTGATGCAAGGAAAACTGGTACTGCTGCAACTTTTGTCACGCCAGTTCCTGAAAAGCTTTCAATTGCTTCTTCAAGAGTTGGCTGACTGTTTTCCATAAAGCCGGCTCTAATAATAACATCAGAATGCTTTTTTGCTATATAATCTGCGATCTGAGTGACTACTTCCTTATTGTAAGGCAGCTTGCTCCCGTGGCCAATGGCCAGAATTCCGAGTTTTTCTGTCATTTTTAAACCTCAGTCTCTATTAGGGCTTAACACAATTATTCGAATATGTAATATTAAAGAGATTAACATAGTTAGAATTTATATGATATAATCCTTTTGAGAAAAAACAGCGGGAGAAAGTTTTGAAGGAAACAAAGAAAAAGCATTTCCACAAGAAACAGAAGGAAGAAAAGAAACTTGAAATGAGCAGAAAGGTAAAAAGACTCCCCAATAGAATTTCAGTATAAAGAACCAAGCATTATTCTCTAGGCGCAACCTCTTCCGGAAACCATTCCTGAATATCTTTTGGCATATTAGACTTTACATCTCGGAGTTCCCCGTCACCCATGTGCCTGTACATAACCCGCAAGACAGCCCGAATAACTTCAGCAGGGTTTATATTGGCATCGAACTCAAACTGGGCGTGTACCCTTCTTGCAAACTCCTCTTTTTTGTATTTCTCAGGTTTGTCCCTGAGAGTCCAGCCATCATAATACATCCCTTTAACCAAAAGAGGTAACTGCGCCGCAAGATCTACAGCTTCTTCTGCCGGAAGCCTGTCCCTTAGTGCATGCAATGTGCCCCGAAGTGCCTGATAAGCACTTTCCTTACTCTGCCATTTCAACTGGCTAAGAATATCCCTGAGCCAAATATTGGCCAAATCAATGCTATTATCAAGATTCCGTACTCCCGTAGACGTTTCAATTCCCCCTAAGATTGAAGAATAAATATCGTTTGGCAGGTTCAAATTGTGAGCTATTTTTATATAATGATATCTAAGAAGAAAAAAAGAAGAAGAATTATGCTATTAGATATTGCTCGATTAGATGCTTCTACTTTCAGATGTAACTTCTTTTGCGCGATTTATATCACTATACTGAGTCGAGATCTCGTCAAAGTCCCCTCGCAAAGCTTTCATTGCGTATTTTTCAACCTCGATCTCGCGCCTTGTGCGTATACCAAGCCGCCTGAATATGGATAATGGAGGGCACCAGCCCTGCACTGCATGCTGAAGCAGAAAAATAGAAACTATTAGTGGTAGAACAAACCAGTTCTGATTCTTTTTTAAACCCAGAGCTGCTCCTATAAAGGTAAATATAGCTGCATTAGCCTCAAGATAACGTTCTATATCCCACTCCAGATCTAACTCTTTAATTCTTTTGGTAATCTCATAGTCAGTCTTACCAGCATAGAACCTTACTGTTGCAGCTATCTCAGTATCGATTGCCTGGTTAATCTCAGGAGGCGTATTAGCTCGTACCCTATCGCCCCGAATAAGCTCACTGTAGTTATTTATCATTATAAGCTCCCCTTTACATTCATTTTACAGTACAATATCTAACATATCTAACCGATATCTAACCGATATCTTACCGAAATTTCCTTTTAATAAAAGAAGGTAGAAATATGTCAATATAAATATAATCATGGAAATTAAGTTTCAATACTCAGGTTTAAAAATGATTTACAAATGAAAAAGAATTAAACATTTCATAACTTTCTCACTTCCTACCAGCTAAGAATAGAGGAGGAAAAGAAAGAGAAGAAAAAAGAGAAGAAAAAGAAACGAAGATTAAAGTTAAATGGTGACTTATAAAATAAATTTATTGTTCATAAACTATTTAGACCTGAAAAGGGTGCTAAATTGCTTTTTCTCTTTTCCTTTTCAAAAACAGTCCGCACTTACAGTAATCCAAGCCTTCACAGTATTTACCTCCTTCTTGGAAATGAGAGCATGAATCACAATATTTACATTTACTGCGCGTTATAAAAGATAATATACCCATTTTTAGTTTCCCCATACATTTATGATATATATCATATACTTCGCTTATATATATAAGAAGTTCTGTTACCCATTACCTTCCCTGGCATTATGCCAATTTTTCTATAAGATTGTAAAACTCAAGAAATTATGAAGTGAAAATCACACTTGACAATTATGACACTTATTTCCCCCATTGAAATACACGTTAAATATAATAATAAAGAATCCTGCAGATCGTAATTTCATCGAACAAAAGCAAGATCACTTTTATTGGAGCTTATCTACGAGTTTACGCTAATAGCATATTATCCCTGTAATACATTTTAGAGTGATTTTTATTCCTATTATTCACTGAAATTGGCTCAATTATTTTGAAATATGGCAGCCCTTTGATGGCCAGACGGGCCATAGCCTCCTCGATATCTAGAACAGGTTCCTTAACTTTTTCCGGACTTGCTATGGCATTGAGCAGCTCTGCAAGTGCTGGGCTGTTCGAGCTCCAGGTGCCATCGCTTCGGGTTTCGGCTGTAAAAATTTGCCATTGGATTTTAACTGACAAAGTGATCCCCCTCTCAAATGTACATTGTCCACTCGGACTGCGTGCTCAAAAAAACAAAAGCTCATTAATAATCAACTTCAAATATTTTTATAAGTTTGCACCTATAATGTTATATTAATTCTATAATCTTCAATTATTATATTAACCCTACAATCTGTAATTGTTATATTAATTCTATATCATGATATGGCTCAACTTTGCAAATAAAATCCGAACTTTTGAGAAGAAGATTTTGACCACTGTTTTGCCTTTTACCGTCTACTTTGACCTTTATTTATCCTTTGACCTTTATTCATCCTGCGCCCTGCATGTATTCTGCGAATGAACTTTATAACCAGATAACTAAGATTTTCTTTTGAAATCGGTTTTGGTATTTTAACTATCACTATCGGCTTCTCAGAACGTCTGGCTACCCTCTGAGACAAAGTCCCAAGTAAAGAGACCTTAAACCTTTTACTTGAGTTGCCAATGATTGTCAAGTCATTGTTGTTTGAAGCCTCTAGTAAAGCATCTTCTATAGAATAGCTTTCCAACATTCTAAAGCTAACAGGCACACAATTTATTTTCTCAATCATATGCTCAAGTTTGTCAGTAATCTTCTGTCTAGTTTCCTGAGCTTCTTTAGGGCTAACAATACTGACTACTTCTATTGCTGCCCCTGTATTTGCAGCCAGTTTTTTTGCTAGATAAAGGCCATGGACTGAATTTTCTTTGCCATTATACCCTACAAGGATTTTGTTAATGCTGTCAGGGAGCTGTCCCTTTAATAACGCAATCGGACTTTTTGAAGACAGAAGAACATCGTTTGTTACTCCGAGTGAGTAGTTCTTTGGTTCGTGCCAGCCCATGAGAATCATATCTACGTGCTCGATTTCAGCCTGTTCCAGGATTGAATTTGATATGCTGTGGTCAAAGGCAATAATATACTCCCTTTTATGTCCAAGAATTGCAGGATAACTATCAAATTCTTCTTTGAATTGACAGTCCATTTCTATCATTTTCTCATGGTAGGCTTCCTGAGCTAATCTCAAAGTTGTTTGATCCGGAACCTCAATAACATGGAGACATACTATCTCGCTCCCCATAAAATCTGCCAGTTTCAAAAGGTCACGCTCATGTTTAGGGTTGGAAACCGGCACAAGCACTTTAACCAGGGGGACAGGCTCGATATCCTTTGTTTTTACAGGATTTTCCAGCAGGTCAAACAAATCACACTCCGGAATAGCTCTGCCCTTTCGATAGATTGAATGCCAGACAAATCCAGCAAAAACAATTATTACGATGAAAAGAAGAGGTAAGCCCCCAAGAAAGGGGAGCAGTATTACGCTTCCAATTATCCCGAAGATTTGAGTATAGGGGAAAAATGGGTCACGAAACGTGGGTTCATATCCAGGTAAAGTTCTTTTTCTAAGGATTATCACTGCAAGATTTAACAGGATAAATATCAAAATGTTAAAAGCCCCGCCCAATCTTGCAAGTTCCTCGATATCGAACAGGAACAAAAGGAGAACCATTACTGTGCCTGTCACTAGTATGGCATTATGAGGGGTTTCGAATTTTTGATGAATCTGGACAAACCATTCAGGCATAAGTGCATCCCTGCTCATGGCAAAAGGAAATCTTGAAGACGATAGTATAGCACCGTTGGCTGTAGAAAGCGTTGCAAGCAGCGCGCCTAGGGCTATTAGACTCCTTCCGGATTCACCTGCTATCAAGCCTGCAATATCTGCCAGGGGAGTAACTGATACTTCTGCTCCTTGAGGATTAGAGAAACCAATAACTGCTGCCATTATTCCAACACAGAATAAGGTTACTACAATGGCTGAAGCAATAAATGCCAGAGGCAGGTTCTTTGATGGATTTTTAACCTCCTCAGAGACTGCTGCAGCCTCTGCAAGCCCGAGATAAGATATAAAAATAATCCCTGTTGTCGAGATTATCGAATTTATCCCGTTAGATCTGGCAGGCAAAAAATTAGCCGGATTACCAACAAAAGATACTCTAACTATGAAGAGAGCCAGGATTGCCAGCAAAAGGATCACTATGAAGTTCTGCAGCGAGCCGCTGTTTTTTGCTCCTCGGTAGTTGATCATTAACAGGATTACACCTGTGGCAGCTGCTACGAAATAAAGGGGTAGAGAATAGAATATCTGAAAGTATTCTGCAAGCCCAATGAGCGCAAACGTGCCCTTGAAGATTAAAGCAAGCCAGGAGCCAAGGCCAATTACTGTACCAAGTACTGCTCCCATTGTCCTGCTAATATAGTAATAGCTGCCGCCTGCCAGAGGCATGCCTGTTGCCAGTTCTGACATGCTGATAGCTGTAGCTATTGAAATAAACCCTCCAAGGAGAAAAGAGATTATTGCTCCAGATCCCGCATTTGCCGAAGCAATTCCCGGAAGAATGAATATTCCAGCTCCAATCATAGTCCCGGTCCCGATCGCAAAAGTCGAGAAAAAACCAAGACTACGTCCCAATCTCTCAGTCGTTCCAACTGCTGCCATTTCTATCTCCATCTGTTACAGGAGTTTCAAACAGTAAAACAGAGTTTCAGTCCCTGTTGCAGTGGGACTGCCTTTCGAATGAGATAGCTTCCAAAACAAGTACATTCTCCTGCAGTATGCTTCAATTCTTTTTTCAGTTAAATTACTTAATGTCTTTTTAGCTGAGCCTTCTTTTTAATCATTTTATCCGTCTGAAGACATATTTTTGTCAATATCTTATGCATATCAATAGAAGTCGCTAGAAGTGACATAAAAAGGAAGAACAGAATATAAAAGTAGTGGTAATTAATCTCAATTGCTGCTTTAGCGAGTCGTATATGCAGATTAATTACAATGGAAGTTTTTGAAATCTGGGACTGGCTCGTGAAGTGAGGATTTAAAAAGCGAGAACACATTGATTTATACATAAGCAATGTCCTTAAGTTAAGGAGTCAATACATAGTATTGGGCGGGTATGATGCAAAGTAACGATCTTATAAAAGAGCAGATACTACAACTAAAAATAGAAATCGCGCAGTTAGAAGCCGAGGTTAACAAATTACAAATTAAGATAAATGAAAAAAAATATGCTTTGAATAGGTTATCTGAACTATTAGAAATCCGGGGAGTGGCCTTAAACGATAATAGATGAACGTACTTAAAGTAAATTCATTTTCTTATCAATAAATTTTCCCCTGTACATTCGGCAGGCCCTAGGGAATAGAGTTACAAGCTAAAGAAAGGAAGCAAAAATAAGGAGAAAATAAAGAAGAAAATAAAGAAGAAAATAAAAACAAAGAGAAACAATGAGCAAAAACAAAGAGCAAAAACAAAGAGAAATAAAAATTGTTGAAAATAAATAACAAAAAATCGGGTTGACAGATATTAAGACATCTTCCACTTCTTCATCTGTTCCTCGCGCCATTTTTCCATCGCTTTCCAGATAGGAAGAGGATCAATGCCGTGAACTTTGATATATTCATCTCGCATGTATTCATTCATATTTCCATCTACAAAGCGCAATGTAGCCTGATCGGGCTGCAGCCTTGCTCCTGCTGGTATTGATGCCGGGTTTATACAAACGTCGGCACAGTAGCGCCACTCTTCCCCACCGCCTGTTGATAGTATCCTGAAAGGCTTTCCACAATTTGGACAGACTCCAAACATTGTCTGATCTTCTTTTTGATCCACAATTTCCCCCCGTATGGCTAAAAGAGTTCTAATTCATCTAAATTTTGAGTAGAAGATAATATATTCGATTTTATATATCAATTTTATCTGGCTTTCAATCTCTTTTTAGTTACTCTCGCTTGTGAATTTTCATAAGTAGTCCATACGCTCTTTGATAATAATTTAATTCATATTTTGATGGTCCTTACTTGCAAGTCGAATCTAGTTGCTGATTTTCTATACTGGAAACACCGGTGTGACACTTGGTAGTCACCTTGCAAGTCGAATCTAGTTGCTGATTTTCCCGAATTATATGCCAAAGATTTTGGAAAAAATAAATAGATAAAAATAGACAGATTATAGAGAACGGAGAAATTAAAAAATAAAAATAGTTTTATCTCACTAAAGTTGGCTTATACTTCTTATACTCTGTCATACTCTAAATATTCCCACTCAATGAATTTATAAAGACAAAACAAAACAGTGAAAGCTATAGATAAAAAAAACAACATATATATACAGAACTTTATTTCAGCCGGGGACATTTTACTTGCTCCTTTTTACCTTCGTATGATATAAGAGCACGATAGTGTACATCTTTTTAACATTTTCGATATGCATTAACTTCTAAGTGTTTCAAACCTATAGTAATACCTGCACTGAAAGCAGAATCGATCCGGAAGTAAATAATATTATTCCTAGCTTTAATGACGCCTACTGTTGAACATTCATAGTTCTTTTGGATCATTGCTACTTTTCGTGACAACTTTCTACTTCTATAATAAAGCGCAGCCTGTGATAAACCAGTAGTAATGTTAAATCTCATTTAAATCTCATTTTTAAGCTTAACCAAAAATAGAGATTCTAAAATAGAGATTCTAAAATAGAGATTCTAAGCTAGACCAAAAGAGAATGAGATTTGTGAAGCCCGACCAGAAAAGAAGAAAATTATTTAACCCGATATAAATAAGAGGTAAAGCGGTAAAACTCATGAAAAGTAGAGCCTTTAAGCTCAATAAAGAGAATAGACCTTTCAGGCTCATGAAAGAATTTAAAGCTTTTATGTATTTTCTAGAGTAAACGATTCTTTTAAGAAATCTTTAAATATTTTTTTAGACTTTTCGAATCCTGTATATACTCCATCCAAATGTTGCTCTGAGAAGTTTGGTTTTTTTGATAGAGCTATACCATCTAAAACCTGGTTAAAATTATTTTCCAAGCCCTTTATCCTTTCATCCTGATCTTCATCCAGGTCGGATAAAGAGATTTTTTCCAGATTATCCTCGAAAGTATATTTAGCTATATCCAGACCTTTATTAACTCCTTCTTTAAAGTCTGAATAAGCCTGTTTGTCTTTATTCATCTCAATATGTGCATTAAATTTTCTAACTAAATTCTTCTTTTTTTCGGTATTCAAATTCCTCGCTTCCTATTTTAAGTAACTTGACCTTTTTGAGTAACTTTAACAATCGACTTTGATTTATGAAATATATTGTAGAGATTATAAACATGAGAGTCTAGGCTCAGCAGCTACGTTAAATTATTAGTTATCATAAAAAAATTAAACCAAGTGCTTTTTACACTTGAGATAATAAAAGCATAGGGCATTAAAATAAACTACTATATATAATAATAGAATTTACAGATATATTAAGCTTTTGAGGAAGGATTAAGGGCTATTAAAACTTTGGAATACGCTTTTATTTTTCTTACTTTTAAATTGAATTTAAAAGAGTTTATACCAGTGAGATATATAACTTGAATGCTGAAAGACTACTATGAAAATCTATAGTAATATTATCTTATTTTCGTTTTGAGTAAGAAATGTCATAGTATCAAACTTTTTAATCGGCCAGTTACTCAAAATGCCACTTTAAGTTGGCGAAATGTTGAATATATAAAAATATATTAGTTAAAATAATATAGCTATGAATATAAGCCATAACCTTAGATATTTTTATAGAATCCTTGCTAAAGGATAATCATATATACAACTAATTATAAATCGGAATGTATGAAAGGATTTTCTATTAATATCGAAGAAGCCACTTTGGAAAACGACAATTTTCGCAAGGTACTATATACCTCAAAGTATAGCCAGCTGGTGCTTATGAGCCTCAAGCCTGAGGAAGAAATTGGAATGGAAGTCCATGAGGAAAACGACCAGTTTTTCCGTTTTGAAGCAGGGCAGGGGAAATGTCTAATTGACGGCAACGAATACGAACTCAGTGATGGGGTTGCTGTGGTTGTACCAGCCGGCGCTCAGCACAATATCATCAACACTTCGAAAACAGAGGAGCTAAAGCTTTATACGATCTATTCGCCGGCGCATCACAAGGATGGAATCGTGCGCGCCACAAAGGAAGAAGCCGAAGCCAATGAAGCCGAATTCGACGGAGTAACTACGGAATAAGATCTAAGAGGCCGGAATAAAGATTATTTATTCCTGCTGGGAATTTCTAGCTGAAAAATTATACTACTTACAATAGGGTATAAAAAGCAGATAATTATGAATTTTCTTCCTATGTAGGTTTACTTGCTGGGGATTGTACTGAACTTTCCCCGGTGACATTTTTTATACTTTTTTGAATGTATGAATCAACTTTAAAAAGTCCAAAAGATAAAAATAAAGTGCATACCAGAAAAACCAGATTATTGATTTTCCATAGATAGACTATAGGAAAATGCACCAAAAATATGTAGAAACTCATTTCTGCAAAAACATAAAACTGTCTGTTTGAATATGTCCATTTGGGATATAATCTGTGTTGAACTACGTAAATGCCAAGCCCAAACTCAAATATCCTGCACAGGGGAAACCAGTCTTCAGGACGCAACCCTATATGATTAATTATAAAATAATACCTAAAAGTCGCGCTAATAGCCAGAGCACCCAGAAAAAATAAACAAGAATTTTTCCAGCAGAACGCAGATAGTAATGGAAACATTGCGTAAAGGGACAGGATCAAGCCGATAAACCACCCGACTGCGTTTATTTCTCCTCCCCATTGATTGGTAAACGCCATAAATCCGCTTATTTGGAGAAGAACATTTCCTTTTTCTAAAAGCTGTACCGCGCCTGCACTGGACATAGAAAGAGCGATTGCAAGAGAAATCCAGTACGCAGGATAAATCCTCTCAAATCTCTTGAGAAGGAAAGAACCGTATTCAGAAAATGAAGTGATTGACTTATAATTATATTCAAGAACTGCGCCACTTACAAACAATAAGGAGGTAACTCCAACTCCACCCCATGAAGGATAATATAAGTTTTCAATTTTTATGTAATGGTTTGCTATCATTCCGACGTGGGATGCTACTATCAGCCATACTGCCGCGATCCGGATGAGATCGAAAAACAATATACGAGATCTCATGTATTTTAACTCCTCCCAACATCTTAAATAATTTCTCTATCTCCATCTTTCAATATTATGCTTTCCCAAGATGCCTGTGGATAGGGTCCTGGTGTTTGTAGGTCTGAAGCTAGTATTGGCGCGAACATTGAGTCTTTGAGATATAGATCAAGATCTACCAGTTTGTCATCCTATTTTCTCAGAGTCTTTATTTCGTCAGGTTTCTCTGATTGTTCACATATTATCTCAATAGATAAAGAATATAGATACCAAATATTTTTCATCAGTGGAAAAGGCCCTAAAATACCAGGTTATGGAAAAAGTTATCATTAAAAGCTTTTTGAGTGCTAAGTCTATGACAAAACTGGGTAAATAAAATGAAATACTTGTGATGAAATCTTTTAACTGTTAAGTAAACAAGAACTTGTATGGATGAAAGTTCCTGCAGGATCTAATTGCAGGCAAAGTATAGAGAGACTAAAGAGAATATCAGGGAGTAAGGAACAAAGATACAATATGGGGGTATTGTATCGGAAAAGCTCCTTATTCCCTACAGTCTCTCCGTTTTCATCTTACTTCATATCTCTTTTAATATTCTCTCATATCTTCATTTTACTTACTTTTCCAATTTCCCGCTCTTACTTCTTAACTATTGTTATTGTAATTTTCTATTAGCGATCTTTTGTAAAGATTCCACTACTTAGCTTAGGTTTTTTCAGTTATTTTATCATAGTTTTAGCACTCAAATCTTCTGACATTTTCTCGATTGCATATCTGAGGGCAGGCCTGAGCATCTCATTTTTGTTCTTCAAATCAGACTTGAAGAGCTCTTCACAGAGATCAAAGATCTCTGTTTTATTTTCAGGCCTTATTTCACTGAAATATTTCTTTGGGCTCTGTAGAAATCCTCTAAAATAATGAATTTCCATAAATTTAAACTGAGCAACAAGATCTGAATATACTTATCTTTTTTCAGCCTCTTTCATCTGATGTAGACAGGTTTTCTACAGAGCCTTTCTTTGCAATTTTTCCCACAGATGCAGATTTTACCCCATAGCGTGGAATTTCTTCTTTAAAAAATCGTCTTTAAAAACTGAGAATAATTGGCTTTTGTTTTCTCATTCACGCCCAGGGCAAGATTCTCTCTAATTATTAATATAAAATCTGGTTCCACAGTCCCCTGTTTGCCCTCAGGAAATCTTTAAGCCCAAAGATTTCTTTTAAATTATAATCTAGAGGAAGAAACAGAGGCTATTTGGATTAGTTTAGTCAGACAAGTCCAAGCGCCTGGATAAGGCTGTTTCCATACCAGACAACCATAAGATTATTTGCAGTTACAAAAATACCGACAGATTCTATAATATGTTTTGTAAAGGTCCATCTTTTGCTTGACGTTTTTATCAGAGGAGCCGCATAAAAAAGCAGGAAGATAAACCCTACTTTGACAAGTAGAAGGTGATAAATCCCGTAATATTCTAGAATCATTGCAGGAACTGGGTTATATTCCGTACCCAGAGGAAGAGCATAAACCGTAGAGGCCCAATCCCCAATCACATAGAAAAGAATGATATACCGTATTTCATAAAGATAGGAACTGAATGAACCCCGAGTATTGTAGGCTTGCAATAAAACCCCCCATAACTTCCTCTTATTCAATAGAGACAAAACTATATTATAAGATTATATAAACGTAAGAAACAAACACGAGAAACTAAAATAAAGATCAATAATTTTTAAAATTTTTTTATTAAGAACTTTAATAAAATTCTAGGTGTAAAAATACCTTAAAAAGATATAAGAAGATAGAAGGAGAATCGACAAGTTTCGAAAGATAAATAAGCCAATTAAATAATTCTTTAGAATTATTCTTAATTACTCAAAATTCTCAACCACTCAGAATAATTTTAGAAAAAACACAGAGACAATAATTCTCGAATTAACCCTCAAGTTAAAAATGGCAAAATTGTCGGAACAGGAAAATTATCGTGATTTCTTATTTAGGAGCGATGAAAATATAACTTCAAATAATTCTATTACCGATTACATCCTTGATGAGATAATCTAGGGAAATGAAATGTTAAGAAAAATGAAATTGGAAATGGAACTATACAGTCATTCCCAAAGTGAAAACAGAAGTTACTTTTAACCATTCATAATAAAAATTAAAAATAAGTTACGCTTTTTAGAAAGGAGCCTTTAAGAAGGAACCCCAATGTAAATTGTATGGAGTTGCAAGGCGACATCCTCAACACTATCATATTCCTTGTCTGGAAGCATACCAAGTTCCCTCAGTATGTCCCGGATTTCTCCACTCTTTTTTGCGTGTTCAAGAATCTCATTTCTCTGTGCAGGAAAATCTATACTTTTTAGTACCCTTTGAATTTCCATTGGAAGTCCTATGACAAATCCGCTTTTACTCTCAATTTCCATGATATTTCCCCTTTATTTTTGTTTCCTCTAAAATTTTTTGGCGACATCTGCAGCTGTTGTATACTCCTTTTCCAGAAATTATTGTATTCGACAGAATGCTATCTCTGACGTTATATCCTTAGCACTTAACGATATCTTCCTCCTCTACAGGAAAATCTACATTTTAAAGCTCTCTAGGGAAGCAAACCTTTTTGTCAGTATTAGTATAAATGATGACTTACTATTTAAATCTTAATATGATTTTATAAAAAAGTGTTAAAAATTATTACTAATTATTGATTTAATTTTATTATATAACAAATATTAGAAATATTCTACAATAAAAATAACAAAAATAAATCTAATACAAAAATAAATCTAATACAAAAATAAATCTAATACAA